>Ga0209578_10001904_pt1 | contig 18361 bp, 22 predicted proteins | sample tdAd472_FD_187127 | JGI IMG/M metagenome (GOLD analysis project Ga0209578, IMG submission 187127) | Marine sediment microbial communities from the Atlantic coast under amendment with organic carbon and nitrate - tdAd47.2 (SPAdes)... | ecosystem: Environmental > Aquatic > Marine > Coastal >...
CCTTGCCGACATCGGGAATGAAGACGCTTTCGCCTTCAATGCCGGGGCCAAAGCGGGTCAGCCATTTCTGGGTGCCATCGCGGCTCACCTGATGGTCGGCAATTTCCGGGCGGGTGAGGACGAAAGTCTCCTCCAGACGGGCCCGCAATTCCTTGGCGACATCCGTCATGCCGGAGAAATCCTGTACACCGAAATGGTGAATCCAGCGGCGCAGCTGTTTGGCGCGCATACCGGCTTTCTTGGGCTCAAGGCCGAGCGCCTCCATTTCCGCCTTCAAGGCAGGGAGGGACATACCGGCGAGAGAGCGGGCTTGCGCAGGCGTCGCATCAGCGCGCCGGGAGAGATCAAGTTCGATTTTCATGTTGCAGCGCCTATAACATGTAGAAGGCTTTCAAGGAATTACCGTCTGCAGGCATGGGTTACGACGAGTTAATCCAGCTGCCTTTCTTTTGCCATTACAGGAACGGAAACAGCCTCTGCGCGTTATTATCGCGCGCCCAATACTGGGCTGTCCTTTGTCAAAGGAGCTGATGACATGAAACGCCTTTCCTATGCGCTGCTTGCGCTTCCCCTTATTGCCCTTCCGGCCTGTGAAACCGGCCCGAGCCAACGCGTCATGACCGGCGCAGGTGTCGGCGCTATCCTTGGTGCAGGTGCTGGCACGCTGGCAGGCGGCGACGACAAACGCAACGCGGCTATCGGTGCAGCTGTAGGTGCCATTGCAGGTGCAGGCGTTGGCAAATACATGGACGAGCAAGAGCGCCGTCTGCGCCAGCAGACCGCTGGTACGGGTATCGGTGTTGAGCGCCAGGGCGACCAGATCGCGCTGACCATGCCGTCAAACATCACATTCTCCGTAGATAGCGCGACGATTCAGCCGAACTTCTACGGTCCGCTGAACGAAGTGGCCCAGACACTGGTCGATTACCCGTCCACTGCTGTTGATATTGTTGGCCATGCAAGCGCTGACGGCCCGGATGATTACAACATGCAGCTGTCCCAGCGCCGCGCGGAATCCGTGCGCACCTATCTGGTGAATCAGGGTGTCACGTCTGTGCGTCTCGCAGCTGTCGGTATGGGTGAGACCCAGCCGATTGCAGATAACTCCACTGCAGCAGGCCGCGCAGCCAACCGCCGCGTGGAAATCATTCTGACGCCTGTCACTGAAGGCGACAATAACTACTAGGCGCAGCTTTGCAGCCTGACCTGAGATTTCCTTGAGAGTCTCGAACGTGAAATCGATACCGGCGGTGACCTCATCGCCGGTATATTTTTGTCCGGTCGTGACTTATCCAGCAGGAATGCCCCGGTAAACATAGGGGTGAGGTAGTCGTCGGCCCTTGCCCAGTCCTATCGTGATTTAGCGGCACATGGCGGCGGCCTTGTCGATCGCCGCTGCGGACCCGCTCAGAGAGAAATGATACGCGACTTGTGTATTGCGCGCGGATACGGCCTCTACCCGCAGTTCCGACCCCTTGCGCAGCGCAGAAACGATGCGGGAATCGTCTGAATCATCGGCAAAGGCTTCGCGGCCGACGCCGAACATTGCCCAGGTGGAGCGGCCAACGCTGGCCTTGGGGGCGAGATCCTCGCGCAGCTCATAGCCCACTTTGAGGCTCGGTTGGTTGCGGGCGCGGCCGGATTTCCAATTGGTGACATAGAACCAGACTTCGCCATGATCCGCCGCACGCGGGGCTTTGTCTGTTGCCGGGGTGGCGGCGTAGCAGATGGTTTCGCCATTGGCGGTATCGGTGAAGACAGACCAGTCCTTGTAGCGGCCAATCGCCGTCGGGCTGGCAGAGGCCAGAGGTGCAGCAAGGGCAGCTGTTACAGCAAGACCAATCAGCGTTTTGCGGCTTATCTTCGGCATGTGCATGTCCATTACGTTCCCTTAGTCCGGAGCTTTCCCGAATGATAGTTGGAACAGAGTTAAGGCCAAACTACGACAGGCAGTTTATACACCTGTTCACAATGGGTTTATGTGTTCAAGGTTGCCTTCGCGGGCAGGCCACCTGATACTGTTTGAGAGGTAATTTAAGGGACCTTTTGTGAACGATACTGCAACAGGTACCATCTCTCCGGCTGTCAGGGAGTATCATGCAGACTGCATGGCGCGGATTGCTGGCAGCAAGTGCCGGGAGTCGTTCTCCGAGCTGTTCGATTTCTATGCCCCGCGCCTGAAGAGCTACATGCTAAGACTGGGGGCCAGTGACATCGAGGCAGAAGACCTGGCGCAGGATGTGATGGTGACGGTCTGGCGCAAGGCCGAACAGTATGATCGCAAGCTGGCCTCTGTCTCTACCTGGATCTTCCGTGTGGCGCGCAACCGCCGGATCGACCGGCTGCGGCGCGTAACCCGGCCGGAGCTGGACGCCGAAGAGCCGATGCTGCGACCGCCTGAGATCGAGAAACCGGAAGATACGATCAACCGCGTGCAGATCGAACAGACTGTCCGGGAGGAACTGGCAAAGCTGCCGCCAGACCAATTGCAGCTTTTGCAGGCCGCCTTTTATGATGGCCTGTCACATTCCGAAATTGCCGAAGCCTATGACTTGCCGCTCGGCACGGTAAAGTCACGTATACGACGCGCTTTTGACCGGTTGCGTGGTGTATTGGATAATGAGGATATATCTGATGCGTAGACTGACCAGACGAGGAAGGATCTGATGCCTACATCCCCCGCATCTGCTTTCGGTGAGCTCTATTCTGCCTATGCGGCAGGACGGCTGGATCCGGCTTTCGCGTTGCTGCTGGAAACGCAGAGCATGTTGCGGCCTCAGGTGCGGCAGGCCATGGCTGTTGGCGAGACAGTGTCCGGCCTGATGCTGGAGCGTGATCAGCCTGCAGCCATGTCAGCCAATGCCGGGGTGCGGGCCTTGGCCATGATTGATGAAATGGAAGCTGCAGGAGGGGCGCTTGACGCTGCATTGCGGCTGCCCGAGGAACCGGAGTTATCCGACCTGCCGGAGCCGCTGCGGGAGCCTGCATTGAGGGCCTATGGGGGCAAGGGCTGGCAAAACCTCGCCTCTGGCATAAGGCGGCTTGGCCTGGATGTGGGCAGCGCGTTGGAGGTGGAACTCTACCGCATTCAACCCGGCGCCAGAGTGCCAAGGCACACGCATGGCGGGCAGGAATTCACATTGGTTGTATCCGGAGGGTTTTCGGATGAGACCGGCTCTTACGGCCCTGGAGACATGGCGATCAACGGGCCGGAAGACACCCATCAGCCAGTAGGGGATGCTGATGGCATCTGCTATGCACTGGCCGTGCGGGATTCAGGCCTTCGGTTTACCGGTGTGATGGGGCTGGTGCAAAGGCTGCTGGGGAAGTAGTCGGCTGACCTCAGGTGCGGTCGCGGCCGGGCACATAATCCGTTCTCTTGCCGTCACCGGTCGTTCCGCCGGGCATAATCGGCCGCGTCGCATAGCCGCCCATGGAGAGGTGGCGATCATACATCACCAGCGCGCCAGCCAGGCTGACATTGATGCAGAATTTGGTCGGGATCTTCACGACATGATCGCACTTGGCGATGATGTCGGGTGAGAGATCGCCCTTTTCCGGGCCAAGAATATAGGCCGCCTGCGGAGGATGCCGGAAGGTTGGCAGCATGACGGCGTCATCGGTCAGTTCGACGCCAACCATCTGGCAGCCGCGGGGCAATTGCATTTCGTCGACATTATCCCACTGATAATAGGGCACTTGTCCGGCAGTTTTTGATGTATCGGCCTGATAGGCTGCGCGCAGGCGATGCTCCGCATTGATGGAAAACACAAAGCTCGCGCCAAAGGCATTTGCCGTGCGCATCAGCGCGCCAAGATTCATCGGCTTGGAGATCCGCTCCGAGCCGATTGCAAAATATCCACGCATCAGAATGCCTCCAGTCCAAACCTCAATATCACCAGCAGAGTGATGATGATGGGCAGGGAGAAGACAGACACTTTCCGCGCCAGCCGCATATGCGAAAGCTGCTGGGGGTAGGTCTGGTTCAGATAGGTTGCGACCTCGGTATGCTCTACCAGTCGGCCTGCATCCGCAACGCCCTGCCGATATTTGAGGTCCGTATACTGTCCGCCGAATTTGTCGGCCAGCCCGCGGCGCAGTGCCGTGGAAATCAGCCAGCGCATCTGCAGGGCCAGAAGAAGCGCAAAGCAGGTGAGGCCCAGCAGAATGAAGAGCACAATGGCGGTCACAGGAAGGTTCCTACTTCGAAACGTCCTGAGGAGTCTGCCATGGCGCGCTTCAAACCGGAAGAGTTCCAGAGGGCTGTAATTTCGCCCTCAGCGGAAATTGCGATCATGCCGCCTGATCCGCCAAGATGGCTGACATCATTCAGGGCGCCCTGTACGGCGGCTTCAAGATTGGCGCCACTATAGCGGATGCGTGCGGAGACATCGGCGGCGGCATTGGCGCGAATGAAAAACTCACCGAGACCTGTGCACGAAACCGCGCAGCGTTCATCGGCCCAGGTGCCGGCGCCAGGCAGGGGGGTGTCGCCGAGGCGTCCCGGCGTCTTGCCACTGATGCCGGCTGTAGAGGTGGCGGCAGACAGGTCGCCATAGATATCCAGCGCAACGGCACCGACTGTGCCCGGCGGGTTAGGTTGGTTCAGCATGTCCTGCGTCGTCATCTCGTCGATCGGCTCATAATAGCTGGCGGGATCTTCGATGAGGTCAAGGCCGCTATCCTTCAGCAGATGGCGCGCGCCGTCTGCGACTAGCAGCACGTTAGGCGTATACTCCATGACACGGCGGGCGCAACTGATCGGGTTGCGATAGCCCTGAAGCGCACCGACGGCACCTGCTGTACGGTTGCGGCCATCCATGATCGCCGCGTCCAGTTCATACTCCCCCAGCGTGTTGGGGCTTGCGCCCTTGCCAGCCAGATACAGCCCGGATTCCTCCAGGCCGCGCACCATCATTTCGACCACATCAAGGGCCGGTTCTCCGCCATGAAGACGCTCCATGCCGTTGCGCAGCAGGGTGCCCAAATGAGCCTCCTGCAGGGAATAATCCTGACCGGGGATCGGCCCGGCGCCGCCATGGAGGGCAAGGGCCCATTTCTTCGACATTTCAGCGTTACTCCGCTACGTCAGGCTTGGACATTTCGTGGCCACACCGCTACCGTCTGCGGGCATAAACAACAAGTCGGGAAGGAAGTTGCAGGCATGAAAGCTGTACTCTCAAAAGAAGTTGGTGGCCCGGAAGCTCTGGTCATCGAAGATGCGCCCATGCCGGAATGCGGCAAGGGCCAGGTTCTGGTGGAAGTGAAGGCGTGCGGCGTCAATTTTCCGGATTCCCTGATAATTCAGGACCTCTATCAGTTCAAACCGCCGCGTCCGTTCTCCCCGGGCGGTGAGATTGCCGGGTTTGTCAAGGAAGTTGGCGAAGGTGTCAGTCATGTGAAGCCGGGTGACCGGGTGCTGGCCTCCATCGGCAGTGGCGGCATGGCCGAATATGCCGTTGCGGCCCAGCATTCCGTCATGCCCATTCCGGATGACATGCCGTTCGAAGAGGCGGCGGCCTTCATGATGACCTATGGCACCAGCTATTACGCTCTGAAGGATCGCGCCGATCCGAAGCCGGGCGAAAAGCTGCTCGTGCTGGGCGCGGCTGGCGGTGTCGGCATTGCTGCGGTTGAGCTGGGCAAGGCAATGGGTCTGGAAGTGATCGCGGCCTGTTCCACACAGGAAAAGGTCGATTTCTGCCTGTCCAAGGGCGCGGACAAGGGTCTTGTCTATGCGCGCGAACTGGACCGCGACGGCCAGAAGGGCTTTTCGAATGATATCAAGGAAATCTCCGGTGGCGGCGTAGATATCATCTATGATGCCGTCGGCGGTGCCTATGCAGAGCCTGCCGTGCGCGCGATGAACTGGGAAGGCCGTTTCCTGGTGATCGGCTTCCCGGCCGGTATTCCGAAATTGCCGCTGAACCTGACCCTGCTGAAAAGCTGTGACATTCGCGGCGTCTTCTGGGGGGCCGCCGTGGCGCGCGATCCGGAAGCGCACAAGAAGAATGTTGCGGACCTGTTCAAACTGTACAGCGAAGGCAAGGTGCGCCCGCACGTTTCCAACACCTATAAACTGGACAAGTCTGCCGATGCGATCCGCGAACTCATGGACCGCAAGGCACAAGGCAAGGTTGTCGTGGTCATCGACTAGGCCATGCATAGATGGCCTTTCCGGGGGCTGGCGGTCTGCAGTAGACAGGACCAGCACCCCGGAGAGACCACATGACTGATCTGCGCAGGCTTTACCCCGAAATTGAACCCTTCGAGACAGGCTTTCTCGACACCGGCGATGGGCATAAGGTGTACTGGGAACGATGTGGTACAAAGGGCGCAAAGCCTGCGGTGTTCCTGCATGGCGGGCCCGGTGGCGGATGTTCGCCCAGCCACCGGCGCTTGTTCGATCCTGCGCTTTACGACGTGATCCTGTTCGATCAGCGCGGCTGCGGACGCTCAACGCCCTTTGCCAGCCTCGACAATAATACGACCTGGCATCTCGTTGCCGATATTGAGCGCTTGCGTGAGATGATTGGCGTGGAGACATGGCAAGTTTTTGGCGGCTCATGGGGGTCCACACTGGCGCTCGCCTATGCTGAGACGCACCCGGACCGCGTCAGCGAGATTGTGCTGCGCGGTATTTACCTGCTCACCAAGCCGGAGATGAACTGGTTTTACCAGTCCGGTGTCTCGGAGATGTTTCCTGAGAAATATGAGGCCTTCATCGCGCCGATCCCGGAAGATGAGCGGGGTGATCTGCTGAGCGCCTATCACAAGCGACTGACGGGCGATGACCCGGAGGAACAGCTGCGCTGCGCGAAAACCTGGAGTGTGTGGGAAGGGGAGACCATCACTCTGCTGCCGGAGCCCTCAACCTCTGACCAATTTCATGAGGTGGAGTTCGCGCTCGCCTTCGCGCGGATCGAGAGTCATTATTTCATCAATCGCGGCTGGTTCGAGGAAGGCCAGCTGCTGCGCGATGCGCACAAGCTGAAGGACATTCCCGGCACTATTGTACATGGCCGCTACGACATGCCATGCCCGATGCGACAGGCTTGGGCATTGCACAAGGCTTGGCCGAAATCGGAATTCTATCCGATCGAAGGCGCGGGCCATGCCTATTCCGAACCCGGCATACTTGACCGGTTAATCCGCGCAACAGACAAATATGCCCGGAAAGTCTGACGCGACGCGCAGGTCTGAAAACAAAAAAACCCGCCGGATAGACCCGGCGGGTTTTGTTTTTGGAGTGGCTTCAGGCCGATTACTTCTTGTCGCCGTCGACTTCCTCGAAGTCTGCATCGACCACATCGTCGCCATCAGCTGCAGCGTCAGAGGCCGCATCGGCATGTGCCGTTTCTTCCTGCTGGCTGGCATAGATCGCTTCGCCGAGCTTCATGGCGGCAGACATCAGGGCCTGATGCTTGGCCTGAATGTCGGCGAGGTTATCGCCCTCGCGGGCTTCCTTCAGCTCGGCAATGGCTTTTTCGATTTCGCCTTTGACATCACCGGACACCTTGTCGCCATGCTCTTCCAGCTGCTTCTCGGTCTGGTGGACCAGAGCTTCGGCATGGTTCTGGGCTTCGACCATTTCGCGGCGAGCCTTGTCGGCGCCGGCATTGGCTTCGGCGTCTGCCATCATGTTCTTGATGTCATCCTCGGAGAGGCCGCCATCTGCCTGGATGGTGATGACCTGTTCCTTACCGGTGGCCTTGTCCTTGGCGGACACGGACACGATGCCGTTGGCGTCGATGTCGAAGGTCACTTCGATCTGCGGCACACCGCGCGGGGCCGGCGGAATGCCTTCAAGGTTGAACTGGCCGAGCATCTTGTTGTCGACAGCCATTTCGCGCTCGCCCTGGAAGACCTTGATCGTCACAGCCGGCTGGTTGTCGTCAGCGGTTGAGAAGACCTGGGACTTCTTGGTCGGGATCGTCGTGTTGCGGTCGATCAGGCGTGTGAACACGCCGCCGAGCGTCTCGATGCCAAGGGACAGCGGAGTCACGTCCAGAAGGACAACGTCTTTCACGTCACCCTGCAGAACGCCGCCCTGAATGGCCGCACCGATGGCAACCACTTCATCCGGGTTCACACCCTTGTGCGGCTCACGGTCGAAGAATTTCTTCACGGCTTCCTGCACGGCCGGCATGCGGGTCATACCGCCCACGAGCACGACTTCATCAATGTCGGATGCGGACTTGCCAGCATCTTTCAGGGCTTTCTTGCACGGCTCGATTGTGCGCTTGACGAGGTCTTCGACAAGGCTTTCGAACTTGGCGCGGGTCAGCTTGATGTTGAGGTGTTTCGGGCCGGTCGCGTCAGCCGTGATGAAGGGCAGGTTCACTTCGTATTGCGAAGCGGATGACAGCTCTTTCTTGGCCTTCTCGGCTTCTTCCTTCAGACGCTGCAGGGCCAGCTTGTCTGTCTTCAGGTCGATGCCCTGATCCTTTTTGAATTCCTCTGCGAGGAAGTCGACAATGCGAAGGTCAAAATCCTCACCGCCAAGGAATGTGTCGCCATTCGTGGACAGCACTTCGAACACGCCGTCGCCGATCTCCAGCAGAGAGACGTCGAACGTACCGCCACCAAGGTCATAGACCGCGATGGTCTTGGACTGGTCGCCCTTGTCGAGGCCATAGGCCAGAGCGGCCGCCGTCGGCTCGTTGATGATGCGGAGCACTTCAAGGCCAGCGATCTTGCCGGCGTCTTTCGTGGCCTGACGCTGGGCGTCGTTGAAGTAGGCCGGAACGGTTATGACGGCTTGCGTCACTTCATTGCCGAGATAGGCCTCAGCCGTTTCCTTCATCTTGGTGAGGATGAAAGCAGAGATTTCCTGCGGCGCGTAGTCCTTGTCGCGGCCTTTCACCCAGGCATCGCCTGCCGGGCCTTTGACAATTTCGAACGGGGAGATTTCCTTGTCCTTCTGCGCGGTCGGGTCGTCAAACTGACGGCCGATCAGGCGCTTGATGGCATAGAAGGTGAAATCCGGGTTCGTGACAGCCTGGCGCCGGGCCGGCATGCCGATCAGGCGCTCGCCGCCTTCCGTGAAAGCGACAACGGACGGGGTCGTGCGCTGGCCTTCTGCGTTCTCGATTACCTTGGCCTGCCCGCCTTCCATGACGGCGACACAGGAGTTCGTTGTGCCAAGGTCAATACCAATAATCTTGCTCATGTTGCGTCTCTCTTTTCTTCAAGCCGCCACGGGCTGTTTTTTCTGTTGCGGTCTGCTCAGCAGCCCCGGACAGCCAGTGGCTCTTTCCAAGGTTCAAAATGAGGCGGCGAGTTGGGAGTTTCATTCCGTTCGCCGGTTCGTCTAGCGATATGGGAAGGCTTTGGCCGGTCTCAAGGGGGGAATACTACGTAGCTGCGAAGGATCAGCATTACGCTTGCGATAGTCAGCCTCTATAGCGCCATCTGAAACTATCTATTTGAGATTCATTCTCAAAAATATCACATGTAGAGGTCTGAAAGGATCTTCTGCCATGGCCCGCCATATTCTCAAGACAATGACTTACAGCCTGATGCACCTGTCCGTTGCTGTAACCGTCGCCTTTGCTCTGACCCGCAACTGGCATGCCGCGCTTGCCATCGGCCTGATTGAACCCGCAGTGCAGACGGTAGCCTACACATTCCATGAGCGCGTGTGGGAGCGTTGGCCGAAGGCAGCGAATACACCGCCGGTCGCAGTCTGACAGATTTCCGGCACCGCGCCGTATTTTAGTGGGATCGCCGATCTGTGGGTGGACGCGGCCCGGCATGCATTGCCATAGTGTCATGAAGCGGGTCCACGCCGTGTCCTGAGACATATCCATGGGAGGTTTTCATGCTGCGCACATCCATTCCGGTACTTATGACAATACTGGCGGCGGGCTGTGCCGCGCAAGCACCTGTCGATGAACAGGCAGATGCCGGGCTCCCTGTCATTGAGCAGACCTACATCTCGCAAGGTTTCGAGAATCCGGAAGGGGTGGCTGCTGCCCCCAATGGCGGCTATTTCATCTCCAGCGTCAACGGCCCAGGCACTGAGAAGGGCGGCAATGGCTATGTCTCCCTCATTTCACCGCAAGGGCAGATGGTGGACCGCTATTGGGGCGCCAAGCTGGACGCGCCAAAGGGCATGGCTGTGCTGGGGGATACGCTTTACGTCGCAGACATAGACAAGATCGCAATGCTGGATCTGGAGACCGGCAATCCTGACGGGTCTATCCCGATTGAGGGCGCAGTCTTCCTGAATGACATGACGACTTGGGGTAACGCCGTTTATGTATCTGACTCCGGCACCGCGATGATCCACAAGATTTCAGATGGCGCATCGGAAGTTTGGTTGCAGGATGAAGCCCTTCTAGGCGGCGTTAACGGTCTTCTGGGAGATGGCGACCGCATGCTGGTCGCCACGATGGGAACAGGTACGCTGTTTAGTGCGGCGCCGGATGGCACGTTGACCGAAATTGCTACGGGCATGGAGAATGCCGATGGCATCGGGCCGGTGTCAGGCGGTGGATATCTTGTTTCGTCCTGGCCGGGGCAGATCCACTATGTGGCTGAGAACGGTGCCGTGACGACGCTCTATGATGTCGAGGCAGAAGAGGGCCCGACACAGAATGATCTGACTGTCATCGGCGACACCGTGATCGTGCCGAACATGCGGCAGAACACGGTGACGCTGTGGAAAGTAAGCCGTTAAGGGCTGTCAGTTCGCTGTGCCGGCGCTGACGGCGACCATTGCGGCGCGCAGTGTGCGCTCACCAATCTTCCAGCCGGGCTGGAAGCAGGAGGCAATCGTGCCGTTCGGCTGGTCTGATGGAATGTTCGCCACAGCCTGATGCTGGTTCGGGTCAAACGTATCGCCCGGCTCAGCGGCAATCGCGGTTACGCCATGACGCGCAAGCGCTGTGTGCAGCTCCTTTTGCGTCATCTCTATGCCTTCAAACAGGTTGCGTCCCGGCTCTGACAGGGCGTTGCGATCGTCTTCGGAGAGGGCAGAAAGGGCACGGCCGAGATTATCGGACACGCTCAGCAGATCACCGGCAAATTTCTCGATGGCATAGATGCGGGCATCGGTGACTTGGCGCTCAGCGCGCTTGCGGGTGTTCTCAAGGTCGGCCAGCGTGCGCAGCAATTGCTCGCGCATTTCTTCCTTTTCGATCTCCAGCTTCTGCATGGCCTCTTCCGGAGACAGTTCTGCCTGGTCCTTCGGGGCAGATTTCAGGATATCATCCGCAGCCGCCTTCAGATCTGCCGGCGAGGCGTTGGGATCAATGTCAGCGGTTTCGCTGTTCTTGGACTCGTCACTCATCCTTTTGCATCCTTTTTGCGGCGGGCAGACAGGATTTCTCCAACCACCTTCGCCGTATAATCCACCATGGGTATCACGCGGGCATAGTTCAGCCGGGTAGGACCAATTACACCAAGCGCGCCGATAACCTGTTTTCCGCCTCCCATATAGGGAGCCACAATCACACTTGAACCCGATAACGGGAAAAGCTGGTTTTCCGATCCGATAAACAGTCGCACGCCATCCGCTTCGCGGGTTGTATCCAGGATATCGAGAAGACTCTGCTGGCGTTCAAGCTCGTTGAACAGCTGGCGAACACGGTCCAGGTCTTCGGCGGCCTGGGCGTCTTCCAGCAGATTGGCGCGGCCCCGCACGATCAGCGACCTGCCGCGACCAGGGGATTCGCCTCCCCATTGGGCGAGGCCCTGCTCGACCAGGGAGGAGGCCGCTTCGTCCAGCGCGGCCCGGTGTGTGCGAAGCTCCTCGCGGATCGCATTCGTAACTTCCGAGAGCGTCCGACCGCGCACGCGGGTTGAGAGGTAATTGCCCGCTTCCATCAGTGTCGTGATGGGCAGGCCTTCCGGAATGTCGATGATGCGGTTTTCAACATCGCCATCTTCAGTGACGATTACGCAGATCGCTTCCTTGCCGCCTAGCGGTACAAATTCGGCGTGCCGTACAATGGCGTCACGCGTGGGGGAGGAGACCAGGCCCGCGCCGCCGGTCAGGCCTGAAAGAATTCCGGAGGCTTCGCCCATGACGGCTTCAATGTCGGTTCCGGCGGATTTCAGGCGATCATCAATTTCCTGACGATCCGCGCGCGTCGGTTCACCAATCTCCAGAAAGCCATCTACGAATAGGCGTAGGCCGGTATGGGTCGGTGCGCGGCCCGCTGAGATGTGCGGGGATTCCAGCAGGCCAAGATCTGTCAGATCTGCCATCACATTACGGATGGAGGCCGGGGAAAGCGCAATGCCGCTTTTGGAGAGGGTGCGCGAGCCGACTGGCTCCCCTGTTGCCAGATAGCCTTCCACGATTTCCCGAAAGATATCCCGAGAGCGCTGGTCAAGGCGCTGCATCAGGGATGTCGTGTCGAAGGGCTTGCGGATCATGTCCTATTGATTAGGCGCGGCCGGGGCCGGGTTCAATGGGTGTTAGACAATGTAGCCTGAGCCCTCGTCGCGATCTGTCGCGGTGCGCCAGACAAACCAGGAGTAGATCACGCTGATCAGGGCCGCACCGATGGCCAGAACGGACAATTGCAGGGCCAGCCAGATGCCATTGAAGACAAAGGCGCCGATGATGCCCAGCGCGCCTGCCAGTATGAACAGCCGTCCGGCCAGGCGGTGGGTTTTCTCCCAGGTCATGTCGGAAGACAACGTCCAGGGCGTACGGATGCCCATCATGAAAGTAGAGCGTGTCTTCGGCAGATAGTTGCCAATCAGAATGAACAGGGCGCCACAGGCAGCAATAATCCAGCGGATCATCTCAGGAGAGTCTGCAGACGGCGTACCGGCCCGGGTCATCATGAAGGCGACACCGGCATGAATACCGGTCAGCACGATCATCGCGCCGATCCAGCAGATCAGAAAGGCCTTGCGGCTGGCATTCAAATTCGCCTGACGCGGATCAACGGTGGCGGCGATCGCCATGCTGGCTGCGACAAAGGCCGAAATAGCGGGCATCATCCACAGCATGAAGGTCGCCCCTTCGCGGTCAGCGAACTTGTCGGGGTTGCCATCCGCCCCCCAATGGACCGGGATCTGGGCGCTGTCCGGCAACTGGGACGATGCCACCAGGCTGATGCAGCAGGTGATCAGAATGGCCCCTGCGGACCAGGCCAGACCTGTTTTGACATAGGGTTTCATTCTGCAGCCTCCTTGAGATCATCATCGCCATTGTCCGTCCCGATCAGGCCGAGGAGGGCAGAGGCGGCGTCTTCAAGCACGCTGGTATTTACGCGGTAGAGGATCTGGTTGCCCTGACGCTCGGCCGTGATTAGCTCCGCTTCTTTCAGGACAGCCAGGTGCCGGCTCATTGTGGGCCAGCTTGAGTCAAATTCTGCCGCCAGATCGCCTGCCAGATGCGGACCCTTGCGCAAGAGCGCAAGGATCTGCCGACGTGCAGGATGGGCCAAAGCTTTAAAGACGCTGTTTTGCATAGATGCTAATTAGCTTTTTTGCTAAACAGAGTCAATCGCGTCAGGAAAGCCCTTCAATCTGGCCTGTGGAGTTGAGATAGATGCTCTCTGCTGATGGGCGGCGCGGCAGGCCCGGCATGGTGACGATCTCGCCACATATGCCCACGACAAAGCCAGCGCCCGCAGACAGGCGGACATCGCGTAGTTGCAGGACATGGCCTTCCGGCGCGCCATACAGCTTGGCATCGCTGGAGAAGCTGTACTGTGTTTTGGCCATACAGACCGGGAAGTTCCCATACCCTTCCAGTTCCCAGCGCTTTAATTGTTCCCGCACGGATTTTGGGGCATCAACTCGGCTTGCGCGATAGATGCGTTTGGCAATCGTTTCGATCTTTTCAAACAGGGGCATGTCCGATGGATAGAGCGGTCGGAACTCTGTCGGTGTGGTTTCGATCAGCTGGGCCACCTTCTGGGCCAGGTCTTCGGCGCCATGGCCGCCCTCGGCCCAGTGTGTACAGAGCGAGACGGGCACGCCCATCTTTTCACAGAATGCCTCGACAGCGGCAATCTCGCCAGATGTGTCAGAGGTAAAGCGGTTGACAGCAACCACGACCGGAACACCGAATTCGCGCATATTCTCGATATGTCGGCCCAGATTGGCGAGGCCCTTTTCCAGCGCATCATAGCTGACAGAGCTGACATCATCTTTTGCGATGCCGCCATGCATCTTCAGGGCCCGGACGGTTGCAACAAGGACGGCGGCGTTGGGCACAAGGCCCGCCTGGCGGCATTTGATATTGAAGAACTTCTCCGCGCCAAGATCTGCGCCAAAGCCTGCTTCGGTGACCACATAGTCCGCCATCTTCAGGGCGGCACGTGTTGCGATGACTGAGCTGCAGCCATGGGCGATATTGGCGAAAGGGCCGCCATGCACCAGCGCGGGATTGCCTTCCAGGGTCTGCACCAGATTTGGTAGCATGGCATCTTTCAGCAGTGCCATCATCGCGCCCACCGCGTTCATGTCCCTTGCCGTCACGGGCACACGGCCGCGGCGATAGCCGATGACCATCCGCTCCAGACGATCCTGCAGATCCTGCGTGTCTCGGGCGAGACAGAGGATTGCCATGATTTCCGAGGCTACTGTGATGTCGAAACCTGTCTCGATGGGCGTGCCATTCTTCGTGCCGCCGAGTCCGGTCACAATGTTGCGCAAATTGCGGTCATTCATGTCCAGCACGCGTCGCCAAGTGATCCGTGTCGGGTCAATGCCACTATCGCTGCCCCAATGGATATGATTGTCGATCATGGCCGACAGCAGATTGTGGGCAGAGGTGATGGCGTGAAAGTCCCCCGTGAAGTGGAGGTTGATATCTTCCATCGGGACCACCTGGGACTGGCCGCCACCGGTCGCGCCGCCCTTCATGCCAAAGCAGGGACCGAGGGATGGCTCGCGCAGGCAAAGCAGGGTCTTGTTGCCAATCCGGTTCATCGCGTCCGCCAGGCCGATGCTGGTCGTAGTCTTGCCTTCGCCTGCGGGTGTGGGGTTGATGGCCGTGACGAGGATCAGCTTGCCATTTGCCCTGGCGCGTAGGCTGCTCAGGTGTTGCGCTGCGATTTTTGCCTTGTCATGGCCGTAGGGGATCACATCCTGCGGCGTGATCTGCAAAGTCTCGGCAACATCCAGGATGGGACGTTTCTGCGCACTTCTGGCGATCTCGATATCGGTCGGCATGAATCCCCCGGCTTCTATTGTTCCCTTTCCCCGGTGTAGACAGACGCGCCAAAACCCGCAATCAGGCAGGGCAGAAGAGAGGACAACCTTATGAGTACGCTTATCCGTCCGTCCGGGCGCGCCTTTGACCAGTTGCGTGAGATCACGCTGGAAACCAATGTCACCCGTTATGCGGAAGGGTCATGCCTTGCGAAGTTCGGAAACACGCATGTGCTATGCACGGCCAGTTGGGAGAAAGGTGTCCCGCCTTGGCTGAAAGGGCAGGGGAAGGGCTGGGTCACTGGCGAGTACGGCATGCTGCCACGCGCGACGCATACACGGGGGCGCCGCGAAGCCGCAGCCGGCAAGCAGTCTGGCCGCACGCAGGAAATTCAGCGTCTGATCGGCCGCTCCCTTCGCTCGGTTTGTGACCTCCAGGCGCTGGGCGAGAACCAGATCACGATCGACTGCGATGTCTTGCAGGCGGATGGCGGCACGCGCACGGCATCGATTACGGGCGGCTTTGTGGCCCTTGCCATGGCCTGCCGGTATCTGAAGGCAGAAGGCGTCATCTCCGCAAACCCGATCCAGAAGCAGGCTGCCGCCATTTCCGTCGGCATCTATCAGGATCATCCGGTGCTGGATGTCGACTATCCCGAAGATTCCCGCGGCGAAGCCGACATGAATGTCGTGATGAGCTCCGATGGCGGTTTCATTGAGGTGCAGGGCACAGGGGAAGAGCGCCCGATCACGCGCTCTGAACTGGATGAGATGCTGCGCCTGGCCGAAAAAGGCTGCACCGAATTGTTCGAAGCCCAGCGCAAGGCGCTTGGCTAGGCCATTATCTGGCTGGCTGGTTCTGCAACTCGAACATGCCGAACTGGAAATTCTGGGCGATACGGTCGGCACGCTCCATGAAGTAGTCGACTGTTTCCGGATTCTCCGAAATGTCTTCCAGCGTCAGCCGGAACAAGGCCAGCCAGATATTGAAGTGGGCGGGTGTGACGCCCGTCAGCTTCATGTGCGCGGGGAAGGGTTTGCCGGAATAGCGGCCTGTATTCATCGCGACCGATGACCAGAAATCCTTCATCTTGGCGAGGTGGGGCTCCCACTCATCCTTGATCTCTTTCTCGAAGATCGGGCCCAGCAGGGGGTGGGCCTGAACCCGCGCATAGAAGCTGTCGACCAAGTTCGAGACAAAGGCCTCGTTTATGCCGAGCCGTGCGGCATGTTCCTGGATTTCACGGCGGCGGTCTTCAGCGGATCGAACTCGGTAGGTCATGCGGCCTGCACATGGGCGCCGAAGGCGAAGGCGTCCATACGCAATATCCCATAGGTTGTGCTTTTATGCAGCAATCGCCGTGGGCCATCCGCGCTGGCACCGAGAGCCACAAATAACGGCAGGATGTGATCGGGTGTGGGGTGATTGGTCAGGCCGTGCGGGCCCATTTCCAGCGCATTCAGCACGGCTGTATCGTCTCCGGTCAGGGTTTTCTCATCCACCCAGTCTGCGAATGTGCTGACCCAGTCCGGTGCGTCGCTGTTCAATTCAAGCCGTGCTGTGAACAAGGCGCGCAAATTGTGTGTCAGGGCTCCTGAGCCGATAATGAGAACACCTTCGTCCCGGTAAGAGGCGAGCGCCTTGCCGAGGCGGTAGTGCCATTCCGGAGTCTGGTTCATGCTGATGGAAAGCTGCACGACCGGAATGTCGGCGGCAGGATAGATCAGTTGCAAAGGTACCCAAGCGCCATGGTCCAGCCCGCGTGTCGGGTGCACACGCGCCTCAAAGCCGCTGCGGACGATGGCCTGCCGCATGGTTTCTGCAAGGACGGGGGAGCCCGGAGCGGGGTATTGCTGTGCATACAGTTCTTCAGGGAAACCCTGAAAATCATGAATGGTCTCAGGATGCGGCGCACCTGTCAGAACCGGTATGGGGGCATTGAAGTGGGCGGAAATAACCAGAATGGCCTTTGGCCTTGGCAATGCCTGGCCTAGGTGACGCAGAAAGTCGCGTACTGGTGCATCATCCTGCCCCAAAGTGGGGGAGCCATGGGAAATGAAGAGGGAGGGTAGGCCTTGTATCATAAAGCCTAGATGTACCGCCGGGCAGAGCCGCACAATTCACATCTGCGGCATATGATTTATTCGCGAGGTGCGGGCTTGCCGTTCTGCCAGACGACATCCTGTCCGTAGAGCGGCACAGTCGACAGGCTCATCTTGGCTGAGCCGTCCACAATCTTGCGGCTGTAGGAGACATATATGAGGCTGTTAGTGTCCGCATCATAGATGCGACGCACGGCCAGTTGCTTGAAGATGAGGCTCTGGTTCTGGTCGAATACTTCTTCACCCGACTTGTCGAGATCGATGCGACCGATACGGATCGGGCCGGACTGCAGGCAGGCGATGGAGGAATTTGAGGGGTTTTCGAACCAGTTGCCTTTGCCGATCCGGTCCCATACGCCCCGGTCGAAATAGGAAAGGTGACACACCACACCCTCGATCTTCGGATCATGCAGCTGCTTGATCTTGATCTCGTTGCCCAGCCAGTCATTCTTGAATTCGCCGACCTCCTTGCCATTGCCACAGGCAGACAGGGGGATGAGGGCGAGGAGCAGGCAGGCAGTGATGTGTTTCATGCAGACACGTACGCGAGGCTGCAGGCCTCGTTCCCATGCACGCTAATAATAGCGTTTTTTGTTGCTGGAGAGCATATCCCCGATGGCGCGCACGGTTGCTGCGCCGACTTGCATCGGGGTTGGTTTGCGATGATGGGCATGGCGAACCAAGTGTCCGCAATTGGAGCCGAAGAAGTCGTAATCATGGCCGATGCGGCGGCGTGCACGGTGTTCCACCAGATGTGCATCCAGACCGCTATAGCGGCCATGTCGCCGGATAGATTGCCCGGCTGAGAAGTCTTCCAGGCTCTGCTCGATGACGCCATCGTGCTTGCGAGAGTTTGAAATGACCGTCCCGCGCGTAGTTACAACGCCATAATGGGACAGGACCACACCGAAGCGGATCGAGACAACGTCGCCAGCCTCATATGTGGTACGCCGATGCCGGATCATCTATTCGGCCGCCACCTGTTCATGGTCCACCGTGTCTTCCTCATCGAAGACCAGCAGATCTCCCGGCTGGCATTCCAGCTCCCGGCACAGGGCTTCCAGTGTCGAGAAGCGGACGGCCTTGGCCTTGCCGGTTTTCAGGATGGACAGATTGGCCAGTGTCACACCGA
>Ga0209578_10001909_pt1 | contig 18311 bp, 14 predicted proteins | sample tdAd472_FD_187127 | JGI IMG/M metagenome (GOLD analysis project Ga0209578, IMG submission 187127) | Marine sediment microbial communities from the Atlantic coast under amendment with organic carbon and nitrate - tdAd47.2 (SPAdes)... | ecosystem: Environmental > Aquatic > Marine > Coastal >...
TTGTCGAGGGGTGGGGGATTCATGTCTCGGATTCGGCTCTCGCGGGCGCAGATGAAGATCTGGGTATCGTGTGCTTCACTATATGCCGATTTGGATTTGGTCCGAACGGGTTTCGCGGCTCAGTCAGAACTATCGGAGCGGTCGATGGCAGGCGTGGAAGGATCGAGCGAACAACCCGAGAAGTCGCCGAGCGGCAGGTCCGAAAACTCGGGCGCGACCGGCGATCTGTCGCATCTCGAAGTCCGGGCCGGTGGCCCGCCACCGTTCTCGCTCGACGACCTGCGCAAGGGCATCGATGAAGTCGATGCCAAGCTGATCGAACTGCTCAACACCCGCGCCGAGCTCGTGGTCAACGTCGGCAAGGTCAAGCGGGGCGACGGCACGCCGATCTACGCGCCGCATCGCGAGCAGGCGGTGCTCAAGAAAGTGCTCGAGGCCAGCCGCGGGCCGATGCTCAGTCGCACGATCGAAGCGGTGTACCGCGAGATCATGTCCGGCTCGTTCGCGCTCGAGCAGCCGCTGCGGATCGGGTATCTCGGCCCGCCCGGCAGCTTCAGCCACGAGGCGGCCCAGAAGCAGTTCGGCTCCAGCGTGTCGTTCGAGGACCTGCGCGAGATCGAGGGTGTGTTTACCGAGGTCGTGCGCGGGCACGTGGACTACGGCATGGTGCCGATCGAGAACTCCGCGCACGGCGGCGTGGCCGAGGCGCTCGACGCCTTCCGACGCTACGCCAGCGATGTGAACATCTACGCGGAAGTCCAGCTCGGCGTTCGCCAGGCGCTGCTCGCCAACTGCCAGCCGAGCGAGGTGAAGCGGATCCACTCCAAGCCCGAAGCGCTGAGCCAGTGCCGCAAGTGGCTGGCGACGCAGTACCCGAAGGCGGAACTGGTGCCGGCGGTGAGCACGAGCCGCGCGGTGCAGATCGCCAAGGCCGAGGGGCTGCTGGAAGAACACGCCGGGAGCGCGGCCATCGGGTCGAAGCTGGCCGGCCAGCTCTACGGCGTGCAGGTGCTGTTCGAGAACATCGAGGACGACCCGAACAACGTGACGCGGTTCTTCGTGATCTCCAAGCAGAGCGCCAAGCCGAGCGCGGACGACAAGACGAGCATCATGTTCACGACGCCGGACAAGCCGGGCGCGCTGGTGAGCGTGCTGCGGGTGTTCCAGGACGCCCAGATCAACCTCTCGCACATCGACAAGCGCCCGAGCGGGCGGACGAACTGGGAGTACACCTTCTTCATCGATGCGCTTGGACACCGGGATAGTGAGCGGATGGCGGGCGCGATCGAAGCGGCGCGGGCGCTGTGCTCGGACCTGGTGGTGCTGGGTAGTTATCCGCGGGGGCAGCGGGTTTTGTAGGCGAGAGCGTTTCTTGTTAGCACGTGGCTCGTGATGTTTGGGTGGCGTGGTCTCGTCCGACGCATTCGGACGCAGCCCACGTCGGCAACGGAATGAGATGAAATGTTCTCCACTGCGATGATGGCTGCTCGTGGGCTACGCTGTGCGCAGACCACGCCACCCGCCGTTGCAACTCCGGGCGTCGTGGCCCAATCAACCGGTGATATTTGCGTCGAGGGCTTCGGCTTGTCGTCTTGCCATCTTCTCGGCGCGGAGGCGCCTGAGTTCCTGCACTCGCGCATCGTGAGGGTGCATCGGGGGTGTGGGCTGCTGCGGAGGCGGAGCGTCAGCGTTTGGACAGCCGGAAGGTTCGGGGCGCCCCCTCATCCGGTCTTGCGCTGAATCCGCACCAGACCACCTTCTCCCGCGTTGGGGAGAAGGATTGGAAGATCCGACTGATGAACCGTTGTCGACATGGCCTGCGCCTTCGGCTCCGACCATGGCACCCTCGGAGGGGGTGGGCGATGTCGGCATTTCCTGTTCGGTTGCTTGGGACCCATCGCTTGCGCGATTGGGCTCTAAGCGCTCGGCTTTCGCCTTTGCCTTGGCGCGCATAGCCCGGCGAAGGCGTTTTTCGCGCTGGACGGTTCGGATGTGGAGGAGGGTCTGGATCGCCGCGAGGCGTTGGCGGTTGCGTTCTCTTGCGTAGAAGTCGTCCAGTTTGGTATCGCCGGTGGACTCGATCGGCTTCATGCAATGGACGAGTGCTTCCAGCGCTTTCGTCTGCGCGGCGACCATGGTCACTTCGGACTCGAGGCGTTTGATGCGATACACGGCCTTGATGTGCGCGAGGGCTTCCTCGGCGGTCTGTGGGTTGAAATCTGTGGTTTCGGACGGCTGTTTTGCTGCGGTGTGCATATCACACTCCCTTCACCCTTAGGGCTGGCGAGCCCAAGCGGCGCGCGCAGGAGGTGGCGATGCGAAAAGGCAGCGTGAGAATCCGCCCTGTCTATGGGCGGAAAATTTTTTGAGAAAGTCTGAAAGCGGCGATGCGCCCGAGCCCACTCGGCGCGCGCCGGGGCGGTCATGCGCGCTTCGACGTGGCCTTCGCTTCGCTCAGACCACGGCACCCTCGGAAGACCACGGCGCCCCCTACAGGCCACGGCACCCTCGGGAGACCTTGGTACGCAATGGAGAGACTCGCATAGCCGCCTGAGGAGGGCGGCCATGGCACGCGGGATCAGGGGCAGGACTGGCCGAAGTCGGCGAGGACGGCGTTGAGGTCGGCGAGGTCGACGGTGCCGTCGTCGTTGGTGTCGGCTTCGGGTGCGTCGGTGCCGAAGTTGGCGAGGACGAGGTTGAGGTCAGCGAGATCGACTTCGCAGTCGCCGTTGAGGTCGGCGCGCATGGGCGGTGCGATGGGGATGAGCACCACAGCGCGCTCGGGGCTCCACGCGCCGTACTGGCCTCGCCCGATGATCCAGCCGTTGTCGTTGATCTTCTTGGCTTCGACGATGGCGAAGTTGTCGGGGATACCGGTGGTGATGTCGTTGAGGTCGCGGGTGCCGGTGTCGGCGGTCCAGATCCAGGCGCGCCAGTCGTCGACGATCGCCTGGCCGACGACGGCGCCGTGGTTGTTGATCGAACTGGGGATGGAGTAGCCGAAGAGGGTGCCGGGGAGGTCGGGGAGGATGGTGACGCCGTCGGACTGGTTCCAGAGGAACGCGCTGCCGCCCATGGTGGTCGGTCCGTCGCCGACGACGGAGCCGGCGTCGTTGATATCAACGGCGTGGGTGATGCCGCTGGGGCTGCCGGTGAGGATCGCGTGGAGGTCGATGTACTGTTCGTTGTCGAGGTCGTAGTAGAAGGCCTTCTGGTCGCCGCAGTGGCCGGTGGAGGAACGGACGCCGACGACGACGTTGAGGTCGTTGATGGCCCACGCCTGGTCTGCGGACGGGACGCCAAGATCCTGCTCCAGGCGGATGGTGCCGGTGTCGGCGGTCCAGACGGTCGCTTCGCGGTTGACGAAGGGGGGCGGCTGGGGGCAGGTGAACACGCTGCCGTTGGACCCGGCGACGACGCTTGAGTCGTTGATGTCGGCGGCGCCGCTGATCGCGCCGTCGAGTTCCTGGAAGGTGCCGTCCGGCCAGCGGATGATGTTGGTGGCCACGATGACGCCGGAGTCATTGATGGGGCCGGCGAGATCGATCTCGACTTTGCCGGTGTCGAGGGTCCAGATGAAGCTGCAGGGGCCGCCGAGGGGCTGAGTCGAGGCGCAGCCGGTGACCTGGTTGAGGTTGTTGAGGCCGTCGACCCGGGACACGGCGAGGCTGTAACTGGTGTTCCACGGCTCGATGATGACGAGCTGGTACTCGGCTTCACCGGCGAGGGAGGGCGAGCAAGCGAGAACGCCGAGCATCGCGGCGAAGGGGATCAGGCAGCGGGCCGGCGATTTCATGAGAATCTCTTTCCGGTTCGAGGCGGTGGTCCGTCGTGGGCGATGTGATCGATCGCACGTCCGAGGATAAGGAGCCCGCCGAGGGTCGGGTGATACGCCGGATTCGAAGCAGCTGAAATCGAGGCGAATCGGGCGTCATCATGCAAAAAACCGCCCATACGGGCGGCTTAGGTGATCGGTCGGGTTGTGGGATCGGCTCAGCCCTGCGGGGGCTGGTTCATCTTCTTGGGGCCGAGGTCGATCTCGCCGTAGGCCTTCTCGTAGCCCTGGACGGCCTGGTTGAGCGAGCCGAGGAGGCGCTTGGCGCCGGCCCAGTTCATGACGACGCGGGTGCCGATCTGGAAGACCATGCTGGGCTGCTGGCCCTGGCCCTGTTGCTGGGGGAGGTTGAGGCCGAAGTCCATGACCATCTCGTCGGAGGTGGTCGCGGTGCGGATGGTGTTGGCGTAGACGTTGACCATCTTGGATTCGTCGATACGGATCTGGACCTGCTGCTGGCCCTGCTGCGGATCTGCCATGGGTATGCCCTCTCTGTGCTGTGCGTACGGGAAAACTGAAGAAAAAAGAGCCCGCTGCGGCTGTTCGCGGCGGGTGAAGTACCGGAGGAGGGACTCGAACCCTCAAGCCCTTGCGGGCAGTGGATTTTGAATCCACCGCGTCTGCCAGTTCCGCCACTCCGGCGTGGGGGAGGGGCAGTGTACCAGCGGCCAAGGGCGCTGTGGGGGCGTCAGAAGCGGGCAGAAAGAAGGATGCAATGGCCATCCGGGGCCCGCGTATTGCGTGGGAGATCCTCTGAAAGGAGTCGCCGCATGTCGCGCTTTATCTGCTTGTTCGTTGCCGTGATCTGCCTCGTTGCCCCGGTTCGTCTGGAGGCCGGCTGGGACCCCGGACCGACACCGATTGCTGAGGCGTTTACGGTCGATCTGACCGCCGGGGCGCACGAGGTTGCGGTCGCGGAAGAGCTTCGTTTCCAGCGCGACGGGCGTGAAATGCCACTGGTGCTGAAGGTGCGGTATCCGGTCGCGACCGAAGAGATGCCCGGGCCGTACCCGCTGGTGATCTTCAGTCACGGGATGGGCGGGTACACGGACGCGTTCGAGCACCTGAGCGCGCATCTGGCCTCGCACGGGTACGTGGTCGTGCATCCTGCGCACACGGACTCGGTCCGTCTGCGGCGCGAGGCCGGGGAGTCGGCGGAGAGTCTGCGCCGGACGTTCACGCGCGAGGGGACGAGCGTGGTGGACCTGCGATCGCGGGTTGAAGATTGTGAGTGGATCCTCGCGAACCTTGAAGGGATCGAGGCGGAGATGGCTCAGCCCGGGCTGGTGAATCGGGACCTCGCGGCGATGGCCGGGCACTCGGCGGGCGCGATGACCACGCAGGCGCTCGCGGGGCTGCGGTTCCATCTCGGGTGGGCGGGTCGCGAGCGGTCGTTCTCCGATGGATCGTCGTTCGATGCGTACATCGTTATCTCCGGGCAGGGCACGACGCGCCCGTCGCTGAGCGAGACCTCCTGGAACGGTTTCACGAAGCCGACGCTCGTGTTCGCGGGGTCGGAGGATGTGAGCCGGGTGTCGGACGAGACGCCCGAGTCGCGCCGGCATCCGTATGAGTTTGCGCCGGAGGGGGATAAGTACCTTGTGTTCATCGAGGGGGCGACGCACAGCGCGTATCAGGGTGGGGCGGCACCGAACGGGGACGCAGCGCGGATGGAAGCATTGACGAGCCACGCGACGCTGGCGTTTCTGCAGCGGCATTTGAGGGGCGATGAGGCGGCCGGTCGTTGGTTGGCGGACTCGCGTCCGGACAAGTTCGCGGGGGTCAGGGCTGAGTATCTGGCAAAGTAGGTAAGTCTCGGATCACCGAACGAAACGCCCCGCCCGGCCCGAGAGCGGTGCTGCAGGCCCGGATTTGGGCCGGTGGGATTGAATCGGTGAGCGGCCGCGCTGCGATAACGCCCGTACTGTGATGGGAGAGAGGCGGGCAGGTGTTCCGACTCGAACAACGATGCCGGTGAGGAGCGACCGATGAGCAATGGCGTGTGGAGTGCGTTGGCCCTTTCGATGGTGTGCGGCGCGTCGATCAGCGTGAGCGCTGTCGCGAGCGAGCAAGGCGCCGAGGCGTCGATCGAGTCGACAACGGATGCGATGGCGGCGCTCGAGCAGGAGCGGCGTGCGCGGATGGAGCAGGTGCTGTGCTACCCGTCGAACATCACGCCGGAAGAGCGTCAGCGGATTCTTGATCGGTACGGAGCCTTGCCTCCGACGTTCTTCGGCGATCCCGAGGCATTCCGGTTCTTCACCGCGCCGACGGTGTGGGTGGGCGATTTGTCGCAGGGTCCTTCCGGGCAGGCTTCGAAGGCGCGGTTCACATACTCGTTCCCTTCCGATGGGACGATCTGGGGTTTGTCGGAGGTCGCCCCGACCGGCCCTTCGAACCTCGATGCGCGGCTGCTCGCCGAGTTCGGCTCCGAGAATCTGGATCTGGGACGCGAGTACTTCCGGCAGGCGCTCGCGAGCTGGCGCAAGTATTCGGGGAACACGTACTTCGAGGTCGCCGACGACGGCGCGCCCATGAACCAGAGCACGACGCGAGTGCCGACCCGCGGCGACATCCGCATGGGCGGGCGTGATTTCGGGACGGGCACGTTTCTGGCGTACAACGCGTTCCCGTCGAATGACTTTGCGAGCATCGGCGGCAGCGACATGGTGATGAACAACTCGTTCTGGGGCAGCAGCAACTTCGGTGATCCGGCCGACAACTACCGCTATCTGCGGAACACGGTCGCGCATGAGCACGGTCACGGTTTGGGCTTCATTCATGTCACGCCGTGCAACGAAACGAAGCTGATGGAGCCGTTCATCTCCACCCAGTTCGACGTGGTCGGCGTGGATGAGCGACGGAACACCGGGCGGAACTACGGCGACCGTTTCGCGGGCAACCACGGCCAGAGCGACGCCGCGCCGCTTGGGAACCTCAACGACGACGGCGGGCGGTCCGTCCGGTTGCTGCAGCTGGCGACCAATGGCGAGAACGGACCCAACAACACGGACCAGGACTGGTTCAGCTTCACGCTGTCGGCGCCGACCGCGGTGCGTCTGCGGATCGAGCCGACCGGCGGGAGCTACTCGAACGGTCAGCAGTTCTTCAATTGCTTCGGTTCGAACAGCACGGTCGATGCGCAGTCGGCCGGGGACCTGACGCTGACGCTTTTCGATGCGCTCGGCGAGGTTGCTCAGGCATCGGCGAACGGGCCCGGGTTGGCGGAGGAGATCAACCGTCAGTTGGCGCCCGGGACCTACTTTGTTCGTGTGCAGGATATCGGCCCGAACCCGACTTCGGATCAGATCGTGCAGATGTACGACCTGAGCGTCGCGAACATCGGGAACCTGCTCTTCCCGAACCCGGTTCCCGCGGAGCCGTACGCCAACGCGGGCCTGAACAGCAAGCGAGTCGAAGCGAACACGAACGCGTGGTTCATCGGCGATATCAACTCCGAGGCGACCGAGCCGGGGGCGACGATCGTGAACTTTGATTGGGACCTCGACGGCGACGGCACTTTCGAGACGTTGGGGACTCCGAAGCCGGTGACGCAATACGTGTCGAACGGTTCCTACGACGTGGCGCTTCGGGTCACGGACTCGAACGGTAAGCGGGCGACGGACACGATCGTCTGCGAGGTGTTCGGTGCTGAGACCTCTCTGGCGTTCGAAGGCCCGTCGACGATCGAACAGGGAACGAGCGTGGAGGTCGTGCTGACCGGTACGAACCTGAAGAACGTTGAGTCGGCCTCGGAGTTCAGTGTGAGCGGTTTGGGCGTCAGCGTGACGGGCACGCCGGTCCCGAACGCGCTGGGCACGCAGGTGACCGGGCTGTTCTTCGATGTGGCGACGGATGCGCCGCTCGGCCCACGCTCGATCTCGTTCGCGAACGATGACGGCGCGGCGACGGTGGTCGACGCGTTTGAGATCGTCGAGGGGCAGGGTGTGCCGTGTCCCGGTGATGTCACGGGCGACGGCAGCGTCGATCTGGCGGACCTCAACCTCGTGCTCGCGAACTTCGGGCAGACGACCTCGGAAGGCGACGCCGACGGCAACGGGAGCGTGGATCTGGTCGATCTGAACATCGTGCTCGGGGCGTTCGGCGTGCCCTGTCCCTGAGTACGGGGCGTCCTTAGCCCGTTCTCAACCGGCTGAGCCGGGTCGCGGTACAATCCTGAGTCGAAGTTCGGGCTCCCGGCGGTCTGCTGCCGATGTCCGAACTGGCTTACTCAGGACGCCTCCTCCCCGGACCCGGCGTCGGCTCGCTTTGAATGATCGGGAGCATTGATGATCGGCACGCTTGAAACTGCTTCGCACGCCACACTCGCATTCCTGGGTATGCCCGGGAACATGGAGTGGATCGTTCTGCTGATCATCGGTCTATTGCTCTTCGGGCGCCGTCTGCCCGAGGTCGGTCGCGGCGTGGGGCGTTCGATTGTCGAGTTCCGCAAGGGGATTCAGGGCATCGAGGACGAGGTCGATGAAGCCTCGAGAAAGTCGAGCGCCAGCAAGGCCAAGGATCCGGAGCAGTTGCCCAGTTCCAGTGCTCGGACGGACATGGTCCAGCCCGACAGCCGGAGCGTGAGTCAGGAGCCGGTTGTGCCCAAGCACCCGGCGAGTAACGACCCGGAGCCTCAGGGGAATTGAACTCGAGCGTTCCGCCGCCGGTCAGTCCTGATCTGCGTCAACCAGCCAATCGGCGAGTGAGCCCTTGCACAGGGCCGCGGCGCTGTCACGCAGGATGAGTGCGGAGAAGGCGTCCGGGCGACCCTGCGAAACCTGGCAGTTGTGGAGGAGGGTCTGGGCGTACATCGAGGCGTCGGGGTCGTTCTTGAGCACGCCGATGGCGGCGAAGAGATGCACGGCCCAAGGATGGTTGGTCGCGTTGTCGGGCTGCAGGTTCTCGATGAGCCAGCGGGCGGTGTTGCGGACGAGCGGGCGCAGTGAAGAATCCCGCCCGGCGAGCCAGGCGAGGGCGTGGAGGGAACTCAACTCGACTTCGGTCCAGACCTCGATGGCGATCGGGCCGGACTCGTTGCGCTGCGGGAACAGGCTGCCGGCGTCGAAGTTGCTCCGCCAGTCGGATCGCCTGTGGAGCCCGAGAACCGGCGCGGGGACGGGCTGCACCGACGCGAGGGCCGCCCAGAGGGCGACATCGGGTGAGTCGGCGTGGACGAGGGACGCGACCGAGTCGCCTCCGGTTTCGGATTCGCTCAGCCATGCGATGAAGGGACGGTCCACCGGACGCCGATGGCCGAACTCGTCAGCGAACGGACGCTGATCGTCCGTCGGGTGGGGACCGTCCACGCTTGAGGCCATGGCGTCGAGCAACTTTGCCCAGTCAGAGATAGTGGAAAGTTTCGGCATGATCAGGCGGTGGTTCCGGAGCCCAAATTCTCGAACGCGCGGGTTCGCGCTCGCTTTCGGCGATGCTGACTCTATGCTTGAAGAGCCCTATGACGCTGGTCACACCGACCAAAACGCCTTGGATGTTGCAACGCCGCTGCGTCGGCTGCGGACTTCGAGCGGACTCGTCACGGGTCGACGTGTCGGCTCGTGACCTGTGCCCGAGGTGCGGGATGGACTGGTCGCAGCGTCCGCCGCAGAGCTACGCCGAGCTTGAGGGTTTCGCCATCGACGAGGTGGTCGAGGCCGAGCCGGAGTCGGGACCGGCGGTGTCGCCGTCGATCCGCGGGCGGACGAGGGCGCTTCGCGTGCTCGAAGTGGGGCTGTTCGTGCTGCTGATCGTGACGGCGCTGGTGGTCGCTTCGGCGAACATCGTGGCGGCGTTGCGCGGCACGGGCGGGGCGATGTAACCGAGGAATCGCCGGTCTGTCGGGCGGGTATGCTGAGCGCTTCTCTTTGATTCGAAGCGGACCCGACCCCGGAGGCAGGCGTGAGCAAAGCGGCTATCGATCTCGACGGCATCTTCAAGGCACTGGAGCAGAATGAGCAGGCGGCGATCGACCGGCTGATTGAATGGCTGCGCATCCCGAGCATCAGCACGGACTCGAAGTATCGGCCCCAGTGTCGCGACGCGGCCAGGTGGGCCGTCGATCGCCTTGCGGAAGCGGGGATCGAGGCGGAACTGGTAGAGACGGGCACGCCGGAGAAGCCGGGGCACCCGATCGTCTGGGCGGAGTACGCCGGTGCGGACGATTACGCCGGGCCGCACGTTCTGTTTTACGGCCACTACGATGTGCAGCCGCCGGAGCCGCTGGAGTTGTGGGAATCGCCGCCGTTCGAGCCGGTGATCAAGGATGCGGACGGACCGATCGAGGACGATGTGCCACAGCGGCGTGTGGTGGCGCGCGGCGCGGTGGACGACAAGGGCCAGGTGGCGAGTTTCCTCGAAGCGCTGCGCGCGTGGAAGGACCAGCACGGGCAGGTGCCGGTGCGCTTGACGATCCTGCTTGAAGGCGAAGAAGAGTCGGGGTCGGTGCACCTCGATCAGTTCGTGCGCGCGAACCGCGCGAAGCTCGAGCAGTGCGACATCTGCGTGATTTCAGACACGGGTCAACTCGGTCGGGGCAAGCCGGCGATCACGACGGGTGTGCGCGGCATGGCGTACACGAACATTGTGCTGCACGGGCCGGACCAGGACCTGCACTCGGGGATGTGGGGCGGCAAATGCCCGAACCCGATCAACGAGCTGACGAAGGTGCTGGCGCAGTTGTGGGACGGGGACCGGAAGGTGACGATCCCGGGGTTTTACGACGATGTGCGACCGATCTCGGATGAGGAAAAGCAGGCGTGGTCGCGCGTGCCGCAGAACGCCGCGGCGTCGCTGAAGAAGATCGGGCTGCCTTCGGAGGCGGACGTCGGTGAGAGTGGCTATAGCGCGCTGGAGCGAGAGTGGGCGCGACCGACCTGCGACATCAACGGCATCTGGGGCGGGTACCAGGGCGAGGGCGCGAAGACGGTCATCCCGTCGTACGCCGGCGCGAAGGTGTCGTTCAGGCTGGTGGCGGATCAGGACCCGGAAGCGATCACGGAGAGGTTCTTTGCGTGGCTTGAGGAGCGGACGCCGCCGGGCTGCCGGTGGGAACTGACCGACTTGCACGGCGGTCACCCGGGGAACGTGTCGGCGGATTCGCCGTACGTGCAGTCGGCGATGAAGGCGCTGGAGGTCGCGGGCGGGACGAAGCCGCACCTGATCAAGTCGGGCGGTTCGATCCCGGTGGTGGGGCTTCTGAAGGCGGAACTCGGCCTGGACACACTGTTGATCGGCTTCGGGCTCGACGATGACCGGGTGCACTCACCGAACGAGAAGTTCGAGATCGACTGCTTCACGCTGGGGATGCGGACACACGCGGCGCTGATTGGGGAGTTTGCCTCGCGCTGACGCGATCAAGCTGCCTTGCGCTGCTGCGGTTCGACCTCGATGCCTTCAATGACTTCCTCGAGGTCCATGGCCTCGCCGTTGTCGTCGAGGATGTCGACATTGATGTCGCTGAGTTCGACATCACCGCCCTGGAGTGCGGCGATTCGCTTGGCGTACTCGGCGCGCAGGCGGTGGGCCTCGACGCGGAGATCGTGCAGGCCGATCTCCCAGGCGATGCGTGCCGCGAGGGTGTACAGGAAAGCACCGACGCCGGCGACGGCGCACCCGATGAACAGGAGATTGATCCACTGGCCGGTGGGCATGCAGGGCTTATCGGCCGGGAGGCGGGGCGGGTGAAGGCGTATACTGCGGACCAGTGCGTGAATTTCTGACGCGAGGATGCCCGAACCGATGTTCCGACGCCCCCTGCGGGCGGATGGTGGCGCGTCTGGCGTCTCTCTTCCTGTCTCTGTTGATCGGTCTGTGTCTCGTTTCGGCGGCGTCCGGGCAGGACGCGGGTTCGCCTGCTCCGGGCGAGGCTGTGGACGGGGTGGTCCGCGAGCGGGCGGTGCAGGTTTCAGCCCGGCAGTTCGGGGTGGGCGGGATCGTCCGGCCCGGCGACTGGTCGGGCGTCGAACTGACGCTGAAGCAGACATCGAGCGGCGGGCCGCTGCGGGCGGCGGTGCAGATCCATCGGCGCGATCCGGACGGGGACACGCTGCTGGTCCGGCGCGAGGTGTCGCTGGTGCCGGGTGCCGAGCGGAGCGTGTGGCTTTACCTGCCGCAGGACTGGAACGTGCGGAACTCGCAGCAGTTCACGGTTTCGGTCCGTGCGCTCCCGGAGGAGGCGACGGGCGAGGAAGTGACGGTCGGCTCGCAGGTTGAGGCGACGACGCTGCTTCCGGGCCAAGTTGCTCGGGCGACGGAGTCGCTGATCGGCGTGATCGGGATCGAGACATTTGGTCTGGAGCAGTACGAACTGCTGACGGTGCTGCGCTCGCAGCCGGAGCGGGTGCGGACCGCGCACGGCGAGTGGCGGCTGGTGTCGGGGCTCGCCCCGGCGGACCTGCCGGACCGATGGATGGGGCTCGCGCCGTTCGAGGTTCTGGTGTGGGGCGAGGGCGACCTGCGGGCGGTCTCCGGAGCGCGGGGCGATGCGCTGCGCGAATGGGTGCGTCGGGGCGGGCACCTGATCGTGGTGCCCGACATCATCAATCCGCAGTGGTTCTCACCGGACAACCCGCTCGCGGATGTGCTCCCGATGGGCGCGTTCGAACGCCGCGAGGACATCGATCTCGGTCAGTTCCGGAACCTGTTCGTGCGGCCTCAGGTCGATCGCGAGTTCCCGGCCCGGACCGTGGGCTACATCTTCACGCCCGACGACGAGGCGCAGCGCTCGGAAGCCGGGGTGGTGATCGAGGGGCTCGAGGGTCCGGTCGTGGCGACGCGGAACCTCGGCGCCGGTCTGGTCACGGTGATCGGGCTGGACCTGCGCAATGGGGCCCTTGGGGGCGGCTCGGACCTGCGGGCGGATCAGTTCTGGCACCGGCTGTTCTCGCAGCGGTTCCTGATCCCGGCGGCGACGGAGGTGGGGAACCAGGATATCCGGCGTCGTCTGCAGGGTCTGGCGACGCGCGGACAGGAAGTGTTCGTCGATACATTCGTCGCCAACGCGATCAATCGGTCGACGGCGGTGGGTGTCGGTCTGCTGCTGGCGATAGTGGTGTTCGCGGTGTACTGGATCGTCGCGGGACCCGGCGGGTTTGCGCTGCTCAAGGGGCGTGGGAAGAGTCATCTCGCGTGGGTGGCGTTTGTCGCGTCGGCCGCGGTGTTTTCGCTGATCGGCTGGGTTGGTGCGCGTGCGCTCAGCCCTGTGCGGGTCAGCGGCGAGCACATCACCTTCATCGACGGTGTGTACGGCGAGTCGGAGCAGCGGACGCGGACCTGGGTCTCGGTGCTGCTGCCGGATTACGGCGAGCGCACGGTTTCCGTGGGCGAAGCGGACGATGCGAACTCGAACACGATCATGCCGTGGAATTCGCCGGATCAGACGACGGCGGTGACGTTCCCCGATGCCCGGAGCTATGTGATGAGCGCTTCGGACCCGTGGCGGCTCGCGGTGCCGACGCGATCGACGGTGAAGCAGTTCCGCGCCGACTGGCTGGGGCCGGCGGTGTGGGAGATGCCGTTCCCGCCGACGCCGGCGGACCGGCCGAGCGCGACGGCGCAGGGTTTGCGTGGCAGTCTCGTGCACAATCTGCCGGGTGCGCTGACGAACGTGACGGTCGTGCTCAATCTCGGCCCGGTCAGCGAGCAGGCGATGCTGGATTCGTACACGAGGGATGAGGGGCGTGGGCAGGATCGGCGGACGCGGACCTACGCGTGGCGGAAGAATCCGGCGCTGACCGACGGGGCCGATTGGGCACCCGGCCAGCCGATGGACCTTGGCGTGTACCGGATCGTCGGCGACGAACTTCTGCAGCAGCGGCTGCGTAACCAGTTGCCGACGACGTCGATCGTCTCGGTGCCGACCGTCGATACGGCACCGGGGATATCGCTCGTGAACTGGCTGGGCCACATCCCCGGTTCGGATCTTGCGGGCCTGGCGATGCCGAGCCCGACGGTGGCGCTGCAGCGGACGACGCACGGGCTTGATCTGACGAAGCAACTGATGCGCCCCTGCCTGATCATCACAGGCGAAGTGGTCGACGCGTGCCCGACGCCGCTGCGCGTGGGCGGCGATGAGTTCGATATGTCCGGGCGGACGGTTGTGCGTTGGGTGTTCCCGCTGGAGGATGACCCGCTTCGTCTTGAGGGACTTGTGGTCGATGCGGATTCCCGCGGCACCGGAGGGGGCAGCTGAGTATGGCGATGATCGAGACGATCAACCTGTCGAAGGAGTACGGCGAGCTGGTCGCGCTGAACAACCTGAACCTGACGATCGAAGCGGGCGACTGCTTCGGTTTCATCGGACCGAACGGTGCCGGCAAGACGACCACGATCAAGATCCTGGCGACGCTTCTGAAGCCGACGCGCGGACAGGCGATGATCGATGGGCTGACCGTGGGCTACCAGAATCGGCAGATCCGCCCGATCATCGGGTATGTCCCGGACTTCATGGGGGCGTACGAGGACATGGTGGTCAGCGAGTACCTGGAGTTCTTCGCCGCGGCGTACGACATCCAGGGCGGGCAGCGCAAGCGCGTGGTCGCGGACGTGCTGGACCTGACAGACCTGACTTACAAGACCAACGCCGAAGTGAACAGTCTTTCGCGCGGCATGCAGCAGCGGTTGTCGGTGGCGCGCGTGCTGCTGCACGACCCGAAGGTGCTGCTGATGGACGAGCCGGCCTCGGGTCTGGATCCGCGGGCGCGGATTGAGATCCGAGAGCTGCTCAAAGAGCTGAAGCGGATGGGCAAGACGATCATCATCTCCAGCCACATCCTTTCGGAGCTGGCGGAACTGTGCAACGTCGTGGGTATCATCGAGCGGGGAAACATGGTCTTCCACGGCTCGGTGCGCGAGGTGATGCAGAAGGCGAAGCTGCAGCATGTGCTGCACATCACGGTGGCTGACCGGACCGAGGAAGCGGCGAAGATGCTGCACGGCGTGCCGGGTGTGAAGCAGGTGGATCTGGTCGAAGAGGATTCGAGCGGTGCGTTCGCTCGGGGCAATGACCAGCGGACGGTGATCCATTTGACCGTTGATGATTCGATGGTGCACAGCATCTCGGACATCCCGAACCGGCTGATCAACGCGGGTTTCCGGCTGACGAGCTTCAGCGAGGAAGCGGTGAACCTCGAAACGGCGTTTATGAGACTCACGCAGGGCTTGGTTCAGTGAGACCGGCGACTGTTGAGGGAAGGATGCGAGTGATGAAGTACAGCGTGCTGCTGGGTTCCGGGATTCTGGGGTTGGGTTCGGCGTTCGCGTGCGCAGCGAGCGCACCGCTCGACTATCCCGAGACGAAGAAGATCGACGTCGTGGATGTGTACCACGGTGTCGAGGTGCCCGACCCCTATCGCTGGCTGGAAGCGGATGTACGTGAATCTGAGGAGGTCGCGGCCTGGGTCGAGGCGCAGAACGAGGTGACCTTCGGCGTTCTGGAGCAGATCCCGTATCGCGACGCGATCCGCGAGCGATTGATGGAGAAGTTGGACTACGAGCGGTACGGCTCCCCGTTCATCAATGCTGGCCGGTACTACTTCACGAAGAACGACGGCCTGCAGAACCACTCGGTGCTGTACACGACCGGCGAGTCGCTGGATGGCGAGGCGCGGGTGGTGATCGACCCGAACACGTTCTCCGAGGACGGTACGACCGCGCTGGCCGGGACATTCTTCAGCCCGGACGGTCGCCACATGGCGTACTTCGTGCAGGAGGGCGGTTCGGACTGGCGGACCGGCTTCGTGCGCGATCTGGAGACCGGTGAGGATCTGGACGACCGCCTGGAGTGGATCAAGTTTTCCGGCGCATCCTGGAAGCGCGACGGCAGCGGCTTCTTCTACTCGCGGTACCCGGAGCCAGGGGAGGGCGAGGCGTTCACCGGTCGCAACACCAATCACATGGTCTATTTCCACCGGATCGGGACGGATCAGAGCGAGGATGTGCTGGTCTACGAGAACCGGGATCAGCCCGAGTACAACTTTTATTCCTCGGCGACCGAGGACGGTCGGTACCTGGTCATCGGTGTCTCGAAGGCCACTTCGAAGAACATGATCCTTTACAAGGATCTGAGCGAGCCGCTGGGCTACCCGGTGACGCTGATCGGCGACTTCGAGAACGATCACTCGTTCGTCGGCAACGATGGGCCAATCTTCTACTTCGTGACGAACTACGAGGCACCGAACGGACGGCTGGTGGCGGTGGACATCCGCGACCCGTCCAAGAACAACTGGGAGACGGTGATCCCGGAGACTGAATCGGTCCTCACCGGTGTGAACTTTGTCGGCAACCAGTTCGTCGCCTCGTACCTCGAAGATGCCTCGACCCGGGTTCGGATGTACCGGCCCGACGGGTCGTTCGTGCGTTCGGTCGAACTCCCCGGCATCGGGACGGCATCGGGGTTCGGTGGCGAACGGACCGACTCGACGACGTTCTACTCGTTCTCGTCGTACGCCACGCCGCCGAGCATCTACGCCTACGACCTGATCACGGGCGAGTCGACACTGTTCAAGCGGGCGGGTGTGGACTTCAACCCCGACGATTATGTGGTCGAGCAGAAGTTCTATACCTCGAAGGACGGCACGCGCGTCCCGATGTTCATCACCCGCCCAAAGGCTCTACGCCTCGACGGCCAGAACCCGGTGCTGCTCTATGGCTATGGCGGGTTTGATGTCTCGCTGACACCCTCGTTCTCGACGACCCGCGCGGCGTGGTTGGAGATGGGGGGCGTGTATGTCGTTGCCAACCTGCGCGGCGGCGGCGAGTACGGTCAGGCCTGGTACAAGGCCGGCACGAAGCTGCAGAAGCAGAACGTGTTCGACGACTTCATAGCGGCGGCGGAGTACCTGATCGACAACAGATACACCTCGCCGGAGAAGCTGGCGATCCAGGGTGGATCCAACGGCGGGCTTCTGGTTGGGGCGGCGATGACGCAGCGTCCGGAACTGTTCGCGGTGGCCCTGCCGGCGGTGGGGGTGCTGGACATGCTGCGCTACCACCTGTTCACGATCGGCCGGGCGTGGTCCAACGACTACGGGCTGTCCGAGAACCAAGACGAGTTTATGGCCCAGTACGCGTACTCGCCCCTGCACAATACGGTGCGGGGCACCGAGTATCCGGCGACGCTGATCACGACTGCGGACTACGACGACCGCGTCGTTCCGGCCCACTCGTTCAAGTTCGCCGCGGCGTTGCAGGCCGCTCACGACCCACGAAGCGAAAACCCGGTGCTGATCCGCATCGAGACCGGGGCGGGGCACGGGGCGGGCAAGCCGATCAGCAAGGTGATCGAGGAGTACGCGGATGTCTACTCGTTCGTTGCGCGGTACCTGAACATGGACCTTCCCGAGAAGTACCGACGCCCCTGATCGTGCGGAGCGTCCGGCCGGTCAGGGTATAGTGAGCGGGTGCTCCGGGCTGAACTGCTGGTCCTGATCGTCTGCGGCGTCTCGACGGCGCTGGCTGTGGTGTTGACCCGTTTGGTGATCGGCTACGGGCATCGTAACCATCTGCTTGACGGCCCCGGCGGGTTCGGGCACGAGAAGGCGCTGCGTGCGGTGCCGAACATCGGCGGGATCGCAATCTTCGCGTCGATCGTGCTCCCCCTGGGGGCGCTGATGGTGTGGTCGGTCGTAGGAGCGCAGCACGAACTGGCAGTCGTGTTGCGTGGTGACGCGTCGGTCGTGCTGGTGCTGCTGCTGGCGATCTTTGCGTTGCACACGCTGGGCGTCGTTGATGACCGGCGTCCTCTGCCGGCGTTGCCGAAACTCGCGGCGATGGCGCTGGTGGCGACGGTTCCCGTGGCGCTGCTGGACATCCGGCTGCTGACGGTCCTCGATACGCAGCCCGGGGGCGTTCTGCTCTCGACGCTGCTGTCGATCGTGTGGATCCTCGCGATCACCAACGCGATCAACTTCCTCGACAACATGGACGGGGTGTGCGCCGGTCTGTCGGCGATCATCGCGTCGGTGCTGCTGGTGATCGCGCTGAGAAGCGGCGATATGGCTTCGGCGCTGATACTGGGCTGCGCGGCCGGGGGGTCGATCGGTTTTCTGGTCTGGAACCGGCCTCGGGCCCGGATCTTCATGGGTGATGGCGGGTCGCTGGTGCTGGGATTTCTGCTCGCGGTGATCTCGGTGCGGCTGACATACTTCGACGCGAGCGCGGACGAGAGTCCGTGGACGGCGGTGTTCGTGCCGCTGGCGGTGTTCGCGGTGCCGGTATACGACATGACCTCGGTGATCGTCATCCGGTTGTCGCAGGGGAAGAGTCCGTTTATCGGTGATCAGCAGCACTTCACGCACCGGATCCGCAAGCGCGGGCTGTCGGATCGGCGAACCCTGTTCGTTGTGCTCGGCTGCACGGTGATCAGCGGGATGTCCGGGCTGCTGATGCTGTCGCTGGCGCCGGCGCTCGCGCCGGTCGCCGGGATGCAGGTGGTGCTGGTGCTGGTGATCCTCGCGGTCTACGAGCGTGGAGCGCTGCG
>Ga0209578_10001914_pt1 | contig 18274 bp, 19 predicted proteins | sample tdAd472_FD_187127 | JGI IMG/M metagenome (GOLD analysis project Ga0209578, IMG submission 187127) | Marine sediment microbial communities from the Atlantic coast under amendment with organic carbon and nitrate - tdAd47.2 (SPAdes)... | ecosystem: Environmental > Aquatic > Marine > Coastal >...
ATCCCATTTGGAGTGTAATAAAATCTCATTGGCGTCTCATTTGAAGTGTAATGCATTACACTTCAGTCTCACGCAAATCATTGAAAACACTCAATGCGCGAGTCTCGGTTTCAAACCTAAATCGACAGTCTTCTTCGCAGGATCAGCGACCCGCATGACCGTCAGACCTTTCGCTTCTGCCTTCTGCCCGAGATTCAGCGCAACCCCGTTGCCGCCGAAGAGCACCACGCCGGTCGCGGCGAACTTGTCGTCCAGCATCTCGTCATTGCACTTGAACGGGGCGGCACGTCCATGCGCGGACCAACGCGGATCGAACCGCGCCTGCGCGACCCCACGCGCCCGCGCCCACCTGGCCGCGATCATCTCGGCACCGTGCTTTCCGCCCTTGTGGCAGAGGAAGATCTCCTGGTTGCGGTTCTGCCGGATGCGATCGCGAACCTTGTCGAGTGTCGAGAAGATGACGTCGATATCGGTCCAGTCGGTCGCCCCCGAGACGATCAGGGGAACCCCCTCGACCTTCGACTTCGCGGCTGTCTCGCGATCGTGCTGTTCCAGCAACTGCCGGGCCTCAAACACGGCCCCGGTCTCCTGAGCACGAGCGCTGGCGCGCGATCCCGCGGCCGGGATGAAGGCATGGCCGGTCTCGACCTCGTAGCATTCCGCCGCCGCCTCGCTCATCACCTCGATGGCCCCGACGATCTCGCGGACCTGCAGGAAGCGGGCCTGCGCCTCTTCGAGCGCGGTCTCGGCGATCTCCGACCCGTCATGGGATTTTGCCAGGGCGCCGATCTTGTCGGCGGTGCGGTCCAGCTCCTTCGTCAGGGCGACCTTGCGGCGCTGCAGGATGGTGGCGAGCCCGTGCGCGAGCGGTTCAATCTCGGTCTCGAGACCTGTGTTCCGCAGTTGACCCAGCAGGGTCTCGAAAGTCTCACGGATGATGCTGTCCTTCAGGATGTCGTCCTCAGGGATCGGCAGCTCGGCGCCTTTCTCCGTCAGGCCGAAAAGTTCGATGGTCTCGTAGGCGTTCGCGGTCTCGTAAGTCATGTCGGTGTCTCCAGATGTTCGGGAAACCACCACGGGAGTGTGGTGGCATGGCCGTACGTCTGGTTTCCGAATCTGCCCGGGTCAGGGACGGCGGAGCCGCCGGCTTGCCGGGCGCAAAAGTTTTCGAGGCGCTCCGCCCGCCACAGGCGCGCCATCGAACACCGGACTGACGCCCCCTCCCGCACCGCCCTCGCCGAAAAGTTTTGCGATCCTTGAGGCGGGCTGATTTGGGGGCCATCCGGAGGATATGCTTCCACGCTCATGTGTATGTGTTTTGACGGCAGGTTTGCCCGACGCGAGCAGGCAAAGGCCGCGACCGGACGCGGGAGACGGATGGAGCGGCGGGATCGTTTTGGCCTCCGGCCGAAACAGACCTGAGCGCAATCCGGCGGAGCGGCCGGGGAGAGGCGTGCTCGCGAGGCGGGCAAACCGGGATGCCGGGCGCTACGCCGCGGTGAGGTCGCATGGCCGAATGCGCGATCGGCCGACGGCCGATATCTCACCTGCGACACGCGCAGCCGAGCAGGGGAGGCCGTAAGGCAGTGGGCGCCACGTTCAACGTCGCGGGATTCATAAGCGTTCAGCAACCGTCATGTTTCGATTGCGCAATCAGACCGCCTGGAAAAAGATGGGAACAAACAGGAGGCCGGGCCATGGATGATGGCATCGAAATGCCGCCAAGCCTGGCGGAAGCCCTTCACCGGCAAAACGAGATAGACCGGGCGGCGTCCGGGCAGAAGGCACCGGTGTCGTGCTTCACCTACAGGCGGGTGCACCTTGAGGGCACCAGATGGGCGGTCCTTCGCGAGTTGGAGGATATGAAGCGCATCGTCGATGCCATGCCCGAACTCATGTCCCGGCGCCTCGAAACCATCTGGTGCGACACCAAAGCCAGCGCGACCGACACCGTGACCGTGAAAGACAGGCTCTGGGTTCCCGATCTGAAATGGACGATCTCGGATGCGATCGTGGATGCGGTCGGCGGGCACAATGGAATTTACATTGACGGCGACGCGCCCTCCGGGATGGACGTTGACCCATATTGGCCGGGCGATTACGCTTGAAATCGTCACCCAACGGACCGAAAACAACGCGAAACCTGCCACTTCGCGTTGACAGGTTTTCCACCCCACGGGTAGGGTGGCTTTCCATATCCACCTGTGGCGAGATCTCGTACACCTAAGTAGCGTGTTCCAATCACCGCGAGTCCGGGAGTAGCGGAATACCGATATTCGGGTGGGGTGGAAATTGCGCCACCCGAAGGCCCGGCCAAGGCATTGAGACGACGCCCAAGCCTCCGTAGATCGAAGGACAAGGAGGCCCGCAATGGCAAAGACAACCACGACCAGACCAAGCAAGACGCGCAAGAAGGTGCCGGAAAAATCCTCGACCGAACGTATCTTCGGGTCGAAGGTCTATTCGCATGGATATACCGGCGTTCCGAACATCCTGCTGCGCGCACAGAACCGGCTCGGGATCACGCCCACGCAACTGACCATCATCGTCCAGCTGCTCGGCTACTACTACGATCCGCTCCGCCCGCCCTTCCCGACGAAGCGTGATCTTGCCAAGCGCATCGGCATCACTGAGCAGACGATCAGGATCAACATCAAGGCGCTCGAGGAGGCGGGGCTCGTCACGCGCGAGCAATGGAAGACCAGCGCCGGCGACTACGGGCCGAACCGGTACCACCTGACAGGGCTAATCAACAAGCTGAAGAAACTCGAGCCGGATTTCGAGGAGGAACGGAAGGAACGGGAAGAAGCACGGGCCCTGACCGAGACGCCGCGCGCCAGGGCCAGCGCCCGCGCCAGAAAGGCCAAGGGCGATGGCGGCACAGAATAAGCGCATCCTCTGTTTTATCGACGAATGCGGCACCGCCGGCGAACCCGGCTTCGCGCTCGGATGCGTGATGGCTTGGGCGAGGGAGTGCGGACGCGCGGACAAATCCTTGAGCGATTTGCTGGAGCCGAACGCCAACGAGCTCCATGCGGCGAACCTGAGCCGGGAGTATCTGCAAAGCCTTCTTGCTCGATATGCACAGACGGACAGGCCCGAGGGAATGATCCTGATGAACAGGCTGGGCACGGTCACCGAGGGTACGGCGCCGGCGATCTACGCCGGAAATGTCATCGAAACCGTCAAGGTCGCCGTCGGGCAGTTCCGGAGACTGAATAGGATTCGCGGGCAGGGCGTGGGCAACGTGGAACTCATCCTCGATCTAAACCACCATAACACGGACCCCGAATGCCAGCGGATGATTTCGGAGGCGTGCCAGTATGACGGGCGGTTCAAGGCTGTGAACCGCATCAGCCAGATCGATTCCGCAGCATCGCGTCTTCTGCAGCTCGCGGACGTGGTCGCCTATTCGCGCATGTGGATACATCGCGGCGAAGAGAATGCGAAAGGACTACATGAAAACTATGGGATCCGGGTGCTTTGAATCAAAAAAACCGCCCCATGGGCGGTTTCTAAGAGCGGCTCGCAACCGAACCATTTGAGGTTCGGGTCACCGCGACGCTCGCCCTGCACGCGGCATGACGGGTCGCCAACAGCATCGCTGTCGAGAGGGTACATAGCAGAGGTGGAGTGAAGATTCAACTCCTGCGCCGTTCGAGCGCAACGCGCGGCAGGTCGAGCAACAGATAGACAACGAGGGGAGCATGGACGATGGCAGACGCCAATTATGAGAGATTTCGCGCGGAAATCGAACGCCTTCACAAGCGCCTGGAATGGATCAGCGAGGAGGAAGCGCGCTCTGCGATGGTGGGCGGCGTTGCCGCCGAGGGCCGGTTCCAGCCTGAGCGGGACAGGATCATTAAGAGGACCGATGAGGTACTGGACGAATGGGCCGCATTGATCAATGCGAGGAGCGCAAGGGAATGACGACGGAAAACCCGCTGACCTAATCCCCGATCATCCCGGCCGCCCGCATGCTGAAGGCGTTCTTCTCGCGCCCGAAGCCGACGATGATGTGATCGTGGATGACGATCTCCATCACCTTGCAGGCATCGACGATCTTCCGGGTCAGATCGATATCGGTCTGGCTCGGATGCGGGTCACCGGAGGGGTGGTTGTGGCACATGATGATGGCGGAGGCGTCAAGAACCAGAGCCGAGCGGAGCACCTCGCTGACATAGACCGGAACGTGATCGATACTGCCCCGGGTCATGATCCTGTCGCGGATCAGCTTGTTCTTCCGGTCCAGCAACAGCACCCGAAACACCTCGACGCGTTCGTGGACGGCGTTCAGAGCCAGGTAGTCGGTCAGCATGGTCCAGGACTGCAAGGCGGCGGTCGAGCGGGCATGCCTGCGCAGGATGGTGCGGGCGGCGTCGATGGTCGCGATCTCGTCTTCGGAAAAGCCGGGCGCGCGCCGGTCGGCGATCTCTTTGGCGTCATGTACGGTCATGCGGCCTCCAAGCGGTTGAGCGTGTCTCGGAGACTGGTCCCATCGGGACGCAGGGTGTGGCCGATCTCTTCTTCGAGCGCGATGTAGGTGGCAAGGAGATCTGGCCTCAGTCGTGCGGCGCATTGCAGATCCGCGAGCGAGGACATGATGCAGAAGCTGCAGGACAGTCGCGTCATACCGCGGCCATAGGCCCAATGCGGCTCCTGCCCCGCCGCGGCGATGGTGTCGAACACCTCCAGCCGGGTCAGGCCATGGATCGGCAGCCAGTCGATCCAGGTCCGGCCCGCCACGCTGCCCCGGACGTTCCGGCTGACGACAGAACGGCTCCGGCGTGCGGCACTTTCCTCGGCGCGCATTCCCATCGCACTGACGATCCGCCCGGCGAAGCGGGGGTTGGCCGCGAGATAGCGGCGCAGCTCGCGTTCGATCGGACCGCGTTTCTGGTCGGAGGTGCATTGGCGGTATCGCGGGGACGGGAACATGCCCCGGGCCCGGACCATCTCGAAGAACGACCTTCGGGGTCGTGCGATCACCAACGGCAGGCCGAACGTGGTCTTCCGGATATGGCTGATCGTACCAGGCCATTCCACGTCGCCAAGGGTTGCGTGCACGATGAGGAGCTGGTCGCGCGGGATGCCAGCCTCGACCAGCCTGATCGTCATGGCCTGGCTGTCCTTGCCGCCGGAATGGTTGATCGCCACGAGGGCGCCGCGCTCGATCATGTCGGAGATGTCAACCGGAATGCGCATCGGAGCCTCCGAACATGGCGTCCAGTTGTCACCGGTACCCATCTCGTCCTGCCGCTTCAGGACGGCGAGACGGTTCAGGACGGCGAGACGGTTCATCAGATCCATGATGACGGGCGTGGTCGGGTGGTCGGCGCGCGCGCCCTTCGGCGGTCTGGCCAATCCCGGAGGACCGTACTTCAGGAGATGGATTGCGGCCTCCAGAGACGGAACATCCGTTTCGCGTTTGATGAGTTCGCGTGGCAAGACCGCCCCGTGGGCGCCCAAGGCGCGGTTCCGTGCTTCGCTCAAGCGGCGCCTGTCGATCCGATGCGCTGCATCGACCCACTCGCTGACGTCGGACCAGGTAAGCCGCGTGCCCGCCGTGGTGTATCTATCATGTGTCATGGGAAGCCCTCGATCCTTACCGCTCAGATCATCCCGGCGATGACGAGGCCGGATTTCATGGAAGCGCGGCTGCAGGCCTCACAGAAGCCGGCGCGCTGGTCCGGTTCGAGTTCGGCGGTGTGATCGCAATCGGGCGCCATGCAGATCGCGGGCACGACACTGTCGAGCCCGTGGTCTTCCAGGAAGTCCGCGACATCGGCATAGCCTTCGGTCTCGGCGAGTATGAGCAGCTTTGGATGGGTGAGATTGAACATTGCTGTCGTCCTTCTGATGGGGTGAAACGAAAAGAGGGGAGCCGCGCTGCCGCGGCTCCCCTCACGGGACCTGCCTCTTGCGGACAGGGGACGCTGGCCGACCGGAGACATGCCGGCAGCTCCGTCAGGCCTGTTTCATGGGAGGAGGATCAGGCCTGCACGGGCGAAAGCGCCCCGGTTGCCCGGGACGCCCTCTCGCTGCAGTAACGCTGTGTATCAGCCCACCAGAGCGAGGCCGGTGTTGTCAGACCGGTCCTGGCCGGCGCTGTCGACGAAGGGAATGATCGAGAAGGTCTGACCGCCCCGCTGCTCCTCGTTCTGCACGGCGTTCACCCGCAGATCGCCATCCGGCGTGTTGATGAGGAGCGAGACGTAGTCGTTGCCGGTGCGGTTGCTTTTCGCCATCCAGGCCGAACCCACGCGGATCGGGTGGCCGCGCGGCGAGGAGACCTCGATCCGGTAGTCGGGATGGGTTTCTTCGGTCTTGAACGCGTTCTCGATCAGCATGAAATCGAGGTCGAACATCATGTTGGCGATGTACCCGGCGAAGGCGTTGTCTGCATCCATCTCGGTCAGCTCGCCGGAGATCGAGCCGGACTTCATGGCACCGTTCGAGACCAGCGGGATGATCTCGAATTCACCGGTCTCGGCCTCGCGTGCTTCCTTCGTCTGCACGGCGTTGACCCGGAACGGCCCGAGGCCGACATCGATCTGCATCGAAATGTAATGGTTACCGGTGGTGTTGCCGGTCTCGTTCCAGGCCGTGCCGATGCGCACCTTGCGGCCCGACTTGTTCACCGCGGTCACATCAAAATCCGGGCTGCGCTCGGACATCTTCGTGCGGGTCTCGAGCTGGATCGCGATGTCGAACCGGCTCGAGTGGATCATGCCGGAATAGGCGGTGGCTGCGGTCTCGGCGTTCCTGGTCAGGGTTCCTGCGAACATGGGTCTTCTCCTTGGGTTTGCCGCTGCCCGGCTTCCTGCCAGCGCACGCGGGATTGCTTTTCGACCCCTCATGGGATCGCAAAACCAAAGGCCCTCTTCCGTAATGGGGCGGGCCTCTGTCAAGGGTTTCGGGCAAGTCACAAATTCCGGCGAAGATCTCATTCCTCACCAGGTTTAAGACACAAATTCAAAAGCTTACTTTTTCTTTTTCACTGCATCCGCACGTCAGGACTGAGGGACACCCCCTACCCGGGCTTCGTTCTTCCGTCCGTAGTCAGCCTCAAAGCTGCCACTCTATGCCTGGTCCAAATCTGGTCCTGGGTGCCCATCTTTCCCGCGTATTCAGCAGTTGCTGATAACTTGCGGGCCTCCGGCATCTCCAGGAACCTCGTCCCGGCAAGGGACCTCGTCGTACCTGTCGTCAGGTGCAGTGCGTTCCTCCGTCTAACCAGGTCTGGAATTATTTTGCTCAGGCCGTTGCCGTAGGGCTCTGTGCATAGCGGAACGGTGTGCCGTCCCGCCACATGCGGTGCAAAACAACCCCAATGCGCCGAGCGAGTGCTATCAAGGCCCGTTTCGATCCACGCCTATGTGCCACTCTGAGTGCCCAGGCCTGAAGCCAGTTTGGTGCTCCGCGGTGCATCAGGATCATCGCCGCCTGATACAACGCGGTTCGAAGCCCGCGATCACCGGCTCGCGTGATTTGTCCAACGATGTCCATCTCTCCGGATTGCGTGCGCCTTGGCGTAAGCCCCGCCCACGGTCCGACATCCTTCGACCGCGCAAAGCGGGTCGGATCATCAATGGCAGATTTGACTGTCAGGGCGACGATCGGACCGACACCCGGCATCGTCATCATCAAACGGCAAACATCGTCGTGTTTTGCCAGACCCGCGATTTTGGCATCCAAGTCAGCCAACTCGGCGCGCAACTGGGAACGCGCGCGCAGAAGAGCCTCAGTCGACGCGGACAGGATCTCATTCTGCTCAACCAGTTCCCTCACCCGGGTCTCGTACCTAATCCGGGTGACATGCCCCAGCTTCATGCCAAAGTTTCGCAGAACACCTCGCATCGAAAGCTCAAGGTTGATGATGGCCTGCTGAACTGACTTGCGCGCCGTCAGCAACGCGCGGATTTCCTGGGAGGACACAGATTTGCGGTGCACGGGCCTGTACCATCCCATTTGAAGCAAGCGCGCAATGCCCTGGGCATCGCGCCTGTCGGTCTTGATCGGCATGGCTTTCAAGGCTGCCTTCACCAACCGTGTTTCCATCATGACCACGTCAAAGCCAGCTTCTTCCATCCCCTTGCTCAGCCATTGGGACAAAGGTCCGGCTTCGAGCCCGATCGCATCGATCGAATATGACAATGACGCTATTGCACGTACCAATGCCTCAGGCTCGCTCTCCGCCTGTAATTCGTCAACAATCCTCCCCTGTGGCCCCAGCACACAAATCGCCGTGCTTGCCAGAGATACATCCAATCCGATAAATACATTCATGTCGTTGCCCTTCTATTCTTAGGAATTGAGGCGCATGGAAACATACGACCTCGTAGACGCGCTGCAGGCGCATCAAGGGCAACGGCACTCCACATCATGCTGACAAACAAGCGAAACATGTCCGATTCGCCGACAGCCCCATTACGGCATCTTTCCTTTCTCTCCTGCCCGTCAGCCCTACCCCGCGCCCGAACGGGTGTCCGGCGTTGCCCCGCGCACTTCCCTCCCCTTTTCCGCCGCGGCACCATGGCGCGGTTCCGATATGAAGAAGTCGGCCTCGGCCCCGTTCAGCCGTCGGCCGCTCCGGTCGGTCAACCCGATCGTGCTGCCGTTCGGCACAAAGGTGATGAGGTATTGGCCGAGGCCGTCCCGATGCACCCGGTAGCCCTCGTTCGCCCAATGGACAGATTTGCCGGCATCCACGGCGGCCTTGATCTCGGCGATGTTCATCTGGATCTCCATTTCAGTATTGGTGTTGGAAAAAGTGAGGCCCGATCCGTGGATCGGGCCTCTGCACACGCGCATTCGATCTACCAATCGAAGACCTCGAGATAGGGCACCGGCGGGACATCCCGATCGAAGAGGACGTAGTCGCACCCCGCATCCATCGCCAACGCCATGACCGCCTTGAAGGCGTCACAGTCGACGCCTTCCGGCAGATCGGCGAGCGTCTCCGGGACGGAGAACAGCCAGCCATACTCGTTCCGCATGGACGGCGATTTGGCGAAGAGCCCGTTCTCGATGGCCTGGACGGTTTGTTCAGGCAGATGCGCGGTGCTGCAATCGTAGAACCTGCGGACGTTTCGCATGATCAGCCCCTCTCATCCAGCATGACACCGAAATCGGGCTCACCGGAGGCGTCGTTCGCGTAGATTTCCGCGTGGATGGGCCGCTTCCAGTCGACGGAATCCCCGATGTCCGGATTGCAGTCGATCTCCGCCCTTTCTCCGCCCTTGAAGGTGAGGTGGGCTCGACCCCATTTGACATACCAGTCGGTCACATCACCCCAGGTCTTTCCCTCGGGAAGGTCGATCGTGCCGGTGGCGGCACAATGCAGCTGCGTTATAATGGTTACGGAAGCCATTTAGGTTACCTCCCCGGTTTCTCCGATTTCCAGTTTCATGAACGACGGCGCCGTGGGCGCCCGCGCTGCCATCCAGTCCTTGAGGCCGAGGATCGTCTTGCCGGCTGCCGCCTCGGCCAGCCATTCCCTGCGCGGATCGCTGCCGACCTCTGGAGGCGCGTTGTCGATCCTCCCATTCGCCATCCAGGGTTCCGGCTGAATCCGTCTGAGCCAGTCGCCAAGAGAGGGGATGCGGTCCTGGCAGTCCTCGCGGACATGCTGCTCACCGATCCAGCGGGTCGGAATGACGCGGCCCGCGCTGTTTGTCAGCGATCGGCCGAACTGGCGCTCGAGCTCGAAGATCCCGAGCGCATGATGACGGTGGGCGCGATGAACAAAGAGCGCGAGGTGCTCTTTGGATGAGTCGAACCAATCATGCAGGCATTGATAGTCGGATGGTTTTCCGCCGAATTTCCGCGCGGAGCTTTCGGCATGATGCAAGGGATGGGCCATCTCAAAGCCCCTCGTCATGGCTGTGGGAGGTCTCGACATAGCGGTCGGCGTGATCGAGCGAGATGCTGTCGGCGGCGACATCCCAGGTCAGCGTGCCATAGCCACCCTCGTTATTCTCGAAGCCCGGATGCTGGTGATAGGCGACGGCCCAGGCGAAGTCGCCAACCTTCGTGCAGAGTTCGTCAGGGAGCTCAATGCCTGCGGGCTGCACCGTCACGTCCTCGATATTGCCGGAATCGCCATAGCCTTCGTATTCGGCGGTCACCTCCGTGATACCGAGGCTGCGCAATTGCGGGAGCAGCTCGCCCCTAGCGGCCTTGTTCGCGGCTTCGCGCTCGGCTTGCCATCTCGCCATTGTCTCGGCGAAATTCATCTGGGGATCGGTCATGGGTCTTGTCCTCGTGTCTGAGATGGGGAAGGCGCCGAGCGGTCCGCAGACCCGACACAGCGGCGGAACGCGAGGGGACAAAGCACCCTTCCGCGTTCCCCCCTGACCGAGAGCCCGCTTTTCCTTTCAGGCGGCGCGATCAGCCCTGGAGGCTGATCCGTCCCCCACGATCCGGCCCAGGATCGCGGCGGTATCGACACCGTCCCCGTGCGGCACGAAGACCCTGACCTGGAAGGCGATGATCTCCGTGAAGCACCCCATGGCCTTCAGCCCGTCCATCGTGCCCCGGTCGGCCCCGTCGATCTCGAGGCGGGCCGCGCCGGCGACCCGGCGGCGGGTGAGCGTGAGACCCCGGCCCAGATCGATCGGCGCGGTGGACCCGAGCGCGGCCGTCAGCATGTCCTGCGGGGTTTTCGGGGTGCCGACCATGAACCGGGCGCGCAGCGCTGCGGCGCCGTCCTCGCTGACGGTCCGGCCGATCATGCTTGCCTGCCCCTCGGGCGTGACCCGATAGATGCGCTCATTGCCCGAGGGGATGTCCTTCCAGATCGGCAGCAGCAGCCCGGTCAGCAGATAGAGCTTCGTCGTGCTCACCTTCGGCAGGCTGTCGGCCTCCTCGTCCCAGAGGCGGCAGAACTCGGACGGCTCGATTTCTTCCCAGGCGGAGGCCTGGAACTTCCCTTCCTCCGCATAGGTGGATCCGCTCGGCCGGGTCAGCTTGCGCATGAGCGTGACGATGTCCTCGTCATACATCTGCATCGGGCGGGAGGAGATCAACGCCGCACGACCGGAGGCGCGGTTGATCATGGTCAGCTTGTCGGGGTTCCGGTCCAAAGCCTCTTCTGCCGAGAGCACATGCACGGGGTCCGTCACCTCGAGGCCGATGACCCGTGTCACCGCCCCGGAGCGCGGACAGGTCCAGAGATCCTCCGCCGAGACCTGCTCGATCCGCTCTCCGCGCAACGTCTCGACGCCGAGATCGAGTGTGCCTGCGGCGCGGGCGCGTTCGGTCTGGTCGGCGATCCGGCTCATGAACTCTGTAAAGAGCGCGTTCTGCATGTGGATCGGCAGTGCCAGCACCCGGTTGAGGAAGCGCTGGATCGGCGGCAGTTCCTCCAAAAGCGCGCCATCCTGGTCGATCAACCGGAGTGCGGTCCAGTCCGTGAAGTGCTCGTAGCTCATCGCCCCGGCCCGGCCGGCGGCCAGATCGGCGTAATAGCCGCGCAGCGCACCCCTTGCGATCGGGCTTTCGAGATTGTCCTGCTCGCGGAACATACCCTGCGAGCCGGTCTCGCGCTGGCCCTTGGTGAGGGCGCCGAGCTGATCGAGCCGCCGTGCGATCGTGGAGGTGAAGCGTTTCTCACCATGCACATCCGAGGTGCAGACCAGGAAGAACGGCGCGCTGACCTGGGCCGATCGATGCGTGCGGCCGAGCCCCTGGATCGCCGCATCGGCCCGCCAGCCGGGTTCGAGCAGATAGTGCCGCCGCCGCTTCTGGTTCTTCGCCGTCTGAGCGGCGTGATAGGACCGGCCCGTGCCCCCGGCATCGGAGAAGATCAGGATATCCTTTTCGCCGTCCATGAAGGCGCGGGTTTCCGAGGAATTGCTGCTGGCGGACCGCTTCTCGATGAAGAGGGCACCGTCCTGCGATTTCAGTGGTCGGATCGAGCGCCCGGTTACTTCGGCCACGGCCTCGTCTCCGAAGGCCCAGAGGATCTGGTCGAGGGCCGAGGGGATCGGCGCAAGCGCCATCAGCTCCATCATCGCCGCATCGCGCAAGGCTTCGGCCTCGCGCGAGACGACCAGGGCGCCATTCGCATCCCGGAGCGGCTCGGCCACCATGTTCCCGTCGATCTCCACGAGTTTCTGGGCGTGGATCGGAAAGGCCTGCTCTAGGTAGCTCAGGACATAGTCGCGTGGCGTCAACGCTCCTTCGACCAGTTCGTCTTCGGGGTCCATCGCCTCGAGCCGGCGTTTCAGCAGGCTTTCGCCCGTCGAGACCACCTGGATGACGCAGGCATACCCCGCCTCCAGATCCTCCTCGATGGCGCGGATCACGGTCGGAGCCTTCATGCCCATCAGGAGATGGTTGAAGAAGCGTTGCTTGGTGCTCTCGAAACGCGACTTGGCCGAGGCCTTGGCGGCCGACGCATTGGTCTGACCGGACGCGTCGTTGACGCCGGTCGCGGTCAAGGCCGCCTCGAGATTGTGGTGGATCGTCCGGAAGGCGCTGGCATAGGCGTCGTAGATCTCGATCTGGGCCGGCGTCAGCGCATGTTCGAGCACGTCATATTCCACGCCGTCGAAGCTGAGCGCACGGGCCGTGTAGAAGCCGAGCGTCTTCAGATCGCGTGCCACCACTTCCATGGCCGCCACCCCGCCGGCCACCATGGCGGAGACGAAACTCTCGCGGCTCGGGAAGGGATATTCAGGCCCCGGGCCCCAGAGTCCGAGGCGGGAGGCATAGGCCAGGTTGTGCACGCTGGTCGCACCCGTCGCCGAGACGTAGAAGACCCGCGCCCGGGGGGACGCGAGCTGTAGGCGCAGCCCGGCGAGGCCCTGCTGGGAGGGTTTGACCCCCCTGCCCTCGTTGGACCCGGCGGCGTTCTGCATGGCATGCGCCTCGTCGAAGGCCAGCACGCCGTCGAACTCTCCACCCATCCAGTCGAGGACCTGGCCAAGCCGCGTCGTCCCGCATTTTCCGGCAGAGCGCAGCGTGGCGTAGGTCACGAACAGGATGCCATCACCCATCGGGATAGGCTGGTCCGGTTTCCATTTCGAGAGCGGCTGGATGTCGGCGGGCGAGCCGCCGAGATCGGTCCAGTCGCGGATCGCATCCTCGATCAACGTGGCGGATTTGGAGATCCAGACCGCCTTGCGACGACCCGCGAGCCAGTTCACCAGGATGAGCCCGGCGCATTCCCGGCCCTTGCCGCAGCCGGTGCCATCGCCCAGGAAATACCCCAGGCGATAGGCTCGAGCTTCCGGATCATCGTCGGCGCGGGTCATCCGGGTCTGGTCCTCGTCGATCGTGAACCGGCCGGGCAAGTCGCGCGCGTGGGCATCGTTCGCCATGAGAACGGTCTCGAGCTGGGCCTCGGAGAGATGCCCCTCCTCGATCAGGCGACCGGGCAGTCGAATATCAGCGGCGGCCTCGTGCGACGGTGCCGGCGGCGCTACGGAGGCCATGGCAATGCTTTCGACGAGCGGGGTGGGATGTTCCTGCGCGCCCGCGATCTCGATCCGCTGCGGACGGTAGCGGGCATAGATGTCGGAGACCGGGGTGTTCTCGCGGGGCGTGGCGAGGCAGGCGAAGGCCAGCGGGATGGCGGCATGCGATTTGGGTTTGGCATACGCCGCCTGGGCGATTGGGCGCTCGCGTGCAATAGGGAGACCGACCCGGCGCGACCCACGCTGTGCCTGCGCAGTGGCCTGGATTGTAGGAGTGGCGGGTCGGGTCGCGGCGACATCATCGACGATTTGCCGCGCCGCATCCAGATCATCGACAACCGCGCGGACGCATTCGACCTCCTCCTGCACCTTGTCGAAAGCCATGAGCTGGGTTTCGACGGTAGTGCCGAGCTTGCGATAGACACGGCCGGGGATCGTGAGCGCAAGGCGCGGCTTTGCGATGGCTGAGGCACGCGCCCAATGTGCCGCGTCCCGCTCCGGCGAAAACCCCATGGGCATGATTGCGACGAGACGCCCGCCGGGCGCGAGGCGCTTGGCGGCCGAGACGAAGTGCTTGGCCGCGATATGCTTGTCCCGCGACCGGTCGACCGAGGAAGCAAAGGGCGGGTTCATGACGATTACGCCCGGAAGGTTCGATGGTTCGAGAAGGTCATCGATATGCTCGGCGTCGAAGCCGGTCACGTCGCTGCCGAACACCGCCTCTAGAAGTGCCCTGCGGAAGGGGTCGATCTCGTTGAGCATCGGCTTGCCGCCCGCGCGAGTGGCAAAACCGGTCAGTGCGCCGGTCCCGGCCGAGGGTTCGAGGAAAGTTTCGCCGGGGCGGATGGCAGCGGCACACGTTACCAAAGCTGCATAAGCCAGTGGGGTGGAAAATTGCTGGAGCCGAATCTGCTGCTCGGCGCGGCGCGTCTCCGTCAGGAGCCGCGTGGCGAGCATTTTGGCGGATGTGATGGCGTCCGGATCGCTGCCCTGCACAACCTGCATGACCGCGGCGGCCTGCATCACGTCATAGGCCATGCGCCAGGACCACGCGCCACCGGCATCGCTGCCACCGAACGTCTCGCGCATGATCCGCGCCAGCGACGAACTTTTGAGGGGCTGGTCTTCGATCTCCCTGGCGATCTGTGACAGGGCCTCCCGGAGGCGGGCTTGTGATGGGATATCGGGTCCGTGCTTCGGGCTTTGATTGGCCATGTCGTCTGTCCTTCCAGTCAGGTTGCGGGTCTGACAGGACAGAAAGCCGCCTCTGCGCTTTCGAATGCGCGGAGGCGGCCTGAAGCTGGAGAGATAACGAAGTGGGGGCCGTCAGGAGCCCTTCCCGGCGAAGAACTCCGCCAGAACCGGGCTTCCGTCGCCTTTGGCGGAGCCGAGAAGTTCGGATTCGGCGAGCGAGGCCTTCGACAGACGCACGAGCCCGCCGGTTTCCTCGATGCGGTAGCACCGGCGCTTTTGCCCTCCACGTCTGTAGTGGGTGACGGTCACGATCTGACAGGTGCTGCCATCGGTCAGTGTGACCGGCGCAGCGAGCCTGATCCTGTCACCCTCGTCGTAGTCCGGGATCGCTGCCCAGTCCCGGCAACGCTGGCGCCAGGCATGGGCATAGCTCTCGGGATCCTTGAGCTCGGACAATAGGGCAAGAAGACTGAGCGGCGCGCGTGAATCGACCGGGCCGGCGCTTTCCTCCATGTCCTTGTATCCCCAGCACCCATCATCGTACCGGGTGAGAAACACGGCTCCAAAGGTGATCGACCCGTCGGCATCGGTCATATAGGTTCTGTCTTCAACCGGCGTGCCGTCGAGATTGGTGACTTTCGCGGCGGCGTACCAGGTCGAGCCGACCTTGCAGGCCTTAAGCAACAATGTCTGGCGGGTATCCGTCTCGAAGGTGCAGAGCCGGTTGATCTCGGCCTTTTCGTCCGCGTAGGTCTTCACGCGGCGATCAGTATAGAAAACCCACCCCACTATGCCACCCTCCGGTCGTCGATCTCGATGAGCGCGTCGAGCGGGACCCGGTAAGGCAGCATCTCGTCGAAATCCTCGCCGTTGCCTTGGTTCTTCACGACCGCGTGGGTGTCGGTGGCGTCCTCCAGGATCACCCGGAACGTCCCGCCGAGACCGGAGGGGACATCATAGGTGCCGCCGATCAGGTAGTCGGCGGCGCGGTGCAGGAAGACGCGGATTGTATGGCCATCGGTCGCCAGCCGGATGGTGTCGTGTCCTCGGTCAATGAGCATCTGAACGTCGTCGAGAATGTTGGTGTAGAACTGGCCGGTCAGATCGCGAAACGCCGCCTGCCGCGCCGCCATCCAATCCGGATCGCGGAACGGGTCGATGCCCTCGGCGAAGGCATATGAGGGATCGGCGTGTTCGGTGGTGACGATCCGCGTGGTCCTGCCGTCGATCCCGTTCGAGCGCAGGTGGACGCCAGTGCCGACGATCAGGATCAGGGCGGGTTTGCCGACCGGCCCGTTCCAGTTGGGAAGGAAGGTGGAGCAGCCGCGCGCATGCGCGATCTGCGCCGCGACGCTCGCGGCGGAGAAGCTGAGAAGTGCCATGTGATATACCTTTAAGAAGGAGGGATGGGTGCGACCCGCGCCGGGCATGCCGGGCGGGTCGCCTGAAGGGTCAGGCCGCTTCCGCGACCTCGGTTTCGCCTTCGGGAGTCTCGGCCTCGGGTGTCTCCACCGGTTCGATCCCTGCCGTCTGCATCATCGGCGGGCACCAGGCCGCGACCGCCGCCCGCTGCGCCTCCGTGAGTGTGGCGAAGGGCTCGGCGAAGAGCTTGTCGCAGAAAGCGACGACCTCTTTCTTGGTCGAGGAAGCCAGTGTCACCGCCTCCTGCACGAGTCCCAGTTCCTCGCCGAGGATCTTCAGGAGCCAAGCCTTCTTGAAGCGGTTGAAGAGTGCTGCGTTCGGCGTCCAGTGCGCGCGGATGTCCGGCATGATCTCGATCTCGAAGTCATGCATCAGGCTGTCGCGCTGCCGATCCCGCGCTAAGCAGGATTGCGTGGTCGCCGCCGTGGCATAGGCCACGAGCTTCGCCTTCTCGCCCGCTTCGAGCGCCCGAAACAGGGCGAACTGGTCGGCGGGAGATTTCGCGTCATCGGCCCAGGACAGATCGAGCGCGTCATGGGCCTCGGCCACCTGTGCAAGCGAGGTGCCGTCGATCTCGTCCATCTTGGCGTGGGTGCGATACTCCTGTCGCGCATCGACCTTGATCGCCTGGGTGACGCCCATACCGCTGGTCAGCACATCCGTGACCAATTTGAAGAGCGTGAGATCGAGCGTCGCCTCCGGGTGCATCGTCATCGCAGCGCCGAGCGCCATCGCCCGCTCGGTCTTGAGATCCTCGGTGAGCGAGGCGGGATAGGTGATCTCGTCGCTGTCCGCGGCGCCCGGGTCCTTTGATGTACCGGACGCCTTGCCGGCGTTTTTTTCGACCCTGTCTTCGGGACGCACCATCCCGACATGCAGGGAGATCTTGCCCTGCGCCCAGGTGGCGATCACCCCCGATCGCGCGAGATCCTCGGCGCTATAGGCCTCCTGCAGATCACGTGCCTCGGCCTCCAGGTCGTCCACGCGTTCGTAGAGTTCATTGTACGCCTCGTCCTCGAGCTCCTCGTTCTCCATCTCGCGTTCGAGTTTCTCAAGCTCGGCGGTGATCTCGTCGAGGCGCCTCGAACCCTTCTCGTCGGGCTCGACCGGACCGGGATAGACCCGGCCGTAGTCTGCCATGGCGGCGTAATCGTACTGGACCACCGCATCGGCCCAGGCAAAGCCAATCTCGGCACGCGCCTCTTCGGCGGCAGCGGCGAGTTTTTCCAGCAGGATCGTCTCGACCAGCGCGGAATCCTCCAGCACGGAATGTTCGTCCAGGAGATCGGCCGCGATGGCACCACCCCGCGCCTCGTAGTCCTTCCGCACGAAGGCGCCGATATCGTCGCTGACCTGCACGCCGCGCGACTTCAGCGCGTTCCGGACGGTATAGGCCTGGACATAATTGTCCTCCTTGGTCAGCGCCTCGAAGACCTCGCGTTGCACCTCCTGGCTCGGGTGATCGGCGAAGGCCTTCATCGTGTCGAGCGTGATCGATTTGGCGCGGGCCGCGGCGCGGATGTCGGGATGGATGAGCCCGTAGCGCAGACGGCCCTTCACGGCGGCCACGGTCGTGCCAAATGTCCTGGCGATGGTCTCGGGCGTCTGGCCGTCGACCTCCATCATCCGCGCGAAGGCCTCGAACTCGTCGATCGCGTTCATCGGCGCCTGGGTGATGTTTTCGGCGAGCGAAAGCGCGGTGGTCACGTCGCAATCGTCCGGGACCAGGCGGCAGTCGATCTTGGTACGGTTTGAGAACCCCTTGGCGGTCTTGTCGGCGACCAGTTCCAGGAGCGCCGCGTGGCGCCGACCGCCGGCGAGAACGCCGAACTTGCCGTCGATCTTCTGGACGAGCAGCGGCTGCAGGAGCCCCAGGACGGCGATGCTGGCCTTCAGATGCGCGATGTTCTCGGGGGCATAGGTTTCGGGGGAGTTGGTCCGCACGTTCGCGGGATGGGCGACGAGATCGCCGATGGCGACGGAAACGGGTTTGAACGCTTGTGTCATGAGATGTCCTTCTATGGGTTCTGCGCCACCCGGACGTCCCGGGCGGCCTCACCGATCCCCGGATCCGGGAATCAACAGGACAAAAGGCCCGCATCCGTAATGGGGCGGGCCTCTGTCAAGGGTTTCGGGCAAGTCACAAATTCCGGCGAAGATCTCATTCCTCACCAGGTTTAAGACACAAATTCAAAAGCTTACTTTTTCTTTTTCACTGCATCCGTACGTCAGGA
>Ga0209578_10001925_pt1 | contig 18173 bp, 14 predicted proteins | sample tdAd472_FD_187127 | JGI IMG/M metagenome (GOLD analysis project Ga0209578, IMG submission 187127) | Marine sediment microbial communities from the Atlantic coast under amendment with organic carbon and nitrate - tdAd47.2 (SPAdes)... | ecosystem: Environmental > Aquatic > Marine > Coastal >...
GGGGGGGGGCCGGGGGGGGGGCCCAGGGGGGGGGGGGGTGCCCGTCAGACTGTCTTTCGTGACCGTGCGGTGCACAGTTCACTATTCTCCGGTTTCGGGGCTCCGGATTCCATGTTCGGTACCCGGCTGTGACACGCCGGTTGCCGTGCGGACTAGCGGGGCGGGTCGTGCGGGCCCGTCCCATGATAGGTGAAACGCCCGACGAGGCTGCATTATTGCGAACGTGATCCGAACAAATGTGCGCCGATTCCTGACCGGGGCCTACATCTCGCGTGACGAGGCGACCCGGGCGTTCGCCCGCCAGCGCGAGCGGGACGCGATCGGGGATCGGGTGATGCTGTGGCTGGCCTGCCTGGGCGTGGCCGGGCTGTGCGGGCCGACGGTGGTGTCGGAACTGGCCCTCGCGCCGCTCGCGGTCTTCTTCTTCGTGCGCACGTTCAACACGTTCCCGACGTGGGTCCACTGGTTCGGGCAGCCCATGTTCCTGGTCGCGCTCGTGTTCGCCGCGTGGCAGGCGACCACGCTGCTCTGGACGCGCGACCTGCGCCTCGGGCTGGACGAATTGAGCGAGACCCGCTGGGCGGTCGCGGGCGTGCTGGTCTGGCCGATCATTCACCGGAGGCGGGCGCTGCTGGCGGCGCTGGCGGTCGGCTTTCTGTGCGCACAACTGGCCCAACTGTGGCAGTACGTGGGGTACCGGCTCGGGACCGAGGGCGCGTTGCACCCGCCCGATCCGCGCCGGATCTCGGGCTGGTGGGACCCGGTGGTGGGCGGGAGCATGCTGACCGCGGGCGTGGGCCTGCACCTGCCGGGTGCGGTGTTCGGGCGGGGGCGGACGCGCTGGCTGGCGAGCGCGGGGCTGCTCGCGGCGCTGGTGGGCGTGCTGGCGACCGGCTCGCGCGGGGCGTGGCTCGCGAGCGGGGTGCTGGTGCTGGGAACGCTTGTGTACGCGCTGGTGCGCACGCGATCGCGGGGTGCGCTGCTGGCGGGCGGGATCGGGCTGGTGGCACTGGGCGTGGGGCTGGCGGTGCTGTGGCAGCCGGTGTCGAGCCGCGTGGGGCAGGGCGTGGATGAGGCGCGTGAGGTGCTGGCGGGAGACCGGCAGTCCGACATCGGGCGGCGGGTGAACATGGCGGAGTGGGCGGGTCGGGCGGTCTTGGCGAATCCTGCGCACGGCGTGGGGGCGGGCGGGTACCGGGCGTGGGTCGAGGCGCAGCAGGGACCCGAGGTCTTCGATCACGCGCACAACTCGGCGCTGCACCTGGGGGCGACGACGGGGCTCATCGGGCTGGCGATGTGGGGGGTGATGGTGTGGATCGTGGGACGCAATGCGGCGACGGGCGTGCGGTCACTCGGGGACCCGGCGGGAACGTCCGGGCCCTTGTTCGCGCTGCTGGGTTTGCTGCTCGTCAGCGCGTTCGATGTGGTGCACCTCAACGCCCAGACCGCGGCGTTGATGTGGCTGCTCGCGGGGATCTGCCCGACGTGGGAGCCGGCAGAGCCGAAGAACTAGCCCCGAGCGCGAGCGAGGGGTCTCTTGCCTTTCCGAATCAAGTCACCCAAATCAAGAGACCCCTCGCTTGCGCTCGGGGCTAGTTGTTGGATTCGTATTCGCTTACGAGAAGCTGAGGGTGCGTCGGCCGAAGTCGAGCTGCATGGCCTTCTTGGCCTCGTAGAGGGTCTCTTCGGCCGCGTCATTGGCCTTGGCGGTGTGGGCGCGGAGGAGCTGGAGGATCTTCTCGTCGCCGGCGGGTCCGTCGTACTCGGCGCGACGGGCGCGCATGGGCTCGAGGAGCCGGTCGATGGCCTCGGCGACCTCGACCTTGATGTGGCCGTCGCCGATGTTGTCGCCCGCGGCGTACTTGTCCTCGAGCTCCTTCACGCGTCCCTCGTCGGGGATGAAGGCGCGGACGTAGTCGAACAGGGCGTTGGTGATGTCGCCGGGCGCGTCCATGGACTCGCGCCCGGTGTACATCTTGCCCATCTTCTTCTTGATCTGCTTGAAGGTGTCGGTGAGGAAGATGGCGTTGTTGAGGCTCTTGGACATCTTGTTGACGCCGTCGGTGCCGATGAGTCGCGCCACGCGTCCGACCTTGCCCTCGGGGATCGGGAAGAGCCCGCCGGCCTTGACGTGGTCGTCGTCCTCGGTGTGCGGGTCCACCTTGCAGTAGAGCTGGTTGAAGCGTCGCGCGACCTCGCGGCAGGGCTCGATGTGGGCCAGCTGGTCCTCCCCCACCGGCACCAGCTCGGGGCGGAAGATCAGGATGTCGGCGCACTGCCCGACGGTGTACATCGGGAAGCCGAACGAGTAGTTGTCGCCCAGCTCCTTGGTCTCCAGCTCGGTCTTGAGCGTGGGGTTGCGCATCACCCGGTTGAAGGGCAGCAGCATCGCGAGGTACCACGTCAGCTCGGCGATGGCGGGAATCTCGGTCTGGAGCACGAAGGTGGACTTCTCGGGGTCCATGCCGACCGAGATCCAGTCCTTGACGATCTCGAGGGTGCTCTCGCGGATGTCGGCGGGCTGGTCGGCGCGCGTGGTGAATGCGTGCATGTTGGCGATGAGGAAGTAGCAGTCGTAGTCGTCGATGAGGCGGACGCGGTTCTCGAGCGAGCCGACCCAGTGCCCGAGGTGCAGGCGCCCGGTGGGCGTGTCGCCGGTGAGGATGCGGGGTTTTCCGGTGCTGTGGGCGGTCATGGGCGGGAAGTGTAGACGGGGCCCGCGGAGAGGCCCCCGAAGTCCGGGCCCGGGGCACGCGCCGTCAGAACGAGGCGGCGCCCGGCTCGGCCATCTCGGGCGAGAACAGGAAGGCCAGCAGCAGGTTCAGCCCGTTGAAGCCGGCGTGCATCGCGACGGGCACGCCGACGCGCTTGGTGCGCTCGTAGGCGATGCCGCAGGCGAGCCCGAGGGCGAACAGGGGCAGCAGCGAGTGCCAGGGCACCTCGGTCCCGCGGCTGCCCAGGAACCGCTCCATCAGCGCGAAGGCGACGGCGCCGAACAGGATCGAGAACCAGGCGCTGCCGGTGAGCCGGAGCGCGGCGGACTGGACGAAGACCCGGTAAATCAGTTCCTGCACCAGCGGGGCCCCGACGAGAATGCCCAGGATCAGCAGCCACGACCACGGGCTGGACGGGTCGCCGGTGATCTGCTCGAGGATCGGGTGGACCTCGGGGTAGAAGTCCCCGCTCTCGGACAGGTTCCGGTGCAGCAGCGAGCCGCACTCGCTGGCCAGCTCGATGAGCGGCCAGGAGATGGCGAAGCAGCCCAGTCCCACGGCGAAGTCGAGGGGGGCGAGACGCATGCCGCCCTTCTCGCAGCTCTTGCCCAGCACGTAGAGCATGCCGAGCCCGGCGACGGCGCCGAAGAGGTAGCCCACGAGTCGGACGACGGTCTCGCGCTGCATGTCGTCGAGGTCGGCGTTCTGGTAGAACTCGACGCGTTCGAGGACGGTGCCGCTGGAGAGCATCGCGAGGAAGACGACCAGGGCCGCGAACATCCAGATGGCGCTGGGGATGGAGTTGATCTCGCGGAGCCCGGCGGAGTCGAAGCCCCCGGGTCGGAGCAGGCCGCCGGCCATGAGGAAGGCCCCGATGAGGGCGACAAGGCCGATGAGGATCGGGATCTTCCACTCGGAGAGGTTCTGCGAGACCTCGTCCACGCTCATGCCGGCGATCCGGTCCACGGACTGGGCCAGCGGGAGGCTCTCGGAGAGCCTGGTGGCAGATTCCGCGAGGGCGGGGGTCGAAGCGAGCGTCAGGGCGGCAACAATGCCGAGCATGGCCAGCGAAGACGAACCGATCCGTGACCTGCCCCCCACGCTCGAGGCGATCGTGGTCCACAAGCGCGCCGAGGTGGCGGCGGCGAAGGAGCGAACCCCGTTCAAGGATCTGGAGATCGAGGTGGCGCAGGCCGAGCCGCCGCGCAATTTCTTCGCGGCGGTGGTCAACCGCCCGGACCCCGACGCGACCGCCGTGATCGCGGAGGTGAAGCGCAAGAGCCCCTCAGCGGGGTGGATCCGACCCGAGTATGAGCCGAACGGGGAGCGGGATGGTTTCGAGCCTGAGGTCATCGCGCAGCGGTACTCCGAGGCGGGGGCATCGGCGATTTCGTGCCTTACCGACCAGAAGTTCTTCGGCGGAAACCTGGGGTATATCCAGCGAATCAAGGACGCCTGCCCCCTTCCGGTGCTCCGGAAGGACTTCATCATCGATCCCTGGCAGATGTGGGAGAGCCGCGCCGCGGGGGCGGACGCGGTGCTTCTGATCGCCGAGTGCCTGACCGAGAGCGCGATCGTGGACCTGCTGATCCTGGGGCGCCAGCTGCAGATGACGACGCTGCTGGAGGTCCACTCGATGGAGAACCTGCTGCGGGTGCGCCCCCACATCGGGTTCCCGCACGCGGGGTACAACCTGCTGGGGATCAACAACCGCGACCTGACGACGATGACGACCGACCTCAACCACACCACCCGCCTGGTGGACCTGGTGGACGAGCCGAGCGTGCTGGTGAGCGAGTCGGGCATCCGGACGCGTGCCGACCTGGAACGGCTGCGGGGCGCGGGCGTGCACATCGTGCTGGTGGGCGAGCACCTGATGCGTCAGGACGACCCCGGGGCCGCGCTGGCCGAGCTGCTGAACACCGGTGGCGCCGCGTCGTAAGCTAGGATCCGCCGCCCCCTGCTCCCCCGCCACCGCTGGCGGGCGGCAATACCCGGGGGGCGGGCGGCGTTTGAACCCCGGAGGTGGTGCGATGCGGACGGCTCTGGCAACCATGGTGACCTGCGTGATGGCCTTCGTCCCCGCGGCGTGGGCCCAGTCGCTCGACGCGCGCACGGCGCTCGAGGACTGCTCGAACGCCCTGGCCGGGGTCGAGTCGGGCTCGGCCCGCTGGACCATCGAGGGGCTGGGCGACGGCATGTTCAAGGAGCTCAGCGGATCGGGGTCGGGCGACCTGAAGTGGATCCGGATCGACGACACCCGGGGCGTGCGCTACACCGGCACCATGACACGCACCAGCAAGTCCGAGCCGGAGACGGTGGACATGGTCTTCACCGAGCAGCGCGTGACGCAGCTCGACAAGGACGCCGATCTCTTCATCGAACGCGGGCCCAACGACCTGCGCCCGCACCCGAAGCTCGCGACCCTGCGCAAGCTGATGCTCGACTTCTGGGTGGAGGAGACGCCCTTCGCCTACGAGCTGGAAAACGCCACGTCGATCGATTTCCTGGACGAGGCCCAGCAGGCCGCGGGCGAGACCTGCGACGTCATCGAGATCCGCCTGCCCGAGCTGAACCCCGCGGCCAAGCAGCAGCACCCCCGGCGCTCGGCCAACCTGGTCCGGGTGTTCGTCGCCCGCAGCGACGGGCTGCCGCGACGCATCGAGACCGCCGCGGAGACGCAGCTCGGCACCGTCGGCGACGCGGTGACGCTGCACGACCTGAAGACCGGCCTGATGCTGATGCCCAGCGACGTGATGCACGAGCTGCCCGCCGGCTGGCGGGTGGACTCGAACCTGCCCATGGGCCTCCGCACCCGCGCCCCCGGGCAGCCCGCCCCGGTGACCGACGCCGGCGGGCAGGAGACCGAGCCCGACGCGCCGCGAACCGTGACGCGTCCGCGTGCGGCCAACTACGAGTTCACGACCGAGACGAGCCGCGAGATCTCGTGGGACTCGCAGCGTGGACGCGTGACGGTGCTGTACTTCTGGGGGAGCTGGTGCCTGCCCTGCCGACAGTTCGGCCCGCTGGTGTCGGACCTGGCCGCGAACACCGCGGAGGCCCCGATCGACGTCTTCGGGCTCGCGGTGCGGGAGCGGAACCCCGCCACCGCCCGCAACATCGTGGCGGAGAACGACTATGCCTTCGAGCTGGCGCTCAACGCCGACCCGCTGGCGAGCGACTTCCGCGTGCGGGTGTACCCCACCATCGTCGTGATCGACAAGGAGGGGCGGCTGGTGCGGTCGGTCCGGCTCGAGGCGGGCAAGACACCCGAAGAGACGATGCAGAGCGTCCGCGAGGCCGTAACGCTCGCGGCGAGCGAATAAGACACCCGACACACACCGGGCGCCCCAGCGCGGCGTGCCCGCGGCGCACAAAAAACGCCCGGCCGGAGCCGGGCGTTGGGTGAGGCGGTGTTGACCGAACTCGCTCAGTCCATCAGCGCGGCCTGGGCCGCGGCGAGACGGGCGATCGGCACGCGGAAGGGCGAGCAGCTGACGTAGTCGAGCCCGACGCGGTGGCAGAAGTGGACGGACTTGGGGTCGCCGCCGTGCTCGCCGCAGATGCCGAGCTTGATGCCCTTGTTGGTCTTGCGGCCCTTCTTGACGGCCATCTCGACGAGCTGGCCGGTGCCGGTCTGGTCGAGGCTCTGGAACGGGTCCTCGTCGAGCACGCCGCGCTCGATGTAGTCGGGCAGGAAGCCGTTGACGTCGTCACGCGAGTAGCCGAAGGTGAGCTGGGTGAGGTCGTTGGTGCCGAAGCTGAAGAAGTCGGCGACCTCGGCGATCTCGTCGGCGGTGAGGGCCGCGCGGGGGATCTCGATCATGGTGCCGACCTTGATGTCCAGCTTCTTCTTGAAGTCGTGCTCGGCCTTGGTGCGGGCGATGACCTCGATGGCCTCCTCGCGCAGGATCGCCAGCTCGCGACGCGTGCCGACCAGCGGGATCATGATCTCGGGGTGAACCTTCACGCCCTCGTTGGCACACTCGATCGCGGCCTCGGTGATCGCCTTGACCTGCATGTCCAGGATCTCGGGGTAGGTGATCGCCAGGCGGCACCCGCGATGGCCCATCATCGGGTTGGACTCGTGCAGCATCGAGACGCGCTGGCGGACCTTGTCCACGCTGAAGCCCAGGCCCTTGGCGACCTCGGCGATGGCCTTGTCGTCGTGTGGCAGGAACTCGTGCAGCGGGGGATCCAGCAGGCGGATGGTGACCGGCAGGCCCCGCATCGCCTTGAACAGCCCGTAGAAGTCGCCCTTCTGGTAGGGCAGCAGCGTGGCGAGGTTCTCCTCGCGCTGCTCCTTGGACTCGGACAGGATCATCATCCGCATCGCGGTGATGCGGTCGCCCTCGAAGAACATGTGCTCGGTGCGGGTGAGCCCGATGCCCTGGGCGCCGAAGTCGCGGGCCCGCTGGGCGTCGGCCGGGGTGTCCGCGTTGGTGCGGACGCCGAGCGTGCGGTACTTGTCGGCCCACTTCATGACCTTGGCGAAGTCGCCGGAGAGCTCGGGCTCGCGGGTGGCGATGGCGCCCTCCATGACCTGCCCGGTGGAGCCGTCGATGGAGATGACGTCCTCGCGTCCGTACTTCTGCCCGCCGACCTCGAAGGTGCCGGACTTCTCGTCGATGTGGATGGCGCCGGCGCCGGCGACGCAGCACTTGCCCCACCCGCGCGCCACGACCGCCGCGTGGCTGGTCATGCCGCCGGTGGAGGTCAGGATGCCCGCCGCCGAGTGCATGCCGTCCACGTCCTCGGGGCTGGTCTCCTTGCGGACCAGGATGACCTTCTCGCCGGCGTGGGCCCGCTCGACCGCCTCGTTGGCGGTGAAGGCGGGCTTGCCGACCGCCGCGCCCGGGGAGGCGGGCAGGCCCTTGGCCAGCACGGTCGCGATGTCCTTCTGCGTCTCGGAGAAGCTGGGGAGCAGCAGCTGCGTCAAGTCACCGGCCGGGATGCGCAGGATCGCTTCCTTCTCGGTGATCAGCTTCTCCTTGACCATGTCGCAGGCGAGCTTCACCGCGGCCGCGCCCGTGCGCTTGCCGGTCCGGGTCTGCAGCATGTACAGCTTGCCCTTCTCGATGGTGAACTCGATGTCCTGCATGTCCTTGTAGTGCAGCTCGAGCTTCTTCTTGATGCTCATCAGCTCCGAGTGCATCTTCTTGTTCCACTTGGGCATCTCGTCCACGGGCTTGGGGGTGCGGATGCCCGCGACCACGTCCTCGCCCTGGGCGTTGATGAGGAACTCGCCGTAGAACTTGTTCTCACCGGTGGACGGGTTGCGGGTGAAGGCCACGCCGGTGCCGCAGTCGTCGCCCATGTTGCCGAAGACCATGGTCTGCACGTTCACCGCGGTGCCGGGCAGGCCGGTGATGCCCTCGATCCGCCGGTAGCTCTTGGCCTTGTCGCTCATCCAGCTCTTGAAGACCGCCTCGACGGCCAGCTCGAGCTGCTTGAACGGGTTCTGCGGGAACTCGTCGCCCACCGCCTTGCGGTAGACCTCCTTGTACCGGTCGCACAGCTCGACCAGCCCCTCCGCCGGGACATCGGTGTCCAGCTCGGCGTGGTACTTGCTCTTCACCGCGTCGAACGCCTGCTCGAACAGGTGGTGGTGCACACCCATCACGACGTCGCCGAACATGTTGATCAGGCGCCGGTACGCGTCGTACGCGAACCGCATGTTGCCCGTCAGCTCCGCCAGACCCTCGACCGAGCGGTCCGTCAGGCCCAGGTTCAGGATCGTGTCCATCATGCCCGGCATCGAGACCGCGGCGCCCGAGCGCACCGAGACCAGCAGCGGATCGCTCTCGCTGCCGAAGGTCTTGCCCGTCTCACGCTCGAGCACCTGCATCTGCTTGGTGACCTCGTGCATGAGGCCCTTGGGCATGCGCCCGCCCGCGTCGTTGTACTTCTTGCAGGTCTCGGTGGTGACGGTGAAGCCCGGAGGAACCGGCAGCCCGATGGAGGTCATGTCGGCCAGGTTCGCGCCCTTGCCGCCGATGAGCTCCTTCATGGAGCGGTCGCCCTCGGTCTTGAGCGCGCCGAAGTAGTAGACCATCTTGCCCGGCACGACCTTCTTGCCGCGGGCCTTCGCGCCCTTCTTCTTGCCGACCTTCTTCACGGTCTTCTTCTTCGAGCCGGCGCTCGCGGCGTGGGTGCGGACACCCTTCTTCTTGGTTGACTTCTTCTGAGCCGACTTCTTCGCCGACTTCTTGGCGCCGGCCTTCTTGGCGGTCTTCTTGGCCGATTTCTTGGCGGGCTTCTTCGCCGCGGACTTCTTGGAGGATTTCTTCGCGGTCTTCTTCTTGGACGTCTTCTTCGCCATCGCGATCGGACCTCTCGTTGGACGGTGGGGTGTGGGTGCCGGGCCTGGGGCCGGTGGTGGAGTCGCTCCCGGGCGAGTCCTCGCACCGGGGCGGAGACTCTAGGGGCGTTCCCGCACGCGGGCGAGCAACCCACGAAAGCGCGTGCCCTCCCAACGCCCCCGAATCCCCACGATCTACCATCACCCATCGACCGCCACCACACCAACACGACCCCAGACCGGGCCATCGAGGCCTGGCCCGGAGACCGCCCCCTCGCGGCCCTGTGGCGCACCGGACAGCACACCCCCACCCGACTCTACCAACCGCTCGAATCGCACGAATTCCGGACCCCCGAGGACCTCGATACCCTCACACGCACGCCCAGCACCCCGTCGCCCCACGCCGGCTGGCTCCTCGCGCTCTCCTACGACCTCGGATCCACCCTCGAACCCACAGCCCGATCACCCGGAAGCGCCACCGCCACCGCCCCGCAATGGCCCCTCATCCTCGCCCAGCGCGTCGAGGGAAGCTGGGCCTACGACCACACCACTGGGGTATGGACCCCACACGGCATCGCACCGGCCTTCCCACGCACGACCCCGCCCTCCCCGGCCTTTCACGCGACCGAGCCGGTCTCCGATCCTGGACGCGACGCCTACCAACGCGGCGTCGGGCGGGTGCTGGAGTACATCCGGGCCGGGGATATCTATCAGGCCAACCTCGGGCACCGCCTGATCGCGGAGTTCAACGGGTCGGCCAGAGCCCTGATGAGCGCCCTCGCCCGCGCGGCCGACCCCTGGCACGGGGCCTACCTCGAGCACACCCCCGACGACGCCACCCGCCTCGCCTGGTGCTGCGCCTCGCCCGAACTGCTGCTCGACCTCGACGCCCGGACCCGCACCGCCACGACCCGCCCCATGAAGGGCACGCAGGCCATCGCCCTCGACGCGTCGGCGCTGGAGCGGTCCGCCAAGGAGCGGGCCGAGCTCGCGATGATCGTGGACCTGATGCGCAACGACCTCGGGCGTGTCGCCGAGTTCGGCTCCGTCCGCGTTGCCACGCCGCGGGCGCTCGAGCCGCACGCCGGCTCGATCCGGCACGCGACCGCCACCGTCTCGGCGCGTGTGCGGGACGGCGTGCCCCTCTCCGCCCTGATCCGGGGCGTGTTCCCCGCGGGCTCCGTCACCGGGGCGCCCAAGATCCGGGCGATGCAGATCATCGACGAGCTCGAGACCCACCCCCGCGGCCCGTGGTGCGGCTCGATCGGCTTCCTCGCCGACGACGGCTCGCTCACCCTCAACGTCGCGATCCGCACCGCCCTGCTCGCCGGCACGCCCGACCACGCGCGCCGTGACACCTTCACGAACGCGCGCCTCACGCACTGGGTCGGGGCCGGCATTGTCGCGGACTCCGACCCCTCGCGCGAGTGGGACGAGACCCTGCTCAAAGCCGAGCCCTTCCGACGAGCCCTGCGGGGCACCCACGCCGAGCCGATCCCGGAGCCCGCCACATGAGCGCCCAGCCGCAACCGAACCCTCCTACGAACTCCCCCGTCCTCCGCACCGACCTCGTGGACGTGTACATCTTCCGGCAGGCCCCCACGGGCACGGAACTCCTCCAGATGCGTCGCGTGGAAGAGGACCCCGACGAGCCGCACTCCCTGCACGGCACCTGGCAACCGGTCATGGGGCACCTGGAGGGCGACGAGCGGGTCGAGGACGCCGCGTCGCGCGAGCTGCACGAAGAAACCGGGCTCGACATCGGCTCGGACGCGTGCGTTCGCTTCTTCGCCCTGGAGCAGATCCACCCGTACTACCTGGCTACGCGCAACGCGATCATGTTCTCGCCACGCCTGGCCTGCGAGGTCGCCCCGGGCTGGGAGCCGGTGCTGAACGAGGAGCACGACGCGGTCCGGTGGGTGCCGATCGAGCGGGCCGACGAACACTTCATCTGGCCCGGGCAGCGCGCCAGCATCGCGGAACTCAGGGAAGCCCTCGCGGACTGAGCCGCCCCCTCACGCGGCCGGGCGACCCTCCGCCGCACGACGCAATTCCACCCCGCCGAACCGCGTGAACGTGGGCGACTCCACCTGCGGGTTCCACGCGATCAGGGCGTTGTCGGAGCCGGTGCGGGTGAGTTCCTCGAACATGTCGAGCATCGGCCCGGGCGACATCGTCCCGACGACCAGCCGGTCCGGCGAGAATTCCTCCCCCACCACCTCGACGCCGAGCTCTTGCAGGGCCCGGCGCACCACCCACTCGTTCTTGCCGGGCGACACGATCGCGCACGTGCCGAATGCCCGTTCACGATGGGCCCCACCCAGCGCCCGACGCGCCGCGTCCAGCCCCGTGAACCGGTCCCACAGGTCCCCCGCCAGCGGCAGACGCGCCTGCTCCGCACGCGTCGCACGGAACTCGGCAAGCCCGCGTTCGAACCCCTCGACCGCCGCTTCCTTCTCCGCGATCGCCCGGTACCGGCGTTCGTTCTCGTGCAGCATCGCCTCGAGGTGCTCGTCCGGGCAGTGGCGCTGCAGCACCCACCCGTTGTTTCGCACCAGCCGCTGCAGGATCACGTTCATGTCGCGTCCGGCGTTCACCTTGCGGTGCAGCACGCGGAAGCGCGGGTCGAACACGATGCGCCGGTCGGCTTGGATCAGCTTGGCCGCGAGGTCGTACTCCTCGACGTAGTACCCGAACGACTCGTCGTACCCACCCGCCGCGAGGAAGGCCCAGCGTCGCACCGCGACGCCGCACCCGATGAAGACCTCGGGCAGCCCGCCCCGCTCGCGTGTGCCGTCCGGGAGCGTGATGTCCGCCATCACCGCCCCGACGTCGGCCGGCTGCGAGTCGAGCGCCGCGACGAAGCCCGCGTCGATCGGGGCCGAGTCGTCGTCCAGCAGCACCACCCACTCGCTGTCCTCGTGCGCGCTGCGGACCCCGAGGTTCCGCCCCGCGGCCCCCAGGTTCTCCTCGCACCGGATCAGGCGTACCGGCAGCCCGTTGGGGAGCTCGTCGGGCACCACGGCCGCGGGCGTCGAGGCGTTGTCGATCACGAGGACCTCGGCGCGGAGGCCGTCCAGCGCGCCCAGCGCCACCAGCGTCTCGTGCAGCTCGGTCGGGCGGTTGCGTGTCGGAAGAACGAACGAGATCATGCCTCACCCACCAATCGGAGTTCACCGGTTTCCTTCGGCTCGAGCGCGATCGCGTGCGTGTCCTCGGGCGCGAACGCCAGCCTCGCGCCGTGCAATCGCTGCAACTGCTTGCGCAGGTCCGCGGCACTGACCGGGGTGTTGCCCAGCCGCCCCGCCTGCACCGCCGCCGCCGCCGCGCCCAGCACCGTCGCGCCCAGCAGGTTCGACCCCGTCGCCAGCGCCAGCGTCGCCGCCGCGAGCAGCGAGTCCCCGCACCCCAGCGCGTCCACCGCGTGCGGCACCAGCGAGGGCACGTGCTCGCCCACCAGCCGGCTCGACCAGCCCGAACCCGTCGAAGCCCCGCCCGAGCGACGGTCGAACGCGATCTGTCCCTCGGCCCCCATCGTCACGATCGCGGCGTGCGTCCCGGACTTCTGCAGGTGCTCCCACGTCACCGCGGGCAGGCCGTCGCCGTAGTTCCCCACCGCGTCGCGCAGCTCGCTCTCGCTCGGGCAGACCAGATCCAGCCCACGCATCGCGGTCAAGGACGACCGTCGCCCGCTCACGTCGCCCGTCAGCACCCGCGCCGAGCGGCGCAGCTTCGGGATCAGCCGCTCCAGCACGCCCGGCGTCAGCAGGCCCAGGCCGAAGTCGGCCACGATCGCGGCGTCCGCCCCGTGCTCCCGGGCCGCGCCCTCCGCGGTAGCGACCAGCGCCTCGCGCTGCTGCGCGTCCAGCACGATCTGGTCCACCAGGTCCAGCTTCATCACCTTCTGCGTCTGCACCAGGAAGCGCTGCTTCTCGGGCACCCGCATGTCCACGTCCACCGACCGGACCTCGATCCCCTCGCCCTGCAGGCGCCGTCGCAGCTCGTCCCCGCGTGCCGTGCTCGGGAGCGCGGTCACCAGCACCGGGCGTGCCCCCATCGCCGCGGCGTGACGCGCCAGGATCGCCGCCCCGCCGTCGAAATGCCGGTGCTCCAGCGGACGCAGCGTCATCACCGGGCTCTCGCCCGCGACGTCCGGGCGGTCGCAGAACACGTACGTGTCCAGGATCACCTCGCCCACGATCACCACGCGCCGCCCACGCATCGACTCCACCGTCGCCGTCAGACGCGAGGCCGTGAGATCCGGCGACTCGAGCAACTGACGCAGGCGACCGTGGAACGGGTCCACCGAGCTCTCGATCGCCTGGATCAACGCCGTGGAGCTGAACACCACGTCCCCCGAGCTGAAGACCACCCGCCCGCCGGCGTCTTCCACCGCGCGCCGCTCGGCCTCGAATCGCGGGTCGCGGTTGTGCTCGTACTCCCGCCCCTTGATGTACACGTCCGGCGCCACCCGGCGTAGCAGCCCCTCCGCCGTCGGCTCCGGAGAGACGTACACCCAGTCCACGCAGTCCATCTCCGCCAGGTTCTCGGCACGCAGTTCCTGCGGGATCAGCGGGCGACCGTCCCCCTTGCCCACACCCAGATCACCCGTGATCGAGACCAGCAGGATGTCCCCCTGCGCCCGAGCAAAGCGCAGGTGGCGGATGTGACCCGGGTGCACGATGTCGAAGCACCCGTGGCAGTGCACCACGCGACGCCCCTCCGAGCGGGCCTGGGCCCGCAGGCGCACCAACTCCTCACGAGAGAGGATCTTGCGGCCGGGATCGGGGCTCTGCGAAGGCATCCCCGCGTTATCGGCCATTCAGGGCCGATCCCCGAACCATTTCGCGCGCGAGCCCGACGGAGACCGGAACACCCCTGCCGCCGACCCTCCCCCCCGGATTGAGCGGGCCTCCCGTCCCGCCGGACTGCATCGCCCAACCCCGGACACCGGGGGTGAATTCACTACGCGGACGATCCGATTTCGACGATCAGAGGTGTTACCTATGCAGGACAAGATCGCCGACGTCTTTGTGCTTTCGTTGACCACCCGCGTCGGCGTCCGCTCGTTCGCCGAGGACGGGCTGCTCGACCAGCAGCGACCGCTGCTCAAGCGCCTGCAGAAGCACTTCGGGGCCATCGCCGTGCTCGGGCACGGCACCGACGGCGACCTGCTCGAAGACCCGGACGGCTTCATCGTCTTCGACGCGGTCGAGAACCTGGGCGACACCCTGCTGGAGCGCTGCCGCGCCGCGGGGCACGACGGCGTCCGCTCGGTCGTGGTCCAGACCCACCAGCTCGACGACGGCACCGTGCCGGTCCGCATGGTCCAGGACCTGCGGGCCAAGGCGGTGGACGCGGCCCTGGTCGCCCGGGGCGGGTACCTGCACTCCCGATTCATCGCCCGGCGCAGCGGCTCGGACTCGCCCGAGGCCCGCACCGCCGCCGACGCCGAGCGCGACCTGTGCACCAACGCCGACCTCGTCGTCGGGACCACCGGCGTGATGGTGGACGACCTCGCCTGGCGCTGGCGCCTGCCCGCCGGACGCACACGCGTGGTCCCCAACTTCGTGGACGACACCGACAACCCGGTCCCCTGCGACCAGCGCGACCGCACCCTGCTGCTCTCGGTCGGGGACTTCACCCGCCAGAAGCAGATGGACCGCATCGTCATGGCCGTGGCCGACCTGCCCGAGTCGATCCGCACCGAGACGACGCTGGTGATCGTCGGGCGTGGGGACGCACGCCTGGAGGTCATGAAGATGGCCCAGGAGTCCGGCGTGACGCTGGACGTGCGCGACCGCATGCCCCACGACGAGCTGGTTGCCCTGATGGGGCAGGCCGCGATCTACCTGCAGGCCTCCGCCTACGAGGGCCACCCCCTCGCCCTGATCGAGGCGATGGCGACCGGCTGCCCCGCGATCGTTGCCAACACGCCCGGCCTGGGCAACCTGGTCGAGAACGGCGTCAACGGCATCGTGGTCCCGGGCACGCCCGAGTCCATCTCCTACGCCATCTCCGGCATCATGGAGGACGAGGCGTGGCGTGAGATGCTGGGGACCTCGGCCTCGGGCAGCGCCCGGCGCCGGTTCGGCCTCTCCACCGTGCTGGACTCCAAGACCGACGCCCTGCGTGCCGCGATGCGGTACGCCGTCGAGGCCCGTCAGGCCGCGTGAGGCGTCCGCCCGCGCTGACGCTTCCCCGCTGCCTCCAGCAGTCCGCACCGCCAGTGCCAGCGCTTGATCAGCATGTGCTGCCCGTACAGCGACTCGATGTGCTCACGCGTCGCCGAGGACCCGGGACGCTCGACCAGTCGCAGGAACGCTTCCTGCAGGCGCTCGACCGTGGCACGCTCCCGCTCGACGAACGCCTCGGAGTAGTCCACCTCCTCACGCGTGCGGACGTCTCGCCCAAACACGTCGCGGGCACACCCCGGGTTCGCCCCGGCCAGCGCCCAAGCGTCCCGCCCCAGCAGGCGCTCGCGCTCGAAGTACCGCTTTGGCTCATACCGGTGGTGGTGCGTGACCGAGGCCTCGGGCCGGTAGAGCACCGGCGATCCGAACCGGTGGGCCACGCGCCACGCCCATTCCAGGTCCTCGAACGCCGCGTCCGGGAGCGACTCATCGAACACGCCCCGCCCGGACTCGCCCTCGGATTCGCGTGCGACGCGCGTGGGCACGGACAGGTTCAGCGTCCAGGCGTGCCGGAAGCCCCAGTCACGCTCCGGATCGGTGTCGTCCATCGTGTTGTAGAAGAAGACCATCGAGGTCTCGCGGATCATGCGATCGAACACGCGATCGGGCTCGCACACCGCCCACGGTGCCGACCCGAGCACCATCGCCGGCGCGTCGGAGTTACGCCCCGCGTGCGCACGAACGTGCGACTCCACCAGCCCCGGCCCCGCCTCCACGTCGTCGTTGAGCAGCAGCAGCAGTTCCCCACGCGCCTCGGCGATGGCCCGGTTGCGTGCCCGCCCCGGCCCGCCGCCCGGCCCGGTCAGCACGCGCGCGCCCGTCCCGATGCGGGCGACCATCTCGCCCTCGCCCCCGTCCGGGCCGTCCACGCTGACGAGCACTTCCGCGAGGGCGGGATCGAGCGTCCCGAGCGATCGGAGACACCGTTCGAGCGATTCGAGCCGATCCCGGGTCGGGATGACGACGGAGCAGCGTGGAGTCTGGGTGGAGTCGGTCATGCGCCTGCGTTCCGCCTGATCTGGTGGCATGGCAACCCGGATTCGCGCACCGGCATCGCCTCGTTGCCCTGTGCCATCGACCAATCGCGGGGCGCAGCACGAACCTCGCGGGATTCGAGGTGTCGCGCGAAAGTCGGACGTGCTGCCGCCCGATGACCGTCACGACCGGCACAGACGGCCCCTCGGGGGGCGGGCCGGCGAACCACGCCAGACAGGAGCACGACATGCACCACGACCCCATCGACGCCGTGATCGACAACCGTCGTTCCGCCCCGCGTCACGCCGACAACGCGCCGATCAAGATCCGTCGTCCCGGCTCGCTGCACTCGATCACCGCGACGGTGGTGGACCGCTCCGAGGGCGGCGTCGGCGTCATCGCCGGCTCCGCGGACCACACCCTGATGCCCGGCTCCGCGATCGAACTGCTCCCGGTGGCCTCCATGTCCAACCCGGTGCGCTCGGACAGCGCGATCCGCGGGACGGTGGCCTGGGTCAGCCTGTCGGGCGCGGGTGCCCGCGTCGGCATCCGCTACGCCGTGGCCCGGAGCGAAGAGGTCAACGAGGACGCCCCCCTCGCGGCCTGAGGCCCCGACACACGAACCACGACTCTGAGCCCCCGGCGCACGGACGCGACGGGGGTTCTTTGTGCGCCCAACTCGGGCTCCCTACGATCCTTGCGGGCGGTCCGCCCACGACTCAGGAGGCCCGATGCTCTGGCAACCCTCGCTCCCCGAGCGCTATCAGAAAATGACGCCGCATGCCCTCAGCGAGGCGATCACCGCGCGCCGCGAGGAGCTTGGCGAGAAGGTCGTCATCCTGGGGCACCACTACCAGACCGACGAGGTGATCCGGCACGCGGACCTGATCGGCGACAGCCTGAAGCTGAGCCAGCAGGCCGCGGGGCTGGTCGATGAGCGGGCCGAGCAGGGGCGGCCCCCGGTGGAGCAGATCATCTTCTGCGGGGTGCACTTCATGGCCGAGACCGCGGACATGCTCTCGCCCGAGTCGGTGAGCGTGATCCTGCCGGACCTCTCGGCGGGGTGCTCCATGGCGGATATGGCCCACCACGACGACACCGAGGAGGCCTGGGAGACCATCCACGAGGCCCTCGGGAAGCTGGGCTGGACGGGACGGATCGTCCCGATCACGTATGTGAACTCGACCGCCGCGATCAAGGCGTTCGTGGGGGCCCACGGGGGGGCGTGCTGCACCAGCTCCAACGCCGACACCGTCTTCGACTGGGCCGCCCGGGGCGGAGAAACACCCGCGGCTGCGGGTGAGGACATCAAGGTGCTCTTCCTGCCCGACCAGCACCTGGGGCGGAACACTGCCAGCGCGTACGGGATCGATGTCGAGACCCGGAGCGTGCTGTACGACCCGGTGCAGACGCGGCGCGGCGAGCCCTTGGGCAGGGCCGAGCCGGGCGACCTGCTGGACTCGAAGGTCATCCTGTGGGCGGGGCACTGCTCAGTGCACAAGCTATTCCGGCCCGAGCACTGCGACGAGATCCGGAGCGCGAACGCGAGGCTGAATGACGGGCAGGAGCCGGTGCAGATCCTGGTGCACCCCGAGTGCAGCAAGGAGGTCGTGGACCGGGCGGACCTGGCCGGCTCGACCGAATACATCCTCAAGACGATCCGCGAGGCCCCCGAGGGCTCACGCTGGGCGGTGGGCACCGAGCACAACCTCGTGCACCGGCTGAGCGCCGAAGCGGCCCAGCGCGGCGTCGAGGTCCAAATCCTCAGCGACTGCCAGTGCCTGTGCACCACGATGGCCCGGATCGATCAGCCGCACCTGCTGCACGTGCTGGACCAGTTGGCCGAGCACCCGGGCAAGCCGACGGGCAACGAGATCCGCGTGGACGCGGCGACGCGAGCCGACGCGGTGCTGGCGCTGAACCGGATGCTGGATTTGGTCGGCGCCCCCGCCTGACCCCCCCCCCCCCCCCTCCCCCCCCCCCCCCCCC
>Ga0209578_10001926_pt1 | contig 18172 bp, 16 predicted proteins | sample tdAd472_FD_187127 | JGI IMG/M metagenome (GOLD analysis project Ga0209578, IMG submission 187127) | Marine sediment microbial communities from the Atlantic coast under amendment with organic carbon and nitrate - tdAd47.2 (SPAdes)... | ecosystem: Environmental > Aquatic > Marine > Coastal >...
ATCTGGGCGCGGGCAACCGACAACGCCGGGCGCGCCCAACCGATGGTCCTGCCGGGCTGGAACCCGAAGGGCTATCTGAACAACGCCTGTCACCGCATCGCCGTGCAGGTCGTTTGATGCGAATCCGCCGCGCTCTGCTCGCGGCCATTGCCGCAATTGTCAGCGCCGTCGGCATGGCGGCCGACGTGGAAGTCGATCCACTAACCGGCCTGAAGATGGCGGGCGACTGGGAGATCGTTCGCAACAACTGCATCGCCTGTCATTCGCCGAAACTCATTACGCAGCAGAGCGGCACGGCCGCGCAATGGCTTAACATGATCCGCTGGATGCAGAAGAAACAGAATCTGTGGCAATTCGATCCGGAGACCGAGAAGAAGATCATCGGCTACCTGGCGGAGAACTATCCGCCGCAGGCGGACCGCCGGCGTGCAGCGATACCGCCGGATCTCATGCCACCCAACCCGTACGCACCCGCACCGGTCGAAAGCCCGTAACCGGGCCGGAGGAATAAGAAATGCTGGTTTCACCCGCCGAACTCGTTGGCCGCGTCAAAGCAACGATCAAGGAATGCAGCGTCGCGGACGCCCAGGACTGCGTGACCTCGGATACCTTGCTCATCGATATCCGGGAGCCTGGTGAGTATGAGCGCGGCCACATCCCGGGGGCCGTGCATTTGCCGCGCGGGCTGCTCGAGTTCGAGATCCACGGCCTCGTGCAGAGTGTGCTAAGCGACCAGAACGCCCCGCCGGAGGATCACCCCGTCGTACTCTACTGCGGTACGGGCGGGCGCTCTGCGCTGGCGGCCGAAACCATGGCGACGCTCGGCTACCGGAACGTCCGGTCGCTGTCAGGCGGCCTCGTGGCCTGGACTCAGGCGAAGCTGCCGGTGGACCTGCCGGGCTAGGCCCCAGCCCCATACGATTTCGTTAGCCCTCGGCGCCTTATAATCTAAGGGAATAAGCGCATAGCCACTCCGTCTGGCTGAGCCATTGTCCGTGCGTGTGCCGTCTATAGACTCACCCTCTTACCATGACGACACGGACACAAAAGAGAATGCCGAACGCCGGACCTACAGCCGGAGCCGCGAACATTACCCAACTCAGGCCTGGCACCCGCCGTGCCGGTAGTCGCGAGCGCATTTTCGACAGCATCATTGACCTGGCGCCGAGCGTCGACAATCCCACGCCGATGGTCCGCCTCAGTCAGCGCGTGAATCCGCACGACGACTACGATGTCCTGCTGAAACTCGAAGGCATGAACCCCTTCGGTTCGATCAAGGACCGGACCGCACTGTACATGTTGAACGGCTTACGGCTCGGCGCAAATCAGGCGCTGGTCGAACCGTCGGCAGGTAACACCGGTATCGCTCTTGCGGCGATGGCCAATGCACGTAACACGCCGATCGAGATAGCCGTCCCTGAAGGCACGCCTGAAGAGAAGAAGGCGCTGCTGCGCTTCCTCGGCGCCGAGCTGATCGAAGTCGAAGACGAACTTTGCCCGCTATTTCCGACCGAGGGCGCCCGCGGTGTCGTCAAGAGCATGGTCGAGAGCGAGGCCTTCGGCGGCAAATACGTAAGCCCGAACCAATACGAGAACGAACTCAACGCCGAGGCGCATTACCGCGGCACCGGCCCCGAAATCTGGAGGCAAACCGGGGGCCAGATCGACAGCTTCTATGCCGGCATTGGTACAGGCGGCACGATCAGCGGAGTCGGCCGCTACCTGAAGGAAATGAACCCGGACATCCGCATCATCGGCGTCGAACCTGCGAGCCGTCATCACCAGCTATCGGGACTGAAGCGCATCACCGGGCTGCCCGATGAACACTATCCGAAGATCCTCGACCCCAACCTGCTCGACGATCTGGTCTCGGTCACCGATGAGGAGGCGTTCAGTGCCGGCATCGAAGTTGCGCGCAAGGACGGCATCATGGTCGGCCCCACGACGGGCGCCGTATTGCATGCGGCACTGCACGGCGATACGCCAAAGACAGGCAGGACCGTACTGATCTCAGCGGACAACGCCGCCAAGTACGTCAGCGCCTACGCAAAGTACCTGTCGGAGTAAACAGCGTCAGTCGGTCAGAATGATACAGGCCAGATCGCTGCCGACGATGATCTCTCCGCCGTAGACCTCCCGTACGGCATCGAGATTCGAATCAAGATCCTGCAGGCTCCTGGCCATGAAGTGGCTGAGAATCAACTTCTCGGCTGATGCCTTCGCGGCAATCTCGCCAATGAGTCCCGGCTGAGCATGTAGCTGCAGCGCACCGCCCGTCGCGCCTTCCGGGATCGGCATGTGCATGACCAACGCGGTCGCATCCTGCGCGAAACCGACGAATGCCGGATCGCTGCCGTTCTGATCGCTCGAGAAGACTATCGTCACATCGCGCGCACGCGCTCGAAACCCAAGTGCCGGCACTATGCCGTGCGGCACGGGCAATGCATCGATCCTGACCTCGCCGTCATCTTCGCCAAACACGCGGATCGGTGCAGCCGACTCCCGGGCGACTTCAACGGGGTCGAGTCTCACCAATCCGCCGCTGCCGTCGAGATACCCTGACAGGTAACCGTAGGCGCCCGATCCGGCCTGTAGCAGGCTGTCCAAATACGCGACGAGTCCCGGGAACGGCCCGCCCTTGCCCGGTCCGGCCACAACCAGTGGGCGTTTTCGCGGCGAGAAATAACCCGACTTTAGTAGTGCCGGGAAGTCGGCCGAATGATCTGTATGAAAATGGCTTAGCCCGACGAAGTCGAGTTGCGCGAAGTCGGCCCCGGCTTCGCCGAAGCGCAGAAAGGTCCCTCCGCCGGCGTCGATAAGGACTCTGGATTGACCGTCGATCCAGACCACAAAGCCAGACGAGGCCCTGCTATCGTCGGCGACCGGCCCGCCGGAACCCAGAATTTGCAGCGCCACACCCTCCCGGGGCGGGCACTGTGGTACAGGCTGGGCGCCGACCACTGTTCCGAAAGCGCCCAGCAGAATGACGATGGCAAAATTCGTTGCGTTTCGCACCTTGTTGGTCTCCTGCCACGCATGTTGGTACAAACCAGTATAGGCGCACCCCAGCACATGACTTAGTTTTCTCTGATAAACCATAATGTCGGGGGCAACCGCATGATTTCGATCGCGGTCGTGGGGATAGGTAATAACCTGCTCCAGGACGATGGGGCCGGCATACACGCGCTCCAGCATTTCGAGTCCCACTTTTCTGACGAAAATGTCGAGTGCCTCGATGCGGGTACCGTCGGCCTCGCGATGATGGACCGGCTCTCCAATCTCGGTGGGCTCGTCGCTGTAGACGCCATGCGTCTCGGCAAACCGCCCGGCACCATCACCGTGCTGCAGGGTGAAGAGATGGACGCACATCTCCGCACTCATCATGGCAGCGTCCACGAACTCGGCCTTTCAGACATTCTCGATGCGCTTCGGCTGTGCGACGACCTGCCCGTCAACAGGGCGCTGGTCGGCATCGAGCCCGAACAAATGGACTGGGGCACCGAACCCACAGAGAAGGTCGCCGCCGCTGTCCCGGCCGCGGCTGAACGCATTCGCGACCTGGTGCGTGACTGGCAGCACCGCAGCAGCGAGGAAACAGCAGCATGAGCAACATCGACCCGGTCAGCTCGCCGATCCCGTATACCCGCGGCAATATCGAACCGATATTGCACGAAGTGATCCATGCGCTCGATCGCTTGCTCGAGACCGATGAACCCACCGTCATCGACCTCGCGAGCCTGCCATTTGCGCCGGGCGAACTGGACCAACTCGAGGAATACCTCGGCACTGGCGAACTGACCGCCGAACTCAATGCGCTGGGCCGCAGCCGGATTCGGGAAACGATCTATCCCGGTGTCTGGTGGCTCGAACACCGAAATACCGAAGGCGACATCGTTGGTCGCTACATCGAAATCACGCGCGCACCGGCAATCCTGATGTCACAGGATGCCGACATTGGTGCTGGTCGCGCGTTGCTGGGCGACAAACTGGAAAATGCGGATCCCGGCAATGACAACGGGGCTGACAACGAACCCCGGCCCAACTAGTTAGAAGGAGACAGGCAAGTGAAAGACATACTGACCCTGGGAGAGATCCTTCAGGCGCGGGGCGTTTCGCGACGAGGTTTTCTCAAATATTGTTCGGCGACAGCCTCGCTGCTCGCGTTACCGCCAGCATTGGTGCCGCAAATTGCCAACGCACTCGAGCAGGCACGAAGACCGTCGGTCATCTGGCTGTCATTCCAGGAATGCACGGGCTGCACCGAGTCGTTGACGCGCTCGTCCTCGCCGACCGTGGAAGGCCTGATCTTCGACAGCATTTCGCTCGACTACCATCACACGTTGCAAGCGGCCGCGGGCGAGGCGGCGGAAGCAGCGCGGCACGCGGCCATGGAAGAGAACAAGGGAAATTACCTCGTGCTCGTCGATGGCTCGATACCGCTCGGCAATCCCGGCTACTCCACGATCGCGGGAATGAGCAACCTCGACATGCTCATGGAAACCGTCGAAGGTGCGGCCGCCGTCGTCGCCATCGGCAGTTGCGCGGCATTCGGCGGTATACCGGGCGCCAACCCGAACCCGACCGGCGCTGTGTCAGTCAGGGACCTGGTTAAAGACAAGCCCGTAATCAACGTACCGGGCTGCCCGCCGATTCCGATGGTCATAACCGGAGTACTGGCACAGTTCCTGACCTTCGGTCAGTTACCCGAACTCGATCGTCACGGCCGGCCGATGGCATTCTTTGGCCAGACCATCCACGACCGTTGCTACCGACGTCCGTTCTACGAGCAGGGCAAGTTTGCCGAAACCTTCGACGACGAAGGTGCGCGCAAGGGCTGGTGCCTGTTCAAGCTCGGCTGCAAGGGCCCGATTACGTACAACGCCTGCGCCACAATGAAGTGGAACGATGGCACGAGTTTCCCGATCGAGGCTGGTCACCCGTGCCTCGGTTGCTCCGAACCTGGCTTCTGGGACAAAGGCGGTTTCTATAACGCGGTTTCTACCGGCGATGTCGGCAGTGGAAAAGCATTCGCCGGCGCCGCAGTTGCCGGAGTAGCAATGGGTGCCGCGGCCGCGGCCATGGCGCGTGCCCGCCAGAAAAAGACCATGAAGGAGGCCTGAAATGGACCTGCTTGAATTTGCTCGGGGACCGGCCTTACAGGTCGCGCTCTACATCTTCATTGCCGGATCGTTATGGCGTGTCTTCGGGGTCCTGATGCTGCAACGGAAACCGGACCACTCCGAGGCTCGCAAATCCGGCGGCATGGGCGGCGCGCTCAAAGTGATCTATACGCGCGCATTCACAGCGCCTGCCTTCAAGAAAGCTACGATATATCCGAAGGTGTTGGGATATGCCCTGCACGTCGGATTTTTCGCTGTGGTGTTTTTGTTTATTCCGCACGTCGTGTTCTTCAAAGGACTCTTCGGCGTGAGCTGGCCGGGATTGCCGAATAACGTGATCTATTTCATCGGCGTAATCACCGTTGGCCTGGGCATCGCAATACTTATCCGGCGCTTGACGAACCCGGTGCTCAAACTGATCTCGAATTTTGACGATTACTTCAGCTGGTTCGTCACGTTGTTGCCGCTCGTTACAGGATTGATCATCCCGATCCGCTTTGGCATCCGTTACGAGACGTTGCTTGCGATTCACATTCTCAGTATCGCACTGCTGCTGATCTGGTTTCCGTTCGGCAAACTCGCGCACACCTACTTCGTGTTTATTTCACGCGGCACGACGGGTGCAACTCTGGAGCGCAGGGGGGCGAAGACATGAGTACGACTGAATTCGATCTCGAGAGCAAACGGCTCCACATCAAGGAGCCCGAGACGCGTTTCGACAGACAGGGTGACCTGACCGACGACGAGCGGGTGACGAAGGCCATGGCGCATTTCGCCAAGAACTTCGGCACGACGGCCGCCGCCTATCTCGACGCTTGCGTGCACTGCGGCATGTGCGCCGAAGCCTGTCACTACTATGTTGCAACGGGTGACCCTAAATACACGCCAATCTGGAAACTCGAGCCCTTCAAGCAGGCTTATAAGCGCGAGGCCGGGCCCCTGGCACCGCTATTCCGCATGCTCGGCCTGAAGAAGAAGGTCACGATCGAGCAACTCGAAGAGTGGCAACACCTGCTCTATGACAGCTGCACGGTCTGCGGGCGCTGCTCGTTGATATGTCCGATGGGCATCGACATCGCGGCACTCATCGGAATGGCCCGTCATGGCATGTTCAAGGCCGGACTGATTCCGCATGAACTGCATGCGGTTGCCGAACGGGCACACGTCGACGGCAGCCCGCTCGGCGTGACGCCGAAATCGTTCGAGGACCGCGTCGAGTGGATGGGAGACGAGCACGACGTCAAAATGAACATCGACCAGGATCAGGCTGACGTACTCGCTGTCATGTCCTCCATCGAGATCCAGAAGTATCCCGAAGCGATGGCTGCCACGGCGAAGATCCTGAACGCCATGGGCGAGAGTTGGACGTTTCGAACAGACGGTTTCGAGGCTACCAACTTCGGCATGATGTCCGGCAACACCGACTGGCAAAAAGAAACGAGCATGCGGATCATCGATGCTGCGATCAAAGTAGGTGCGAAGATGGTGTTGTTGCCCGAATGCGGTCACGCCTACATGGCATTGCGCTGGATGGGTGCCAACATATATGGCAAGCCATTGCCCTTCAAAGTGCAGCACGTGTCCGAATATCTCGCCGACGCACTGAACTCCGGCAAGTTGAAGGTCAAGAATGTCGACAAGTCCGTGGCCTTCCACGATCCCTGCCAGGTTTCGCGCCGCGGGGGGGCTACGCAGGCACCGCGCGATATTCTGAAGCATCTTGGAGTCGACCACCGCGAGATGGAAAATGGCGGCGACTACAACTGGTGCTGCGGAGGCGGTGGCGGTGTCGTCACGATTAATCGTGCCAACGAGCTGCGCTACAAGGTCTTCGAATTGAAGATGGAACAGGTGGAAGCGACCGAGGCGGATGCATTGCTGTCGAGTTGCGCCAACTGCCGGCAAACATTCGACGACGGCCAGGAGCATTTTGACTGGAAATACACGGCAGAAAGCCTGCTGGAGCTGGTTGCCGAAAACCTTGAGGAGGATGACGCATGAACGCAAGAGTCGTTGTCGATCCGATCACTCGCATTGAAGGCCACCTGCGCATCGAAGCGCAGATGGATGGCAATAAGATCGCGCAGGCGTATTCGGCCGGCACGATGGTGAGAGGCATCGAAATTATCCTGAGAGACCGCGATCCACGCGACGCCTGGGCATTCGCACAGCGCATCTGCGGTGTGTGCACACTGGTACACGGCATCGCGTCGGTCAGGTCGGTGGAAAATGCCATCGGCGCGAAGGTGCCACAGAATGCAGAACTGATCCGCAACCTGATGATCGGCGCCCAGTACATCCATGACCACGTGATGCACTTTTATCACCTGCACGCGCTGGACTGGGTGGACGTTGTGTCAGCCTTGTCGGCTGATCCCGTCAAAACGGCCGAACTCGCGGGTTCGCTGAGCAGCTACCCGCGCTCGTCCGCGGGCCACTTCCGCGACGTGCAGAAGAAGGTCGCGAACTTTGTCGAAGCCGGGCAACTCGGTATCTTCGCCAAGGCTTACTGGGGTCATCCGGAATACCGGCTGCCGCCCGAGGCAAACCTCATGGCGGTTGCGCATTACCTGGACGCCCTGGTGTGGCAGCGCGACGTCGCAAGACTGCACGCGATCTTCGGCGGCAAGAACCCGCACCCGAACTTCCTGGTCGGCGGCGTTCCCAGCCCGATCGACCTGAACTCGGACTCGGCCATCAACAGCAAGCGGCTTGCCCAGGTGCAGGACATCATCAACAGCATGAAGACCTTCGTGAATCAGGTCTACGTGCCAGATACACTCGCGATTGCCAGTTTTTACAAGGACTGGTTCTTCCGCGGCGAAGGGCTCGGCAACTTCCTGTGCGTCGGCGATCTGCCGGGCTCAAGCATGGACGACCCGGACTCCTACCTGTTCCCGCGTGGCGTTATCCTCGATCGCGATATCTCGACGATTCACGATCTCGAGCTGGAGGACCCGCAGGGCATCCAGGAGTTCATCGCACATTCGTGGTACGACTACTCGAGCGGCAAGGCCTCCGGCCTGCACCCGTGGAGCGGCGAGACAGAACTCAACTACACGGGACCGGAACCGCCCTACGAGCACCTCGACATCGAGCAATCCTATTCATGGCTCAAATCGCCGCGCTGGAACGGCAAGGCGATGGAAGTCGGCCCGCTGGCACGTGTACTGATGATGTACGCGAAGGGTCACGAACAGACCCAGGCGCTGGTCAACCATGCCCTGACAACGCTGGACGCGCCCGTCGAGGCGCTGTTCTCGACGCTCGGCCGCACCGCGGCACGTACGATCGAAACAGCAATACTCGCCGATGCCATGCAAGGCTGGCTCGATGCGCTGATCGCCAACATCAAGGCCGGCGAGACGCGTACCTTCGATGAGACCTTGTGGGAGCCGTCAAGCTGGCCGAAGTCCTGCCAGGGTGTTGGTGTCATGGAAGCACCGCGCGGTGCGCTGTCGCACTGGGTCGTGATCGAGAACGAGAAGATCGCGAACTACCAGGCGATCGTGCCAAGTACGTGGAACGCCGGCCCCCGCGACGCCAACGGCCAGCCGGGCGCCTACGAGGCGGCACTCGAGGACAGGCACGTGATGTACGATCCCAAGCAACCGCTCGAGATCCTGCGCACGATTCACAGTTTCGATCCGTGTATCGCTTGTGCTGTGCACGTAATCGATCCGGACGGCGAGGAATTGGTGCAGGTAAAAGTCAACTGATCCAAAACTGTTCGACAAATAAGAAGGGCCCCACTCGGGGTCCTTTTTTTGTGCCGTTTTTGCCGACGTGCTTCTAGGCCGCCGCGCTCAGGTCGGCAAGGTAGGTCCTGACCTGTTCGCGTAGTGCGTTGTACTCGTCGTCCCACCGCTGCAGCGCTTCCCGGACGCGCTCGTCCGCGACGACGTCCGCATAGAACGACTGGGAGAAGGTTTCGCGCCAGCGAAGATCGGATGTGACCGGCCGTGAAAACACGTCGTCGAGCGCCGTCCGAATCGCCTGCTCCGTTTCGCCGCGTATCGCATGTACCGCCATTCTCGTTTCGGGGTCGTCGAGCGGATCGACACCGAAATCCTGTGCGGCGCGCAGCAGGTCATCCAGGCGCCGCAGTACCTCGTCCCGAGGTAGCGTGGCATACCAGGCATCGAATGCAGCGGCCTGCGCCTCACGATACTTCGGCGCCGTCGTCGTGGCACTGATGTCGAACAGTCCTGGCGCGTGTTGCTCCAGATACGCCGTAATCGCGTCGACCGTGCCATCGCTTGCTGCCGTTCGCAGCAGATGTCGTACGGAATCACTGAATGCCTGGTAGCGTTCGCCAACGTCGTTCTCGATAATGCGCCGTGCGTGCACATCACTTAACGTGGCATCGCCGCCTCTGATTGCTCGCCGGAGTTCAATTTCGTAGGCGATCTCGCTCGTTGGCGCGATGGCAAGAACCAGGTCACGAAAATCGTCGCCCTCCTCGAGCAGCTCGAGTTCGTAAAGGAACAAAGCGAGATACCCCGGCAATTCGTGATCGCGCGGATCGACCTCGAATGCCTTGAGGTAATGGCGCACGACATCGACGCCATCACCCTGTTGCAGGCCAAGCTGGCCAAGCTTGACGTAGGCATTCGGCTGGCGCGGCTCTATCTCGAGAGATTTCTCGAGCGCCGCGCGCGCATCCTGGGGGCGATCCAGCTCCAGGTACAGGGAGCCCAGCTCGTAGTGTATGCGCGGATTGAGCGGATCCTTCTGCAATGCCTCGAGATGAACGACCAGCGCGCGATCGAACTGCTGCGTCATCGCAAGGAGGCGCGCCAGCAGCACGCGAACCTGGTAATTACCGGGATTTGCCGCCACGAGAGCTTCGAGCTTCTCGATTACTTCGAATACCTGGCGCGGACCTCCACCGCCATGATCGCCGCCAGACTCGACAAACAGACGAACCGCTTGCGCGCCCGGATCGCCCGGCCGAGCCGCGAGTACCTGGTCGGTCATCGCCGTGCACTGCGACATGGCTTCGGCTACGTCCATCAGGCCGGTCTCTGCCTGGTGCAGATAATTGAACGCCAGCTCGGTCTTCGCGTCGAGAAAATCCGGGTCGGTCGCGAGCGCGCCCTTCAGCAGGTCTTCCGCCGCCTGCAACCCGCCATAGGAATACGTCGCCCGCTCACCGAGCGCCTGCAAATAGAGGTCGTACGCATCCGGATTACTGGTGCTGATACCGGCAATCGCCGTGTCTTGCTCGGTGCCCAGCAGCGAGGCCGACAATGCGCCGCCGACTTCTTTTGCAATCTCGTCCTGAATGGCGAAGATGTCATCGAAATCGCGGTCGAAGTTCGACGACCAGATGTGAAAACCGTCGGCAGCGCGAATCAACTGAGCGGTGATCCGCACGCGGTTTCCCGCCAGCTGCACGCTCCCCTCCAGAATGTGCGCTACCTGCAGCGCTTTAGCTATTTCTCCGGCCGTTTTGGTCTGGTTCTTGAAAGCGAAACTCGACGTACGGGCGGCGACCTGTAAGTCCGGGATCTGTGCCAGCATGTGTAGCAGGGTCTCGGTCAAACCGTCCGAGAAGTATTCGTTGTCGCTGTCGCCAGTCATGTTGACGAACGGCAATACGGCGACGGACGCGTTGCTGATCGCAGGGCCGGACGGTGGCATGTCGATCGTAGTCCGGGCGCCGAGTACGGCCAGCGCCAGGATGAGTATGGCCACCGTGGCAATCGCCAGGTAGTCGAAGGTCCTGTTGGTGCCGCGAACGACACGGTCGCCGGCGATTTCCGACTCCCGTTTAATGCCGTCGGGCGTCAGTTCATAGATCCAGGGCAGCACGGCGGCAGGAACGAAACCGAGCGCAAAGAGGAGGATGACCATGCGCGACGACCAGGCCGGGGCACCAAGCTCCGGCAAGATCGTGGTCAGTACTTCGGTCAATAGCCAGCCGCCCACGAGGTAGGCAAATACCACCCGGAAGACGTTGCGACGCCGGAGTTCGCTGACCAGTGACATGGACATTAGGTTACAACACTATGGGCCGGTATAGATTAGATGCTTGTAAGTGTTGCGAAGTTTGTTTTGCCGAGAGAGAGGGATAGATTCCTCGCTACGCTCGTCACCCGTTGACTCGGTGCATCCTGCACCTCGCCCTTCGGGCGGCTTCGCCGTCCAAATCGGCTTCCTGCTGATTTGTCGGGGCGCCTGCGGCGTCCAAATCGGCTGCGCCGATTTGTCGAACAGGGTTCAAATCCCGAGCTCTCTCCCGGAAAAACCAAAAAAGGGCCCGATGGGCCCTTTTTGGTTTTTCTGGCGGAGAGAGAGGGATTCGAACCCTCGAAGGGGTATTAGCCCTTACTCCCTTAGCAGGGGAGCGCTTTCGACCACTCAGCCATCTCTCCGGGATCTTGGGTCCGGAAATTATTTCGACGGACACAGTATTCAATATTGTACTAAAGGTCAGTCCGCGCTTAGCAACATCGCAATATCGCCGCCTGCATGCGGACTGGGGGCGCACATATTACTTAGGCGATCGGTTACGGTAAAGCCCGCGACGGGTCTATTCGTCCCCGACGGCTTTATCTGCCTGCTCGGCAGCTTTCTCACTCTGAATACGCTCGTAAATCTCTTCGCGATGGACAGCTATATCTTTCGGCGCATTGATACCGATGCGCACCTGATTGCCCTTAACCCCCAGGACGGTAATGGTGATATCGCTCCCGACCATGACCGTCTCTCCAGCGCGTCGCGTCAGAATCAGCATGACTTCCTACTCCTGCCTTGCGAGGCTCCAGCCCCGTTCTTGTACGCGTCGTACAGCCTAAACTCTTGGAATACTAGCTGATTCTGGGCTCGGATGCCCATAGGCAATATAAATCCTGACACTCAGTGTCCGATATCGGACAATCGGTTCAGGCCAAATGTTCCGCGACCCACTGTGGCACCGAGTCAAGAGCGCGATCAAGTGCTGCGGGATTGCTACCACCCGCTTCAGCGAAGTCGGGGCGACCCCCGCCTTTGCCACCGACCTGCTCCGCGACAGGTTTGATGAGATCGCCGGCCCGAATGCGGTCCGTGTTGTTCTTGGTGACGCCTGCGGCCAGGCGAACCTTGCCGTCGTCAACGGCGCCCAGCACGACGACAGCGTTCTGTAACTTGTCCTTGAAACGGTCGACGGCGTCGCGCAGCGTCTTGGCATCCGCGCCGTCCATGCGTGTCGCCAGCACTTTGATGCCCGCGATTTCCTGGATGTCCGCGGTGTGATCTGTGGCTCCGCCGGTCACGAGCGCCTGCTTTGCGGCAACGAGCTCCTTTTCGAGATCCCTTACGCGCTTTTGCAACTGCTCGACCTTTGTGGCGGCCAGCTCCGGCTGGCTGCGTAACATGCCAGCCAGCTCATCGAGCGTACGCTGCCTGGCATCGATCCACTCCAGCGCGCCTTTGCCGGTCACAGCCTCGATTCGGCGCACGCCAGACGCGATGCCACCCTCCGACGTAATCTTGAATACTCCGATATCGCCCGTACGCTCGACGTGTGTGCCTCCACAGAGTTCGACCGAGAAATCACCGAACCGCAGCACGCGCACTTCGTCGCCGTACTTCTCGCCGAACAGCGCCATCGCGCCCGACTGCATGGCGTCGTCATGGCTCATGAGTTTCGTTTGCGCCTCGACGTTGCACCGAATCTCATCATTGACGAGCTGTTCGATACGCGTCAGCTGTTCGGCCGTGACGGCCTCGTAATGCGAGAAATCGAAACGCAAGCGATCGGGCGCCACGAGCGAACCCTTTTGTTGCACGTGGTCGCCCAAGACCTGCCGAAGCGCGGCATGCATCAGGTGTGTCGCCGAGTGATTGAGACGGATCGCCTGGCGCCGATCGTCATCGACGATGGCATCGAGATTGTCGCCAATCTTGATGTCTCCGTGTTCGACAGCACCGTAATGGACGATCGCGCTAGCGCTGTTCTGCGTATCGATGACATGGAATAGTTTGCCGGTCTCGACCAGTATTCCCTGGTCACCGATTTGTCCGCCGCTCTCGGCGTAGAACGGTGTCGACGACAGAATTATGGCGCCTTCATCGCCGGCGGACAGTAGGTCCACGGCTTCGGCATTCTTATACACGCCGATAACGTGGCTCGACCCTTCGGTGCCCTCGTATCCCAGGAAGTCGCTTTCTGCATCGGTTTTGATAGCACCCTCGCTTGCGGCACTGAACTTGCTGGCTGCACGAGCTCGATCGCGCTGCTCACCCATGGCAGCTTCGAAGGCCAACTGGTCGATTGTCAGGCCTCGCTCGCGCGCGATATCGGCCGTCAGGTCGACTGGAAATCCATAGGTATCGTAGAGTTTGAAAACGACATCGCCGGGAATCTCCTTACCGCCGAGGCTTTTGATCGCGGAATCCAGAATTTCCATACCCTGGTCGAGTGTCTCCGCGAACCGCAACTCCTCTTTCTTGAGCACTTTCTCGACGTGCGCCCGCGCCTTCGACAATTCCGGGTAGGCCTCGCCCATTTCCTTCGCCAATGGTGCGACGAGCTTGTAAAAGAAGGCATCGTCCGTGCCGAGTTTCTTGCCGTGCCGAATCGCACGACGAATGATTCGCCGCAGGACGTATCCCCTGCCCTCGTTGCCAGGCAGTACGCCGTCGACGATCAGGAACGCGCTGGCTCGAATATGGTCGGCAATCACGTTCAGAGAACTCGAACCGTCGTTCTGTACGCCGAGCGTCTTCGCGATCGCATTGATGAGGTTTGCGAACAGATCGATCTGGTAATTGCTGTGCACGCCCTGCATGACCGCCGCGATGCGCTCGAGGCCCATGCCGGTATCGACCGAAGGCTTCGGCAACGGCGTCATCGCGCCGTCCGCCGAGCGGTCGAACTGCATGAAGACGAGATTCCACACCTCGACGTAACGATCGCCATCCTCATCGGGCGAACCCGGCGGACCGCCTTCGACGTCCGGGCCGTGATCGTAGAATATTTCGCTGCAGGGGCCGCACGGCCCGGTATCGCCCATGGCCCAGTAATTGTCCTTCTCGCCCATGCGCGTAAAGCGCTCGGGGTCGATCTTCATTTCGTTCAGCCAGATATCAGCAGCTTCGTCGTCGTCATTGAAGACAGTGACCCAGAGTCTCTCGGCCGGCAGCTCGAGTGTCTCCGTAAGAAATTCCCAAGCGTACTGAATGGCGTCGCGCTTGAAGTAGTCGCCAAAACTGAAGTTGCCGAGCATCTCGAAGAAGGTGTGATGCCGGGTCGTGTAGCCCACATTCTCGAGATCGTTGTGTTTGCCACCTGCACGCACGCATCGCTGCGAAGTGGCGGCGCGCTCGTAGCTGCGCTTGTCGTCGCCCAGAAATACGTCCTTGAACTGCACCATGCCGGCATTCGTGAACAGCAGCGTCTGATCATTGCCTGGCACGAGCGGGGAACTCGCAATCACCTCGTGATCACGATCGTGAAAAAAGTCCAGGAACGCCTGGCGCAGCTCATTGCTCGATAGGGTCTTCATCGAACGGATTCTAAGCTTTATTCTGCGTGCGCGGAAACCGCATGCTGTATTTGATCGGGCTCGAAACCGCGGTATTGCAGGAATCGCATCTGCCGGGCTTTGTCCTTGAAGTCGGCGGGTAGTGCTCTGCCGAATTTCTTTACGCGCACCTCGCGTGCCAGCGAGTGCCAGTCCTCGCTGGACTCGGCGAGAATCTCGTCAATGAGGCCCGCGGGTATGCCGCGTTCGCCGAGTTCGGAGTGGATACGCACCGGTCCCTTGCCCTGGCCGATGCGCGATTGCGAGAACGACTGGACGAAGCGCCGGTCGCTCTGCAGGCCTTCCTCTGCGAGTCGCCGGACGGCGTCGGCCGCAACGGATGCCTCGAAGCCCGCCGTCTCGAGCTTGCGCTCAAGCTCCCCACGAGCGTGCTCTCGACGGGCCAGGTAGTCCATCGCCTTTTTGCGGGCCTCGACGGGGTTGGAGAAGCGCTCCTCGTCGTTCAACTACGCTTCCTGCGCGATGGCCTCCTCGTCGTCGGCCGCTGGCGCCTCGACGGTATCTGGCAACAGCTTCGTGCGAATATTCCGCTCGATCTCGGCAGCAATCTCCGGGTTCGCTCTCAGGAACTCGCGCACATTTTCCTTGCCCTGGCCAATGCGGTCGCTGCCATAGCTGTACCAGGAACCGGCCTTATCGATGAGACCATGCTGTACACCCAGCTCGATGATTTCACCTTCGCGGGAAATGCCCTCGCCATAGAGGATCTCGAATTCGGCCATCTTGAATGGCGGCGACACCTTGTTTTTGACGACCTTGACACGCGTCTGGTTGCCGATGACCTCATCGCCCTTCTTGATCGCACCGATGCGACGGATATCGAGGCGCACCGAGGAATAAAACTTGAGCGCGTTGCCACCCGTCGTCGTCTCCGGGCTGCCGAACATGACACCGATTTTCATGCGAATCTGGTTGATGAAGACCACCATGGCATTGGAGCGCTTGATGTTGCCCGTGAGTTTTCTCAGGGCCTGCGACATGAGCCTGGCCTGCAGTCCCATATGCGAGTCGCCCATTTCGCCTTCAATCTCCGCCTTGGGCGTCAGTGCGGCAACCGAATCGATGACGACGATATCGACCGCACCGGAGCGCACGAGCATGTCAGTGATCTCGAGCGCCTGTTCTCCGGTGTCCGGCTGCGACACGAGTAGATCGTCGACGTTGACGCCGAGCTTCTCGGCATAGTTCGGATCGAGAGCATGTTCCGCGTCGACGAACGCCGCAGTACCACCCATCTTCTGTGCTTCGGCAATGATCTGCAGCGTCAGCGTGGTCTTGCCTGAGGCTTCCGGACCGTAGACCTCGACGACCCGTCCTTTCGGCACGCCGCCAATGCCGAGCGCAACATCCAGGCCGATTGAACCGGTCGAGACGGCCTCAATATTGCCGAACAAACTGCCGTCGCCGAGGCGCATGACAGAGCCCTTGCCAAACTGTTTTTCGATCTGCCCAAGGGCCTGTGCGAGTGCTTTTTTGCGGTTTTCATCCATTGTCTGGTGCCATCCGGTGGGTTGGGAATTGCATGTGATTATATACAGTAATTGTGCCTGAAGCCTACTATTGGCGCCGCTTCGAATTCTCGTGTCTTTCTGGAGAAATGAAGTATCGCGCCGAAGCTATTGTTTCACTGGCCGGTATGTCGCGCCGCCCGGCTGCGATATCGATTCAATCAACTCGAAGCTCGACCACTCGATGACGGCCGGCTGCGCAAGCCGCTGTGTCTCGAAGCGATTCGCTCTGCGCACGACCGTGATGTGCGGGCGATAGGTACGATCCTCGACCGGCACGCCGATGTCGGCGAGCAGCCCGTTCAGCGAATCGACGAGCTGCTGGAGTTCCACGGGCACCGTTGCCGCGACCAGGCAAGCCACCCTGGGCCGCGGCCAGAATTCGACGCGATCGAAGCGGATGCGAAACGGCTCGACCTGTATTTCCGCCGCCCGCGCCTGCAAATCCGGAATCAACTGCTCGTCGAAGTCACCGATGAACGCGGTCGTCACATGCCAGCTACCGCGGTACACGTGCTGCCCTTCGACGAGTTTCGCCAGCGGGCTTATGTGGTCGCGCAACCGGTCGCGTTGCCGGTCGTCCGGCCACAGCGCAAAAAAAAGACGCCGCGTACTCATGCCGGCATTCGTCCGCGCACCCCACTCAGGCCATGAAGCACTGTCTGCATGCGCACGTCTTTGCGACTGCCCTCGAAGTGCTGCAGGTCCGTATCGGTCGTGATGTCCTTACCCCCGCGCACGGACCATGCGAACCAGACCGTTCCCACGGGCTTTTCGTCCGTGCCACCATCCGGGCCGGCGACACCGCTGACGGCGACGGAGATATCGGCACCACTGAGCCGCAATGCGCCTTCCGCCATCTCCCTGACGACCGGCTCACTGACCGCGCCGTTGTCGGACAGCGTCTTGTTCTTAACTCCCAACATCGATTCCTTCGCGCCGTTGCTGTAACTGACTATGCCATAAGCGAAACAGGATGAACTCCCCGGCACGTCCGTCAGCGCTTTTGCGATCCAGCCACCCGTACAGGACTCGGCTGTCGACACGGTTTTCCCCGCCGCGCTCGACTGCTGAACGACTTTCGTCGCGAGTTCTTGAATGCTTTGGCCTTCAGACATCGATTACCGACTCGTACAGATCGACATGCTTCCCGGCCATCGTAGCTATCGAGAACTCCTTTTGCATCCGTTCCCTGCCAGCGCAACCGAGTCGGGAGCGCATTTGGGCATCGCTCAGCAACTCCGCAATGGCGTCGCGTAGCGCGTCCACATCTTCGGGTGGCACCAGCAAACCGCTTTCGCCATGCGCCACCGCTTCGACAAGACCACCGGCCGCGAAACCGACGACCGGCACCGCCGCTGCAGCGGCTTTCAAAGCGGCAACGCCGAGACCTTCGGCGAGTGCCGGGTGCGCGAATACGTCAAAACAACTCACGAAGCTGTCCAGGTCATCGCGAAAACCCGCGAACTGGACAACGTCACCGAGACCGAGTGTCACAGCCTGCGCCCGCAGTTGATTGCCGAGATAGCCGTCGCCAAAGATGATCAACCGGATATCCGGGTACGCGTGCCTCAGGTCTGCGACCGCCTGCAACAGGTAACCGTGACCCTTACGTGGGATCAGTTGACCAGCGGCAGCAATAACCATCGCGTCGTCGGGGATGCCGAAGTCGCGGCGAAACGCCTCACAATCTGCCTCCCGGGCGAATTGCTCAACGTCGACTGCACTTCGGATGACGATCAGGCGTTCGCTCTCGACGCCGCGATCGCGCAATACGCCGGCGATCGCTTCCGATATCGCAATGACTTTTCTGAACGGGCGATAGCGCAGCGCGGCGACCACGCGCATCTCGGTGTTGTCGACTCGACGGGAAACGACGGCCGGAACGTCGGCGAAACTCGCCGCGAGACCACCGAGTACGTCGGCGCCGCGACGGCTATGGCAATGCACTATGTCGGGTTTTGTCTGACTGATGTACTGCGCGAGCCGGTAGGCGAACGGCAGGTCG
>Ga0209578_10001928_pt1 | contig 18164 bp, 15 predicted proteins | sample tdAd472_FD_187127 | JGI IMG/M metagenome (GOLD analysis project Ga0209578, IMG submission 187127) | Marine sediment microbial communities from the Atlantic coast under amendment with organic carbon and nitrate - tdAd47.2 (SPAdes)... | ecosystem: Environmental > Aquatic > Marine > Coastal >...
AAAAAAGAAAAAAAACTGGAAATACTTCAATGGATTCAGCCTTTTACTAGCTTTTGTACTCGCAGATTTATTTATTGTCAGTTTATTTTACAGCAAGGCAATTCCTGGCGTACTCAGTATCACTGGCTTATTCATGCAGTTAGGGTACTTGTTATTTATTAGTGCTTGTACTTTTTCGGTTTTTCTAGTCTGTTATTCGCTAGGCCAAACGATTTTCAACTTTATTCAGCCCACCATTAAAGCGAGTGAAAGGCCCTTGATTGAAATAGCACTCGGCTTTATGGGCTTTATCTTTCTACTATTTCTATTAGGTACTTTTGGTTTATTGAAAGGGATTATACTCGTCCCATTGATGGTGACTATCTTGGGTATAGATGGCAAAAAGACCTTGCAGCTTTTGCGGGATATTTTTCTTCGCCCCATTCCCATCAATTCCCACCTCAATGCCATCGGAATTTATAGCAGCTTGGGGCTGGGTTTGCTTATTTTATTGAATTTTATTCATATTCTTCGCATCAGTCCAACGGGTTTTGATGCCATGACTTTATATGTCAAACTAGCCAATCTGATCCATGATCATGAAGGCTTAGTCGCAGGTTACCAGCCTTATTACTGGTCTTTGTTGATGTCTGTCGGATTAGTGGCTTTTCAAAAAATAGAAGTCGTCTTAAGCCTTTCCGGATTGGGCGGTTTGTTGAGTTTATATGCCTTATTTCATCTCAGTCGAAGGTGGTTAGATATCAATTTTACTTTCTTGGTTTTGGTTCTATTTTATAGCGCTCCTTTGGTTCACTTCCAAGCAGCATTAGACATTAAAACAGACCTTGGTCTACTCTTTTTTCTCCTCTGCCTGCTCATCTTATTCTTCAATTGGATGACAGTCCCCAAGCCTGTTCAGGCTCAGCAGAAAGAGCCCCACGAATCGCTAGAATCAATCGCTAAGTTTCCAGCCCTGCTCTCAAAATATACACCAGACCTATTAAAGGAAAACAAGCTCATTGCCCTGATGGGGCTATTTGCAGGGTTCGCCTTGGGAATAAAGCTAACCGCTCTGATTGCCTTCTTATCTCTGATCATCATATTGTGGTATGTTAGTGCCAACAAGCTGGGCTTTGCCACCGCCTTCTGCTTGGTCCTATTTGGCATTTTATTTTTGCGTTTAGACGATGTTCAATTGCTTAGACAATATCACCTCGGGGCTACCCAACTGCAATGGGCACTTCTACTAGCTGGACTAGGGGGACTCTTTACCCTTTGGCAGCGCGATAGCATAAAATTATTCAAAACGCTACAGTACTCGATCCTATTAGGTTCTTTTTTTCTCTTACCCGTATTGCCTTGGTTGGTCAAAAATTACAGCGAAACGAAAATGCTTTCCACCACAGGTTTATTAAATGGCGCCCAGGCTAACCCTAGGCCGAATATCGACGAATTAGAGAGAAAATGGAAGGAGGTTTACCTGAGGGAATAGCTGCTTAATTCCTGGATTAAAGTAAGCATGAAGTCATTGATCACCTTTACTTAACTAAGCTCAAGTGTCGAATAGTCAAAACAAATCTTACCTCTATTACTTTTTCCTATTGCTCCTTGCACTAGGAGTAGCTTGTCCTAGTCCAAATCTCCTACAAGCAGGAAATGCTGCCCCAAATGACAAGGTCATCATACCGGGAATTTACGCTATGCCCAACACGCCGGAGATCTCCCAGGAAAAAACCTTAGCAGGCTCTAGTAGCAAGGAAGATGTGCAAAAATTTATGGGCTATGAACTATTAAGTATTCGGTACCTCTCGCTTCCCTACGATACCTTTACGAAGTCTAATATTGTTTCCTACTTTGTAGATGTCGGCTTTTTGCTGCTGCTATTCATTCCTCTGGTTTTCCTCTTCAAGCTAGAAGAAAAATCCATTTATAATGCCATTGGGCTTTTACTTTGCTTCCTTTTTCTCCTAATCGCTGTTCCTTCTGCTTTTTTGAGTATAAAAAATTTGTCCATAGCTGAAGGCTTTGCAAAAATCGATCAGGGATTCCAAAATATCTCATTTACGGATGCGCCCTTGGCTTATACCAGCCTCTGCATCCACCAATTAAGTTTGTACGCTTATCAACCCATCCATTCCCTAATGGCTGTCGTTTCAGGGCAGCAAGATTACATTACTTATCCACTCTTGATCCTTCTATTTAGTAGCGTATTAATGCTGGTTCAACACCGCGTTCGGGCTCATGGCCCTAAAACAAAGGCCTTCATCGGCTTCATGATGGCTTACTTTTTTCTATGGCTATTCATAGGCGCCGGGATCATCTGGTATGGGTTCCTGATTGTATGCGCGAGCTATATCCTGATGATCAAAGGAGTTATTCATAATGGTGAAGGGAAGCTACTGTCTTCACGGCTTAGAAAAGGATTATTGATAGGAATGAGTAGCATCTGGCTCTTCATGGCCTTTGCCTATCGAGCGGGGAGTTATAGGCTTAACCTACAAGAAAATCAAACCGCTAAAAGGATTTTGGTAGATCCCATTATCCAATACCAAATCGGGGCCATTTCTGCTGAGCAGTATATGGACATACTATTTCCACAATACAATACAGCCATAGCCGCCCTTAATGAAGAAGACGAATCATTAGTATATAGTGTAGGAACTTTCCTTTCCTACTTCGTGAAAAAGAATGATGAGCGTGTATTTTCAGATACCTTTCTAGACTTCTTCCCCGCATTAGTCAATCGCTTTCAAGACAAGACCAAGATTATCCAGGCCTTGAAGGCTAGTGGGTATAAATATATAATTGTTGATCTGCGATTGCCGAACAATGACTACACCCTAGAGCGTTCCTTGACTCGCAAATTTGTCAACCTACTAAATACACTTTATGGAAATCCATTGGTGGAAGTCATTGCCACAGATCGTGTTTTGAAATCAAACGAAAGTGGGCAACTCATATCTGGTGTGTTCCAAAGCCAAGGCGAAGTGGTCAACAAAGGAAGATTTGCACTTTTTAGAATTAAATAAATAGCAAGAACCCCCTAAAATGTCAGTCAAAAATTTCATAGTCATTCCAGCCAAAAACGAAGCCCCCCGTTTAGGATCTGTACTGGAAAAATTAGTAGCGCGGGCCTATCCCAACATCATTGTCGTGAATGATGGGAGTACAGACGATACCCACCGTATAGCCGAATCTTACGGTGTCACGGTATTAAAACATCATGTGAATCTAGGACCCGGCGCAGCCACCCAAACAGGTATTGAATATGCGCTGGAACAAGGGGCTGACTACATCCTTACTTTGGATGCAGATGGTCAGCATTATCCCGAGGATATCGATCCGATGCTAAGCAAGATCAATCACAGTGGTGCCGACCTCGTCATTGGCAGTCGCTTCTTAGACCCTGACAATCCAGTCCCGAAAAACAGGCGTTTATTCAATAAAATCGCCAATATCCTAACCGCTTTCCTAACTGGTGTACATGTTAGTGATAGTCAATCAGGCATGAAAGTATTCAGTGCTGAGTTTGCACGAAAACTTGATTTTAGGTTCAATGGTTTTGAGTTCTGTACGGAGCTTTTCCGAATTGCTTATCAACAGCAAGCAAAGTTACTGGAAGTGCCAATCAAGGTAAAATACACGGAAGAGACGATGCAGAAGGGACAAAGCCTGAGCAACGGCTTCGTGATGGTGTTCAGGTTGGTGCGCAGGTATTGGTGAGATACTTGGTCATTGCAGAATTGCTGCTAGGATTTTTTTGCTGCCAATTGATCAAATATAGCATCTGTCTCTCTGGCTGTCTTTTCCCAAGAGAATTGAGCTGCTCTCTTTAGCCCCAAGCGCCCCTGCTGCTGCCGCAATGCAGGAGACTGTGATAGCTTTCGTAACCAATCAACGAGTTCTTCTACGGAGTGAGGATCAAAATACAAAGCGCCTTCACCACCGACCTCCGGCAAGCTGGAAACATCAGCCGTCAATACCGGCACACCACAGGACATGGCTTCTAAAACTGGCAGGCCAAATCCTTCATAAAAGGAAGGATAGATAAATACTTCTGCCATACTATAAATAACCGGCAGAGCCTCCCGCTCCACATAGCCTGGCAGATGAATGGCTTCGCGAAAGGGAGAATCTTGAATACGCTGGTAAATGTCCTCGCTCTTCCAGCCCTTCTTACCTAATAGGACTAGCTGATGCGGGCCATTGGTCTCTGCTTTCAGTCGATCAAAAGCGGCCAGCAGTACTTTAATGTTTTTTCGTGGCTCAATCGTGCCTACACAAAGCCAATAAGGCGGCTGGATGCCATAAGCTTCTAATACCTTAGCATCTTCCACTGGGCGATATATCCGGTCTTTTCCCAAGAGCGTAGCAGTGGACTTATTAGCGGTAAATGGAAAAAACTGAATTAGATCTTGCCGAGTATGCGCTGAATTGGTAATGACATGAGCAGCCCTGCGCAAAATACTGGGCAAAAACAATCGCTGGAGCAATTGACTATGGTATACATGATACTGAGGAAAAAGCAAGGGCGTGAGATCGTGGATGAAGGTGACTCTTTTAATGTGTTGGGGTAAGTTAAAAGGGCCAAAGTGCGCCGGCTCTACTACAACATCTACTTTTCTTTTGGCCAGTAAACGAGGCAGCTGCCAGAAAAGGCGATACGCTTTGTAGCCAGGTATCTTAATATAAGGAATGGGTAGTTCTTCAAAGGTCGTGGGTTCAGCCGATCGGTTCACCCGAACAATAATGTATTCATGCTTAGTCTCAATGTTGGCCAGTGCTTTGATGATTTCCCTCGTATACACATGCACACCCGCAGATTGTAAATCTAAAGCATCGGCTAAAAAGGCTATTCGCATGATTGAATGGTCTATTTTTTCTGATAAAGTCCCTTAGTATTTCCTTTTCCCTATGATTATTGCAATATTTGTAATTATAATACTTAGAGCATAACACTTCGCTAAAATACTACTTCAACACTAAGGTTATAGCATCCAGATAGTATTAAAATTCTTCTCTTCCCCTTTGCGTATGAACAAGATAACTGAAGAGATTAATTGGATCAAGCCCCCAGCTGGCTTTTCCATTGATCTCAAAGAATTATGGCAGTATAGAGAGTTGCTATATATTTTTAGTTGGCGAGATATTACCTCCAAATACAAGCAAACCATCTTTGGTTTTTTGTGGGCTATTGTTCAGCCATTAAGTATGATGCTCCTATTTACTTTTTTCTTTTCTGGCACCCTTAATATTTCAACCGATGAGATTCCGCCACCGATCTTTTACTTCAGTGGCTTATTGATTTGGAACTTCTTTAGCGCTGCCATCACCAATGCGTCCAACAGCATGGTCTCCAATGGGCATATCATTAAAAAGATTTATTTCCCACGAATTATACTACCCTTGGCTTACATTTTCATTGCGCTATTCGACTTCCTCATTGCTTTTGTTATCTTCATTTTGCTGCTTCTTTTTTATGTCTTCTGGTCTCCTAATTTTGCAGTATCGATTATCGAATTTTTGTATTATCCCTTAGCCATCCTCATTGTCATTCTTTCTTCCTTCGGAATTGGGAGTACCCTGGCAGCCTTGAATGTCCGTTTTCGGGATGTACGATTAATGATTGGCTTTTTGGTTCAGTTTCTATTTTTCCTGACGCCTGTCATTTATCCGGTATCTATTTTCAGTCGTGGCTCACTGCGGTATCTCTTAGCTCTTAATCCAGCCGCAAGTGCCGTTAAGTTGATGCGTGCGCCCTTTGTTTCCGAGGCGATCGCCCCAGACTTCATACTCATTGGGACCCTAACCTCCATCGGTCTTTTTTTATTGGGTGTTTATCTTTTCCGAAAAGCGGAATACTATTTCGCCGATTTAGTTTAAATATTACTTATGTCAGATTGGGTATTAAAGGTAGATCAGATAGCCAAGGAGTATCGCCTTGGGAAAGGCATGTTAAAAAACTTGACCGCCCGTGAATTTATAGTGGATCAACTCCAACAATTTAATCCGTTCCATAAATATCAACCCAAACTCCAAGAAGCCACCACCTTTTGGGCACTTGAAGATATTAGCTTCTCAGTAGATAGAGGTCAAACTGTCGGAATTATCGGCAGAAATGGAGCGGGCAAGAGTACGCTATTAAAAATCCTTTCCAAAATTACCCCCCCAACGAAAGGGCACATTCAATCCAAGGGAAGGGTCACCTCGCTCTTGGAGGTGGGGACGGGTTTTCATCCAGAGTTGTCAGGAAAAGAGAACATCTTTTTGAACGGGGCGATTTTGGGTTTGACCAGAAGGGAAATAAAGGGGCGCTTTGATGCTATTGTAGATTTTTCCGGCGTAGAAAAATTCTTAGAGACACCACTCAAACGGTATTCTAGCGGGATGCTGGTTCGTCTAGCTTTTTCTGTGGCTGCGCACTTAAATCCAGATGTGCTCATCATTGATGAAGTACTCGCAGTAGGCGATTTAGATTTTCAGAAAAAATGCCTACAGAAAATGGAAGACGTGAGTAAAAGTGGGAAAACCATTCTTTTTGTCAGTCACAACAATGAACATATTCTTAGGATTTGTAAGCAAGGAATTTTGCTTGAACATGGCAGACTCATCCATTCAGGACCGATTGAGGGTGTCATCCAAACTTACCTGAATCATTCCAGACAACTAACGACACAATCACTAGAAGAACGACAAGACCGCAAAGGAAGTGGCCAATTTCGAGTGCAGCATATTGAACTCCTAAGTCCACAAGGAGAAAATGTCGAATTGCTTAGCCCATCAAAACCTTATCAGGTAATCTTCCATTATCAACTTGCCCCAGACTTTCAGACCACGGACTTCCTGATTCGGGTTTCGCTCTTCAATAATATGGGCATCAAAGTATGCGAACATTCCAATCAATTGACCGGTTATCACCTCAGTGAAAATGAGTTAAAACAAGCTCGTCAGATTGTCTTGACCGTCCAGCACTTTCCTTTCCCACAAGGGGATTACTACCTCAGCTATGAGGTATGGAGTCAAGGCTATTGCCTAGATGCATTACAAGATGCAAAGGTGATAGGGATTGATAACAGCCCCTATGGTGTGAACTTGCGCAATCCACCGCTCTCCGGGGGAACGACTTTGATCCAAGGTAGCTGGTCTTGTGGCGGAGCTTAGGCGCCCGACCGGAAAGATTATATTGAAGCTGTATCTTCAATAATGCCAACGCAATTATTATCTTTCCTACTTTGATCTTAATTGCACAAAATGAAAAACCACTTATTGACCTTATTGCTGTTGCTCATTAGTCTATCCATCAGCGCACAGTCAAGCAACTACCAATTAAAAGCTAATATTCCCTATTATAGTGAAGCTACTACTGCGGCAGATAGTTATATCCAAGAAAGGTGTGTTCTAGATGTGTACTATCCCGATAATGTCCAAGACTATCCAACGATCGTTTGGTTTCACGGCGGTGGTTTAACTTCGGGGAATAAACATATCCCAGCGGGCCTAAAAGACAAAGGAATGGCAGTGGTAGCCGTGAATTATCGCTTTTACCCCAAAATCAAAGCGCCAGTCTATATTGAAGATGCCGCTGCTGCTGTTGCTTGGACCTTTCAGCATATTTCAGCATATGGCGGCGACCCCAGTAAAATATTTGTTTCTGGACACTCAGCCGGTGGTTATTTGGCCAGTATGATCGGCTTAGACAAAAGTTGGTTGAAAGTTCATGACATAGACGCTGACCAAATTGCGGGTCTCATTCCCTTCAGTGGACATACGATTACCCATTTTACCGTCCGACAAGAAAGAGGAATAGATGGAAAACAACCTATTATAGATGAATTGGCACCACTCTATCATGTGAGAGCAGATGCTCCTCCTCTCCTATTGATCACGGGTGATCGCGAAATGGAATTATTGGGCCGTTATGAAGAGAATGCCTATATGATGCGGATGATGAAAATTGCGGGTCATCAAGATACTCGACTGATGGAGCTGGACGGATATGGGCATAATATGGTGGCTCCCGCCCTCCCCTTGTTGATTCGGGAGGTGAAGCGGATTGTAAAGACGAAAACTAAGAAATAAAGGCTTAGCAGCATATGTCACTTGCGTTTCGGACCACTAAAATAAGCTTCTTCTCGATCTAAGAGTTTATGAAACTTAGGAGGAACTGGAACGGAAAGGTCCAAAGCTTTGTCTTCAATAGGATGTTGGAATTGCAAGCGGCAAGCAGCTAAAAACAGCCCTTTACCCAAAATTGTCTTATGCTTTTTAGCATACATCTTATCGCCAACAATTAAATGGTTCTTTTCCGTGAGGTGAATGCGGAGCTGGTGCGTTCGGCCTGTGATCGGCTGAAGTCGGACTAAAGATAAATGCTTATAAAAATGAGATGGTGCCACTCTCTCACATTGAAAATCTGTGATGGCATGCTTACCTGCTACTGGCGATTCGATTCGCCCTATTACGGGTAAATGGCCATGTACCACGGCCATGTATTCCTTGCTCACTTTATTGTCCTGGAAAGCTCGCCCCAATTGAATCAGGGCCTTTTTGGTTTTTGCGAGTATTACCAGTCCACTAGTAGGCACATCAATACGATGCACGGCGACGGGTCGCGGAAGTGCATCCTCTATCTTTGAATGCATAGTCTTCTTCGCCAAGGCATTCTCTACCGTCTTGATTCGGTCTCCATTTACCGCTATCCCTCCGGGCTTATTGACCACCATCAGGAAGTCATCTTCATAGATCACTTCCAACGATAGGTCAAAGCGTCTGGCTTGCTGCAGTCCCGTTCCTCGCAATTCCAAATAGCTTCCTTCCATCACCTGGTCACGAAAGCTCGCTGCTTTGCCATTTAGGAATAATCGTCCTCCCTCTATTGCTTTCTTTACGGCAGATTTACTACCTAAAATAGAAAATGCTTTAGCCGAATAACTGACGATGTCCATCTTACGATCCAGTGATTCTACCTTGTGTTTCCACCTTTTTCCTCCCTTTTTTGCCATAGGTCGCGAAATTAGTCAACATTCTGAGATTGACAGCTAGATTGGTCCATAAATTTTCTACCTTGACTAGACTTCAGAAGTTTCCTTTGTCCAGTCTAAGAAAACTTCTGAAGTCTTCCACTCAATCCTTGACAATAGGCAACAACACCTCCCTCAATTGCTCATACCCCATTTCATTAGGATGCAAACCATCAGAAAACATTCCCTCTTTTATCTTACCATCTTTCTGTAGGAAAATACCGCCCATGTCCGCATAGGAGATATTAGCCGCCGCTGCCAATTGCGCAATGCTCAGGTTGAGGGTAAGGATTCGTTCTTCATAGTCCCGACGCGGTAGTAGTCCCATCAACACCAAGTCTGCGCTTGGTTGCCGTGTTTTAACCGCTTCGACGAGTAGCGCTAGGCCTTCCAATACTTCTTCATTGGTATTCAGATGCAGATTATTAGTTCCAATCATGATCAATACCTTTTCTGCCGCAAAGCCATCCAATTCATCATGGTATACGCGCCAAAGCACATTTTCAATGCGATCCCAACCATAAGCGTAGTTGCGTACGCCTAATGGGCTGAGATAACTCGCCCAACTTTCTTCCTCTCTGACCAAGGGGGCTCGCGGTAGGCCGCCCCAAAAATGGATGATTGAATTGGCCAGAAATACCGTTTTAGGTGGATCCGTACGGTTCACTTCAAGAATAGCTCGATGCCGCTCTTCCCAGTCATAATTTCCGGGTTCTCGATATTGGGTACAGACTTGGCTTGTACTCGCCTTCCCTAATGGTTCTTTCAGGACTTTCCTTAAGGCTTTTTCATACCCCTCTGCATAGTGCATCATCCCGAGGTCATTTGGATGTGTCCCATCTACCATGTCATCCAGTTGTAGTCCTATCTGCGCTCGATCTAGGTAGTGGATTCCCATTAAGCCTTCCGCTTTTAGTTGGCCAAAGGCTGCTTTTTGGATCCGGTTTACTCGTTCATACCCTTCTTTCCTATTGGGGTGGATAAAACCATCCGTATAACCCGCATGTTCGGTCAGCAAGATGGGTACATCAGGGCGCTTTTCTTTCAATTTTCTAATGGTCGAAAGAATCCTTTTTGTCAATTCTTTTTCATCGTAAGTTTTGGCATTGACCAAGTTGGGCAGGCAATCTATGACGAAGATCTTGGGATCAATTTCAACCAGTAGATCGGATAGTTCTTCCTCGAGTCTACCATTGCCCGAAAAGGCGAGATTAATCAGTGGGCGATCGAGTTTACGACCTAAAATACCGGTCCAAGCCATACCTGGTCGGGACGCACAGGCACCTTGCGCAATGGAGGTTCCATACACCACAATTGGCTTTTCTAACCTTACTGGCAAGGGCTTAAATAAAACTTCCTCTGCCACGCCTATTTCCATCCATTCAACACTATTGTACAAGGGTAAATAAAGTCGATATTCTCTCCCCTCTTTGTGATAACGATCATTGGGTTCTAAGTTATTGAATCGATAGGTAATCGTATCTCCAAACTCATATCGTCCGCGACTCCACATCCAATTCCCGTCACTATCAATGGCATACAGGTCGACTCCGCTTACGCCCGTGGCTGGCATATGCGGCATCGCATGCCGAGACCCGACGCCATAGCGCACTACGATTTGACTAGCATTCGATCTGAAGCGGATCATCAATCCCGCTGCATGTCTGGATAAGCCCCAGACTGGTTTTCTAACCAGTGCCTCGGCTCTTGCTGGAAGCCTGTCATACGGATGTCCTACTTCATCGGCCCATGCTTGGCCTTCTATAACCGGAAAATCATTAGTGGCAGGATTCCACCATTTTGTTGTTGAAGCGTTTTGTGCTTGTCCAAAGACACAAAAGCAGCAAAGTAATAACAGTGTGTAAAAGTGGTTTTTCATATACGTTTTGATTGATGGATTCTAGTTGATCCGAAGCGAGATGACAGATGACAGAAGTGAGATTGCAGCCCTGATACCAGCCACGAATCTAGCACCTCTCTTCTCTCTTCTCTCTTCTCTCTTCTCTTTATTTCTTCGGCTTCAGCTCCCCACTCGCTAAGCGAGCCTGATACGATCTCAACTCCGCTTTAATAACTGGTGCTAAAATATAGAGCCCAATAATATTAGGAACAGCGACCAAAAAGACCATGGCATCGGAAAAATCAAGCACTGAATCTAGTTGAATGGTGCAGCCTAGTGCGACAAAAGCACAAAAAATCACTTTAAAGATGACCTCGGTCACTGGCGATTCTCCAAAGATATAAGTCCAGCCTTTTAGGCCATAATAGGACCAGGAAATCATAGTGGAAAAAGCAAATAGGATAGCAATAAAGGCCAATGGCGCCACCGACCAGCTAAGGGTACTTTCAAAAGCACTGGAAGTCAACTGAATACCTTGTATACCTTCTCCCCCCATTCCGGGTTCATAGACGGTGGTCAATATGACCAAGGAAGTCATGGTACAAATCACCACCGTATCAATAAATGGCTCCATAAGCCCCACGAAACCTTCAGTTACTGGCTCATCCGTCCTAACCGCTGAATGGGCAATAGCGGCAGAGCCAATCCCTGCTTCATTGGAAAAAACGGCTCGTCGTATTCCTAATATCATCACCCCAAGCATGCCACCACTAATTGCTGTTGGGGAAAAGGCTTCCGTTATAATGGCTCCCAATGCCCAGGGTATTTTGCCCGCATTCAGTACCAAAACCAATATGGCGAGTACCAAATAGGCCACCGCCATGAAAGGCACCAATCGTCCAGTAACGCGCGCAATGCTCCGCAGGCCGCCAATAATAACCGCAGCTACGGCCAAGGCAATAATGATCCCAAACAACCACCCCTTATCGAGAAAATAGCTAGCATCCGCTCCGGTCACCACAACGAATTGTTCATAAGCCTGGTTGGACTGGAACATATTCCCAATTCCGAGACACCCGATCACCATGGCGATACCATAAAAGTAACCTAAAGGCTTACCTAACTTAGTCCATCCCCGCTCCGCCAAGCCTAATTCCAAGTAGTACATGGGGCCACCTGAAATACTCCCATCAGGGTTCACCTTGCGGTATTTGACCCCTAATATACATTCCGCAAACTTGGTAGACATCCCGAATAGGCCCGCCATTATCAACCAAAAGACCGCTCCTGGCCCACCCAATGAAATGACCACCGCCATCCCGCCAATATTACCAATCCCCACAGTTCCAGATAAGGCCGTAGCCAAGGCTTGAAAGTGACTCAATTCACCCTCAGTCTTTGGGCCATCATAGTCTCCTCGCAATAAGTGAAAGGCGTGCCTGAATCCCCGAAAGTTCAAAAAATTGAAGTAAAAGGTGAAAAAGACGCCGGCACCAATCAACCAAACTACGATGAGCGGGATTCCTGTTCCAAAAGCAGGGATTTCAAAGAAAATAATACGGTTAAGCGCATCAGCAATGGGCCGTATGGCTGCATTGATCGTTTCATCTATCATAAATCATTTTTCTATCGTACGGTTAAGCGCTCACCACATTGTAATACTTGATGAGCTTGTTGCTGTTGCTGTGCTTGGGTTATAAATTCGTCGGGTGCTACCGTATTAAAGGTAAACATATCATAGTGACAAGGAATAACACAGCTGGCTTTTATCTGTTTTCCCAATGCCACCGCCTCTTTTGCATTCAAATTTCCAGCTACTCTACGCTCGGGCTTATTCCCATTAATGGGTAAAATAGCTACATCTATCTCAAAAGGTTTGAGCGCCGCCAAGATCTCTTCTCGCCAAAGCGTATCTCCGCTATGATAAATACTATAGGGGCCAAACTGAAAAACATAACCCATAAATTTACAATTTCCTGCCTCATCTTTTTCCAGTTCATTATGGGCAGCCGGAATGCCATGGATGGTAAAGTCATTGGCTAAGGTAATAGAATCCCCTGCCTTGAGCCCAATAGGAAAATTAATATCGTGTTGGATCCGATTGGCTACAAAAGCCCGATTGGCCCTAGGAATGATAAAAGTCAGCCCAGGATTAGCGGCCATCAATGGGATCAAAGTCTCTCCATCCAAATGATCCGTATGATTGTGACTGGAGCTTACGATATCAATGAAATCCAATCGTTCAGGAGCAATGACCCGCTCTGTCATTCTGATGTGCGGCTTGTCTGTCGCCGCATACTTTTTCGTAAGAGAATCCGAGAGATAAGGATCAATCAGCAAATGTTTGCCCTGCCATTGAATCAAATAACCACTTTGTCCCAGCCACCAAAGATGAAAGCCAGCTCGATCTGCATTAGCGGCAACTATATCATCCAGCAAAACTTGATCTTTCTGTAAGGCTTTGATCATAGTCGTACTGCTTTTGCGCCCGCTACCATGTTGGCTAGTTTCTGTTTGGCGGCCCAGCGTGCGGTTTGACTCAGACCGCAATCGGGTGCCACACTCAGTCGGTCGGCTGGCACATATTGCAAACACAATTGAATCCGATCTATAATATCCTGGACGGTTTCTATATAATAACTTTTGACATCAATGATGCCTACTGCCACATCCATTTTCTTGCTAATCTGTTCTATCATTTCAATTTCAGCAAATTCGCGATTGGCCATTTCCACATGCATTTCGTCCACTTTAAAATCGAGAAAGGCGGGAAACATAGGAGCCATTTTTCGGTATCCGACGGCATGTCCCTTGTAGTTGCCAAAACAAAGATGAGTAGACAAGCGGCACTTTCCGACCACCGGCTCAACCGTTTCGTTAAAAATATTGACGAATCGCCGAGTATCGGATTTATAAGCATAACAACTCATAGAGGGTTCATCAACCGTAATCTCTTGGCAACCTGCCGCTACCAAGTCTACTAACTCCTGCCGCACAATCGGCACCAAAGCCGCCGTAATGGCATAACGATCGGCATATTCTGCATTGGGTAATAATCGCCCACTTAAAGTAAAAGGGCCCGGTACACTCGCTTTTAAAACAGGGCCAGCAGGAGCCAATTGCTGTAAGCGTTTAAACTCTTCCACAACACCCAGGCCACGTGGCGCCTGTAGGGTTCCCACAATCGTATGCTTGCCTCTTTGATCATGTGCGGGTGGGCCCCATTTTCTGGGAACGATGCTATTCTGGGCAATCCCTTCCAGGTAGCCGTAGAAGGATAGGTTGAAATCCAGCCGACTCTGTTCGCCATCCGTAATGACATCCAATCCCGCACTCACCTGATCGTGAATAGCCACCTTCACAGCATCTTCTTGAATTTCAATTATATCAGCCTCACCAAATTGGTCGAGGTGTTGGCTTGCAAATTCCAGCCAAGAGGGAAAAGGATAGGAACCGATAACGGTCGTTCTGATCGGATAATTCTTCATGATATTGGGTGATCTTTTTCTTTTGTCGGATGGGCGTATAATTGGGCTACTCTTTGGCCATGTTCATCATAAGCACTTTCGAATAAAGCAGCGGCTTTTTCAGCCCCAAGAATCACCGAAGCAGTGAGTACTTTGGGTGCCTGGCCAGCCTGGGTAAGTCGTTGTGCCACCTCTGCTTTGATGCTATTGACAATCGCCACACCTCCTAAAGTGGAGCCCGGCGAAACAGGGGTCTCAAGCTCGGGTAAATAGACCATGGCATCACCAATCGGTGCTCCGGTATCCAATACCAAGTCGGCAAAGTCACTCAGTTTTTTCCCATCTGCTCGCTTACTGGTACTCGCTTCCGAGTGTGTTTTTGAAATTAAGGCAACGACTTTAATTCCTTCTTGCTGAAAGATTTCGGCCATTTCGATTTGGACAATATTACAACCGCTGGAGGAGATCACCAAGGCGCAGTCCTGCTTATCCAAAGCGAAGTTCCGCAAGATTCTCGCCGCCAATCCTGGCACGTTTTCTAAAAACATGGCCTGTCGCTGTCCATTCGCCCCTACAACTTGATTATGAAAAGTAAGCGAGAGTTCGACAATGGGATGAAAGCCAGGGAAGGAACCGTAGCGGGGCCACATTTCTTCTACCATAATACGGCTATGTCCTGAGCCAAAGAGATGAACCATTCGTCCAGCCAATATGCTGCTGGTGAACCAATCTGCTGCTTGTTGAATAGCCGCCTCCTGTTGGCCGACAATATGCAATAATGTCTGGCACTTCTCTAAATAAGTTTTCGTTGGTGTCATGCTTGAGATTTCGTTCTTTTTTCTAGGGCAAATAAGGCAGCACCAACTGCCCCCGCATGGTTTCCAAGTTCGGCCATGCGAATCGGTGTTTTAAAATCGGCAGGACGCCATTCGTAAATATCTAAAAAGTCATGTAGGGGCTTCATCAAGTGCTCCTCAGCCTTGGCAATTCCACCACCAATAATGATGACAGCTGGTGATAAAACATTGATAAAAGAAACCATTCCTCGAGCCAAAGCCTGGACGCTATTTAACCAAACCCAAGTAGCAAAAGTATCGCCCGCCAAATGAGCATCGACTAGTGTTTTAGTGTCCTTGAATCGGCCATAGGACCGCCGTTCGAGGCTACCCTGTCCAACGGCATTTTCTAAACTTCCCGGCGTGTTGACAATTCCTTGTAACGGATCTTGCTCCACTGAAATATGTCCAATATGTCCCGCGCGGCCCTTTTGCCCCTGCAAGAGTTCGCCATTGATCATAATGCCGCCACCTACGCCGGTACCTAAAGTCATCATCAGAATATCCTGATATCCTCTCCCGGCCCCCAATCGGCTCTCCGCAAAAAGGGCTGCATGCGCATCATTTAATACATAGATATCTTGACCAATATAGTCTTTCCAAACGAAGCCCTCTATTCCCAATAATTTGGTTCCATTGGACAACACCCCACGGTTATTGGCTTGTACGGTACCTGGCGAGGAGATACCCGTACAAATGATAGTATCATTGTATTTCAGTTGAAAATCTTCAATGAGTTTCTTGATCGAAGCCTTCCATACTTTACTGTTGTCTTGTCCTGGAATATCATGTGTTGGCGTACTAGTTTCATCCAACACTTCTCCTTTGGGATTAGTCAAAACAGCTTTGATTGCTGTTCCTCCTAAATCGATTCCCAATAGTAACTGGTCGTTCTGCATATAATAATAGATTTCATTTTATGGCCAAGACTTCAGAAGTTTATTGGCCATGGCTTGCGAAAACTTCTGAAGTCTGAGCCATAGCTTTTAAGTCAATACTGCCCTTCACTCACCGACCATCCACCATCCACCGCCAGTACCTGCCCAGTGGTAAAGCCAGCGGCATCCGATAAAAAATAGGTGGCTGCACCAGTTAAATCATCCGGTGAAGCCATGCGACCTCCGGCCAAAGGTTGTTTCGTTTTAATGAAGTGTTGGATATCGGTTCTTTGGCCAGCCCGTTGAGCCATGGGGGTATCGGTCAGTGCAGGAGCTAGGACATTCACCCGAATATCATGGGCAGCGTAATAGGCAGCAAGCGAAGTTGAAAAGCCGATCACCGCTGCTTTAGCGGCGGCATAGGCATGGGTATAAAAAAACTTGGGTGAGGGACTATAAGCTAGGACAGTACTAATATTTAGGATGCTACCCTTTTGCGCTTTTGCTAAGAAATAGCGAACGGCGGCCTGATTGGACAACATCATTGACGTCAAGTTCAAATCAAATGTCTGCTGCCAGCCTGCCAAAGTCAATTCATGTAAAGGGCCATCGCCCCATTTGCGGCCACTTCCGCCAGCCACATGAAACAGGGCATCAAATCCACCAAATAGGGCTACACATTTACGGATAGCAGCCTCACTTATTCCTTCCAATCTAGCATCTCCCAAATGAAAGGCTAGTCCATCCTGCTCCACTAAATCATCCACCGCCAAGCCCATGGCTACTACCTTAGCTCCTTGTGTTAGGAAGGCTTGCGCAGCAGCCCAGCCGATACCGGAAGTCCCGCCAATAATCACTATTCTTTTTCCTTTCAATAAACCGTCCATCATCTCTAGGCGTCCAATACTTGTTGAATAATCTCTTCTGTTGCTTTCACTTTCAAAATCACTTTCAGCTTACCATCTGGCATTTTTTCTTCTTTAATCAACCAGTGATCCTCGTCGTATTCTTTCGGGCCGATCTTTTCCACCTTCTGGTCTCCGCCTCGCCAAAGTGGCAAATGAACCGCTTCCCACTTTTTACTCTTGGCAGAAGCATAACAAGCATCCATAATAGCATTCACCACATAGCCATCGTAAAAAGTCTCCATGGGTGCCTTTCCTTCATCAATGGCGTTCAACATATCCATAAACATGTTTTTATACCCTAGGGCATGAACTTCGTCCCCGACTGGAAACAACCAACCCGATTCGCTTTCCGCCTTTTCCGCCACATAGGCTCCAGTACCGCCTGCTGAAAATAACTCAAAGCCCGTTCTCAACCAGTGATCAATTCGTATCGTTCCTTCCGTCCCAGCCACTTCATCCTTCAACTCCATACCTCCTCGGAAAGTCCAACTCACTTCTACCTGACTCACCGCTCCTGTTTCATATTTAACCAAGGCAATCGCATTGTCTTCGGCCTTAATTGGCTTGACTAAGGTATCCGCCCAGCACATCACCTCTACGGGTCGAACATTTTTACCGATATAATTTCGACCAATTTCGATACAATGGCATCCCATATCAATAATGGCACCGCCCCCTGACTGCTTGGGATCCCAAAACCAATCACTATGGGGCCCCGGATGGGCCTCACGCGCTCTAGTCCAAATGACCTGTCCGATGGCTCCCTGCTGTACAGATGCTAATGCCTTCAAGGTCTTAGGTGGATAGCACAAGTCTTCCAAATAACCATGAAACAGGCCGGCCTCTTCCACCATTTGTAACAACTCCAATGCTTCTTTACCATTCATAGCAAGGGGCTTAGTGCATAGGATAGCCTTCCGGGCGGCTACGGCCAATTCAATGGCTTTACGGTGTAAAAAATTGGGAATCCCGATAATAACGATATCTGTATCGGGGTGTTGGATGGCAGCTTCCAAGTCATCAGTGGCATGAGGAATGTCCCATTCTTTGGCAAATTCCTGAGCCCGACTTGCCGTTCGAGAATAAACACAGTGGACGCGGTCGGCACCTCGATTTTGGTGCAAAGTCATGGTGTAAAATAGGCCAATGAGACCGGATCCGAGCAGGGTAATCTTGTGAGCTTGTTGTGGCATTTCGTTTTGTTCTTAAATGAAGGAGTAGGTCGCACTACGCTAC
>Ga0209578_10001929_pt1 | contig 18156 bp, 13 predicted proteins | sample tdAd472_FD_187127 | JGI IMG/M metagenome (GOLD analysis project Ga0209578, IMG submission 187127) | Marine sediment microbial communities from the Atlantic coast under amendment with organic carbon and nitrate - tdAd47.2 (SPAdes)... | ecosystem: Environmental > Aquatic > Marine > Coastal >...
CGGAAACCGATCAATATGTCACACATGACCTCCCCATGCACGCGGGTAACTGTAGACGGCGGACACCGTACATCCTTCCATGTCATCCCTTCAAGACATAGACGCGGCACTCGCTGAGATCCAGGGTATGGCTGGTTCGGTACCGGACGGGAAGCGCCCAGGTGATTCGACGAAGAGGCTTGGATGGGGTCGGTGGTTCAGCCGATGGGTGTATTTACCCCTTCTGGTCCTGACGCTACCCGTTGCTACGTTGCTCCGGGGTTCAACGGCGCTCTACCTGAGGACGGACTGGCCCGTTTGGCTGTGTATTCTGTTGGCAGGACTGGGTGCTGCACTCATTTTGTCAGGAGGCAGCTGGCTCATCGTTCGTAGGTTTGGATGGCGGATTTCGGCTTTCTGGACGCGCAGTATGCTCCTGGTTACGGCCGGCTTTACGGTCTGGACGCTGCTCTACATCTCGGTGGACAACGTCAAATCCGGAGAAATCAAGGCAACCTACCAGTCGCTGCACCCGCTCCTACGGCTTTCAGCGGGCACGCTGTTCATGGTGGACGCCTCTTCTGTTATTACGGACACGGCTCGAACACCGGAAGACTATACCCGAATGGGCCTGCCGACAAATGAATCATCGCTCCACTTCAGGCAGGATGACGGCTACGTGCATGCATTGGACCTACGAACCCGCAGCCGCGCAGAGTGGCGCAATCAGTTGACCACAATGTGGTTTGGTGTGCTCGGATTCAAGACGCTGCGGCATACCGGTACGGCAGATCACCTTCATGTGTCGCTGCCGTCGCGCTGACGCTTCATCAGCAGGAATACGTAGGCTTGTTCAATGCCTCCTGGTGTCACATGGATCGTCTCGGCTGTGCGTTCGAGACGGAATCCGTCCGCAAAAAAGTCAGAGAGTTCTTCAAGGGTGTGCTTGCGAACGGGGAGCCCACTGCATTTGTCCGGAGCACCGGGTCGAAAACTTCCCAGAATGAGCCACCCTCCAGGCCGCACGGCAAGTTTAGCCTGTGCTCGATACGCTTCCCGTTCGGATGGTGCATGCAGGAAGTGGAAGACGGCACGATCGTGCCACACGGACACGGTTGACGCTCCGATCCGTGCCTTCAAGATGTCTCCATGTTGCCATTCCACCTGATCGGCTGCTGGTCCAAGACGTGCCTTAGCCTGATCGAGAGCCTGCATGGACAGGTCCATGACCGAGATGCGTTCCTGCCCAGCCGACAGCAGATGATCCACCAACGTGGACGCACCACCACCTACATCGAGAATCCGCTCGTCCGGGGCCAGCCCCAGGAAACGAATCCAATCAACGGACGGCTGCGGGCAGGGGGTGTACCAGCCCTGCAGGGTCGGATCCCGCTTGCCATGGACAGATTCCCAATGTGCCTCTGTGCTCATCCGTCAAAAACGACGGCTGAGATGACTTGATCCTGCCTGGGGAGTTGGGTATCAGTCCGACCGAATGGCTTCCACCGGATTCGAAAGTGCGCTCTTGAAGGCCTGGTAGCTGACGGTCAATCCCGCGATGGCCACCGTCACAAGGGCGGTCAATGCGATGATGCCCGGTCCGAGTTCGATGCTGAAGGCGAACAGGTCCAACCATCCGTTCATCACGATCCAGGCCACCGGGGCGCCGACAACGAAAGCGATCATCACCAGAAACAGGAATTCCCTGGACAACAGGGTGACGACACTCGGAACGGAAGCGCCGAGCACCTTGCGGATCCCGATCTCACGCGTGCGTTGTTCTGCGGTGTAGGAGGCCAGGCCGAACAGACCCAGGCATGCAATGAAGATGGCGATGGCCGCAAAGATGCCTGCCAGCGAGCCGATCATCTGCTCGGAGCGGTAATTCTCATCGTACTCCTGGTCCATGAAACGGACATTCAGCGGGAATTCCGGATTGAACTCGGAATACAATTCTCCGAACTCAGCCAGGGCATCGGAAGTCCGATCTCCCGCTACTCGGAAGAACACGATGCCGGTGTTCTCGGGACGGAGCCGGAAAATGACCGGGGTGATCGGGCGGTACATGGACGACATGTGGAAGTCCTCCATGACGCCAACGATCGTACCCGGTACATCCCAGAAGGAGATCTGCTGACCGACGGGGTCGTCCATCCCCATGGCCTCTGCCGCTTTCCAGTTGATCAGGTAATTGGTCGAATCCGAGCCGAAGTCGCGTGAGAAGGCACGTCCCGTCGACATCTGGATACCCATGGTGTGCACAAAGTCATATCCCACAGCCGAATTCCAGAACAGCTGGTTGTCATCCGGATCCTTGCCCTCCCATTGCACGCCGATGGTGTCATTGCCGATCTGCAACGGGTTGTTGCTGGATCGGGTCATGGACTCGATCCCATCGATCTGCAACGCCCTTTGTTTGAAGGTGTCAAACTGTTCGCGTACCCCGCCCTCGAGACGGACCATGGCCACGTTGTCCCGATCCAGACCAAGATCCTTGGTCATGATGTAGTCCAGCTGGCGGTAAATCGTGATCGTGCCGACGATCAGGATGATGGAGAGCGAGAACTGCAGCACGACGAGCGCTCGTCGCAGACCGGATCCCTTGCCTGAAGCCGTGGTGCGCTTGTCGAATACGCCCGTCACGGAAAAGCCCGACAGGTAGAGGGCCGGGTAGGAGCCCGCCAGGACTCCGGTCGCCATGGCAATGCCGAACAACTGAAGCCACACGAGCGGCTGGATGGAGGCCAGCGTGGCCTCCGACTCGGTCAGCGCGTTGAATCCCGGAAGGATGGCAACCAGCAGTAGCAAGGACAGGACGAATGCAATCGACACCTTGACAATCGACTCACCCATGAACTGGGACGCCAACGTCCACCGGGAAGCGCCAACGGTCTTGCGCACACCGATCTCCCGGGCGCGCTGGGCGCTTCGGGCGGTACTCAGGTTCATGAAATTGATACTGGCAATCAGCAGCAGGAATACACCTATGATGCTGAAGAGCCGGATATAGAGGATGCGTCCGCCGGATTGGACCCCGTTTTCCCAGTTTGAGTAGATGTGTCGATCCTGGAAAGGAAAAAGGAATACCTCGGATTCGTAGGAGTCCTGGTGCTCATCAATGACGCCCGATATCTTCTCGTTGAAGGCCGCCAAGTTGGTGCCGGGTACCAGTGTTGCAAACAGGGTCAGACCATTGTTGTCCCATTGATCGACCCATTCATTGCGTGCAATGAATTCCTCGATCGGGATGATGAACTCGAAATCGAGGGAGGAATTGGAGGGCGTATCCTCAAACACGCCCGTGACGATGAGGTCAAGCCGGTTGTCGATGGATACGGTGGACCCCAGGATGTCGTCCCGCATGTCCCAATTCTCGCCGAAGAAGCGAACCGCCGACGCTTCCGAGAGGACGATGGATTCCGGACTCTGGAGAACGGTAGCAGGGTCACCCTTCAGCAACGGAAAGGAAAACATCTCGAAAAAGGCCCTTCCTGCCCATCGTCCATTGGTGCGGAATGCTTCCCCCTCGCGGGAAAGCAGGGCAAAGGAGTCCCAGCTGAGCAGCGCGGCGTCTTCCACCTCCGGATAATTGTCCCGCATGTAGGCGGCCAGCGGCTTGGTCATGGACTGGGTTGTACCCAGGTTGCCTCCGAATGTGGAGTGCCGCATGACTGAATACAATCGGTCACCCTTGTCGTGGAATTTGTCCGTGCTGACTTCATCCTGAATGCGAATGACAATCAGGAAAACACAGGCAAACGAAACGGCCAGGCCCAGGATGTTGAGGGCAGCGTAGCCTTTGTGACGACGGATGTTGCGAAGCGCGAACTTCAGGAAGTTGTGCATGGGGAGGGTAGAGGTCCGGGTGGATTTGGAGGTGGCGTCTTCCGATTCCTGTTGTCGAGACGTACTACCCATTGGACAGGTTGCGCCCTGCCAAAGGTTTGCGGCGCTTTCCTGAAAGCGCCGTCATTTCAGCGGTCTGGCAGCCACTCCCTCGAATGTCATGACCACCGGCCTGATGGTGCCATCCTCATTGAAATGCAGTCGATCGATGGCCGTAACCCGATGGTCCCGATCCATATTCGGGATCGGGCGGCGATGGTAGACGATGTAATACTCGTCCTCGCCCGGGACCTGGATGACGGAGTGATGACCCGCACCGGTTGCAATGGTGGTGTCCTGCTCCAGAATGATGCTGTGCCGCTCGAAAGGCCCGAGTGGACTGTCAGCCATGGCGTAGGCCACGCGATAGTCATCCTGACCCCAACCTCCTTCGGACCACATGAAATAGTAGGTCCCGTTCCGTTTGAGCATGAACGGACCCTCGACGTAGCCCTCCGGAGTGATTTCCCTGAAGATGCTCCCGTCCTCGAAGGGCACGAAGCCTGTAAAATCGTCATTGAGCATGGCTACGTTGGCGTGACGCCAGCCGCCATAATAGATGTACCACGTGCCATCGTCGTCATAGACGAACTGGTCGATGGGCTGGGCGCCGTTGTGGAACGCATCGATGAGCGGCTCTCCCAGATAATCCTCGTACGGCCCTTCAGGACGATCGGACACCGAAATGCCGATGCCACCGTGTTCGTCGTCCGACTGGATGTCGTTGGCGGCGAAAAAGAAGAAGTACCGACCATTTTTCTCGACAGCTGCCGGGGCCCACATGGCCCGCCACGCCCACGTTACAGCCGTTGTGTCAAGGATACGCTCATGTTTGGTCCAGTTGACCAGGTCGGGGGAAGAGAAGGCATCGAAATGGAGTTGGTCGTTGTAGCGGGCCGAAAAAGTCGTGTAAACGAAATAGCGATCACCAAAGACAGCACCTTCCGGATCGGCATACCAGCCCTCCACGATGGGGTTGCCGGCGCGGGCCAGGGGTTCTTCCGGCGAACCGGAGCAGCCGACAATGCAGACAAAAGCGAGGAGGAAGGCGATGCGGGACATGGCGATGCGCTTTGGGTGATGGAAGCCGGAAGATAGACGGTACGGGAGAACGGCTTCACGGCTTGCGGACAAAGCGTGTGGACGAATAGATTCGGGGTCATCATCCCCGGATTCAATCATCGGAAGCATCATGAATCGTCTGTTCCCACTTTTTCTTGCCGTCGCACTGATCGGTTGCGCTCAATCCCCAACAGATCAACCTGTCAAGTCTACGCTCCAGCACGAGTTTTCCATCAATGCCGAGAACGGTCACAACAAGTGGAGCAAGACGTTCGAACCGGTATTGACGGTTGACTCCGGTGCCATCATCGAAGCGCACCTGGTGGAGGCGTCCGGCGGATACGTCACACGCGAAACGGTCGCTGAAGATCTGCCAGGCATCCTTGCCGCCGGACCATTCCATGCATTGACCGGTCCTGTGGCGGTAAACGGCGCCGAGCCGGGCGATGTGCTGGCCGTCACCCTCCACGAAATCGAAGTGCAGGATTGGGGCTGGACGGCCGTATTCCCGGGTTTCGGCTTTCTGGCCGACGAGTTCACCGAGCCCTATATCCGGATATTCGAATTCGATCCGGAGGACACGGAAGTCGAGTATGCTCCGGGCATCACCATCCCCTTCCGTCCGTTTCCCGGGGTGATGGGCGTAGCACCCGATACCGAGGAACTCTGGTCCACCGTTCCGCCGCGTCACAATGGCGGCAACATGGATGACCGGGACATGGTCGAGGGAACGACGGCATACTTCCCAGTCCTGGTCGAAGGCGGTCTGTTTTCCATCGGAGATCCGCACGTGGCACAAGGCGATGGGGAAGTGTCGGGTACGGCCATCGAAGGGCCGCTGCGCGTCGTGTATGAGATCGAACTGATCAAGAACGGTCGCCAGATGCCATCACCCCAGTATGAAAGCCCAACGCACTACTCTGTCACGGGCTACGGCGTGACCATCGACGATGCGGCCAGAATGGCCACGCGTACCATGGTGGACTACATCGTTGAGGAAACCGGCATGACCCGTACCGAGGCCTACGTGCTGGCCTCCCTGGCTGCTGACCTGAAGATTGCCGAAGTGGTGGATGTCCCGCACATGCTGGTTACGATGCGGATCGACAAGAGGCTGCTGGATGGCTGAGCATACGTGATGGAGTGATCGTGCCAGGTAATACTCGCTCCGTACTCCCACATCCATTGGCCACTCCCTCCATCCGGTTCCTCCCATGCGCTCCCTGCCCTTCCTCCTGACGACGAGTCTCATCCTCGTGGTGACGCTGGCTTTCAACCCGGGCTCGATCTTCCCGTTTACCAAAGATCCGCCCAAGCTGGAGCTCCCGGACGGATTCCAGGCGGATATCCTCTACAGCCCCACGGCCGCTGACAGCAGCTCGTGGGTATCTCTGGCGGTCGATGGCAAAGGTCGTTTGCTGGCCTCGGATCAGTATGGATCCCTCTACCGCATCGAGCCGGCTCCGATCGGTTCTGATCCAGCAGGAACGCGGGTCGAGAAGCTCGACATTGCACTCGGCCATGCGCAGGGATTACTGTGGGCGTTCAACAGCCTGTATGTGGTAGTCAACAGCGAGGAAGGCATCGACGGGAATGGGAGCGGTCTGTATCGCGTGCTGGACACCGACGGGGACGACCAATTCGATACCATCCGGAGACTGACCTCGTTCGAGGGATGGGGCGAGCACGGACCCCATTCCATCATCATGGGGCCTGACGGTGAAACACTGTATCTCGTCGCAGGCAATCACACGGAGCTTCCCGAATTCAGCGGCAGCCTGGTACCGAAAGTGTGGCAGGAAGACCAGCTCTTGCCGGTGATCCGCGACCCGCGCGGGCACGCCTCCGACCGCATGGCTCCCGGTGGATGGATCGCCCGCACGGATTCGAACGGCACGGACCTGGAACTGGTCAGCGCTGGATTCCGGAATACGTTCGACATCGTCTTCAACCGGGCCGGTGAGCTGTTTGCCTTCGATTCGGACATGGAATGGGACCTCGGGATGCCGTGGTACCGCCCGATCCGTCTGGTGCATGTCACGAGCGGCAGTGAATTCGGCTGGCGGACCGGCTCCGGCAAATGGCCTGCCTACTATCCCGACAACCTTCCCGGCGTAGTGGACGTCGGGCAGGGGTCGCCCACGGGCGTCGTGAGCGGGGCGGACCTGGCCTTCCCGAAACGCTACCGCGAAGGCATGTTCGTCTTCGACTGGAGCTTCGGGACGATCTACTGGGTCGGACTGGATGCGAAGGGTAGTACGTACTCGGGCCATATCGAAGAATTCCTGACGGGCGTCCCGCTGCCTCTTACAGACGGTGTCGTCGGAGCCGATGGGGCGCTGTATTTCGTGACAGGTGGGCGCAATCTGGACTCATTCGTCATCCGTGTGACCTACACGGGATCGGAAGACACCGCCGCTGCGCTGGATTCGCCGGTTGAAACGGATGACCGGGCACTCCGTCGTTCCCTGGAGGCCTTCCATGGCCGTCAGGACGCGCGGGCTGTGGAAGCCGCGTGGCCGCATCTGAGTCATGAGGATCGGTACGTCCGATATGCCGCCCGCGTGGCCATCGAGCATCAGCCCGTGTCCTCCTGGGAAGACCGGGTGTTTGACGAGCGCGATCCCGTTCGCCGGGTGCACGCCGTCATCGCGCTGGCGCGACATGCGGACCGGGGTGCGCGCAACCGCGCCTACCGCGCGTTGCTATCGATCGACCGGGCAGACCTGTCGATGGCACAGCAACGCGACTTGATGCGGGCCTACGGACTGGTCATGATCCGACTGGGTGAGCCGTCCGGCAGCCTGCGCGAAGATGTCATCGACGCAATTTCTGTGGGATATCCGGGTTCGGACGAAGCTCTGAATCGGGAGCAGGGTCGCCTGCTTGTAGCCCTAGAAGCGCCCGGCATCGTCGAGACGATGCTGACACTCCTGGAGAAGTACGGCGATGAAGCGCCGAGCCAAGGCCCTGTGCTGGCGGATTCCGTTCTGCAGCGAAGCGAACAGTACGGCCCGACCATCGCGAAAATGCTGGAGAACATGCCGCATCCACAGGCGATTGACGTGGTCATGAACCTGCGTGGCGTGCGCACCGGATGGACACTGGAACAGCGCAGGACCTATTTCCAGTGGTTCTACGACGCGCTGCAGCGGAGCGGGGGAGAGAGCTATGTGGGCTTTCTGGAGCAGATGCGGGCCGATGCCTTGGAAAACACGAGTCCGGAGGATCGGGAAGCCCTCGGCGATCTGGCGGATTCCTATACCGTGCAGGCCTTGAATTTCGCGGAGCTGCCACAGCCTGAAGGGCCCGGACAAAACTGGAATCGGCTCGAGCTGTCCCGTCTGCTCGACGATGAACTGGCCAAGCCGCGGGACTTCGAGGTAGGCGAACGCATGTACGATGCCGCCCTTTGCCGGGCCTGTCATGTGATGGGCGGTGTCGGTGGCCTGGTGGGTCCCGACCTGACGCAGGTCGGTACCCGATTCTCCCGCTGGAACATCCTCGCGGCCATCAACACGCCCAGCGAATCGATCTCCGATCAATTCGCAGCCACGTTGCTGACCATGCAGGATGGGCGGACCATGACAGGCCGTGTCCTGAACGAGGACGACGAAGCGATCGAACTGAACCAGAATCCGTTTGCGCCGGATCGGACCATCCGCGTCCTGAAGTCCGACATCGCGGAGCAATCGCTCAGCCCCGTTTCGATCATGCCGCCCCGGCTGCTGAATCGGCTCAACGGCCAGGAAGTCGCCGACATCATGGCCTACCTGCTGTCCGGTGGCAATCCCGAGCATCCCTGTTTTACCCACGAGAACGGGTGTGAAGGAGAAGAGGAATAACCTTTCTCGGGTCCCGTCCAGTGGGCATCAACTGAGAGGGAGACCACGGCATCACGGATGGCAATTACCGGGCACTTTGCTCGACTGAGAGGTCATACACTGACTTTCGGGGGTGTGGACACTGCCCTCGGAGGCCACGATGAAAGCGAACAGATCCCTTCAGTCGATCGCCCTTATTCTGGTGGTTGGCTCAACGCTGCCCGGTTTTTCGACTCGCGGGCTGATGGCCCAGGATTCCGAATCTGTTTCAGACACGTACGTGTACATCGAGCTGGTCGGCAAGGGATACCTGTCGCTGAACTATGATTTCGGATTGGCTGAGCGGACACGCATGACCGCAGCGCTGACCATGCTGGACTACGAGTATGGCGAGCAGGACCCGGGTGGAGAATGGAACGGGCAGACGCTGCCTTCACCCGGCGTCATGATCATGCGGCTCTACGGCAAGGGGCCGAAATATTTCGAACTTGGAGGAGGGATGAGCATCAGTCCCATGCCGTGGAAGGAATTCAGCAGGAACGATTCGGCCTTCTCGTTCCATGGCGTCATCGGGTACCGGTACCAGAAGTCCGGAAAGATCTTCTATCGGGTCGGCTTCACCCCGTTTTATCGGGTGAACTGGATGGCGTTGCCACTGATTGGATTCAGCATCGGCATATCCGTGTAGCAGGAGGCGGTTTTTGTAGACCGGGAAGGGGGGTAGTAGTTTTGAGTTGATATTCCTCACTCGGACCACCCCAGTTTCATGACGCGCTTTCTCCCAGCCCTGGTCGGGCTGTTGTTCTTTCCGTTCTTTGCCCACGCCCAGGATTTCGAAGCCATCAGGCACAGTGAAACCGTGGCCTGGGTGCCTCCTGCTGGCCAAAATGGGGTGGAAGCCAGCCTGGACATCGCCATCAAGTACGACATCTTCATGGGTGAGCCGACTCGGATGGCCACGGGGCGGGCGACCATCGGAGACCGTGTACATTTCAACGGAGAAGTGTACACCCGAAGTCAGGTTGGAGATGAGATCTTCGATGACTTCGAATTCGGCGTCATCAACATCCTGGCAGACATCTATGTAGGTACAGCCAAGATCTCGACCGTTCGATTCAACAGCCTGATCAGCGGTGATATCGCAGGCAGCCCGGATTGGGATGAAGTGTTTCCAGGAGTCGGGCCGGAAGCGGCCAAGGAAGCATTCAGGACGCCGTTCACCATTCGCAACGTGCGCATGGTGGATGTAAACAACCGCATCTTCCAGATTGAAGGATGGGTCAGGGACCGGGAACGGGAGCGGACGTACGCAGATGCCATGGATCGCGCCCGTCGCATGGAGCAGGCCGGAGATCTGGCCGGTGCTCAGTCAGCGTACGATGAGGCTGCTCGGGCAAAGCCGGGCGATGAAGCAGCCAGCAGTGCTCGCCAGCGGGTGCAGACTGAACAGCGGGAGAAGGAAGCGGAGCAGCGACGTCAGGAGCAGGCCGCCGAACAGGCTCGTCAGCAGGCTGAGGAGCAACGGGAAGCTGCGGCCGAAGCGCAGCGTCAGCGCGATCAGGAGGCGCAAAGTGCAGCCCAGCGACAGGCTGACGAAGCCGCGGCGCGGGAAGCCGACCGCCGTCGTCAACAGCAGGAAGAGTTTGACCGGATCCAGGAGGAGGCGCGCGAGCGTCAGCGGCAGATTGACGAGACCCAGGATCGTGTGCGCGAGGGCATTGCCGCCGGTATGGCCCAGTCCAACGCCAATACGCCCTTCTTTGACGAAGGAATGGGATTGTATGTCAAGTTGATGAACCGGGAAGTGCCGGAGAGTTTCCTTGAAGAAGGGGGCACGGAAGGCAAAGCGCTGAGCGTCGGGATGGTCGGACCCTTCCTCAGAGGAGGACGCTTCACGGTCAACATCGGTGTGACCATTTTCAAGGGGGATGAGACCACGCCCTTCTATCCGACCTATGAGGGCACGGAGACGCCGGTTGATGAGGACAAGGTCAGTTATTACGGTGGCGACTTCGGGCTGGGCCTGAAACTCGGAAGAGGATGGGGGCTGTTGTCGAATCTGGCGTACCCCTATGCATCGGTCAACCTCGGGCAATACAGCTACTATGATGCGGACCGGATGGAGGACAGGGTCTCCGAGTTCAACTACTCATTCGAGTATGGCGTGCGCGGCATGCTTTATTTCCTGTACTACCAGGCTGGCTACAGTGAACACTATGACCAGATGGTGTACAGCTTCGGTATCGTGAACCCGATCCGGTATGGCCGTCACAAGCGCCGGGGGTAGTCGGCGTAGCGGGTGAAAATGACAGCGCCCCGCAGGCCGGATGGCCTGCGGGGCGCTGAACGTTTACATGGGGCATAGCCTCAGTTGCCGTCGCCTTCGTCTTCTGTTTCAACGATGCGATGGACCATTCGGAAGACCTCGCCGCCTGCGTTCAGGACCCAGGGGATGCCGGGGCCGGAAAGGGTGATCTGCGTGCCCGTTCCCTGTTTCTGCTCCCAGGCGTAGCCCGCATCATTCCATTTGTAGGGGCTGCCGTTGTCTCCGATGATCCAGATGGAGCCGTCGGCGCCCGTTCCGATATCATTGGCGCGTCCTGGCAATTCCTGCCAGTTCTGACCGCGCATCATGAAGATGCGGCCTTCAGCGTTGACCACAACGGGCGTCCCATTGGCCATGATGGAAATGCGATTGGCGGTTCCACTGCGCTGCTCCCAGGCATAACCTTCTTCGTTCCAGACGTATGGGCTGTCATTGGATCCAATGATCCAGATGGAACCATCGGCACCGGCTGCAATGTCCTTGGCGCGTCCCGGCAGTTCCTGCCAGTTGGACCCACGAAGTTTGAAGATGCGTCCTTCGGCATTCATGATGACCGGCGTTCCGTCCGGAAGGACCGAAATACGCTTGGCGCTGCCGCTGGCCTGTTCCCAGGCATATCCGGCATCGTTCCATTTGTACGGACTGTCATTCGATCCGATGATCCAGACCGAACCATCGGCGCCGCCACCAATATCCTTGGCGCGTCCCGGCATGTTCTGCCAGTTGTCACCCAGAACGACTTCCTGGGCCGAGGCATTGGGTGTCGACGTTGTCAGGCCCAGTACGGCCACGAGAGCAAACGTCAGGACGTTGGAAATCGATCGATGTAGTGCGTTCTTCATTGCTGCGCGGGTCTGATCCGATGAATTGGTTGGATGGGAGATAGTAGATAGGGGTGGTCGGCAGCGCTACCCCTGACGCCCTTACTCGGTGTGTCGTGGTTTTCCCGACCCGGCTGTGCCGGAACATCGCGTCCGGTTCAGGTTGGCAACCTACCCGTTCGGCGTGCATACCAGTGTTTCACCATGTACCCGCCTGAATCGGCCAGCATCGAATGTCATTCGTCTTTGCAGTGCTCCTGTTGATTGGCCCATCCATGATGGGGTCCGGAACAGGACTGCATGTCCGCACGGTCGAAGTGGACCGATTCGAGTCCTACGAACCGGACGGTTTGCCCGTGCGGTGGAAGTATTTCACCAGCAAGAATGAAATCCGCCCGATTGCGGAGTTCATGTCGGAAAATGAGCGTGCCTGGGTTGTTCGCGAGGAGGGCAATCAATTCCTGCGTGTGATGACCGAGGGCGAGGCCTTGCGCATCAGTTTGGCCAACCACCCTGACTTTGATTTCGACTGGGACATGGCCGTTCACCCCGGAATGTCATGGCGATGGCGTGCCGGTCACCTTCCTGCTGGTGCCAACGAGAGGGATCGAAACGACGCCGGCGCAGCGGTCTATGTCACGTTTTCGCGGGATTGGCTCGGTCGCCCGCGCAGCATCAAGTACACCTACAGTACGACGCTGCCTGTCGGCACGGTCGTATCATTCGGGCGATTGAAGGTCATCGTGGCATCCAGCGGTCGCGATGGCACGGGAGAATGGGTCCATGTGCGCCGCAATGTGGCGGAGGACTATCGAAGGGTTTTTGGCGATGATCCACCCGCTCGCCCATTGCTGATAACCCTCTGGAGCGACTCGGACGATACCGGGGATCGCGCCGAAGTGGATATCGATGATATCCTCCTGCTCCAGGAAGGCGGGCCGTATTGAGCGTGAGCCGGAATAAGAAAACCCCGGCCAGCGGGGCTGACCGGGGTTTCTCTGGATTGACCAGTGGGTCCGAGTAGATTCGAACTACCGACCTCTACGATGTCAACGTAGCGCTCTAACCAACTGAGCTACGGACCCTTCCTCGGCGCGTACAGCACCGAAACGAGGGCCGCAAATATAGTCCGATTCCCGAACGCGAGTCAAGAAAGCATTGCGAATCCCCCGCGAAGAGGGTGGCGGGCGCTCAGCGCCGGACTGGGGACGAATGCCTGGCCGCTCAGGGATCAACCGTACGAAGGTGAGGCTGAACGCCGCGGGACCAAGCGCGCATGGCGCCGAGGGCCAACAGGACGATACCGATCGTGACGATGCTGGCCTCCGGGCCAAACTCGCCGCCGGTCAGCCATGCGGGACCTTCCAGCGTGTGCTGGATGAGGTGGAATCCCTCATGTCCACTGGCGCCGAATCCGAAAACGGGGCCCTGGAAGAAATTCCAGCCCATATGCATGCCCATGGACAGCCAGAGCTGTTTTGTAGAAAGCAGGCCATACAGGCGAAGCCAGCCGAACAATACGATGATGGTGCCGGACAGCAGGCTCGCATTCGGATTGGACATGTGTACGACGCCATAGAGCACGCACGACACGACGATGGCCATAACCATGCCGAGCCCTGCCACCAGGTTGTCGAAAAGGTAGCCGCGGAAAAACAGTTCTTCCCACCACCCCACAAGGATGTATAGCACGAACGAGCCCAGCACAGGGGCCAGAAAAGCGCCGGTATTCCAGGCGAATGACTCGATGGTCAGCATCCCGCTGGCCAAGAGAATACCGAAAAAGGCTCCAGCCATGACGCCGCTGAGCAGCCAACCGAAGACCAGATCCTTGACGGCCAATCCGTCAAAGCGGAGGCCCAGGGATACCGCATCCTTTTTGTCCAGAAAGCGACGACCCAGGGGCAGGAGCGTCGTCATGACGACGGCCAGTGTGCCGATCATCAGGAAGTCTCTACCGAGGCCGGGAGCGGGGCGTCCACCGATGATGGCCTGGATGCCGAAAATCAGCGCGTTGCCGATGCCGGCCAGGGCGACGAAGAACAGGACGATACGCCAACCGGCGCGGAGGCGGCCTTCCGCCTCATTGTAGAAATAGCGTTTCATGGTCCGGGAGGATGACTGGTACAGGGAGGAAGTCATCCGATGAGTGACCTCCCTCTACGGACCGATGGGATAGGGGATGCAGGAATGCCCTTTTTCTGGTGATAACACCCCCGGGGGGTCAGAATCGCACGTTGAGTGACAGGACAGGCATTGCGTCCACCGGAGGGGCCAGCGATGCGGTGACCTGGGCTCGGCGCGATCGCCCGGCGCTGCGCGCCGCGATCGCGCCCGAAATCAATCGATTGGCCACCAGCGACGCGATAAGGATGGAGCGACGACGACGAAGGGATTCTGCATCGTCACGCAAATCACGGTACCGGCTGAAGTCTTCCTCGGATTGCCACTCCCATTGGAATGAGGGGTCGTCCACGTAATCGATCTGATCCCACGCACGGTTTCGCAGCATTGTCTCCCGGTACTCCTCGGAGCTCTCAAAGGAGGCGAGGTTCAGGAAGAAGGTGCGATCCTTTCCATCAACAACAGCACTGGCCGAACCTCGCGCCAGCGTTGTGTAGGACTGGATGAGATGGTCCTGCCGCCACTCGCCACCGATCAAGGAAAGCCACAGGGCTGCATCCGCCGCGGTGTAGGTCTTGGCCCAACCAGACCATTGGTTCCGGTTGACATAGCGGTGCCCCAGGCCAGGCAAAAGAAGGGACATGCCGAATGCTTTGCCGGCAGAACGGTCGGCTTCGGGTTGCGGAGGCGCCGTCTGCGCAGAAACGGGCAGACTCAAAGCCAGAAACAGAACGGCTACAAGGACCAGAGGTGTGTTGCGCACGCGGGCGAAAGGATCATTGGACATGTGCCGGTGCAACGTGACAGCAGGTACCGGGATCCACAAGCACTACGAGATGCGGCAATCAGCGGATGAGACGCTCGAGATCCCTGATGTCGAGGTCGTCGAACAGGTCTTCGAGAAAATCCTTCTTCAGGCGTTCCCCTTCGGCGTTGACCGCTATCACGATGCGCTTGTCGATGATCAAAACACCCTGCATTTCCGTGTGACTGTCGTGATACTCAACCGTCTCCAGGCCGGGCCATCCTTCGAACTCGCGGGTCCGCTTGAATCCGTCCCGGTCTGCCTCGTCGATGTTCTTGTCGATGAAGTCGAAGCCCATGGCGGCGAGGCCTTTCATGGTTCCGAGGTCCAGGATGGCCACATCCATATTGGCATTCCGGCCTTCATAGCGCGCTTCCAGTTTGGAGAAGCGCATGCCGAGTGCACTCTTGTTGGCGCCGCTCCAATCCACCCGGTCCATGTTCATCAGTTCGGAAGGCAGGATGTCCTTGAACTCGCGGAAATCGATGACTTCCACATCCGAGTCTTCCTGGATGCGCGAGCCGATTTCCTCCAGGACCTGACCCACGCGGGAAAGGCCATTGGTGACGGACTCTTCCACATCACGCTTGATGCGCTCGACTTCTTCGTCACTCAGGTCGCTGTCCTCAATCTCGCGTTCAATACGCTCACGGGCCCGTTCGATTTCCCGTTCGGCCCGTTCCAATTCCCGTTCCACGTCGCGGGAGACTTCTTCCGTTACGCGCGAGTCTTCGCGACGGTTTTGTTCTTCCTCGCAACCGTACATGCCGAAAAACAGCACGCCAACGGCCAGAATGACGAAAAAAGTGCGCATGAGGGGAATGGATGCGTCAGTGAGCAGGTCGCTTTGGGACCTGTACGGAACGCCTGTGGAAAGGTGACACCTTCCGCACAGGTTTCACACACCCGTCATCTACATGCTGCGCCGGTACTGACCACCCACCTCGAACAGCGCGTGCGTGATGTCTCCGAGGGAGCACACAGGCACGGCGTCCATGAGGGCATCGAAGGTGTTCTGTCCGCTGCGGGCCACCTCCTGAAGACGCGCCAAGGCCTCTTGCCCCTGCCCGGGATTACGACCCTGGAACGAGCGAAGGTTGGCAATCTGACGGTCCTTCTCTTCGGTGGTGGAGCGCATGAGCGCGACGGGGGCTTCTTCGCCACCCTCCTCGGACTCGTTGCGGAACGTGTTCACGCCGATGACCGGGAGTTCGCCCGTGTGCTTCTTGCCCTCGTAGTAGAGGCTTTCTTCTTGGATCTTGGAGCGCTGGTACATGGTCTCCATCGCGCCCAGTACGCCACCGCGGTCGTTGATGCGCTCGAACTCCATCAGGACGGCTTCCTCGACCAGGTCGGTCAGTTCGTCGATGATGTAGGCGCCCTGCAGCGGGTTTTCGTTCTTGGCCAGCCCCAGCTCCCGGTTGATGATGAGCTGGATGGCAATGGCCCGGCGAACGCTCTCTTCCGTCGGTGTCGTGATGGCTTCGTCGTACGCGTTGGTGTGCAACGAATTACAGTTGTCGTAAATGGCCATGAGCGCCTGCAACGTTGTCCGGATATCGTTGAACTGGATCTCCTGGGCGTGCAGGCTGCGACCCGACGTCTGGATGTGGTACTTGAGCTTCTGCGAGCGCTCGTTGCCACCATAGCGGTTCTTCATGGCCACCGACCAGATACGGCGCGCCACCCGGCCGATAACCGAGTATTCCGGATCCATTCCGTTCGAGAAGAAGAACGACAGGTTCGGCGCGAAGTCATCAATGCGCATGCCGCGGGCCAGGTAGTACTCGACGAACGTGAACCCATTCGAGAGTGTGAAGGCCAGCTGACTGATCGGATTGGCTCCGGCTTCTGCAATGTGATATCCGGAGATGGACACCGAGTAGAAATTGCGGACTCCGTGGTCGATGAAGTACTGCTGCACATCGCCCATCATCCGCAAGGCGAACTCGGTGGAGAAGATGCAGGTGTTCTGTGCCTGGTCCTCCTTGAGGATGTCAGCCTGGACCGTGCCACGGACCTGCTTGAGCGTGGCTTCGCGAATCGAGCGATACGTGCCTTCATCCAGCAGGCCCCATTCGACGAGCTGGGCACCATACGTGCCCAGCAGACCCAATCCGGTGCCATCGTGGGTGCGGGGCAGATCGGACTCTGGGCCGGTCGGGCCAGTAGGGGAGTAGACCGGCGCATCCGATCCCAGCTTGGCCTGAATCTTGGCGTACACGTCGTCCCATGTGCCTTCGGTGCGGAAATGCTTTTCGATCTGCTGATCGACGGCCGTGTTCAGGAACATGGCCAGGAGCATCGGAGCAGGGCCATTGATGGTCATCGAGACGGACGTGGACGGATCACATAGATCAAAGCCCGAGTAGAGCTTCTTCATGTCGTCCAGCGTGCAGATCGACACGCCCGCGTTGCCCACTTTACCGTAGATGTCCGGACGCTCATGGGGATCGAAACCGTACAGGGTCACGGAATCGAACGCCGTCGAAAGGCGCTTGCCCGGCATGCCATCCGATACAAGATGAAAGCGGCGGTTGGTGCGTTCCGGGCTGCCCTCGCCCGCAAACATGCGGGTCGGATCCTCTCCCGTTCGCTTGAACGGGAAGACTCCGGACGTGAAGGGGAAGAAACCGGGGAGGTTCTCCAGCAACGCATACCGCAGGCGCTCGCCGGGATCCTCGGTACGGGGGAGGGCGATCTTCGGAATCTTGAGGCCAGAAAGCGACTCGGTGTGCAGCGGCACGGTGAAGTCGCGTCCACGCACGGAATAGGTGTACTCATTCGAGCGATACTGCTCGGCAAGTGCGTCCCAGCCTTCCAGGATGGCTTTGGAACGGTGGTCCAGACGGTCCCACCAGCGCGCGGCCATTTTCGCAAGGCGCTCTTCAAGGTGCTCGCGATCCTCGGGATTCCATTCAGCCACCTGGTCGAGGGCGCCCTTGGCCTCGCCCCACTTTCGGGCAAAGCGGATCTGCTCTTCGGCATTCGAGCGATAGTCGCGGCACGCATCGGCAATATCGCCAAGGTAGCGCTGCCGTTTCGGCGGAATCAGGGCTTCGGCGTCGGACTTGAACTGCGAGACAGGCTGTGGCGCGTAGGTGCCCGAGGTGCGATCGAACCCGAATCCGGTATTCAACGCATCCAGGAGGGCCAGATACAGGTTGGTGACGCCCTGGTCATTGAAATGCGATGCCATGGTTGGGTAGACCGGCATGTCTTCGGGCGACGTGTCGAAGGCGCCCCGGTTGCGCTGCATGGTCTTGCGCACATCGCGAAGGGCATCTTCGCTGCCACGCTTTTCAAATTTGTTCAGTGCCACGAAGTCAG
>Ga0209578_10001932_pt1 | contig 18141 bp, 17 predicted proteins | sample tdAd472_FD_187127 | JGI IMG/M metagenome (GOLD analysis project Ga0209578, IMG submission 187127) | Marine sediment microbial communities from the Atlantic coast under amendment with organic carbon and nitrate - tdAd47.2 (SPAdes)... | ecosystem: Environmental > Aquatic > Marine > Coastal >...
GCGACGAGTAGAGCCAGTCCCCGGCGGCTCCGACCAAGAGGAAGGCGACGAGACCCGTAGCGACTCCTTCGCCCAGTTTGGAGAAGTACTCGATGTGGATGCGTGTGGGCTCGACGGCTGTCCAAGCGATGAAGGCCAACCAGAGCGCCCAGATGAGTTGGGCCGGGACGCCGGAGATACGGGGAGCGAACGACAAGGCTACATGGTGATCCGCGAGCGGGTGCGGGGGCAAGCGCGGACGGCTAGTCCAGCGACCACGGGGGGCGGTAATCGTAGTGGAGGCGGGTTGCGGCCTCGGCGTTGTCGGGGAAGCGTTCTCGGTTGGAGTCCCAGGCTAGATGCTGTTGGGTCTTGAGGGCGATGAGGCCGATGTTGGCGGCAGTGGTGGAGCGATGCGCAGTTTCGACGTCGCAGTTGGGTTTCGCGCGGGACTGGACGCAATCGAGGAAGTTGCGGACGTGCGCCTGCGCGCTCGCGGGGCCGGTATTGGAACGCGCTTCCATGGCGGGGCGAAAGGATTCGCGATAGCGGCGGACAGGTTGACGGTCGAGCGGGTTCGACGGGGGAGCGGCGAGCGGGGAGTTGGACTCGGGGACGATCTCCCAACCGTCGAAGGTGACGTACATGGTGCCTTTGGTCCCGCGGAATTCGGCGAGCAGACCGTCGCGGGCGGCCCACGGGGCGGCATTGACGCTGGACTGCAGGAAGCTGACGAGGGTTCCTTCGGGGTACTGCCAGAGGACCTGCATCGTATCCGGCGTTTCGCGGTTGTCTTGGACGGCGTACTTTCCTCCGATGGCGGTGACTGAGAGCGGCGTCTCTCGACCGAGGCCCCAGTGGATGAGATCGAGGAAGTGGACGCCGTTGTCGGTCAGTTGGCCTCCGCCGTAGTCAAAGAACCAGCGGTAGTTGAAGCGGTGACGGTTGGAATTGTGAGCGGCTTGAGGCGCCGGGCCGAGATAGAGATCCCAGTTGACGCCCGCGGGGGCAGGGCTATCGGCCGGGGCCCCGATGCCGGCGGGGAACATGTTGCGATTGACGCCGCAGCGGGCGGCGACGACGTGGCCGAGCTCGCCGGAGCGGACAATCTCCGCGGCCTCCCGGCAGTAGGGAGAGGAGCGACGGTGAATGCCGACCTGGACGACGCGCTTGGTCTCGCGGGCGACGTCGACGATCTTGCGGCCCTCGACGACGGTGAGCGAGAGCGGTTTCTCGACGTAAACGTCTTTGCCCGCGCGGCAGGCGTGGACGCTCATGAGGGCGTGCCAGTGGTCGGGGGTGGCGACCACGACGGCGTCGACGTCGTTGCGGTCGAGGATGCGGCGGTAGTCTTCATAGGCGTCGGGGGAAGAGCCGGCGGCTTCGACGGCGCGATCGCGATAGGCCGGGACGAGGTCGCAGACGGCGGCGACGTGTTGATCGGAGAACTCTTTGGTCGCCCGGAGGAGGGCGGAGCCGCGGTTGCCGACGCCGATGAAGCCGAGGCGGACGCGGTCGGCGGCGCCCTGGATCTGCGCATAGGAGGCGGCGGTGAAGGCGGCGGCTTGGGCGAAACGGCGGCGGGTGGGCGACGGCATGGGGGCATGATAGCCCCAGTTAGCAGGGTGCGCGAGCGGCTATGATTGATGGTCATGTGGTCCCCGCGCGTATCCCTGGGTGTTTTGGTGCTGCTCCTGGCGGCTTCGGCGTCGGCGCAGACGCTGGATCTGAATCCGATTGAACTGACGTTCCAGGCGGAGGTAGGGGCTCCGAGTCCCGAGTCGCAGAGCTTTCAGGTGACGTCGAACCCGGCGGGCGAGTCGTTTGCGGCGCAGGTGAAGGCGGGGCTGATTTCGGCGCCGTTTCTCTCGATTTTTCCGACGAACGGAAGCACGCCGGGCGAGATTACGGTGTCGGTCGATTCGCAGTTCTTTCGGCAGGCGGGGCGGCGGACGGCGAGTATTGAGGTGCGGCTGCCGCAATCAGGCGTAGCCGCGGAGGTGAAGGTCACGATTGAGGTAGCGGCGGCGGGAACGTCGCCGCGGATCAAGACGACTCCTGAGCAACTGACCTTCTCGATTCCGGCGCCGGGAGCGGCTTCGCCCGGCCAACCGCTGGTGGTGAGCAACTCCGGCGAAGGGATTTTGAATTACGCGATGGGCGTGAGCTATCCGGCGGGCGGACCGCAGGGTTGGTTGGCGATCGATCCGGCAACGGGTGAAGTCAGCTTTGACGCGAACGAGCATCAGGCCTCTCTCAACGACACGAATGCGATTGCCGAGGGCGAGTACACGGCGCAGATCCTGATTACCGGCGAGGGCGCCAGCAATTCTCCGAAGGGGGTGCCGGTGACGTTGCTGGTGGGCGCGTCGCCGACGATTTCCGTGACGCCGCAGTCGCTCTCATTCCAAGCGTCGGAGGGCGGGGCCTTTCCCGCCATCCAGACGGTGACGGTACGCAACGAGGGCGGCGGGACGTTGGTCTACCAGATCAACGGAGACCAGGATTGGCTGTTTGTTCGACCGTTGAACGGAGATGCGACGGGCGGGCCCGTGTTGCACGAAATCGTGCCGGACATTCGGGGGCTACCGCAGGGGACTTACACGGGGAATCTAGTTGTCACGTCGGAGGACTTGGGCGCGCCGTTCCAAATTCCGGTGACGCTGGCGATCGGTCCGCCCAGTCGGATCTTTCCCTTGCCTTCGGCGCTGGACTTTATCGGCAATTCAGGGATCCCGGTGAGGGAGCAGCGGTTGGTCTCGATCGTCAACACGCCCCTGAGTCCCGGTGGATGGTCGGTGACGGTGGAACCCTCGGAGGCGAACGCCTGGCTGAAGGCGACGCCGGAGGCCGGCGAGACGCCGGGGCACATGTTGGTCTCAGTGGACACGGCGGGGCTCGGGGCTGCGACGCTCGATGCGGAGCTGGTGCTTCGCGGCCGACAGGCAGCGGGGTTGACGGAAGAGGGGAAACCGCAAGGAGTAGACGAGACTCGGATCCCAGTGCGCTTGACCGTATTGGCGAATGCACCTGTGCTGGCGGCGTCACCGAGGGCGTTGCGCTTCCAGGGGTTGGCGGGACAGAACGAGATTCTGGAGCAGTCCTTGGCCGTCAATAACAACGGCGGACCGGCCTTGAACTGGAGCGCGACGGTGGAGACGGATTCGGGCGGCGAGTGGCTCTCGCTGGCGCCGTCGAATGGACTGGCGCCTACGCCTGCGGAAGTCTCGGTGAGCACGGCCGGTCTGAGCGCGGGCGTTTATCACGGGCGAGTCCGATTGGTTTCAGGCGACCAGAACGAAGCGGTTCCGGTGACGCTGGTGATTTCGGAACGCGAGACGTTGCTGGACACGGACCGGACGTCGGTCTATTGGGAGACGACGGAAGGCGGACCGGCGCCGGGGCCCGAGACGGTGCGGGTGCTCAACCGGGGGGTGGGCGAACAGGCTTGGACGGCTGCGGTGAGCGAGTTTACCGGCGCGACGGGTTGGTTGACGGTGAGTCCGAACTCGGGAACGGCGCGCGTGGTCGGGGTTGACGGTGAATCGAACTTCGTCTTGACCGCAGACGCCGCGGGACTGGAGCCGGGGCTCTACGGCGCGGTGGTGGAAGTGGAAGGAGCCGCGGACCGAGCGCCCCGGCTGGTGACGGTGATGTTGCGGGTGGCGCCGGCGGGCGAGCCGATTATGCGGCGCGTTTCGCCGAGCGGGCTGGTGTTCGTTTCCAGTGCGGCCGAACCGGCCGAGGCGCAAGGGCTGGAGATCGCACGGCAGTTGGCCGGCGAAGTGGACTTCCAAACCGGCGTCGCTGCGGTGGAAGGCGGCAATTGGCTGGAGGTGACTCCCCAGGCCGGCATGACGAATGCAGAGGGCACGGCGACGCTGCAAGCAGCAGCCGATATTGCGGGACTTCCGGCGGGGATTTATCGCAGCTTGGCGTCGATCACCTTCGGCGACGGACTGGTGGAATCGGTGTGGGCGACGTTGGTTGTCCCTCCTGCTCCCTCGGGCACGACGTGCGTGCCTTCGGCAATTGTGGCGGCTCCGATGTCGCCGCACATGGGCTTCCGCGCGGTGGGCGGACGGGCGCTGGACTTGCGCGTGAGACTGCTCGACAACTGCGGGCGATCGATTGACAGCGGGTCGGTGACGGCGAGATTTTCCAACGGAGATGCCGCGGTCGTGCTGAAAGCGATCGGGGGCGGACTGTACGCGGCGACGGCTTCACCAGGCAATGCTTCTTCTCAGACGAACGTCCGGTTTGGAGCGAGTTGGGGCGCGTTCACCGACAGCGTGACGGTGATCGGGTCGGCGGCTGGTTCGCAGCATCCGCGGATTTCGCGCCACGGGATTGTGAACGCAGCGAGCTTCGCTCTGGGAAAGGCGGTTGCGCCCGGCGAGATTGTGAGTGCGTTCGGGCGGTTTGAACCGGGACCGAACCAGGAAGCGGCGGGGATCCCGCTGCCGACGGAGTTAGGGACGTCGAGTTTGATCGTCGGCGGGGACGCGAGTCCGCTGTATTTCTCAAGTCAGGGGCAGATCAACGCGCAGGCGCCGTTTGAATTGCAGGAGGCGACCACGACGCAGGCTGCGGCCAAGGTGGGGCGGAACCTGACGGTGCCGGAAGAGCTCGCCGTCGGGGCGGCGAGTCCGGGGCTGTTCTTTCTCTCGGCGGCGGCGGGGTTGAACCGGGCGATCGTGCAGAACCAGGACGGGAGTCTGAATTCGCCTTCGAACCCGGCGCAACCGGGTGAGGCGGTGGTCGCCTACTTGACCGGAATCGGGCGGACGAATCCGCCGAGCGAGAGCGGAGAGGCTTCACCGGCCGCTGAGCCGTTGGCGCGGGCGGATTTGCCGTTCTCGATTCATGTGGGAACGGAGCAGGCGCAGGCGATCTTCCTCGGCATGACGCCGAATTTTGTGGGGCTGGCCCAGGCGAATTTCTTTATCCCGGAGAATGCGCAGACGGGCGACTCGGTGGAGTTGGTGATCAGCGTGGACGGCCAGCGGAGCGTGCCGTTGGCGATCGCGATTGCACCGGGGGAAGGGAATTGACGCCGCGACTCGCGCGTATCGACGTCTATCCGGTGAAGTCGCTGGACGGGGTCGCCGTCAGCGAGGCCAGAGTCCAAGGCGGCGGCGGGTTGGCGCGGGATCGAGAGTTTCGCCTGGTGGACGCCGAGGGGCTCTCGGCCAACGGGAAGCGGTTTGGCGAGAAGATCATCGGGGTGCGGTCGGCGTTCGACTTCGCCTATGGGCGATTGACGTTGTGGGACGACGCAGGGCGCGCAGAGGGGCGCCTGCCGGGCGAGGAAGATGCGCTGGCGGCGTGGATGTCGGAGCGCCTCGGCGCGGAGGTGCATTGGGAACGAGATGCGGCGAAGGGGTTTCCTGATGACGAAGAAGCTTCGGGTCCTACGGTGATTTCAACGGCGACGCTGCGAACGGTGGGGGAGTGGTTTGGGCTGAGCGAGGAGGAATCGCGGCGGCGGTTTCGGACGAACTTGGAGATCGGCGGGGTGGAGGCGTTTTGGGAAGACAGGCTCTATGGGGCTGACGGGGAGATGTGGCGCTTTCGGATTGGGGATGTGGAGTTGGAGGCGGTGAATCCGTGTGCGCGGTGTGTGGTGCCTAGCCGGGATTCGCGGACGGGTGAGATTTTCGAGAAGAAGTTCGCGAAGGTCTTGGGGGAGAAGCGGCAGTCGACATTGCCGGAGTGGGCGGAGTCTTCGCGGTTCGACCATTTCGTGCGGTTGGCGGTGAATACGCGGGTCCCCGTGGGGGAGAACGGGAAGGTGCTGGAAGTCGGGGACGAAGTTCGGGTTGGGTGATTCCATGGGGGCCTGCGGCGGGCCTGCCGCAGGATGGATGCAAAGCGTAGCCAATTAGATGAAACGTGGTTGTGGGCCGTTGCGTCCAAGGGCGGCAATGCGTATTTTCATGGTGCTGGTGCTGTTCTGTGCCGCTGAGCTTGCCGTCGGGCAAGTGGGCATCGGGGTCGGGGACAATCCTTGGCAGCAGGGGACGACACGGTCGGCGTCGGGCCAAGTCGAAGTCGTCGGCGTCGTTCTGCTCGAACAAGGCGTTCGGCCGCCGGAGCCGACGCCTGTTTCTATGACCTGTATGGGGCGGTCTGGGACTGTCGCGTTGACGGATCGGGCAGGCGTGTACCGGTTCCGGTTCCAGCCCAGCCTGAATCGAGACGGAATCTGCACGTTGTCCGCGCACCTGAAGGGTTTTGAGTCCACCCGAGTCAGCATGCCGTCGCTCTCCGGCGTGGAGGGGACGGTCCAGGTCGGGCGTATTGTGCTTTCTGACGGAGGGCCGGGCGTGGTGAGCGTGACCTCGGCCGATGCGCCGAAGTCGGCGAGGAAACGGCTCGAGAAAGGACGCAAGCTGGCGACTAAGAAGGAGCCCGAATTGGAAGGAGCCTTGGCGGAGTTGCAAGCCGCGGTGGAGGAGTATCCGCGCTACGCGGAGGCTTGGTTGGAGTTGGGTGGGGTGTTGGGTCAGATGGAGCGGCGAGTGGAGGCGTTGGACGCCTATGGGAACGGGATTGATGCGGACCCGCGGTTCGTCACGATCTATCGCCCGGCGATCCTCTACGCGCGGAGGGCGGAGGCTCTCGACTTGGCGCATGTGTGGTGCGAGGAAGGCGTGCGGCTGGACTCGAGTCTGCGGGACGCCTGTGAGGCCTTGGAATAGCTGGGCTCCTACCTCGTGTCCGCTAGGAGCGCCCTCGCTCGACTGTGTATTCGAGCGCGACGTTCTGGGCTAGCCCGGCGAGAGTTCCACGATGTCTCTGCCCGTCGCGCGTTGTCGCATGGATTGTATAATCACTCGTTCGGCGAATGAATCCCTCGATCAGTCCGTGCGTGAAGCCGTTAATCAACATGAAGCGCACAACTGTCTCCATCCTCTGGTTCTTGATGACTTGTGCATTGGTCGCTCAGGCGGTTGCCGGAGCCCATCTGCCGGAAGACAAATACTTCGATTCAGACGGCATACTTATCCGCTACATCGATATAGGCGAGGGGACTCCGATAGTTCTATTACATGGAGCTTGGGGAAGTCTTGAGCGGTGGAACAAGGGCGACACGCTGCAAATCCTCGCCAAAGAATACCGCGTCATTGCGATGGACCTACGAGGTCACGGGAAAAGCGGCAAGCCTCACGGCAAAGCGTACTACGGCGCTGAAATGGGGCGGGACGCGTTGCGACTCCTGGATCACCTTGGCATTTCCAAAGCGCATTTCGCGGGGTACTCACGGGGGGCTAGAATCGTCGGGTATCTAATGGCTCATTCTCCGGATCGATTGTTCACCGCAATCCTAGGAGCTCGAGAACCCATGCTCGAGTGGGATGTGACAAATGTGCCGAGTATGGAAAAGCTGATGGCGAGATATAAGAATCGACCGTCATCCCAAGATCCTAATGCTCCTGCGCAAGACTTAGTCGCCATGGCTTCCGCTCAACTGGGTAGGGAATCATGGCTTGTCACGCTAGATCAGTTAAGGTCGATTGACTTCCCCGTGCTCGGGATAGTTGGAAGCAAGGATTCCCCCGAGAATGTCGCACGGTTGAAGGGGGTGATTCCCTTGATGGAAGTCGTAGTGATTGACGGGGCTACTCACGGTGGAGAGACGGGGGCTATGCGGCGCTCAGAATTCTCGCAGGCTGTGATGAAATTTTTGGCGAAGCATTCGCCTGGCAACTAGCCGCAAGCGTTGCGCTCGATTCGTCAGGCGAGCTGTACTGCGGGGCAGTCGAACCAGGCGGATGAGCCAACCCTGTTGCGCTGCGTTCCGCCGGGCGGTTCTCTTCAGCACGCCGTTGCCGTTGAAGAAGTCAGAGCAAGCGTGATGGAGAGTAGGTCCGGATCGCCCCGCGCGGGCGTTTGTTCCCAGACCGACGAACGAGCGGAACAGCAGATTGTATTCGAGCTGTTCGACCAGCATTCGTTCGCTGCCGGCCGAGTACTGCGCCCGCAACAGAGTCGACCTCAACAAATTGCTCGGGAATAGGCGACGTCTACCTCTTGCCTGCTAGGAGCGTCCGGGATGGGCGGACGCATTCGAGGGCCATTCCCTTGGTGAGCCTGTCTAGTTTTGCGGCATGGGCGAGCAGCAGGTCGCGGCGAGCGATAATCGCGCGGACTTCGCTGCCGCGCAGCAAGTCGCCGACGGCGTCCTTGACCTTCCCCTCCGTGAGCGACTCAAGGCCTTTCAACAGAGCGGGGCAGACGTGGGTGAGGTACTCCGGCTGGCGCAGGGCGCGCCGGGGACTGAAGGACCGGCTGAAGTCGACCGGCCTGAGTCGCCAGTCGCGGGTGACGAGCAGGTTTCCCTTGTTGGGGTCGCGGTTGTAAACGAGTTCCTGGAGGACGAGGATCGCCTGGAATTGATGATTCCAATCGTGGGGGTCGGGCGGGCGCAGGTCCTGCTTGTGAAACTCGGCGGTCGTCATCGTCGCGTCGTCGACCCACCAGGTAAAGGCGGCACGCGCTCCAAGGGCGTTGCGGACGACGGAGACGGGGACGACGTTGAGGCCGATGAGGCGATCGATGCGGTAGGCGGCGACGTTATGTAGATAGCTGTCGAGGAGCTTGCCGTCGTCGTCCGGGGCCGCATGTGCGGGCGTGAAGCGGTGGATACGTTGGATGTGGGCCTCGTGGGAGACGGAGCCGTCGGTGAGCATTGCGCGCAGGGAGCCGGTGACTCCAGTTTCGATGGTACGGAGATCTCCGGGCTTGGCGGAGCGCAGGAACTCCTCCTTGCCGGCGTCGGTATCGAGAGATGCCGCAGCGGCGAGGAAAGGGCATAGGAAGGTAAGAACGAGGTGAACGCGATAGCAAAGAAACATGTCGTTGGTCCTTGCTCACGGATGCGCGGGAAGCAGGCGGAACACGACATCCGTTTCTGAGATCTTGCCCGTCAAGTCGCCCGAGAACGGCGCGGCTGGAGAGCCCGTGAACCCGAGCAATCGTGGTCGGCGGCCCGTGTCCGAGCTGCCGTTGTTGAAAGGGCGCGCAGTCGTTGTCCAGGGACTAGCGTTGGGCTGCCGAGCGGTCCCCGATCGCGACAAGTTCCTTGAGGCTGCGGTGGTAGAGACGGCCTCCGGCGTAGCTGATGGTGTTGAGGCTCCAGGCTTGGCCGGAGGGGCCGAGGTCGTTGACGGCCAACAGGGCGGAATCGTCCAATACCTCCGCGTCGGCTTCGATGACATAGGTCACGCCGAGCATGGTGGTGAAGTAGACGCGATTGTTGACGGCGGTGGGCGTTCCCCAGAAGGCGGGGATCTGCCAACCGTCCCGGCGGGAGCGGTCTTCAGCCGCGACGTCTATGCCTTGTGAGTTCTCGGTGCTGGTGCGGACTTCGACGCCCCAGACGCGCTGGTCGGGCTGACCCGGTTCACGAATCACGGTCACTGGCAGTTCGAGATATTCCGTCTTTCCCGTCTCCAGATGGACGCGGCCGAGCGAGTGCGACGGACCGCCCTTACCCTTGGGCTCATGCTTGTTGCGACGGTGGCCGGTGGAGGCGAGGAAATAGTGATAGCCGGAGGCGACGATGTTGGCATGCCAGGCGGGCTGGACGCGGATGACTTCGTCCTCGGCCTGGGCGACGCGGGGGGAGAGGTCACGGACGTCGCGCAGGTTCACGCCTAGATGCTCGAGGTAGGCTTCCGCCTGGGGATCCCATTGGCGGTAGTCGACGTCGTCGATCATGGACTGTTCGGCGAGGAGCTTGCCGTCGGCGGCGTCGAAGACGAGGTGCGACTCGACGGGATTCATGCGGAACCAGTAGGCGCGCGAGGCATTCCAGTGGAGGATGTAGAGCGACTGCCAGGTGGGCGCTTGGAGGCTGCCGGGCTCGGCGAGCGGTTGTCCGTCCGCGTCGGTGTCGGCGACGTAGCGCCAGATGCTCTTGCCTTCGCGGCCGGGGGAGAGACTGACGAGGCTGAGTCCGACGGGGCGCTCAGGGACGTCGTGCCAGCCGCCACGGGCAGTGAGCACGGCGGGCTCGCCGTCGGCGGTTTGGGACAGCAGAGACGTGGTGTAGGTGGTCGTCCCGTCTTCGGCGACCCAGCGCGTTTCACCTGTGGCGAGGTCGACGGCGTGGAGGTAGTTCCAGCCTTCCTTGCCGGTCGGGTCGGCGAGGGGCTCGACGTTGAGCACGACGTCGCCTGAGAGGATGGGCTCGTGCTGCTTGTTGAAGGGGAACGGCTTACCCCAGGGCGTCCAGGTTCGGCGCCAGAGTTCGGCGCCTTGGAAATCGAAGGCGGCCATTTCCCCGCCGGCGTTGGTGAAGACGACGGTCTCACCGTCGGTGACGGGAGTGGGCGTGGTGGCGTCGCTGTAGGCGTAGGCGATGGGGCTTTCGACGGAACCGGAGAGGGGGCGGCTCCAGAGAATCTCGCCGGTTTGAGTGTCGATGCAGTGGCCGAGGATATCGGCGCTGAACTTGGAGTCTAGGCCCGCCTCCGGTACGAAAGTGCTGAGGAAGATGCGATCGCCCCAGACGGCGATACCGCTCTGCCCGGCGTTGGGGAGCGGGGTCTTCCACAGAATGTTGCGGTCGAGGGCGACGCTCCAATCGTCGGGAGGGGCCGGGCCCGAGGCCTTGTAGTTGTGGTTGGGGCCGGCGGCTTGCGGCCAATAGCCCGCGACGGATTCAGAGGGTTGGGGCGGGGCGGTGCAGGCGGCGGCGAGGACGACGGCTGCGGCCAGGAAGGGTGGGCGGTTCATCGAGTTCCGAGGGTAGCGTCGGGACGGAGAGGGCGCAAGCGCGGCGGCGCGCCGGTTGCGACGGTCAATTCCAAGACGGGATGTCGTCGGCGAGGGATACGGTTGTATCCTGGCTGAGTGGCGGACGCATTCTCAATCGCGGCGCGGCGGTATGCCGATGAAGGCGTGGACGTGGAACGGGCAATGGAGCGTTTGGCGGCGCTGTCGGTTTCATTGCACTGCTGGCAGGGGGACGACGTACGCGGATTTGAGGGGCTGTCGGACGACATCGGCGGCGGACTGGCGGTCACCGGCAGCTATCCGGGAAGGGCGCGCAATGCGGATGAGTTGCGTGCGGACCTGGAACAGGCGCTGGCGCTGATACCCGGGAGCCAGCGCGTGAATCTGCACGCGAGTTACGCCGAAACAGGCGGCGCCAAGGTTGACCGGGCGGAACTGACGCCCGAGCATTTTGCGCGCTGGACCGACTGGGCCCGTGAGCAGGGGCTTGGGGTCGACTTCAATCCGACGTTTTTTGCGCATCCGAAAGCCGACGACGGCTGGACGCTGGCGAGCGCCGACGCGGAGACGCGGGCCTACTGGGTCGATCACGGAATTGCTTGCAGGCGAATCGGTGCGGCGTTTGGACGCGCGCTGGGCTCGCCGTGCGTCACCAACGTGTGGATCCCCGACGGGTGGAAGGATACGCCCGCGGACCGTAAGGGGCCTCGGCAGCGGCTGACGGATTCGCTCGACCGCATCTTCGCCGAGACGCTTTCGCCCGATGAGAATTTGGATGCGGTGGAGTGCAAACTGTTCGGGCTGGGATCGGAGAGCTACGTTGTGGGCTCGCACGAGTTCTACCTCGGGTACGCGATTACGCGCGGTACGGTTCTGTGTTTGGACGCCGGTCATTTCCACCCGACGGAGACGATTGCCGACAAGATTTCAGCGACGGCGGCGTTTGTGAATCGATTGCTGCTGCATGTGAGCCGGGGCGTGCGTTGGGACTCCGATCATGTGGTGACGCTGACCGACGAGACGGAAGCGATTGCGTTGGAGTTGGTGCGCGGCGACTTTTTGGGTCGCGTGCATATGGGGTTGGACTTTTTTGACGCCTCGATCAACCGGATTGCGGCTTGGGTGATTGGGACGCGTGCATTCCTTCAGGCCTTGTTGCTGGCGCTGCTGGAGCCCACAAGACGGTTGGAGGAAGCTGAAGCGGCGGGCGATTTGACCACGCGGCTGGCGCTGCTGGAGGCGCAGAAGGCAATGCCGTTCGGCGCGGTTTGGGACGAGTATTGCGAGCGAGCGGATACGCCTCCGGGATCGCGCTGGTTGGAGATGGTGAAGGACTACGAGCGGGAGACGTTGGCAGCCCGCTTATGAGATTCGGCGCAAGAAAACGGATCGGCGTCGTCATGCTGGCGGCGACGCTGCTCGGATTGTTCGGCTGCGGGCGCACGCAAGGGCCACAGTCGTCGAGGGATCGACCGCCTCCGGTGTCGGTTGTTGAAGAAGACGGCGTCTGGTGGTTCAACTCCTCAGCGGAGGAGCACCTCTTTGTCGTAGGGGCGGAGTTGTCGGAAGGGCCTGAAGCTTCCGACGTCGCCGAACTGTGGACTGAGCAGACCCTCAGTGAAGTCTTGGGCGGCGGCTTTAACACGATTTCTCCCACGGTCCAGATCCCGAAGGAGACTTTCGTCGATGACCTTCGGGTCGTTTCATGGCCGAACTCGGGAAGTTTCGATCCACCGTTTGCGGAGGACCTCGTCAATCCGGACGACTTCTACCCGGACTTGTTCGATGAGGTGTTCTACGGCGAAGCGCGTTGGCAGGCGCGAGTTACGTCTGCTTTCGGCAGGGGAGCGGCCAACCTGATCGGACGGTCGCTCGGGGATTCGCCGAGTTGGGCCGAGCCGACCGACGGGAAAGCTCATCCGTGGGTCGAAGCGCTTCTTTGTCGAGATGAGGAGTCGGTTGCGAAGCGTCGTTGGGTGGGCTTGTTGCGTAGTCGTTACGATTCCGCCCAGGCAGCGGGCTCGGTCTATGGTGTTGTAGACCGCACTTGGGAAGAGTTTGCCGTGCGGACGGAGTGGCCGGAGGCGGCTGATGAAGCGGCGGCGAGAACCGATGGGCATCTTTTTCTCGAGTTGATTGCTACGCGCTGGTACGAGTTGCGAATCGGTTCACTGAAAGACTATGACAACGGGCGCGTGTTGGCGTTGAGCGACAGGATCAACGGCCCGGATGCGCCTGCTTGGCTCTACCCGGTCTTGGGGCAGTGGGTGGACGTGATCTATGTGGTTTGGCCGGCCGGGACGCCGGGCAGAGACGCGAAGCTGCTGGAGATCCACGAGGGGACAGGAAAGCCGATCTTGGTAGGCGCTTCGGCGGCTAGCGGTGCGGAGTACGCCGAGGACGTGCGGAGACTGGCGGAGCTGCCGTTTGTCGTCGGTCGGATAGAGGAAGGCCCCGCCCCGTCGGAGGTTGAGTTGGTGGAAGCGGCGAACAACCAGGCTCAGGAGAGGCATTCTTCGTCCGGGCTGAGTTTGCCGTAGAATCAGGGACGGTGGCCGACGTACCGGACAAGAAGGCAAGGACGCAGTACCGGGTGAACCGGTTCCTGTTGGGCGTCGCGAATCTGCTGACGCTGTCGCGGTTGCTGGCGACGCCGGTGCTCGTCTACCTCCTGCTCAAGACCGTCGAGGAGCCGCACTACAACTGGCTCGCCTTGCTGACCATCGCCCTGTTGCAAGCATCAGACGTGTTGGACGGGATTGTGGCCCGGCAGGCGCGAGGAAAGGCCCCGCAAGGCGTCAATCCAGCGGGCGAGATCTTGGATCCGGTAGCGGACAAGCTGTACATCAATAGTGCGGTCGTGACGTTGGCGGTGATTGGCCGGCTGGACTGGCGCGTTGCCGCGGTGATTGTGGCGCGCGATGTTCTGATTTTGTTGGGGTGGGCGTTGCGGTACGTATTTTCCGGCATTCGGCTGCTGCCGAATCGCCTTGGGAAGGCGGCGGACTCGCTGCAAGCCGTACTGCTAGTCGTGGTACTGCTGCAGCCCGGAGAGGGCGTGGTGACGGCCTTTTCGTGGGGCGCAGCGGCTCTGACGGTCGCCTCTGGAGTCTGGTATGCGCGCACGGCGTTGTTCGAGCCCCGCGGCGTTGCAAGTTGAGTGAACCCTTTTCGGCGCTTTGCCGCGTCTAAGGGCTTGAGATGCGATTTCGGGTACTGAGTCTGGCGTTGACCGCGGTGCTGTGTTGCTCCGGCGAGACGGCTGAGGACTACCGCGCCGAAGCTCACGATCACTACTTCAATTTGGAATATGACGAAGCGCTCGCCAACTACTACAGGGCGCTGAAGGCCGACGGCGAGAATGCCGCCGACTGGAACCACATCGCCACCACCATTCTGTTCAGCGAGCTCCATCGTTTGGGCAAGCTGGAAACGAGTGCGTTCCGAGGGAACAACTCGTTCTTGGACGAAGAGAGGCCCGAGCCGGATCCGGAGGCGAACGAGCGATTCCTCGGGGCGTTGCATGAGGGACGGCGCTTGGCCGAGGCGGCGTTGGCCAAAGACCCGGATGATCCCAAGGCGTTGTTCTCGCTTTCGTCCGGGTATGCGCTGGAGGCTAACTACCTGTTCATGCTGGAGAAGTCGTACTTTTCCGCTCTGAGAACGGGAACGAAAGCGCGCAAGACCTCGGAGCGGATCTTGGAGGTTGAGCCGGAGTTCGTTGACGCCTATTTGGCTCCCGGAGTCCAGGAGTATGTGGTGGGCTCGCTGCCGTGGGCGGTCAAGATGTTCGCGGCTTTGGGAGGAGTTCGCGGCAACAAGGAGAAGGGGCAACAGTGGGTCCAGCGGGTCGCGGACGAAGGCGACGTGTTGCAGACGGAGGCTCAAATGCTCCTCACGATCCTGCATCGACGCGAGGGCCGCCCGCTTGAGGCCGCCAAGGGACTGGACGAATTGATTGAACGGTTCCCGCGGAACTACGTGTTGCGATTGGAATCGGCTTCGATGTACGCCGACGCACAAGAAAAGACGCGAGCGCTGCAGATCTTCAAGCGCGTGCGGGAGATGGTGCGGCGCGACGAGCACGGCTATGGGCGCATGCCTGAGCGACTGAGCAAAGCGCTGGACGAGAAGATCAAGGAATTGACGGACGAAGGCTCCAACTCGGCTGACTAGAAAAAGTTCGGGAGATGGGTCGAAAGGCGCTGCGTGCTCCGTCGTCTAGATATGCTCTACCTGTTTCTGCTGTACGGCGACGGTGAGATGAGCCCCGGGGCGCCGTTGTGCGGGACGGAATCGTCGACCACTGTGCGTCTGCGCGGCGGCCGTATGCTGACCAGCGACGGGCCCTTCCGGGCCGAGAGCGCGGCGCTGGGCGGGTACTACGTGGCGGACTGCGCGGACCTGGACGAAGCGCTGGAGCGAGCCGCCCAATTGCCGGCGGCCGCGAGTGGAGCGGTCGAAATTCGGCCGGTGCGAGTCGCCGACCAGTTTGGGGGAGAATAGGCGGACGTGAGATACGCACTCTTTATCCATTGGAACGAGGCGGGAGCCGCGGACGCGCCGGAAGGGCACGTGCTGGACGTGCTCAAGGCTTGCGACGACCATAACCAGCAGATACGCGAGTCGGGCGAGTGGATCAAGGGCGCGCCCCTGCAGCCCACCCGTGAAGCGGTCTCGGTGCGAGTGCGGGAGGGGGCGACGCTGCTCAGCGACGGGCCGTTCGCCGAGACGAAAGAGCAGCTTGGAGGCTTCACGATCCTGGACTGCGAGAGCCGCGAGCGAGCCGAGGCGTTGGCGGCGGAGGTTCTGGAGGCTCAACAGAACTACGACGGGCGGATTGAGCTGTACGAGATCGGATAGGGGGACGACGTCGTGCAATACATGCTGCTGATCTACACGCCGGAAGACGACCACGGTCAGACGACTGAAGCGGAGGCCGCGGCGCTCGTCGATCGCTATCGCGACGTGATGCGGGACCAGAAGGCGCGCGGAAAGTTTGTAGATGCTTTGCGTTTGAACGACCGCAAGCCTCCTACCACGGTCCGGATTGAGAGGGGCGGCGGGACGCAGCTAACCGATGGTCCTTTTGTGGAGACGAAGGAAATTCTAGCCGGATTCATCATGCTGGAGTGCGCAACCCGCGAGGAAGCGGTTGCGGAGGCCGCGAAGATTCCCGGGGCCGAGGTCGGCACGGTGGAGGTGCGCGGGGTGGTCGACCTGCCCGCGTTGCTCGGTCGCGCGTAGGCCGGAGATGTCGTTTCGTGACTCCCAGTCGGCGGTCGAGTCGGTCTTTCGCGAGGAGTCGGGAAAGATCCTGGCGACCTTGATCCGCGTGATTGGAGATTTTGACCTAGCCGAGGAGGCGATGCAAGACGCCTTCGCCCAGGCAATGAGCCACTGGCCGGAGACCGGAGTTCCCGAGAATCCGGCGGCGTGGATCGTGACGGCCTCGCGGCGCAAGGCGATCGACCGCATCCGACGGCGGAAAACCAGGACGGAGAAGGAGCCGGAGTTGGAGCGGTATCTGGGCGCCCGCAATCCGCCGAAGTGGAGCGACGACGATTTTGAGCCCGAGGACGACGATCCGCTGCGATTGATCTTCACGTGCTGCCATCCCGCTCTAAAACCCGAGGCGCAGGTGGCGTTGACTTTGCGGACGCTGGGCGGCCTCTCCACTCCTGAGATCGCGCGTGCGTTCTTGATGCCGGAGCCTACGCTGGCGCAGCGGATTGTGCGCGCGAAGAAGAAGATTCGGGACGCGAAGATTCCCTACCGAGTGCCGCCCCAGGAGAAACTCCAAGAGCGTCTGCCGATGGTCTTGGCAGTGCTCTATTTGATTTTCAACGAGGGCTACTCGGCGACCTCCGGCGATGCGCTGGTGCGGCGTGAACTGTGCGCGGAGGCGATTCGGTTGGGGCGGCTGCTTTGCAAGCGACTGCCTCAGGAACCGGAGGGTTGGGGACTGCTGGCGCTGATGTTGCTGCAAGACTCGCGCGGCGCCGCTCGCACCGACGAAGAGGGGTTGTTGTTGACGTTGGAAGAGCAGGATCGATCCGTGTGGGACCGTACGGCGATCGAGGAAGGGCTTCGCGTTTTGGATCAAGCGATGCAGTTGCGCAGGGCGGGCGCCTATCAGATACAGGCCGCGATTGCGGCCCTACATGCGGTTTCACCGTCGGCGGAGGATACCGACTGGAAGCAGATCGCGCTGCTCTATGACCGGCTGTTGGAATTACGGCCGTCTCCGGTGGTGGAGCTGAATCGGGCGGTGGCCCTGGCGATGGTGGAAGGGTGGCGCTCGGGGCTGGATCGGATGGACGAGCTGGGGGCCACGGGTCGGCTGGAGGAGTACCACTTGTTCCACGCTGCACGGGCGGATTTGCAGAGACGTCTCGGGGAGTACGAGGAGGCCTTGGAGGCTTACCGCCGGGCGCTGGCGTTGACGTCCAACCAGGCGGAGAAGCGCTTCCTGGAGCGGAGAATGGCGGAGATTTCAGACTAGGGGGCGGCGTCAGGCGGCTAGAATAGCGCGCATGCGGTTTGCCTTGGCGTTGGTCGTCTGCTCGGTGGCTTGGGGGCAGGGAGCGTTTGAATCGAACGCGCGCTTTGCGACCGAGGAAGAGGCTGTCGCCTACGTCTCCGAGATCGATGCGGGGCAAGCGGTGTTGCTCGGTCCCGACGCGGCGGTCGTCGGCGAGTATTCCGAGTTCCAGGTTCGATTTACCGTCGGGCGAGCCGGTATGGCCTCGGGCGGCGGATTGAGGATCGCCACCGCGCATGATTTTGGTTGGGACATGTGGGGCGGCGCGTCGCTCCAGACCAGCGAGCCTCGAGCGCCCAACTTCCTGACCTACCGAACCTCAACCGGCGCGCGGCTGACTTGGACGTCCTATCCGCAGCGTGAGAAGTCGCTGTTTCGCGAGTTCCATCCCTGGCAGACGCTGAACGAGTTTCGACTGGACGGGCCGCCTCTCGAGGAGGGCGACTGGATCCAAATTACGTTCGGAAACCGGGCTTCGGGATCTCCCGGCGTGCGCATCCAGCCGATGGACGAGACCGCGTTCGAGCAGAAGGTGTTTGTGGATTCGTTTGGAGACGGGGCGTACTTGCCTTTGCCGGAGAGTCCCTCGATCCAGGTGCTGGCGGGAGGCGCGAAGGACTTGGTCGTCGTCGCGAAGACGGATTGGACCGTCGATGCGTCCGGCTGGGCCAATGTTTGGTTTGACGACGGACTGGGGAATCCCGCCGCCGACGTTCGCGGCGAGTTGCGGATGACGATTGAGCCTGCGGTGGGGGGCTTCAGCGCTCGTCACACATTGGTCGAGAGCGACCGGGGACGTGTTCGGTTTGAGGGGCTTCGAGTCTCCAGGCCGGGCGTCTATCGCCTGCGTGCGCGTGTCGGAGATATGGAGG
>Ga0209578_10001943_pt1 | contig 18067 bp, 28 predicted proteins | sample tdAd472_FD_187127 | JGI IMG/M metagenome (GOLD analysis project Ga0209578, IMG submission 187127) | Marine sediment microbial communities from the Atlantic coast under amendment with organic carbon and nitrate - tdAd47.2 (SPAdes)... | ecosystem: Environmental > Aquatic > Marine > Coastal >...
GATCCAAATGTCTTGCTTAACTCTTGGAGCATCTATACCAGTAGCTTCCGCAACTGATGGGTCAGTGATAAGCCAGCTCACACCTACGATGACACGCTCGCCATTTTTAGTGTTAACTGTACGCGGCTTGATGTCCGCAATTTGTGCAGGATATTCGCCTTCAGGGATAGGGGTAAATTCAGTCTCAAGGGCTGCATCTACTTCCATATTTAAAAACGCTGCTGGGTCAAAGTTACTATCTGACATGTTACTGTCCTCTTATTTAAGATTTTAATTTTAAGTCCAATCGGAAACCAATCGGTATTAGGATGCCCCTAATTATTTATCCTCACTTAGGGCGGCACGAGTTTTCCATTCCTCAAATACAGGAACGAAACCTGGAGTCATCTTATCTGCATTAGGTAAGAGACGAAATTTTAAATCAACCATAGGATCTTTAGTAGCCCAATAGAATTCATCGCCAACTCTATAAGCTTTGACAACATCACTAAAGAACCTCGGTAAGTCGGGAGCAAGTTTCTTCCCTAGCGTAGCCGCTCCTTGCATCATGCGACCAGTTAGTTCATCCTTGTCCAAAGATAGGTGTCCGGTGAGAACGAAATGACAACGGAGGGAGGTTAGCTGATTAATAAGACGACCTAAGTTGTCCATAGCTATGCCCCAATCGGCTTGTGACTTACACGGCTTTGATCCTACCACAAGATCCATTGCCATTACGTTCATTCCAGATAAAGAATCAACAACCAATACAGAATTAGTACCAAAGCTATCCGCACCTCCAAAACATTCACCATGTTGGTCAGTGAAATTCGACATCGCTTCAAGCAATTTAATAAATTGTCCATACTTATTCTTCTCAATGCCTGTTAATTGGGATAACATTTTTTGGTTCATCGTATTGATGTCTTTAGCATTCTTAATCAAAGCATCAAATCCAGGAGCGGATGGTGCTATATATACATAATGGAATCTTGGGTGATTCCGTATTTCCATACTGATTGTATCCATTGGTTCTGTGAAGATACAAAACACTTCGAGACCACAATCAATTAAACTTTCTAAGGATTTGGTTTTACCGCCTCCAGGAGTGCCGAGTAAAAAAGTTTTAAATCCAGGAACCAATGGATCGACATTCTCTATATCCTTTTTATAAAAGGGAATTTCTGTATCCGACATATTCTATCCTCTTGTTAGGCGTAAACCCTGATTTAGAGTCTACGCCAATTTGTGAAAATATATTTTACCAAACCTAAATAGACAGTTCAAGAACTGTTTAGCCTATCTAAAGTTTAGCCTGTTGATTCTCCAAAGCTATCTGTATCTTACAAGCCTTAGCATTTTCGATACAAGCAATAGCGATACCCATAAGCTCAGTACTCTTTCGTGTATAAGCTGTATCAAATAAAAGCCATCGTGAATCGTCACCTAGTTCTGATAAATCTAACAACACTATCGGCGTAATAAGGTCGTCAAACTTTTCAACCATATGGAAAGCTTTACTCATAAGGATATTACCTGTACGTTCCATGTGACTACGCACTACATTAGACCGCATAGCTACACTCACATCATTATCAGTCACAACAGTAAGCGCATCTATAGCCGCCTTCATTTGTTCTTCAGCGGATATAGGCTTCGCCGCCTTCATTTCATCAAGTTGATTCTCTTGCATCTTTTTTCTCCATCAATAATAGAAATTCAAATATTAAAAGATCAAAGGGAGCACCCTCCCATCTCTCTCGGTTTAGGTCGCCAAATATATCAATAAGGATACTGCCACTAGATACTTTGGCACTACATCTAGAACAATTCTTGTGAACCACCTTATAGAATTTACCAAAGGCCACATCTTCTGTAGCCCATATCTCTCCACACTTGGAACAAAAATATCTGCTGCTACACAGATACCGATTCTGAGTCTCCCGCTTCTCGTCATACCGATACCCATTGGCAACAAATCGCTCCCGATGGATATGGTATGTTACGGGTCGCTTCTTACCCCTCAGGATGTGGTAAGCCAGCCAAAATCTCTAGCCCCTCCATCACTCGAAGCGTAGCTACATGAGCATAGCTAGCTTCCAAAGGAGTCCGAGCATAGGCCACGTGAGCTAACACAACAGTCATCATTAGCTTTTCCTCATAGCGGTACGCTTCCCAATCTCCTTTCTCCCTATCCAGTTCCATCTGCACCAATTGATTCTGCACAAAGATATGCAGCTCCTCATGACACAAATCCTTAACAGTACACTTGCCATTAATGGTCATCACTAATCTCCCCATGTTGCCAACCCATGTCTAAGTCAGTTAAGTCTGTGAGAGCTGAAGTATAGTTATGAAAGTTATTCCAATCGCCATTGCAATTATAGACAACTCGAACATAATCAAAAGTATGGTCTGGTATCTCTTTAACTCGGCCATTTTCATACTCCCCTTTAGCTTTTAGATGGGCTGGTTGGTAACAAACTTTATCCCCCACTTTAAGGAGGGCTTGATTCTTAATCATTCTTCACCTCCTCCCCGTCAGGGTTAGTCGGATCCCAAAAGTTCCTATGATAATTCGACAGCCATGCTTCAGGATTCTCACTACTACATAACTGCTTATAGTCACATCCCCCATAGGCATTGCACCCTTCATTAAATGTCCCAAGTGTCGGCCAAAACTGTTGCTCGAAACTTTGATTCATATTCAAAAGGATATGGTGTACATCATGCTCCCATCTCTCGATAAGAAAGTCAGGCCGATATACTATAGCTTCAGCATGGGTGATCTTAGTCTTAAGGATAGCAGTCCCTCGTATGATAGCACCAGCTACACCGACACCAAATGCCTTAGCACCCTTACAGTATCCAGTGAACTGACTCCTTAAATCCCATTGCCCTGACCAGCTCGCTCCCAATTGACTAGCTGTCTTATCATCCTCGACAAAGAGAGAGCCGCCATAACTCGCTAACAGGTCGTAACGACCATGAAACAGATAGGGTAAACCAGTACTCGGGTTATTTACATCTAAGGGAATCGCAAATGAACATTCAACAGTCGGCTTGCCTTTGTCATCAGTGACAGGCTTCAACGCATCGTGTCGTGGATCCCAGTTATGAACAGTATGGATGTAAGCACAAGCCATACCCTCCCATGACTTAGCACTAGCTATCCAGTACTCATCAGACTCAGCTTCAGTTGGTTCTCCATATGCCCTAATAATAGCATAAAGACCAGCAGCTACAGCGTCGTCAAATGTACCACCCTCACCAAAGTAACAGACACGAAAATCTTCCATCGCTTTAGCGAAAGCTTTACCAGCATGTAAGTGAATAGACTGAGCGCCAGGTTGTAGTCCTTGCAGACGTGCCCAGTAAAACATCTTTGGACACTTGGCGTAGTCACTAAGTTGGGTATTGTCTACCACTTCTGGCATCGTTAAATCGGCAATCGGTATAAGCTCGACAGTAGGGTTTGCCTCCATATCCTCTACTGCTTCGAGAGCTTCATCCGCAAAGCTCACCCTAACAAATCCCCAAGCATATTCTCTGCATCCTTCGCAGCCTTAGCTTTTGTCTTAGCCGGAGCCTTCGTACTTTTACTTTTAGGAGCAGCAGTACTTGCAATCCCAGCTCTAAGGTTAGCAAGATACTCAATAGCACCTCGCAATTCAGTTTCATCTATTTCTTCGCCAGCTAAGACTTTACTACGAAAATCATTTAACTGAGCATGATCGAAAGTTGTCGTCATTGTTTTATCCTCCTCAGGATAGTTGGTTAATTATATCTTCAGCGAACATCCAGACGGCTACTAACACCAGCCAAGCAATCCATATGCCTTTGGAATCTTTTAAATCTTTCATCCCACTTCTCCGTCTTGTAGTTAGTAAACAGTTGATACCGAGGTCGCTCTCCACTATAGTCCAATGCTAATACATTTGGATCTACATGTTCAATAGCTTCAATACTTCCTTCGTGTCCTTTTCCTTGCGGCTCGAAAGTTGTTGCTCGATAAAAGCTTTTTGTTCCTCTGGAAGTTCTTTCCAGTGTATCCGTAATAGTTTCTCCACCAGCTTTGACCAAGCTCCGTGCGGAGGTCTGTCTTGACCGATTGGTGTGAGGAACAAGTCGTAGCGTTCGCATATGTCTCTCCTCAAATACAGATTCTTTTTTTGTTTAGCATGACCCGCTTGCCTTGCCATAATTATATCCTCATAAATAAATAAACTGCTCCCACTATATAAGCAGGGAGCAGATATGTCAAGAGTTTACGTAAGAGTCTCTTCCTTAACAGGAAACGGGATATGTTCTCTATGCTCCTTATGGAGATGTTTCAAAGTCTCACCCACCCACTGATGAACTGCGTTACCAGCTCCCCAAGTAGTTGCTACCTCTTCTCCATCAGCATTTAGAATATCAGCTTTGATGCTACCACTATACCCACGTATTTGGTAAACATTAATCGTGTATTTAAACATCGCTCTTATCTCCATGTATAAAAGACCTAACGTCTTCATTACAGTTCATAGTACGGACAGCTTCGCTACAGTCTGACCTCCCATGATCATCAGATATTTTTTCATCAATACGAGCATCGATATATTCTTTGATAAGACACCATAGTTCTTCAGTCATTATATACTCCTGTCGTCTTCGCCATAAACATAAGTGAGTTCATCCTGTGCCCTGGTGATAGCCACATACTCTAGATTTGCCTCTTGTTGAAGCTCCTCTGGCTTATCATTCTTCACTACCCACGGTGCAGGCAGCAAGTCCGCTCTGAAGATAACGACATTCTTCCGCTCAAGACCCTTACTTTTGTGTATTGTGCACAAAGCCGGACCTCCTTTAGAATACAATATCTTATTGAGCAAAGCCTCTAGCATCGGCACACTATCACACTGACTTGCTAAGAAGTAGATACTATCAAAGCGGTCATGCTCCATAGCCATCCTATTCTTACGACCCGCCTTTTCTAAAGCTTCCATCGCGGCATTATGTTTCTCTTCCAGCCTCGTCTTAAACTCCTGGATGCCGCCAGCCTTAATACTCTTCACATAAAAGATTAACTTCTGCGGCTCATTACTTAGCATAGTAAATGGCAGTTGTTTCTTCAGTCTCTTGAAAGCCACCTCCATAAGGGGAGCATTGGTTCGGCATACAATCATTGTATCCCTACCCCAATCCGTTTCATGAAACTCTTCCAATTCCATCATGCCGACATTACCTTCAGGCGCATCCTCTCTCGCCTTAATATGCGGCACAATTTCCTGTGCTTCTCTAACCACACTTTGTGGACAACGATAGCTCACATCTAATGGAAACTCCTGACAATTAAATGCCTTAGAAAGTAAATCCATACTGGTATAATCACTACCTCTGAAAGCATAGATGGCTTGGTTTCTATCACCAACACCTATAACTTTATCCGTAAGCTGCTTCAACAATTCGAGCTGAATGCCGTTATTGTCTTGAGCCTCATCAATAATAATGACAGGGTAATCTTTCAGATCCCAACCATATTTCCTCTGTAAAAGCAAAGGTAAATACAGCATGTCATCAAAATCAATCGTAGTTAAAACACTATTAGATTTTTGAAGAAAAGTCTGTGCCATTTTAACAACTTGCTCTTCACTAAATCCTTTCGGCACATCTAAGCTAAGAGCATCCAGGCAATTGTACCACGCCTCTTCCTCCTCAATATCCCAGAAGATACCAATCCCGTAGGTCTTAGCTCGACCCACAAGTTGACTAACAGGATAAACCATATCCTTATTAACCTCGGCATCATTCATTAAGTTACTGACTTTCCTGGCACTCACATTAAGCTTACTGGCCAATCTATCTTTCAGAATTTTCATCCCTAAAGCGTGGAAAGTCTTAGCTGGGAAATGCGGAGGCAATTTCTGCCCCAGCTCCTCAGCAATAGCCTTGTTAAAAGCCAAGAAGATCCCCGTAAGGGGGATCCTATTAGCCACCTCGACAATAGTAGTCGTTTTACCACTACCTGCCACAGCATTCACTAAGATACTTTGAAACTCTGCCACCTGGACAGCATCAAATATCGCTTCTTGAAAAGGAGACCAGTTCATTATGATTTATCTCCCATATTACTAAGTGCTTCGCGAAACAAGTGCTTAAGAAACGCCTCAATGTCCTCATCCCCATCAGTAAGCTCGTTAAGATTCTCATTTTCCTCGCGAATCCTTTTTTCCTGCTTACGATGATTCTCAAGAAAGTCATCCATTTCACTAGCAAAGATATCTAGATTACCCTGGATATCTTCAACAAAGCTATCTGAATGATCGCCAAAAATTATGTCCATAGCAGAACTGAATCCTGCATAGAAACTAGTCTGAGAATTGTGATATTCACGCTCATCCATGTTTTCTTTAAGACCTGTTTTATCGCAGAATCTCTTCCACTCTTGTCCAATAGTTAAAATTTTCATTTTTAGTTGTCCCTCCTCGGGATAGTTATAGCACCTTTATGGTGACTAAGTTTTCAAAAGAATCGATAAAATTCGGTGTACATAAATGTTTATCGATAGTAAACCCTCGGCAAGTCCAAATCAAACGATTTGTACCACCAAAGATAATGTAGGTTTCTCCCACGTCTTGGATACAGAAATCCTCATCCGCACCACACTCATCAAAGATACCACGAGCTTCATCACATACTACTTCACCTAACTCGCTGTAACGTTGACGTAACCTTTTTTCATTAGGCATTATTTGCCCTCCATTAGTTTATTTGCTTCGTTAATTATCTTATATTCATAAGGCGAGACATAGATATCCTCACCAGTCTTCTGGTTAAAAATAACAATATCCACCTTGTTAGCAGCCATAGTTATAGCATAAGTAGTCCTATGCTGTAACTCATCGATGGCTTGTTTCAAAGTGTTGGTCTTCATTTAATATACTCCTTGTGAGTCACAGGGACTATTTCATAAGTACTATGTCTTTCGATAAAGTTCTTACGAGACATCTTCCTTTCATCAAGAGTCTTTTGTAAAACGACACAACGGTTAACTGCATCCACCCTATCATTCCATATCTCTTGAGGAAAAGACCACTCAACCCCGACAAGAGCAACGATATACATTGTACCTTTATGTGCAATTATATTCATCACTCATTCTCCTCATCAAGATATTTCAAAAGTTCTTTTGTCTGCATAACTGGTGTCGGCTCATCATGCATTATAACTAACTCTTGTCCCTCGGTGGTGGCTGTAATGATTTCCTCTTCATAAGGAATCTCAAGGTTCTCCATTAAATGCCTAGTAGATATCTTACCACCATCACCTGTACAGCTATCGCAATACGCAACCTGTTGCACATCTTCAGTAACATAATCTACATCTAGGTAGATATCATCAGGTAACCTAACTCCACTACGCGGGCGATACGTTTCATGTACATCCAAAGTAGCCTCTTCATCTATAGACCCTTTGAAGGTTTTTGTCCGCTCATAACGGAAGAGAATATGATTATTTGTGTAGTTATTAGTATATCCACAGTTTGAACACTCTTGGAAAAAGACTTTAACAGTTGCAGATTTAAATTCCCACTGGCTGTGGACAATCCTATAAGGCGTATGCCTCTTTTGATATACTCCAGTACCTGGAGATTTGGTTTTAGTTTTCTTATCTAGTTTAGCTTGATAAGCCTTAAGTTCATCCTCCGTAAGAAGGGAAAGCATCAACGCGTCTACACTCATGCTAATATCTCCTCTAATGACATAGGAGCTACACGGCGTCCTCTAAGGACACAATAGATAACTCTGATTTCAGGATGGTGACAGGTAAGCCAGTCTAGTTGCTCTTTGTCCAGCGTATAAAGAGTATCTGCTGCTTTCCACTCAGGTATGTCTTTCCATATAGAGACCGCCTCAATAAGAAGCGGGTCTACGAATAGAAAGGCCATTTGATTACTATAATTCATCTTTATAATCCCCTTATCCATGTGTTAACTAAATCTTTATTATTATTAAGTTTATCAAAAAAGACACAGGCTTCTTTAACATCGGCATAAACACTAGGGGCGTCTTGTTCGCTCCACGGTAACCTGCCCCAAGTATCAGCACAGTGTATAATATCTACTGCAAACCACGCAGCTTTTTCAGAAACATCATTACTAGCACCAGCGGATTCTAATTCATACCACTTTAAACCAGTAAGTTCATCTGACTTAAGGACAGCACGATAAAACATGCCGTTTATAAGTAGCGCGGGGACAGGTATACTATCATCTAAATATTTTTTCATTTTTTATCCTTATGAGGCGCGTTGCCTCGGTTAGTTACCCTCGTCACGGTGACAAGGATTTGGCTAAGCAGTAAATCTTGAAATCACTCAACCATCAATACCATTATACGCCAAGTAAATTCATATCTCAATACCTTTCTCACATATCTTAAAAAAAACATTGAGATATAAATTGCATTGGGTATGTCCCCTTTGGGGGCTAAAGCTGACTGTACTCATTCGTGTCGCTAAGTAAAGGGTTCGCTACGCTCTGCCTTCGGCAGCCCTTGACTTGCTTACTCATTTCGTATCAGCGCAGCCGACCCCGCAGGGAGAGCATACCCGCCGCTAGCCAATCGCTTAAGGTGTAACAAAGACACCCAAACGAGAGAAAAGAGCATTGTATTTCATCATACCAATCTCTACTTTCTCTAGTCGTATTGCAGCCCTATCAGGGTTTTGCATACGCCTAGCTCCTGCAGTCTTCGGGCCGATGCCGCTACGCTTACGCACGTAGGGAACGAACCCTGGGTCTACTACTTGCCCATCTACTGTTGCATCATTAGACATAATGTCTCCTTATATATTGATGTCGCCGTTACCAGCTCCATTTGGGTTAAGACCAGTGGCTTCAGCCAGGTCATCTATATTCACATCACCACCACCATTCTCCATCGAGGATGGGGAGGCCTGTGAGTTGTCGTTTCCCGCAGTTGCATCGTTTGCATTTTCAGCAAGGACTTCATCAACATGAGTGACATCTTCACACTCGCCATCAATGGGTTCTTCTTCAGATACATACTTAGGGCAATCTTTATTAGGACAATTCTTTAACTCAGTCAATATGTGATTACAAATAGCACACTGATTCTTAAAGATATTGTTAGCGTTAAGCATTCCAGGAACATTCTCATCGCCTACTGTTGGAGCATATTTTTCATTAAACTCCTCAACAGTAATATCGGTAATGATAGCATCCTCTAAAGATACTTCAGTCATACGATACTTTTGGCGAAATTGAGCGACCTCGCCCCAATGGTAATCCGTGCAAAACTTATCTCCACGTACAGCAAAGATTTTCTCACGTATTTGTCCGTAAGTTTCGCCCTCCATTGGAAGATATTTTTCAGCAAGACTCTCACCATGTTTGTCTTTATGGTCGGAGCCAAAGGTTACAAAATGTTTCATACTACTCTCCAGTTGGTTCTATTAATATTAATATCCTACGTACTACACTGACAAAGCCCAGCATCGCAGCTAGGCACTCCATGAGGGAGATTAGTTTGGTCTCAAAATTTCATGATATTTCTCCTCTTCTGTCTTAGATCTTACGTAAACATTAAAATAGTGTTTACGTAAAGTCTAATTTAGGTTAAAAAAAGACCCGCCCCGTAATGGGGCAGGCCAGATACTACAGAAGCGGGATTAGCCTTCAGCTGAATCACCAACCAAGTCAGCCATAAGACCTTCAACATCAACATCAGCAGCTTCACTACGCAACTCACTGATTTTGGCGCTAACCGAATCGGCATTACGAAGAGCGGCACGCTTGTCTTTGTCCAAAGCCTGGATAACACCAGTAGCTTGTGCAATGCTCCAGTCTTTCAACTCTGCGACAGCTTGAGCGAAGAAAGGATCAACAGCAGCTTTACGTGAGCCACCTTCTGATGGTGATTTCCAAAGACCCTTGCTGAAGAAAGAATCAAAGTATTCTTGCATAGATGCAAACTTTTCTTCTGGGTCAGTTTTCTGTGAGGTACGATCTTGTAGCAATTTTGTCAGCCCGTAAACAACTAAGGACTTTTGTTTCTCACCATCTGCTAGGGTGGCAGGAACTTCAGATGTTAGGAACTCACGACTTTTAACTACTTTGTCTTCAGTGCCGCCATCTTCAGTTTCAAGTTGAGAGATAACATTTACGGTGACGCTTTCTGCGCCCATGATATATTGCATTTTCATTTTATAAGTCCTCCTCGGACATTGTTTAAAATTGGTACTACGTTTGATAAAAGGCAATTTTGCCAGTGGGTTATTATAGTACTTTAGGGTAGTAGACGATACAAGCTTTAATTCAACTTATCCTGAATTAATTTTCGGATGGCTTCAAGCTCCCCACTTTGTGATTCTAGTTGGTCATTGGCTTCATCAAATAAGCCATCTTCTAATAACCCTTGTGCATAGTATAACTCAGCTAAAAGGGATTCTATTTTTTCAATGATGTCTTCACTCATATCTTAAATTCCTGTGATTTGGACTCGATAGCATCTAAGTCCGTTTGGGTTTCAGGAGTGATGAAAGTATCATCTAGCTCCATTAGTTGAGATGTTATGTTTGCCAGCGTCTTCTCCTGTGTTGCTGACCTTGTTGGTTTATTGATTAAGTTATCGTAACCAGTCCGGAGGCTGGCTATGCGTTTTCTCTTGATTTCTTCTTCACTCTGTTCTTCAATAGGTAAATCGGCTAGGGAGGCAACCGCAGCGGGGCTATCATCTTTAGGGATATGCTCCGCCTCGATATCTTCTTGTTCCTGTATCTCTGTTGATTCAATTCCCAAGAGTTCAGCAGTAGAAGGGAGGTTGCCAACTACATCGCTTGGTACAAGCATAGCCGCCTCGGGGATTGTTTCTTCAATAACTGTATCAGCAAGTATATCGATGGGGCGGTTAGTGACTGGAGTTTCATCAAGTGCAGCCGCCAGTGGATCTTCCTCTTTGTTTGTCTGTGGATTGAGAAATGTTAGTGTTAAGAGATGCTCTGCTGCCGAGAGTTGGACTTGAGGTATTAAGTCCAGGAGGTGCGAGAGGTCTAGTAGTTCTTGTTGTACTAGGGATGACTTTGTGCTGCGGGTGAGCAGTGAGTCGTATCGGCGCTGTATGGAACGGCGGTAACCATAGAAGTAGCTACGGTCATGTCGCAGGGCTTTGATTGTTTTGTACTGAATCACTAAGGGTTCATCCAAAAAAGGGACGCGTTCAAGTATGCGTCTGAATTTAGGTGGATAAGTGTTAGGGAGTGTGGGCGTTGGCATAAGTCTTGTTACTCCCCTCTTAAGATACAGAGTTTATCATGAATCATCATGGTGAAGTTGGCGATGTCGGCGCATTCAAGTTTAGCACCGGCCATGTCTTGATTGATAAGAGCAGATTCAAGCTCGGCAAGTTCATCTTTGAGGCGGAAGAGTAGATAGTGTATAGAGATGTCCCGCCAATCATTCTTGAGCATGTTTTCTTGTAGATGAAGTTTGTGTTTCATGTCTTTGTTTAGGCCGCGCATAGCGACTTTAATGTTTTCGTGGCGTATAGTTGTGTCTTGCATAGGTATGTCCTCGAGGTTGGTGTTAATAGGTGGGTATTGTAAGCGGGGTAGGTAGACGTTGCAAGTGTTAGTTTACCAGTCTTAACTTGAGTTACCCTATCTTGCCCAAAGTTGCCTACATTTCCCCACATTCTACCAGACGTGCTGTAACTGGGGTGGGGGGGTTTTATATATACCCTACCCGTCTACCTATTTAGAAAAAAAAAAAAAAAAAAATCTATATATACATATATGGGGGGTATAGGGGTAAAGGGGGGTAGACCCAGTTATAGAGCGTCTGGGATAATGTGGGCATATGTGGGCAACTATAGGCAACTATGGGGAAGATACGTAAACTCTTATATTTTGGCGGGATAACACGAAAGTCAAATAGGTCGCAGTTATATCATGTGGGTTGGGGGCTTGGTGCAGGTACCAGGGGACAGGAGGTTGTAAGTATCTGTTTAGTAATATTATTTAGGGACACGGCTGTTCAGGCCAATGGCCGCGAAATGAAAGTCTGGTGTGTCTTAGTTATATGTCGGGGGTGGGAGAAAAATACACCCAGCCGTAAGGCCAGGTGCAGTTGGTGCGGGGGTAGTAGCTACTCGCGGGGGAATATCATATCCTTTATATAGGCATAATTAAACACCTCGATACAGCCTTCCTCTATATCCATATGCAATTTCTCGCTTATTTCAATAGGCATAGCCATTAGAGCTTGCTCAAGTGCTCGAGCAAAATCTACCGTAATAGAATCCCCGGTATGCTCCGTAGGTAACTTAATGTAGGCGATATCTTCTATATAAATAGTTTCTTCGCCGTTAGAGTCTTTGAAGCGGCAACCCATTTGCATTGCTGCTTTAAAATCGATTCTAATCATAACTTATATCCTAATAGGTGCCACATCCTTGTGGCGGGTTTTAAGTAACTAACTACTCTTGTGGTGTATCTGTCAGCTTCGCCATCATTGCGTTAACTTCCTCAGCACTTATAGGTGCTAAGGCCGCCTCCGCTTTAATGCGTGCTACCTCGGTCACAATAGCTTGGGATTCTCGTACCGTTTTACGGGCTTCTGAATCCATTTGCTGAAGTGCTGCGTTAGCTTGCAGTACGGTGATACCTTGTACGTTAGCCAATGCTTGCACAACCTCTGTTGATATTTGAGCGCCTCGTGGCTGCGCGGCTGCGCGCCAGATACCGGCTTTCAAGTTATCAATAGTGGCCTCATACTCAGCCAGCCTAAGCGTTGTATCAGGCTGCCCACTAGAACGCTGTTGGCATACGGTGCTAACACCATGTGCCTTAGCAGTAATAGTAGAGTCACCATCTTGCAACAACTCAGGGATTTCGCTGAGAGTAACCTCAACAGTTCTCACAACTTCTGCATCCTTCCAGCTTGTATCAAGTGATACACGCCTTTGGTGCGTGAATACAACAACCTCAGAATCAAGGTCGATGTCAATGCGCTCATAGCGCGGTGTTGTAGTAGACATAAGTCATACTCCATATTTGTAGTTAATGAAATGCTGTACGCTATCAGCAGATATACTGCTCTGGCCAAGTGGCACATAGGCGCGGTATGCGTACAGCTCCGCCTATGCAAAGGGGCTCTTGTCTAACAAGCTCTTAGTGCCTTCACAATATACAATGCATTTGGCGTGCCAACTTTTGACGCGGTAGCACTAAAGGGCTGTATAGTTAGTGGATACTAACTTAATAATATATGGGTGACAATAAGCGTCACTATGTGACAACGCATGTGACCATTTGTGCCACCCTATAGGCCACGTGGTACAGGTGTATACAATCCTGAATGTATGCATTGCTTTACATACGCACGTGTATGCACCTACCCATCCCCCACCTACCCACGTCCCGCCTCAATCATAAGACGCAATCTAATTATGCAACAAAATCTGAGTATTCTTTACGTAAACATTAATACCGAGTTTACGCAAAGTAGGTCGACATTCTTTTTTAGTGTCCCTAGGTGGCGAGGTTAAACGTACGAGCGTCAACTAAGGTATTTACGTCCTGCCGCCAACGTACGGGAGTCATCGACTGAAACCAGCCCCGCTGCGGTCTATCCAACCCAACTACAAAAACCGACCAAACGATCGCGCCTTTACTTCCCTCCGGCGGCATCGGCCTTATACATGCGAGGACGAACTTGTCAAGTAGTCTAGCGAAGCGAAGCGTAGCGGCTACTTTACAAAGTGAGACCCGTATGTAAAATGGCCGTCTACGGCGAGGGTAAGTAAAGCAGATAGAGATAATACTTCTTGAAGTATCCCTTATATATACTATAATTAAGTTATAGATAATTAGGAGGTGTATCGTGACTGAGCAAGGGTTAACTCCCGCAAAAAGAGAACCTGTGAAGAGACTTTCACACAGACATAAACGTGTCTTAGATTTTATGGTGCGTAACCCAGAAATGCGTCTGCAAGATGTAGCGACTGCTGTTGGGTATACGAATGCTTGGGTATCGACTATTGTACATAGTGATTTATTTCAAGCTGAGTTTGATAAAAGGCGTGCTATATTCGAGAACCAAGATAATCGTGCTCTAACTGCTAAGATTGATAAAATTGCTCATGAAGGATTGGATCAACTATTTGACCATATTGCGTTATCTGTAGATGATGATGACTTTGATGAACTCGATGGACCGAGCTTTAATGAAGTCAAACAGGTAACGGAATTGGCGTTAAAGGCTTCTGGGTATCTTAGTGGTGGGAATAAAGCTCCTACTGTTAATATCCAGAATAACCAAACTGTGCAGACTCCAGCGGTGGCTGCATCTACTTTAGAAACAGCTAGAGCGAGAATTATCAATGGTAATGCAGACAGTAGCGAATCCAGTTCACAAGCCCCCAAAGCGATTGAAGCTGGCCAAAAGTCCTAAAGGTGCAAGGTTTTGTACCCCTCCCTCGTTTGCTAAAGGTAAACCGAGGGGCAGGGGTATACGAGCAGAGGGGTTACGATATGAAGCAAGGGTACAAAAATATCTTATTGCTAAGTATGGGGACTGTTATATCCCTGGTCCTTGGATACAGTTTTATGACCCTAATCAACGCATCTGTCAACCAGATGGACTTCTTTTTGATTTGGAACGGGGACGCATCATTCTTGTGGAGATAAAGCTTAGGCATTGTCAGGAAGCGTATTGGCAATTACAGAAGCTTTATTTACCTGTCTTAAGAGAGATGTTTCCTTATTCTTTATGGGAGATCTGTTGTATTGAAATTGTGCGATGGTATGATCCCGAAGTACAATGGCCGGTTAAACATATCTTAAGGGAAAAGGTAGAGGATGCACCGAGTAGTATTATTGGTGTTCATATTTATAATAAGGTATAGTCTATGAATGATTTACAGATATCTGTAGATGAAGCTGTGCAATTAGGTGCAAGTGATACGATCTTTTTTGGTCAATATTTCTTTCCTAATGCATGTCGACAAGCTTCACCTCAGTTTCATTATGATATAGTCGATTTAGTAGAAGATAACGATAATAGATTAGCTGCTGTTAAGATATTTAGGGGTGGGGCAAAGACTACTCTCCTAAGGGTCATACTTGGTAAGCGTATCGCTTATGGTATATCTCATACGATTCTAGTGGTATCGGAGACAGCAGATCATTCTGTTAAAACCCTTCGGTGGTTAAGAACTGCTGTACTCCATAATGCTTTATATAGGGATACTTTTGGTTTAAAGCCAGGAGCTAAATGGACAGACGGGGAGATTGAAATATATAGTACTGTCTTAGATTGTACTATTAATGTAGTCGGTAGTGGTATATTTGGACAAACAAGGGGGCTGAATATCGATGATAGACGGCCAGATTTCATACTATTGGATGATATACATGATGATGAAAATGCGAGAACACCTGAAATGCGGAAGAAGGTTAAAGAAACTTTATATGGGGCTATCCTTAGAAGTCTCGCACCTACTTCCGAATGCCCAACCGCCACCGCCTGTATGCTCCAAACACCCTTGCAAAGAGAAGACGCCATCGAAGAAGCGATGAAGGATGATGCTTGGGCAAGTATGTCAGTGTCTATTTTGAATGAAGCTAATGAATCTAACTGGCCAGAACGATGGACAACAGAAGAGATATTAAAAGATAAGGAATCGTATAGACAAAGGAATCAAATGTCTGTGTGGTATAGAGAAATGGAAGTTAAGGTGACAGCGGATGAGTTAGCCTTCTTCAGTATGCAGTGGTTGAATAATTATGAAAATAGACCAGAAGGAGGTTACACGTATCTTGGTATCGATCCGACACCACCTCCTAAAGAATCTCAAGAACTTGGTAGTGGCCACCGCCTCGATGATGCTGTTATTTGTGCTATTCTTGTACGTGGTAAGAACGTTTACTTGTTGGACTACTATAAGACGAAAAGCCCTAATCCAAATGAGTTTGTGGAAAAGATCTTCGAGTTCCACCAAAGATATAAACCTCTCCGAACAGGACTTGAAACTGTTCTCTTCCAACGAGTCATTAAAAATCTTATCGAGACAGCGCAGCAACGTAAGAGGTATTATTTTGCGATTACGCCAGTTGAGGATAGACGCAAGAAAAGCATTCGAATCAGGCAAGAAGTAACTGATTGGGCTAGTGCTGGAGCGGTATATGTTAACAAAAGGAAGCATACCGCCTTCATGGATCAGTATGCTGAATACCCTGATGTGAGTCATGATGATATTTTGGATGCGTTCGCTATTGCGCTAAGTATGATCCAACCGGCTGCTTTAGATGATTATATTGAGGGTGAATGGGAAGAAGTTGAGGATTTATTGAGCCTAGACCACATTGAACATAGTCCTTAGATATAGGAAATAGTTCTTGAAGTGTCGTTGTGTTTATGTTATTTTGTTACTTTAGAAGAAGGTAAGTATCGATGGTTGCATCACTAAACAAAGAAATGCCAAAAGGGTCTAAACTTCATGATGAGATTCGTGATAAGATCCGAGAGCGTTATCAAATGTCGTATAACGAGATGGTGAAACGCTGGCCGACTTGGAGAAAGATTATCCGAGAAAGGTTTGCTTTTCCTGATGCTGCTGCCGTTGCAATCAAAAACAGAAGTCGCCCTGATAATGACTTAGAGGTGCAAGTACCTTTTACATGGGCAATGCAACAAACATCTGTTATGTATTTAACGAGTGTGTTTCTGGGAAGGAATCCTATATTTCAGTATACAGGACGGCATGGTGAAGGACAAGATCAAGTATTAGGTATGGAAGCATTGATCGATTATCAAGTGCAGGTTGGGGAGATGGTTCCTAATATGTACACTTGGATTAGCGATTCTCTTGATCTTGGGTTAGGTGTTATCGGTGAGTATTGGTGTGAAGAGACTCATCGTGTTAAAAGAATCGTGGATAAACCTGCCAAGAGTTTTTTGGGTATGGAGATTCCTGGAAAGACTGAAAGAGTGACAGAGACAGCTGAGGTTCCTGGGTATGTTGGTAACAAGACGTTTAATGTACGGAGTTTTGATTTTTTCCCTGACCCTCGGATTCCTATTAGAGATTGTCAACGCGGTGAGTTTTGTGGTAGACTTACTGAATTAGGTTTTCATGAGATACAAGAACGAGAAGCTAATGGTGAGTACTTCAATGTCGAAGAACTTAAAAAGCATTTAAAAAGAAATAGTAATCAAAAGTCTGGGTTCAATCGTGAACGTACAGTTGTTGATGAAGAACATGATATCCCAGAAGTAACGCTTAATACATCGCTTGCTGGTAGAAGCGACAGGAATACAGATTATGTCGAAATTCTTGAGATGTACGTTAAAGTTATACCAAAAGACTGGGGGCTTGGGGACAGCAAGTATCCTGAAATGTGGGTGTTCACTCTGGCGAATGATGTGTTGCTCATTGGCGCTCGCCCTTATGGTATGTTTCACAATCGTTTCCCTTTCCATGTTCTTGAGTATGAAATTAATGGACATCATGTACACGCGCGTGGCATGAATGAAATCATCAAGCCGTTGAATAATGTCTTGACGTGGATGTTTAATAGTCATATTTATAATGTTCGTAAGACGATTAATAACGAGCTAGTTGTTGATCCTTCGCGTATAAATATGGCTGACTTTAAAAGACCTGGACCTGGGCGTATATTGCGTCTGAAGGCTCAGGCATATGGTACTGACCCTAAATTATCTATCCATCAGTTAAATATGAATGATGTGACTAGAGGACATCTTAACGATATGAATAATGTTAAGAACTTTATGCAGATGATATTTGGTCTTAATGATTCCCTTATGGGGGCACTCGGTGGTAGTGGTCGTAAGACGGCAACTGAAGTCAGAACGTCAAGCACCTTCGGTGTGAATAGACTAAAAACTACTGCCGAGTATTTTTCTGTTACAGGCTTTCAATCTTTGAGCCGTAACTTAGTTACATCGACACAACAACTGTATGATATGGAAAGGCAGTTTAAGATAGCTGGTAATAGTTTAAATGAGAAGAATTTTGTACGTATTACTCCTGAGCTTATTTCTGGCTTCTTTGACTTTGTA
>Ga0209578_10001944_pt1 | contig 18055 bp, 11 predicted proteins | sample tdAd472_FD_187127 | JGI IMG/M metagenome (GOLD analysis project Ga0209578, IMG submission 187127) | Marine sediment microbial communities from the Atlantic coast under amendment with organic carbon and nitrate - tdAd47.2 (SPAdes)... | ecosystem: Environmental > Aquatic > Marine > Coastal >...
CGGCAGCATGACGAAGGAGTTGCGGGTACCAAAGCTGAAGGTGAGGGTGCGGCCGATAGTGGGCGTGAACCCGAATAGCTCACTGAGCCCCTTGCCGATAATGGCGGCGGCAACCAGGTAAAGCACAAAAACCACAAGCGCCGACCACAGCAGGGCGCCATTGTCGATCACCAGGCTGACTTGGGAGCCGGCAATTAGAAACACCACCAATGCCAGCAACGGCACGGGCAGCCACCCAAGCCAGTCCACCAGTGTTTGCGCGCGTGGGTGTTTTTCCGTCAACCGTTCGGTAATCCAGGCCAGGATCAGTGGGGTGACAATCAATCCGAAGAAAGCTGGCAGCAAATGGCTGGCGATCGCCAGCTCAATGGCGATATTGCCCATGAAAAGCCAGATATAAACGGGTAGCATAATGAGCTGGACAATCAGCAGGATCGGCGCAGCCGCGATGGCCCGGGCGCCGTCCCCACCGCCAAGATGGGTAAAACTGATAAACCAGTCCGTACAGGGCACCAGCAGTACCAGCAGTACGCCGAGACGAATAGCGGGATCATCCGGTAACAGCCACAACAGAAGACCAACGACCACCGGTATCAGGATAAAATTGCCCGTCAGCAAAGCGGCCAGAAAGCGGCGATCACGAAATGCCGACGTGAGATGTATCAGTGGTACCTGAGTGAAAGTGGTATACAGGAGAACGCCCAGGGCTGGCCGAAGAAATAGCTCCCAATCTCGGGTCTGTTCTGGTGAGCCCCAGCCGATGGCCATGCCGGCCAGGATGGCAACCAGATAAAGCCAGACCTGATATCGCTCCAGTTGTTCGCGCATTTAAAGCTGTTCCTGCTGTTTTTCGAGGGCACGATAATATCATTGGTGCGCAATGAACTCCCGACACTTGCCCTGAGCATTACGGCAGGCTTATCGAGGGGGACTAAAATCTCTTTAGGTTGGGTCGGGAGAGATACAGTAAAATGGTTAGCGTCAGCGTTATACCTTTTTGCCGGCTAGCAGACAGAGTGGAGAGCTTCCCCATAGGGTTAGTAGTTACCCCCGGGCAGCCTGATGTTGACCGTTGTTTAGTGGAGCTATCAGCAAAAATTGAAATTATTTTTAAGGAATTTTTGAGCATGGTATTTTTCATGGTATTAGGCTCAAGGCCAAAAATAACTGCATGAATTTAAAGAATAAAACGGGCTTATTGATAATAGAGTGGGAGTAATTCCAGGTCTGGCGCTGGCTGTACTTCACTAGGGCCACCAAGCAGGCTTTTTCATGGTGTATCCCTCTAAGATACGAGAGCGGCGCCCATAACCGACTTTGGCTGGCTTCACTGCAGCTCGCCTGGGAGGGTGTTTCGCCGTGATTACACCGCAAAAAGACGCGGAACAGGCAGCGACAATAATGATGGCGTAAAACCAGTCTGCCGCCATGATTGTCCGTGTGACGCTTCAGATACCTGTCGATGATCAGGCCGCACGCGCGAGTTGTGCCAAAAATACCAGCGATGCTAAGGTCGCCAAAGAATTCTTAAGTGTAGATATCCGCAATACGGTATAGAAAAATTTGTCCTTCGTTGGCCGCGCTCGCGACCTGTTAAAACCAGCAGAGTTATTTTTAGGAGATCAATGATGAGCGAAGGTAAATGTCCAGTCGCACACGGCGGTGTTACCGATAGTGGCACGTCAAACATGGATTGGTGGCCCAAGGCCCTGAACCTCGATATTCTGCATCAGCACGACAGCAAAACTAATCCGATGGATGAAGGTTTTAACTACCGGGAAGAAGTCAAAAAGCTCGATTTTGCGGCATTAAAAAAAGATCTGACCGCCTTGATGACGGATAGTCAGGACTGGTGGCCAGCAGACTGGGGACACTATGGCGGCCTGATGATTCGTTTGTCCTGGCACGCAGCGGGCACCTATCGTATCGCCGATGGTCGTGGGGGCGCCGCCACCGGTAACCAGCGTTTTGCGCCGATCAACTCCTGGCCCGACAACGCCAATCTTGACAAAGCCCGTCGTCTGCTATGGCCGATCAAGAAAAAATACGGTAACAAACTTAGCTGGGCGGACTTGATCACTTACGCCGGGACCATTGCTTATGAATCCATGGGGCTGAAAACCTACGGCTTTGCTTTTGGACGTGAGGATATCTGGCATCCTGAAAAAGATACATACTGGGGGGCTGAAAAAGAATGGCTGGCCCCCAGTGAAGATGACAATGGTCGGTATTCAGGCGAGCGCGACCTGGAAAACCCGCTTGCTGCCGTGATGATGGGACTGATCTACGTCAACCCTGAAGGTGTTGACGGCAACCCTGATCCGTTGAAAACAGCCAGAGACGTGCGGGTTACTTTCGAACGAATGGCGATGAATGACGAGGAAACTGTTGCACTGACTGCCGGCGGCCATACGGTTGGTAAATGTCACGGTAATGGTGATGCGGAATTGATTGGCCCGGAGCCTGAGGGTGCTGCCATTGAAGAGCAGGGTTTAGGCTGGAATAACCACAGCAAACGTGGAATCGGTCGTGACGCTCTTACCAGTGGTCTGGAAGGTGCATGGACAACGCATCCGACCCGGTGGGACAACGGTTATTTTGACATGCTACTTAATCATAAGTGGGGAGCGGTAAAAAGTCCGGCGGGCGCCTGGCAGTGGGAGCCGATGGATATCAAGGAAGACGACAAACCAGTTGATTCCGAGGATTCATCGGTTCGCCAGAACCCGATTATGACGGATGCCGATATGGCGATGAAAGAGGATCCGGAGTACCGCAAGATTTCCGAGCGCTTTGCCAGCGACCCGGCCTACTTCTCAGAGGTGTTTGCCCGTGCCTGGTTCAAGCTGACCCACCGTGATATGGGGCCCAGGTCGTGTTACGTCGGCCCCGATGTACCCCGGGAGGATTTGATCTGGCAGGACCCGGTTCCTGCAGGCAGTAGCGACTATGATGTCCAGTCAGTCAAGGACAAGATTGCCGCCAGTGGCCTGGCTGTCAGTGAAATGGTTGCGACTGCCTGGGACAGCGCCAGGACCTTCCGTGGCTCGGACAGGCGCGGTGGTGCGAATGGTGCACGCATTCGCCTGGCCCCTCAGAAGGACTGGCTGGGTAACGAACCCGAGCGCCTGAACAAGGTGTTGTCGGTGCTAGAGACAATTGCGGCACAAACCGGGGCCAGTGTGGCAGATGTGATTGTGCTGGCAGGTAATGTGGGTGTTGAGCAGGCTGCCAGCGCGGCAGGTGTTGATGTCAGGGTACCTTACTCACCGGGGCGCGGAGATGCCTCGGACGAGATGACCGATGTCAGCTCCTTCGAAGTGCTGGAACCGCTGCATGATGGCTTCCGTAACTGGCTTAGGGAAGACTATGTGGTCAGTGCTGAGGAAATGATGCTGGATCGTACGCAGTTAATGGGGCTTACCGCCCGTGAAATGACCGTGCTGGTTGGTGGCATGCGTGTGATCGGTGCTAACCATGGCGGCAGCAAACAGGGTGTATTCACTGATCGCGAAGGTGCCCTGACAAATGATTTCTTCGTTAATCTGACTGATATGGCCAATACCTGGAAACCGGCCGGTGAAAACCTGTATGAAATCCGCGATCGAAAGACAGATGCAGTCAAGTGGACGGCATCCCGGGTTGATCTGGTGCTAGGTTCCAACTCGATCCTGCGTGCCTATGCTGAAGTCTATGCTCAGGATGACAATCAGGAAAAGTTTGTTCACGACTTTGTAGCGGCCTGGAGCAAGGTGATGAACGCTGACCGTTTCGATCTGGCATAAGCTGTCGAGACTGGCTGAAATAGAGGACGGCGTTTTGGAAAGGTCTGAAACGCCGCTCTCAACGATAGTCCCTACGTAAACTGGAACAGAGATCAGGTTATTTCAAGCGCGCTATGGTGACGCGGCGGCTTCATGGACGGTGATAAGGGGCCGTTTACGGCGATATCGACGATCTGTACGAGGGGGCCAAGATTGAAGCTGATGCCGTCTAGGTCGAAAAGGTCAGGACCTATTTCTACGCTGGCAGTGCTGACGAGAAAGGTGCTCCGTATTGGTCGGTCTCCACACCGGTTGCAGCGTCGCACTCGGCTGTTTCCATCGACCCCCCTCTCGGCCGTTCTGCGGCCGGAGATATGGCATTTAGCCAGCGCCGCTGTCGGGCATGGGATTGGCCAAGGCGGGTGGCCATAGCTGTGAGCCGGAGCATAAAAACTGGACGGTATCCTGATCGGATTCGTTTCATCGTGAACTGAAATAAGTTAGTTTTCGACACGATGGAAAGAATACGCCGCTCGCTCAACAGATTTGTCGTCCGGGCTTCTAATGGAAACAGCAACGCTGCCCCGCTGCAGGCCACGCTTTTCGTGGTGGTTTCCGGTGCCCTGCTGATCTTCCTGATGCAGTTTTCCCGGGAGGAAAGTCCTGATTTCACGAGCTTTGAGGCCGGACCGGAGCGCAAAGAAGCGTTTTTCTCTTTTCTCTTACCGCTGGTACAAAAAGAGAACGAAAAGATTCTGGAGCTCCGTGCAGAACTGGTCGAGTTGCGCGACGAGCTTGACAATGTTTCTTTTTTTGAACGCCTGATGGTGGAAAAACGGGCTGAGGAATACGAGGTGGAATCCTTCGATATCTCCAGCCCCGAGCAATGGGAAATCCTCATTCGCCGCATCGATATCGTACCGCCTTCACTGGCCCTGGTTCAGGCAGCCAATGAAAGCGGTTGGGGTACCTCGCGCTTTGCCCGTGAGGGCAATAACTTCTTCGGGCATTGGTGTTATGTCGAAGGTTGCGGCATTGTTCCTTCCCGGCGGCCTGAAGGAGCCAACCATGAAGTCGCCGATTTCTCGTCGCCCCAGGAATCAGTTGAGCGCTATATTCATAATCTCAATCACCACCCCGCTTATCAGGGTCTGCGCCAGGTCCGCGCAGTTCTGCGGCGCAAGGGTGAAGTGATTACCGGAGCGAAGCTTGTCGGCAAGTTGGACAGATACTCTGAGCGGGGTCAGGACTATATCGACGACCTGCGCGCCATGATGCGAGTGAATGATTTGCATGATCTGGACCTGACGCTGAGGCACGAAGGTTAGGTCCCAGCGCTACTGCCGCCAGAACCCCGATCAACGGAGATTTCCTCTTACCGAGCGGACGCCGAAAACAACGGAAGGAATTAAATCAGCAGTGGTGGCTGGTTCGCGAGGTCAGCGTGCGCCGCAATCCGCTCTGCCAATAGAAAAATGAAGTAGCTGACAAAGGCCCTGAAGGGGCTTTCAAGGGGCCCGGTCGGCGACTAGCTAGTGCAAAGATGGTGATGAAACGGCTGACTTGAAGTACAGCGTAGCGGCGCTTGCGGAGGAGAATATATTTTATGTATGTTCGCTGAGTGAAAAAAGTGCGGAATTATTTGGGCGAGAGCTACCGTGAAGTACGCTTTTGTTCGGTCTCGGATTCCTGGTCACCCATGATGATCGCTGGCAGGGGCAAATACCCAGCCAGCGTGAACGCACCGGCGTGCTGAAACCCTGGCAGATGTTAAAGCGTCAGGGCAAGGCTGTGGTAAACACCAGGCTGCCTCGCTCCGCTGGGCCGAGGGGACTGTTGGCAATCAGCGCAAGTGTTTCATGGTCACCATCCGATCAAAGTATTCGCCTTGGTGTTTTTTTGAGTGCTCTGTAGAACCTGTTTAGCATTTGAAAATGCATCATTTTTCTCTCTCGGGTCAGCCTCTCACTTCAAAACAGGAACCCGCCGGCCGGGTGCTGAGGCTGGCCACGTTCCAGGCGGTTTCTGGTGTGATTGTTAAACAAATGAGGAAGGGTAGTTTGCCGCGCTTTGAGTGCTTGAATAGAGAGATGAGAGCCCAGCGACTCCTGGGGTATTGGCCGGTTGTAGAGATGCTCATCGAGGTTAAGCGTTTCGGGTAGCGCCTCACCTTTGTTAAACGGGGTGTGGGCCAATACCTCCCCGATTCTTCAGTTAAACCCCTCCATCATGCCATTGGTCTAAAGCTAAATGAGAGAGCGGGGAAGCCTGGATAAAAGTTTACTAAGCTATTGCAATAAGATGCCGCGCCAGTGGTGTGCTCCGTTGTAACGACGGAATTATTCAATCCTCTCCGTCGAATACCTGTTCTTTCCAGTCCGCTCCCAGCGCCTGTTCAATGTAGTCCCGCATGAACTGGCGTATTTTCTGCGATGACGTTACGTCTTCCTGTTCGCAGAGCTTTTCAAAGGCTGCTTTCTTTTGTGGGTCCACCAGGACCGTTAACCGGGCAGTACGTTTTTCCATGACGTCTCTCTTTGTTGACTGAGTGGTAGTGATAATTTGATTAATAATTGAGTGCGTCTAAATTAGCTTTCAGGGCCAGGCGCTCATCATCAGGCGCTGATCGATCATCCGGGGACCACCGGGCCTGCACTAACTAGCGATGCACCGGTCTCGGTGTCGGTGAAGCGTTCAAAGTTGGCAACAAATTTTCCGGCCAGGGAGGTGGCTTTTTCCGTCCATTCCTCGGGATTGGTGTAGGTCTTACGCGGATCAAGCAAGGCAGCTTCGATACTGTCAAGCGCAGCAGGCGTTTCCAGGTTGAAGAATGGCAACTGAAAAAACTCGGCGCTCTCAATCGAGCCATCCAGAATCGTATCGATAATCCGGCGGGTCGCCTTAATGGAAATGCGTTGCCCTGTTCCATTCCAGCCAGTGTTAACGAGGTAAGCCTGAGCACCGGATTGCTCCATTCGCTTTTTCAGCACTTCCGCATACTGGGTGGGGTGCAAGCTCAGAAACGCTGCGCCGAAGCAGGCCGAAAAGGTGGGGGTCGGCTCGGTTATACCGCGCTCTGTTCCCGCCAATTTAGAGGTGTAGCCAGAGAGAAAGTAGTATTCAGCCTGCTCTTTAGTGAGGCGGGCGACAGGCGGCAGGACGCCAAACGCATCGGCAGTTAGAAAGATTACTTTCGTCGCGTGGCCGCCCACGGACACTGGCTTGACGATATTGTTAATGTGGTAGATGGGATAGGAAACACGGGTGTTTTCGGTTTTAGAGCTGTCCGCGTAATCGATATTGCCTTCATTATCGACGGCCACATTTTCCAGTAGTGCATCACGCCTAATCGCAGCAAAAATTTCCGGTTCGTGCGCCTCGCTGAGGTTAATGGTTTTCGCGTAGCAGCCGCCCTCGAAATTGAATACGCCGTTATCGTCCCAGCCATGTTCGTCGTCCCCAATCAGCGCCCGTTTAGGGTCCGTGGACAGGGTGGTTTTGCCAGTACCCGACAAGCCGAAAAAGATTGCGGTATCGCCATCGCTGCCGACATTGGCAGAGCAGTGCATGGAGGCGATACCTTTTTGTGGCAGCAGGTAGTTCATTACCGAGAACATTCCTTTTTTCATCTCGCCGCCATACCAGGTGCCGCCGATAAGCTGCATGCCTTCGGTCATATTAAACGCCACAAAATTTTCGGAGTTTAAGCCCTGTTGTTGCCAGTTGGGGTTGGTGGTTTTAGCACCGTTCAATACGACAAAATCCGGCTCGAAATCCTCAAGTTCTACTGCGGACGGGCGGATAAACATGTTCTTAACAAAATGTGACTGCCAGGCGACCTCCGTCACAAACCGCACTTTTAATCGGGTATCCGGGTTAGCGCCGCTGAATAAATCATTCACAAACACGCGTTTGCCGCTAAGTTGACTACCAACCAGCGATTTCAACGATCCCCAGACATCCGGGGTAATGGGTTTGTTGTCGTTGACGCCCTGATCTGACCACCAGAGCGTATCGCGGGTGGTGTCGTCCTTAACAAAATACTTATCTTTGGGGGAACGCCCGGTAAAAATGCCGGTGTCAACCGCGACCGCTCCACTCTTGGTGACGCGACCAGCTTCGTAACCATTCAGTTCGGGGCGGGTTTGTTCCTGGAACAGGGTGTCGTAATCGGGGTTATAGAGAATTTCCAACGGATTCGTTATGCCGTATTCAGATAGCTGCTGGGTCAGGCGTGAGTCATTCATCAGGGGTAAACCTCGACGTAAATAGTGACTATTAATTTAATTCAGTATGACTTCGATTATAATGGGATTAACATACAATGCTCAATGAAACAGCTCGAATTACTAGCAAACCCATAAACCAATCGCTTTAGGTAGGATCACGCTGATGCCTCAAAGACAACACCTGTTTTCTCTGCGGCTAGCGCATGCGCTTCGTGAGGTGTTGGCAGAAGGATATGACTGCGACTCTTTTTTAAAAGACCTGATCGCCGGCGCGACAGTGGGAGTCATTGCCATACCGCTGGCAATGGCGCTGGCGATTGCCAGCGGCGTGCCACCGCAATACGGTCTGTACACCGCGATCATCGCCGGTGCAATTGTTGCTCTGGCCGGCGGCAGTCGGTACAGCATTTCAGGACCGACGGCTGCATTTGTAGTGATTTTGCAGCCATTAACGATGAAATACGGTCTGGCGGGACTATTACTGGCCTCGACCATGGCCGGTGTCATTCTTATTAGTATGGCCTACGCACGTCTGGGTCGCTTTATCGAGTACATTCCTGAATCCGTCACGCTGGGCTTTACCGGGGGAATTGCCATAGTGATTGCGGTGTTACAGGTTCCTGATTTTGCGGGGCTGGAGCTGCATGAGCTGCCGGAGCACTTTATTGGCAAGATTATCGCCATTGCCGCCCATCTACCCCAGATTGATTTGGCGAGCGCCCTGACCGCCGGTTTTACGCTGACAATCATGCTGGTGTGGCCGCGCTTGCGGACACCGGTTCCTCCCCATCTGCCGGCGCTGGTGCTGGCCTGCTTACTGGGGGTTTTCCTGGCGGCTATCGGTATGGAGGTTGATACCATTGGCTCACGCTTTCACTACCTGTTGGACGATGGCACGGAAGCGGCCGGTATTCCCCCCTTTCTGCCGGTGTTTGAATGGCCCTGGGATCGTGTCGGCGCGGATGGACAGCCGCTAGCACTCTCTTTCGCTTTAGTAACAGACCTGTTGCCTGCTGCTTTTGCGATTGCCATGCTGGGCGCGATTGAATCACTGCTTTGTGCAGTTGTGCTGGATGGCATGTCTGGCAAGCGTCATAGTGCAAACAGCGAATTGCTGGCTCAAGGGGTGGCCAATGTCATCACGCCCTTTTTCGGTGGCATCACCGCCACGGCTGCAATCGCCCGATCGGCCACGAATCTGAAAGCAGGTGCCCGCTCGCCCGTTTCAGGCGTGGTTCACGCACTGGTGGTACTGCTGGGACTATTGCTCCTGGCCGGTGCGCTGGCCTACGTGCCAATGCCAGCAATGGCGGCGCTATTGATGGTCGTGGCCTGGAATATGAGTGAAGCGCATAAATCCCTGAAATTGATAAAAAAATCCCCTACCAGCGATGTGCTGGTTTTTCTGGTTTGCCTCTCCTTAACGGTTTTCGTGGATATGGTCGTAGCCATCACGGTGGGGGTTATTCTGGCTTCCCTTCTGTTTATGAAAGAGCTGGCCGCTATCACCCACGTAGTGGAGATAACCAATAACCGAGAATTTCATAACGAGTCCTTACCGGCCAACTGGAAGGTGTTTAAAGTTCGCGGCGCACTGTTTTTCGCTGCCGCTGATCGTATCTTTGGCGAGCTAGCTCAATACGCTGGTGACCTGGATGGCATCATCCTGCACATGCGCTATAGCTCCTATTTGGACGCGGGCGGATTGGCGGCAATTGAAAAACTGATGGATCATTGCCACAAAAATCAGGTGCAACTGGTTTTTTCAAGCTGGCAGTTTCAGCCGCTAAAGACACTGGCCCGGGCCCGTGGTGATTCTTTAAGCCCACTAAATGCCTCGTTTCCTACACTAATCGATGCCATTAACGACGCTCAGGAGCGAGAACGGGGCAACGGCGCAGCATGACTGAAGAAAATACCCGCTGACCTGGTCCGTAAGTATGGAACGGCATGGCCAGCGGGGGGTGCCCATTACCGGTTTTTTGCGCTAGCTGAGGTCGCTATCGATGAAATAAACCGGTCATTTGAATTGACCGGGTCTTAATCCTGCAAACCAATTGATGCTATTCATTTAATCTCGTCTGGAGGCTTTTATTGATGTCAAATTTTCCACCGTGCCCCAACTGTCAATCGCAGTTCACTTATGAGGATCGCGATTTACTGGTGTGTCCCGAATGTGCTCACGAGTGGCAGGCAACGAGCGGAGGTGACGCAGAAGAGGCGGCTGGCAAATCGGTCAAAGACGCCAATGGCAACGCGCTGCACGAAGGCGATAGCGCGACGCTGATTAAAGACCTGAAGGTGAAGGGCAGTTCAAGCGTGCTAAAAATGGGTGCCAGAGTCAAAATCAACCGCATCGTCGATGGTGACCACAACATCGATTGTCGGGTCGATAAAGTGGGTGAGATGATGCTGAAGTCCGAGTTCGTTAAAAAAGCCAGGGGTTAAACGATGCCGAAGGCTAGGGTCGACATGATCCTTAACGATGGTTGGCGTGCAGCACACGCCCTGGCGACTGAATTTCAAATAATCAAAAAACAATGCGAGAAAAATTGTTATGAGCAGCGACGGGAGATCACCGATGGGTTTGTTTGAACGCTACCTGTCATTGTGGATTGCGCTTTGTATTGCGGCCGGCGTTATTCTGGGCGTTTCCCTGCCGATTTTTTTTGAGGCGATAGCGGGCATTGAATACGCCAGTGTCAATCTGGTGATTGCCGTCTTCATCTGGGTGATGATTTATCCGATGATGGTCAATGTCGATTTTGCATCCCTGAAAGACGTCGGCAAAAAGCCCAAAGGGTTGTGCATAACGCTGGTGGTGAACTGGCTGATCAAGCCCTTCACCATGGCAGCCCTGGGCATATTATTCTTCGACTACCTGTTTGCCGGGTGGGTTGATCCGCAAACAGCCAAGGAATACATCGCCGGAATGATTCTGCTTGGCGTTGCTCCCTGTACCGCGATGGTGTTTGTGTGGAGCCAGCTGGTAAGGGGAGATGCTAATTACACCCTGGTACAAGTCTCCATTAATGACATCATCATGGTGTTCGCCTTTGCGCCGATCGCAGCCTTGCTGCTTGGCGTGACGGATATTGTGGTGCCCTGGGAAACGCTCCTGCTGTCCGTCGTCCTCTACGTGGTTATTCCCCTTGTGGCAGGCTACCTGACGCGCAGAATGCTCGAAGGTAGTGGCACCGATGAGCGAATTGGTGAGTTCACCGCGAAGGTCAAGCCGTTTTCAATATTGGGGCTTCTGGCTACCGTGGTTTTATTGTTTGGTTTTCAGGCCCAGACTATCTTAGACAGGCCCATCGTGATTGCCCTGATTGCTATCCCGTTGCTGATTCAAAGTTACGGGATTTTTGTGCTGGCGTATGGGTGGGGTTACCTGTGGCGCGTACCTTTTAGTACCGCCGCGCCGGCCGCGCTAATTGGAACATCCAATTTCTTCGAATTAGCCGTTGCTGTCGCAATTAGCCTGTTTGGCTTGAACTCCGGCGCCGCTTTGGCGACGGTGGTCGGCGTGCTGGTTGAGGTGCCCGTCATGCTGTCGCTGGTAGCATTCGCAAACAGTACTCGTCAGCATTTTACCTAGACCTGCACCTAAAAACTGCAATGATTTGCCTGGACCGATAACCCCCCCGTTATTAGCCATTATCTCGATGCAACAGCCTATACAACGCCGGGATAACAAACAGTGTTAACAGGGTAGATGAGACCACCCCACCAATCACAACGGTAGCCAGGGGGCGCTGGACCTCTGAGCCTATTCCAGTATTCAGGGCCATGGGGATAAAACCCAATGACGCAACCAGGGCCGTGGTGAGTACCGGCCTCAGCCGGGTTAACGCGCCTTCGATAATGGCCTGATCCAACGTCTGCTCGTCTTTTATCAACTCACGGATAAACGACACCATCACCAGGCCATTAAGTATGGCAATTCCCGACAGGGCGATGAAGCCGACCGCGGCGGAGATAGAAAACGGAATGTCCCGCATCAGGAGGGCGGCGATACCCCCGGTTAGCGCCAGGGGTACACCGGAAAAAATGATCAGGGCATCTTTCACCGAGCCTAGCGCCAGAATCAAAAGCCCGACGATAATCAGCAGGGTTATCGGTACGATTACGGACAGCCGTTGCGACGCGGACTGCAGTTTCTGGTAGGTACCGCCGTATTCGACCCAGTATCCGGCTGGCAGGTCTACTGAGTCGTCAACGACATTCTGAATATCGGCAACAAAACTGCCCAGGTCGCGGCCACGAACATTGGCAGTAACTACCACGCGACGTTTGCTATTTTCACGGTTGACCTGGTTGATGCCCTCCACGTTTTCCAGTGACGCCAGTTCCTGCAGTGGCACACTTAACCCGCCGGGCAGATGAATTGGCAGGCGATACATGGCATCCACGTCGCTGCGCAAGGGCTCACCGAGCCGAACAACGATGTCGGCCCGGCGATCGCCCTCATAGAATTTACCGGCAACACGCCCACCAAAGGCGGTTGCCAGTTGTTCCTGTATCCGCATTTTGTCGATGCCGTACTGAGCCAGTTTTTCGAGTTTGGGGGTGATGACCAACATCGGCAGGCCGGTGGTTTGCTCGACCTGAATATCGGCAATGCCGTCTACCAAACTAATCGCCTTGTTAATTTCTTCTCCAACGGTCGCCAGGGTCTCCAGGTCGTCGCCGAACACCTTAATTGCCAGCTCGGCCCGGACTCCCGATAGCAGTTCGTTAAAGCGCATCTGTATGGGCTGCAAGAACTCATAACGGTTGCCGGGAATGTCGCTCACCAGTGCTTCAAGTTCAGTCACTACCTGGCTCTTCGGTTTGTTGGGGTCAGGCCACTGGTCGCGCGGTTTCAAAATAATAAAGTTATCTGCCACGTGTGGTGGCATAGGATCCGTCGCCACGTCTGGCGTACCAATTTTGGCGAATACGCGCGCTACCTCCGGATAAGTTTTAATTCGGGCCTCAAGGGTTTCCTGCAGCGCGATAGCCTGGCTCAGGGAGGTGCCGGGAATACGCAGGGCATGCATGGCGATGTCCCCCTCATCCAGATCAGGCGCAAATTCGCTACCCAGATGATTTATGCCCAGGCCGCTGATAATCACTAATAGCGTGGCCAGCCCAACCACCAGAACCCGGTGGTGCAGCACCCAGTGCAACGTAGGTCCATACAGGGCGGTTGCCCCACGCATAATGGGGTTGTGCTTTGCCTCAACCGGTTTCTTAAACAGCAGCGCAATGGCCGCTGGAACAAAGGTGACGGAGAGCAGGATAGAGCTGAGCAGGGCAATGACCACGGTGATGGCCATCGGGTGAAACATTTTGCCCTCAACCCCTTCGAGCGCGAAAATCGGCAGGTAAACGGCGGTGATGATAAACACGCCAAACAGGGCGGGCCGTATCACCTCTCGGGTGGCCTCAAATACCACCTCGAGGCGGTCTCGCAATGGGAGTTGCTGGCCATTGATACTGGCCTGGCTTAAACGCCGGAGGCAGTTTTCAACAATAATAATCGCGCCATCGACCAGTAGCCCGAAATCGAGCGCTCCTAGACTCATCAGGTTGGCGCTGACCCTTGTTTGCACCATGCCGGTAACGGTCATCAACATGGCAAATGGAATCACCAGAGCGGTCAAAAAAGCCGCGCGGATATTGCCCAGCAACAGGAACAGAATGACGATGACCAGTATTGCCCCTTCAGCCAGATTGGTCTGCACGGTGGTCAGGGTTTTGTCTACCAGTTGGGTGCGGTCATATACGGCGGTGGCGACCACTCCATTGGGCAGGGTCTGACGGATCTCCGCTAGCTTTTCGGCCACCGCTTTAGCAACCGTACGACTGTTTTCACCGATGAGCATGGATACCGTGCTCATCACCACTTCACGTCCGTTCTGGGTCGCAGCACCGGTACGCAAGCCGTGACCTTCGCTAACCTGAGCGACATCAGCTACCGTGACGGCAGCTCCGTTTTGCGTGGACAGAGGGATTTTGCCAATGTCGGCAATAACCTCGACCTGTCCGGGAATTCGCATCAACCACTGGGCGCCGTTGCGTTCAACAAAGCCGGCACCCTGGTTGGTATTGTTGGCGTTGATGGCCGACACCAGATCGGCCTGGGTTAAACCGAAGGCAAGCAGGCGAGCCGGATCAAAGGCCACCACGATTTCGCGTTCGTAGCCACCGATTGGATTGACTTCCACCACACCCGGTACCCGCATCAGCTGGGGACGGATAATCCAGTCGTGTACCGTGCGTAAATCGATGGGGGTGATGAGTGAGCCATCGGCATTAGTGGCGCCCGGCTCGGCATCGACCGTGAACATGAAAATCTCACCGAGGCCTGTGGATATTGGGCCCATTTCGGGTTCCAGTCCGCCCGGTAATCGGGTGCGGGCGGCGGAGAGACGTTCATTAATGAGCTGGCGAGCAAAGTAAATGTCAGTGTCGTCGGTGAAAATCGCTACCACCTGGGAGAGGCCATAACGGGAGATAGAGCGGGTATTGGTCAGGCCCGGTAATCCGGCTAGGGATGTTTCCAGTGGGTAGGAGATACGTTGCTCAACCTCAAGGGGGGTAAAGCCTGGCGCTTCGGTGTTAATCATCACCTGCACATTGGTGATGTCGGGTACGGCATCGATAGGCAACCGGGTAAGGTTCCAGCTACCGATACCGGCCACTAGCAGCACCAGCACCATCACTAGCCAGCTGCGCTCTATGGAGAAACGTAAAATCCTGTCCAGCATTGGGGTGTTCCTAGTGATCGTGTGAGGCGCCGGATTTTTCAATGTCGGCCTTAATGATGAAACTGTTCCCCACCACGTATTCGGTGCCAGGCCGTAATCCACTTAGCACTTCTACCCATCGACCAGCCTCTCGTCCCAGCTCCAGCATCCGCACCTCATACTCTTCGCCGACCTTGGCATAGACTACGGTAAAGTCTCGGAAAGCCTGCAGACCGCTGCGTTTCACCGCCAGCGGCACCGGAATGGTCGCGATTTCGAGGTCGCCGGTGACGAATAGTCCTTCACTCAATTGCCCATTGCTATTGTCGATGGGCGTCAGGAATAACTGGGCCTGGTCGTTGCGTAAGGCCACTCTTGATCCCGTGATTGTGCTGGTTACTGGTTGATCGAAACCGTTCAGAAACAAGGTGACGGGTGCACCGATATTGACTTTGCTCCTGTCTGTCGGATAAACAGCTAGTTCAGCCAGTAGGCTAGAGGTGCGGGTGATTTCTAGCAGCGTGCGCCCAGCGGTCTGTTCGCCACTGCTGGCGAATTGCTGGCTGATAATGCCAGCCATAGGCGCCAGGACCGGGTAGGTTTTAAGGCTCTCATTACTTTCGATCGTAATTAGCGTCTGACCCTTGCGAATCGGGTCGCCAAGACTGACGTGTAGCTCTTTAATCGTGCCGTCAAAACGTGCTTGCATTTGGCGCTTGGCATCCGGAGGGAGTACCAGATTGCCGTAAACCCGAATGGTTTGATGTAGGGTAGTGCCACCAGCGATTTCAGTGGTAATGCCCATGGCATCTGCAATCTTGTCGGCAATACGGGTGCGGCCCTCCAGATTGTCGTATTCCCAGCGGTAGGTTTTGCCCTGGTACTCAGCAGTCAGGCTGACGATAAAGGAATGGGGTTCATAAATAACACGGTCGCCGCGCAGGTAGTCGCCTTCGGCCTTAAAAGCAATTTCATCAACCCGATTACCTAGCCGGGTGAGCTCTACTCGAATATCAACCTCGGTAGGGGATACCGGCTGATCCATGTTGGTTGCCCAGACCCGAAACTCCGGGGGTACACCGGTTTCGACAATCGCCAGCTCAACCGCAAAGTCATTCTCGCGCAGCATGCGGCCACGATGCGGGCCTTTTTCGGGCTCAGCTTGCTGTTCTTCTGGTGCTGATGCAGCGGCGGTGATTGGCGTTAGCAACAGAGCGCCGAGTAGAAACTGAAACAGCAATAGAAGGCAGAAACGGTGGTTCATCAGCGTTCTCATGATGACGGCGTCCTTAAAAGGTCAGTGTTGTGCCGGTCAGGCGTTGAAGTTCGATGTGTTGCAGGTGAACTGCTTCAAAAGCGCTTAATAGTGCCTGCTGAACGCCCAGTTGTTGTTGGACAATGGTTGTCCATTGTTGATAGCCGAGCTGGCCGTTTTCATAGGCCCGTTGGGCTTGTTCCTGAGCCTGGTTCAGTGCTGGAATGATCCGTTTCTGCAGGGCTTCTATGACATGCTGGCTATGTTTGATTTCCTGCAGCAGGACATAGAGCTGGGTGTCCAGTTGACGCTTTAATGCGTCAGATTCACTGCCATATTCCGCTTGCCTGGCGTGAAGGCGGGCGATTTTCCCGGTGCTGCTGCGGTCATTTCCCAGGGGTATCGATACCCCTGCGACCATCGCTACATCGTCGGTTGCTTCGAAACGACGGGCACCGACGGAAAATTCCCATTGCGGTCTGGATTCGATGCGGGCCAACTCTATTTCTGATTGGGTAATGCGCTGTTGAGTCGCGAGTAACAGCAGCGACGGGTTTTCTGCGAGCCGGTCAAACTGGCGCTTTGTGTCGTCGAGGAGAGGCGTTTTGTATAGCTCACCCACTAAACGAAATCCCCGCCGTTTTTGTCCGTGCTGTTTGGCGCTCCACTGTCTGCTAAGCCTGTAATAAAGCGCGTCTAATTCGTGAAGTTGATCTTCCGCTTCCAGCTGGCGTTGGGAGAAATATACCCGTGCCTGAAGGTGTTCAAACTCAGGACTTCTGCCGGCAACAACCCGTTTTTTGATCTCGTCAGCCCTGAGTCTGGCCTGGTCAACTGCTTGCTGCGTCAGTGTCAGCCGTTGTTTTGCGACTAATGTCTGGATAAACAGCCGTGCTGTCTGGGCCGACAGGTCGAGTGCTTTAATTTCCTGCTGGATATCCACCTGACTGGCCGCCGTGCGAGCTGATTGAACGCGGCTATCGATAACTGTTCCCTGGCTGATCCAGTTAATGGAGAGGGTGGACTGCGCGCTGTTAAAATCCTCCAGCTCGCCACTACCGGCAAATTCTTCAACCCTGAAGCTAATAGTAGGTCGCTGGCCGACGCCGACCTGATCAATCAGCCCCTGGAAAGCTTTTCGTCGATGCAGAAAAGCATTCAATTGAGGGTGTTGCTCCAGCGTTAGCTGAACAGCCTGGTCTAAGGTCAATGCGGGTTCTGGCGGTGCTGCCTGTTCCTTAACTGATGGGGAGGCAAGACAGATACCGGTAACAGCCAGAGCCAGGAGTGATGCAAGTAGAAATCGGCTTAAAAGCCGACTGGCAGTCGGTATTTTAACTAAGTCGATGCTGGGAAGATTCATTCATCAGCCTATATTGGCAGCAATATTAATGGGACAAACCGGTTTCGAGCAGGTGGTGCAATCCGTCAACTCCAATCGAAGAGAGGATCGTAATGGACACCATAGCCACCAGGGAGAAGGCCCAGGGAAAGGGCATTAATTCCTGGGGCTGGACCAGCGCACGAACTCGTTGATCAACATCGTCCGCAATAAAGTAATTCACCAAGCCGTCGTTGGCATTTCCGGTAAAAAGGCGCTGTACTCTGGCCGCCGAAACCAGCGTCTGCGCAATGTCAAACTTGCAGTAGGAGTGGCTAACCCGAGCGTCGGCCAATAGTTCGCTAGCTAGCGAGAATAGCTGGTTCAAACGACGAGCGACAGGGCGAGGATAAAGCGCCGCTAACATAGCAAATAGCAGTTTTTGCTGGGTGTCCTTGTGCCTGATATGAGCGCGTTCGTGATCGATAATAATATCTAGCTCGGCTTCTGAAATCCGCTGAATAAGCCCGGTGGTGACGTAACATTTTGGCCTGCGCAGTCCGGCGGTAAATGCCAGAGGTGTGCGGGATTCGAGCACGACGACATCCTGATCAATATCCCAGTGTCTGGTTGCTCCCGCCTGGGAAAGCTGCCGGAGCGTGTTCAGACTGTTTAAATGGCGAACCGAATCGAATCCTTTCCTGGAAACCAGGTAGCCGACACCGAGAAAAAACACCAACATTGTGGCACCG
>Ga0209578_10001949_pt1 | contig 18022 bp, 19 predicted proteins | sample tdAd472_FD_187127 | JGI IMG/M metagenome (GOLD analysis project Ga0209578, IMG submission 187127) | Marine sediment microbial communities from the Atlantic coast under amendment with organic carbon and nitrate - tdAd47.2 (SPAdes)... | ecosystem: Environmental > Aquatic > Marine > Coastal >...
GGTGATGACCTGTGCGCGGATCGGGCGCCCCTTATAGGTGATCGAGACCGAGACGATGGGGCGGTCCTTGCTCATCGTGGTATTGGCCGAGGAGGCGATCTGGTTGCCGAGGTCCCTGACCTGAACGTCCGTCAGCCTCTGGTCCAGCGGGCGCATGAAGTGATCGCCCTGGAATTCGCCCCAGCAGGTGCCATCAGGGTTGATGCAGATCTCGATGACATCGTCGCGGGCGGCGGCGTCGATCCGGTCGAGCGAGGTTTCGAGATAGCTCAGCGACATGGGCTCAGAATATCTCCAGATCGCGGTCGACCATGACCGTGACGCGTGCGCCTTGGTCGACATAGATGACGGGGCCGATGGAGAGGTAATCGCCAATGACGCTGTCCGTCGCATCTGCCAGATCATCGCCCACGTCTTCGAGAACGTCGGCGGCAGTCTCATCCTGGACCTCGGAGGCGGCGGCACTTGGTGTGGCGGAAATCAGCGAGATCAAGGCGGCCGACCCGAAACGCTCGGCAAAGCGCGTGTCCACGAAACCGGTGACACCGGAACGGCCCAGTTCATCGCCCCCGAAGGAGCTGATCTGGACGGTTTGGCCCGCGGGCAGGATGATCCGGTCCCAGGCGATCGTGACGCGGCGCTGCGCGATATCGACGCCAGCGCGGTAGCGCCCGATGAGACGGGATCCGCGGGGGATCAAAAGCCTTGCGCCATCGACGCTGTAGACATCCTCGGACACCACGGCGCGGGTCTGGCCGGGCAGGGAGCTGTCAAGGGCGGTTTCCATAACGGCCTGGATCATGGTGCCCTGTAGAATCGTGTTGGAGGGATTGGCGATCACCTCGGCCTGCGTCACGGTAGAGGGCAGCGCGCCATTCAGCACGAAATCCGTCACCTCGCCAAAAGTGCGTTCGGTCAGAGCCGTTTCATTCGCTCCGGACGTGCCGCCAAACGCGATGGTGGGCGAGGCGATGCGCCGCTCCTGGAAGGCGCGTTCCTCCGCGGCGCGGCGCTCCAGCTCGGCCATGCGCCGGGCTTCTTCCTCGCGGCGCAGTCGCTCTTGCTCGCGTGCGCGCAGCTCATCTTCCGTGGGGCCCGCTGGGGCGGGTTGGGGTCGGCTGGCCTCGAGTTGGGCCAGTTCCAGATCCATGCGGAGTTGCTCAAGGCTGCGATCCCGCGCCGTCAGTTCGTCCTGGAATCGTTGCTGTGCGGCTTCCGAGGCGGCTTGCAGCGCCGCGATCTGAGCGGTCAGCGCGTCGATCGCCTCTGCGGCGGCGGTGTCTTCCTCAACGACCGGTTCAGGGGCGTTGCGCAATTCCTCGATCTGGGCCTGAAGGGCTGCAAGCTGTGCCAGAAGTTCTGCATTGGGTTCGACAGGTTCCGGTGCGACCAGAACCACTTCGGGCTCTGGTGGAGGGAGTGTTTCGATGGCGCCAAAGCCGTCGCCCTCGTTCTGGAACACGTCCGGCGTGGCCGTGGGCAGGGCTTCTTCTTCCTCGGGCTGAGACATGAGATAGAGCAATGCACCGCCCGCGCCGATCACGAGGACGACAACCAAAGCGAGCAGCGGTGAGCGCCGTGGGGCAGGGGGCGAACTTGCGCCCTTGCCTTGTTCGAGAGCGGCGAGGCGTTTCTCGAGGTCTGCGTTTCCGGTGTCGCTCATGAGCCCACCCCCGCAGGCGCTGTTGCTTCAATGCAGACCACCTCGTCATCGATCCGCAGAACCCATTGCCGGTTCACACCCGAGACCCGGATTACGCCTTCTTCGGTGGCTTGGGTGTTGACCGTCCGTTCACGCCCATTGGCGTAACGGAAGATCGCCGGCACCGGTGCGTTCCGAGGGAATTCGAAATACGTGAACGTCCCGTCATCCCAGACGCGGGTCGGGGTGAATTCGGTGCGCGCGCTGGCCCCATAATTGTAATTGGGGGCTTGTGCCGCGATGGCGCGCGTGGGGCGGCTATTGTCTTCGGGGTAGCGGAACTGGACCACGTAGAAGGTTGGGCTGCGGACCTCCTGGACGTTGAAGTAGTAGCTGCGCCGGTTCGTGTAGACGGTCACGTTGGTATGGACACCGCGCGCCACAGGCTTGATCGCGAAGGCCTGACCGCCCGGAACGCCATCGATCTCGAAGCCTTCCGTGTCGCCCGCGATGATCGAGCGGATGCTTTCACCCTCACCGAATTCGACCGTGGTGACATGGGTAAGCGAGACGCTGAGACGGTAGACCTGACCCTCCTGGTAGGTGGCCAAGCGCACTCGGCTGTCGTTGGGACCGCCACGCGGGATGGCTTCGGCAGAGGCGAGGCCGGGCAACAGGGCAATGACAAAAATAAGCGATCTTATATACAACAACGTCAGTTCTCCAATCTGTCGGAGCGGATGGAATATTCGAGGACGGTGAAGCCGAAGGGATTGGTCCAGACCTCATCGATGGAGCGGCGGGTCTCCGGGCGGAACTCGAAGAGAAGCGTCGCGGTGAAGAGGCCGGTCTGGGTGCCGTTGATGGAGGTCAGGCGCTTGCGCAGGCGCATCGTGGCGCGGTTGGTGCCGATCCGGTTGATGCTGAGGATTTCCACGTCGAGCCGAGCATTGGGGCCATAGACCGTCGGCGGGTAATTCTCGTTGGCGCTGTTCCAGATCTGGCGCAGCCCGCTCTCGGCAGCTCCGTCCGAGCGGCGCAGGACACTGCGGATGCGCAGATCGTTGTCGAGCTGGTTATAGACCTCCCGGTCGGTCACATAGCGGAACACCTCCGCCTCGATAATCGCCTGGTTGGCGGTCACCGAGGAGGCGCCCACCGAGGCTTCGGGGAGTGCAAAGCCGGTGGCGGGATCATAGGGGACAACGACGGGGGGCGGGTCGACATCGAGGATCGAGACAGCCGCGGCACTCAGACAGCCGATGATACCGAAGACAAGGCCCATCAGGCCAAGGCGTTGCCAGAGCCGTTCGCGGCGTAAGGCACCATAGACCAGTTCTTCCTCGATGATTTCTTGTTCAGTCGCCACCCGTCATGCCCCCGCTCGTCGTTTCGAAATAAGCGGAATCGGTTCTTCGCTGCCTCTCGCTGCGCTCGAACGCGAAAACCGATATTTGTTTTTGGGGATCAATTTCGAAACGCCTTAGTCTGCCCGGAGGTCTGGCAAGGTGAAATCCATGAAGCGCTGCTCTTCGGCGATGGTGGCGGCATCGATCACGCCGCCCGTGCCATCGCCCACGGTTTGAATCGCTTCCAGCTGCCACATTGCCACGAGGGCGATGGCCAATTCAGCTGTCACGCGCGTGTTGAGATCGACGCTTTGCTTGAGCTCTTCCATGTCGTCGATGAGCCCGACAAGGCGGTCTACCCGCTCGAGCGACTGGCCGGCATCTTCATAGCTGTTCTGGGCGGCGGCTGAGACGAGCGCGCCGGTTGTTGCCTGCGTGGCCACACGGTTGGCCCCGGGATTGGCGCTGGTGGCCATTTCCGAGAGCGTGTCTTCATCGAAGCCGAGATCGGCCAGCACCCGGTCCATCTGGGTTTCGATCTCGCCCGCGCCTGAACCGGAGAGCCCGGAAAAGTCACCCGTCTTGATCGCCTCAATCGTGGCGAGGATGTCCCCGAACTCTTGGTCGAGCAGACCGTTCAACTCGTCTTCCATTTCCGTCCGGATGATTTCTGGAAGCTCGGCGAGGCGGGTGAGGGCCTCGTAGGTTCTTTGCAGCTCCGCGAGTTGGTCCGTGAGTGTGGCAAGCTGTTCGCGGAGCTGCGTCAGCTGCTCGTTTTGCAGAATCTCGTCCTCGATCATCTGCCGGAGCTGCTGGATGTTTTGCGCGATGTTCTGGGTATCGACGACGGGCACGCCCTGCGCTGCGGCAGGGGAGAGGGCTCCCAGATGCAGGCCAATCCCAAGCGTTGTGGCCAAGGCCGCTCTCAGAAACTTCCGTCTCATTATTCAATCTCCCTGATCGTAAAATCCATGAACGCGCCTTCGGCCATGCGGGCGCTGGCCTGGGCCAGCTCTTCGGCGGAGAGCACGCGGGTGCGTGCCGCTTGAAGTCGGATGCGGGCGGCCACGAGACGCACCAGTTCGGCGCGGGCATAGGTGTTGAGCGCAACGCTCTCCTGCACGTCCTCGGTTTCGGAAATCCGCTCGACGATATCCGCAATACGCAGGGCGGCTTGCCTGATCGCGGCGGGCGAGTTGTTGCCATAGAAGGCCGCCCCATGACCCGTGATTGAGAGGTTGGCATTGGCCAGAAGCGCGGGGTCGATCGTGCCAAGCGCTTCGATCCCGCCGATACGGCTCAGGTAGAGATTGTAGCGCTCCGGGATGACCGTGACGTAGTGCTGGGTCTCGCGGAAGGGTGGCACGCCGCCATACTCGAAAGCCCGGCCGGGTCCGGCGTTATAGGCCGCGAGGGCATTGATGATATTGCCATCGAATGTGTTGAGCTGGGTCGCGAGATAGCGCGCGCCGCCATGCACCTGCAGGTAAGGGCTGTCATAGTATTCCGGATTGATGCCCAGATCGCTGGCGGTACCGGGCATGATCTGGGTGAGGCCAAAGGCGCCGACGGGTGAGCGGGCGCCAATCGTGAACCGGCTTTCCTGCCAGATGAGCGCCTGTAGGAGTGCGCGCCATTGGACCGGGGAGAGGCCCGCGCGGCCAACGCCGGCAAAGCCGCTGGTCTCCTGGGCGACGCGGATGATGAGCTGCTCGATGTTCTCGGCGGCGTCGCCGAATATCTGCGCACCGCCGGGATTGGGGTCGATGTCGGCATTGCCATAGACCGCCTCGACTGACCGGGCCGGATCCCCGCTGCCGCTTTCCAGCCCCGAGACCATAGCCGGCAAACCCTGACCGCCGAAGCTGGTCTGGGCATCGAGGATGCGTTGCAGGGTTTCCAGCTGCTCCCGTTCGATCTCGGCAATGAGTTCGCGCGCGGCAAGCTTGTCCGCCTGAACGGCCAAGTCTGCCTCGCGATCGCCAGTCTCGACGATGTCACGCGCGGTCAGCCCACTGTCATTGGTCGGCACGCCTTGAGACAAGGCGAGACCGGGCAGCAGGCAAAACGCGAGGATATGAGGCAGGCTAGACTTCAACGTCGCCCTCCGGCGCGCCGAGCGGTGCGAAGTGGCAATCCTGGACTGTCGCTGCCGTCGAGGCGAGAAAGGAAAAGCAATTGGCCTGCGGCTCCCGATACTGGGTGCAGGAGGCCAGCGCGCCGAGCGCAGCCAAAGCGATAAGAATACGGATCATTAAAGCCTCCAGAAGTCCGGGCGGTCGCGGTAATCGGCGCCGACAAGCGCCTCGCCTTTCTCCATGCCGCCGAGGATGGTGAGATTGGGCCCGAGAGCACTGAGATCGGCATCGACCACGATCGAGCCCTGATCGTCGCGGATCAGCGCCAAACGGCTGTTGCTGCCCGTGTTGAGAAGGACGTCGAGCTCCTTCTCCGTGAGGTTCAGCATGGCGTAATCCGCAGGCTGCGCGCGGACATTGGGCAGCAGGATCTGCGTCGGAACGGCCTCGACGATGGTCTTACCGGTCCGGGTGCGCTCGAGCTGGCTTGCGTATTGCGTCATCATCACCGCGACGGTGTTCTGCTTGCGCGCGGTCACCAGCCAGTTCGACAGCCGCTCGGCGAAATACGCGTTATCGAGGGCCTTCCAGGCCTCGTCGATCACGATGATGGTGGGGCGGCGGTCCTCGATCTCGCGCTCGACCCGGCGGAAGAGATAGGAGAGGACCGCCATCCGTTCCTTGTCGGCCTCGCTGTCGAGAATGCCGGTCAGATCGAAGCCCACCACATCGCCCTTGAGCGAGAACGTGTCCTCGAGGCTCTGCCCGAAGATCCAGCCATAGCGGCCGTCCTCGGTCCATTCGAGCAGGCGCTGGTGCAGATCGCCGCCATCGTCGGTGGACACAAAAAGCGATGCGAAATCCCGCCAGTTCCGCAGGGCCGGATTGGAAGCCTGCGCGTTCTGGCGCACGACCTCCTGGATGCGGTTGGTCTGTGCCGGGGTCAGGGGCTTGTCGGCGCGGTAAAGCAGCGTTGTGAGCCAATCCGAGAGCCAGGCGGTGCCGCGCGCATCGGTCTCTGTCCAGAGCGGGTTGAGACCCGTGGGCTGGCCGGCGTTCAGGGACGCGTAGCGCCCGCCATTGGCGCGCACCGCCATCTCCATGCCAAGACGGTAATCGAAGACGAAGATACGCGCCCCTGCTCGACGGGCTTGGGTCATCAGGAAGGCGGACAGCACCGATTTGCCCGACCCGGGTCGTCCCATGATCAGGGTATGGCCGCTGGTCGGTTCTTTGTCGGGCGATCCTTGCTCGTGATAGGAAAACCGGTAGGCGCTCTGCTCCGGCGTGGGCAAATAAGTGACGACCCGGCCCCATGGGGTTTTCGCGGCGGGTTTGCCGAGCTGTGTCCGATGGAAGGCTGCGAAATCAGCGAAGTTGCGGTTGGTGACAGCGCTGGCGCGGACGCGCTTTGGCTGGTTGCCGGGGTGCTGGCTGAGGTAATGCGCCTTGGCCGCGACCCGCTCGCCGATCATCTTCACGCCCTCGGTCGCGGCGGCGTTCACGATCTCGGCGCTGAGCGTCTGCAGCTTGTCCAGCGTATCGCAGAAGAGCGTCACGACCATGTGGTGTTCGCCGAAGCTTTGGCGCTTGGCCTCGAGATCATCGGCCGCGATGTCGAGTGCTTCCATCAGCGACAAGGCCGCGTCTTGGCTGGCCTGCATCTGCCGCTTTTGTCGTTTGATGCGGCCCGCCATGAGGTTCGAATTGATCGGCGTGAAGGACTGCGTCACGATCATGTCGACCGGCAGGTTCAGCATGTCGAACATGGTGCAAGAGGTGCCTTCGGAATATTCCCCGATGGTGAAGCTCTTGCCGTAGCGGTGGCCCACGACGCCTTCAGAGAGCTCGAAATGGTCGCCGTGAAACGTCACGCGGGTATTGGCGACGTTGAAGGACAGAAAGCCGTAGGTGTTGGCCGGGTAGAGCGGCAGCTCGGTGCCCGTGTTGAGCGCGCCCAAAAATCCCACCAACTCTCCCGATCCGGCTGACAGCAGGCGCGGCTTGAGCTCGGTAAGCCCCGAGAGGAAGACGTTCACGGCCTCACCGAGGCGCTGCAGGCGTTTGCGGGTCTCCTCCTTCAGTCGGTCCGGCGCGCTGCGGCTGAGAAACGGCAGGAGGCTTTTGGGCGGCGGGCGGTGAATGACGGTGAGTGTCAGTGTTTTGTCGCGGAGCCCGCTGGTTGCGAGCTTGGCGCGCCAGCGCCGGTCCACCTCGCCCGCGAAGCTGTCCTCACGGATCGGGTCGAGATCAGGTTTGATAGCCTTGGAGACCTTGTGGACGTAGTAGCTGAATTCCGGCCCAAGTTGCGCGACGATGCGGGCAAAAAGCGCCGTCACCTTGTCGAGATAGGCATCGTCCGTCGTGTAGCTGTTGATCCCCTCGAGCCTGATGCAGCGGAAGAGTTCGTTCACTCGTGTCCGCACGGTCTGGTCGTCGACGAGGCTCACATAGGGCAGCATATGCGCGAGGCGGGTCTCGCGCGCATACCAGTCCGGCGTCATTGTGCGGGCATCGAGCGCAGCATCACGGGCGTCATCACGGGGCATAGCTGTCCCCGCCATGGATGGAGCGGTTCCGCGTGGGCGGTGTCTCCTGCAGGGCTGTCATCATCACGTCGATGAAACGCGGGTCCCAATCCGCGGCCTTCCACAGCACCGGATAGAGCAGGGCGGCGACACCCAGCACCGCGATGTGCTGGACCCAGACGAACAAGAGCACCGAGCCAAAGAGCCAGACCATCGCGTACATGATGGGCAGGCCCAGAAGCTTCGGCGGGCGCACGAGGCCGAGAAAGAGAGGCGCGCGCTCAGCCACCGGCGAAGACCGCGGCAACGATGGTGGGGGCGGCGGCAACACCGGCGATCCCGACAAGCACCCAGAGTGCCTGGCGCAGGTCGATGATGTTGAAGAACCAGCTCAAAAAAACGCCGAGGACCGCGAGTGTGGCGATGACGACGCCAAGTGGGCCGGTCAGCGCATCGACAATACCCTGCAACAGGCTCTGGATCGGGGAGAGATCGATGCTCTGGGCGAGGGCGGGTTCGGCAATCAGCAGGAATAGCGCCAGTGAGGCGACAAAGAGGTTTGAAATCTGTCTCATGAATTTGATCCTTCCAATCGGGCCACGACAGCCATGACGCGGGCCACGTGGTTCTGGGTTTCTCGGTAAGGGGGAATGCCACCGTGTTGGCGCACGGCGTCCGGCCCCGCGTTGTAGGCCGCCAGCGCCAGATGCGGATCGCCGAAGCGCTCCAGCATCATCGCGAGGTAGCGGGCGGAGCCGTCGAGGTTCTGCAGCGGATCACGCGGGTCGACGCCGAGGTCGCGCGCGGTGTCGGGCATCAGCTGACCAAGGCCAATGGCGCCCGCATGTGAGATCGCATCCTGCCGGTAGGCGCTCTCAACCTCGATATTGGCCCGATAGAGAGCCAGCCAATCCGTCACGGAAAGCCCCGCGCGACGCAGGCCGGGATGGCCGGCATAACGCAGGGCCGTGGTCTCTATGGCGTTTAGGACATCGGCGCGGGGCAGGGGAGCCGGGCGGGCAAGGGCCGCGACTTGGACGCCCTCTTGCTCGGCCTCTACCTCGCCGAAGATCGCGATCCCATCGGAGGCCGAACCCTGACCGATGCCGTCATTGTAGTTCCGGGCAAAACCGCTCTGAGACCGGGATGGGGTCAGAGAGCCGTCGCTCTCCATGACCAGGACCATTTGAGCTGAGGCAGGTGCTGCGACCAGCCAGAGACAGACGAGGTTAGCTGCCAGCGCCCTTGTCTGATGGGGCTTTGTCTGACGGCGCAAGTTTGTGCGTACGGCTTGTCCCCGCCTCAAGCGGCAGGTCGACATGCGCAAAGCCAAGGCCAATGAAGAAAGACACCACGCCGGAGACCGTCTTGAATTCGCGGATCTTGATATCGTTGTAGGTCGTCCGCGTGCGCGCGGTGACGAGGAGCTTTTCCACCCCGTCGTCGGAGACAACGCGCATGATCCAGACCCCGTAATAGCTGGGGCCTTTCTTATGTGCCGACTCCTGGCACAGGATTTCTGCGCTATAGCCGCTTTCCACGAGCTCGCGGAACCTGGCTTCCGTAACCACATTTGGTGCTTCGATGTCCCAGTTCATGGCCCGGCTCACGCTTTCTCCAATGGCGCGACCCCAGGCATTCCCACTTGAAGCCCAGAGTTACGATAGTATACTATCAACCGCAAGATGTAATATCGTGCTTTAGCTGTAGTTTGGTCACGCAAACACTAGTCACGGCCAGTGTCTGCGATCAAGGAGATAACAGGTTTGAGAAACCCAAGGTTGACATGCCTGCTCCCATTGCAAGCTATAGTCCTTCTAATCTGCGTTCCCGGGCCGGTTTTGGCGGAATCCTGCTTCGCCCCGGCCCGTCCTTTCCTGCCAAGCGATTCGCAGGCGGCGCAGGACTATGCGGACATCATCCGTGGCGATTTCGAAGACTACATCCAGGATATCCAGAGCTACTTCCGTTGCCTCGACAGCGAACGCGCCCGCGCTTTCGAGGAAGCGCGCGAAGTCAGCGAGGACTATGGCCGATTTCTACAATTGGTAGGGGATTGATGGGCAACCTCGGGAGCATCAGACTTGCAGCCCATGGAAACCAGACGCCGATAACACCCTCATATATCTACTTTTTAGATAACAGATTTCATCCGCTAGCGACGTCACAAAAGGTATGTGACGCGTGGCAAAGACAATCAGAAGCACAGGACAGGTGGCACTCTGCCAAGCATTGGTCGACGCCCGCATCAAGGCGGGACTCGGTCAGGAGGACTTGGCGATCAAGCTCAAGTGCCATCAATCCCTCGTGGCGCGCATTGAAAGCGGCCAGCGCCGGGTCGACGTCGTCGAACTGGTCGTCCTCGCCCGCGCCATCGGCTTTGACCCCTCCGAGGTTCTGGCGATCGTTGAAGCCGCCACGGAGCCCGACCACCGGATTTGAGAATAATGCATTTTGGGGGCTTACCGCTTTGGATGCCACCTCATGAGATCAGCTACCTCAAGGAAGAGCAGTTGCAAACACCCACCACGTGCGGCCTGCGGCGCGAGTGAGCGCCTTATGACACCATGCCGCAAATTCAGCGCCAGTGTGCAGGAAGTCAGTAAAAAGTGAACGATGATAACGGTGAGGGTGTCGCGATCGCCAATCTGATCGGAACGGATGGGTGCAGTGTTGTTGGTTGGGTTTATCGCTGGAGTACAGGCTCACATGCGGTGATGTGGGACGTCCAAGGGCCCCAGCCGGTATCGGAAACCCGGCCGGATATAAGTGACGAACAGAAACAAGAAATCGACTTCGACGCACTCATGCGGATTCGAAAAGGTGACAGTCGATAGGCTTCTCAGGCAGCCGCCAGTTCATATTGATGGAAAGGGTCTATGAGCGTACCGGTCATTGGAGCAGATCGCAGCGAATGCCGGGCGAGAGCCCATAGTTTCAATTGCTGCGAGCCTCGTTGATGTCCGCTTTTGTTGCGAATCGAAGCAATTGGCCTAATCTGACTCGGTTCGGGCACGCCCCCATATGTGAATTTTTTGGGACTCAGGGAACATCAGTAACCCTAACTCACTCCAACGGTTGCGTCGGACTCTTGACGGTGTTTATGCGCGACATGATCTCCGACAGCCGGGTCCAGCTTTGCAGGGTCACAGGCAGTGCCAATGCACTTTCTACGAACTCCCATGAATAGCTGACCACTGAAAAGATCGTTCCGGCGGTGGCCTCTGGCAAGCCCGTTGCAATCCGAAGGTTAAATAGGATCATCCCGAGAAGGACGGTGAAAATCGCGCCATACAAGAACGCTTCGGAATCTGACAGACGGACCTCGTGGCGCCTTAAGCGCAGGAAATGGGACAGCATCGGGCGCAGGGCCCGGCGATCCAGCAGACTCACTTGCATCTCTGTCTGTTGGTTGAGTGCAGCGTTGAGTCGATAAAACCTGTTGTGAAAGGCTGCGTAGATGAAGATCATGCCAAACGTCGCCCCTGCTGCTGCAAGTGCCAAGCTTGGGGAAAATGCAAAGAGGATTGCAACTGACACCAGCAGCTGCACCCCGCCCGCAAGCGCTTGTGGCAGGATGACTTCCAGGAAATCGACCAGCTCGCGGCCCATGGCAATCCGCGCGTTCAGCGTCGACACCTCCATGCCGTTTGCACGTTTCACCTGCGCCTTGCCCAACTCGACCCGGACCGCGCCATAAACTCGGGTATCATAGACACGGCGGATCACAGACAGCCCGATCAGCAGTGCCATGATCCCGGTCAGTTGCCAGAACGATGTCGTGCCGCCCACCAGCAGGCCGTCGATCGCGAAGCCGATGAAAAGCGGTATCAGGGCCAACAGCCCGGTTTCCACCAGGATGATACCCCAGGTTAGCGCGATGCGAGCACGAAACACCCGAAACAGGGTGGCGATGGTCAGGGGACGGTCAGTCAGCATGGCAGGTTACTGATCATAGTGAACCCCGACACGCACCTGTCCGGGCAGGAACGAGGCCTGGGCAAAGCTGGGCTCATCCTTGGAGGTGTTGGCACCCGATGCCCCGATTCCTTCCAACAGAGTGTTTGCCACGTTGTCGATGTCCCTATTGCCGTTTTCGTCGTGAAACAGAAAGATTGCATAGGGCCCGGATGTCAGCGCCGGGAATTGATATTTGACCTGTCCCCTTCGGGCCGGTACTTCCGCAAAACCCACAGCGTTTTCGAACAGCAGACGATCAAAGGTCCTGGCCTGATCGAAGACTGCAATCAACACATTCCCCCGGTCATTTCGCAGCCCCTCAACCGTCAGGGTTACCCCTTCGGCCTGCGTCGCGTGAGGAAGGGCTGCCGTGTAAACAGCAATTGCCAGAAGGGTTTTCATGATTTGACCTCGTGCGGTGCAAGGGATATGAGCTGAGGGCGGAACAGGCCCAGCACGTCTTCGGCAATGGCGATCAACACCGGGACCAGAAGCAGCATAAGGGCAGTACCGAACAACTCTCCAAAGGCGAGCGACACGGCGGCCGGGATCAGGTATTGCGCCTGCTCCGAGGTTTCGGTCAGTAGAGGTAGTAGGCCGATCACCGTGGTCGCCGTGGTCAGGAAGATCGCCTGAAAGCGGCCGATGCCCGCATCATGCAGTGCTTCGGATACGGTTTCGCCCTCATCCCGGACCTGATTGTATCGGGTGATCATTACAAGGCTGTCATTCACCACTACCCCGGTCAGCGCCAACATGCCAAAGAACGAAAACAGTGACAGCGAGACCCCCATGATCAGGTGCCCGACCGAGGCGGCGATGAAGCCGAAGGGCACGATCGCAAGGATCACCAGCGGCTGCCAATAGCTCTTCAACGGCACCGCCATCAGAACATAGATCAGTACCGCGGCCAGTGTCAGTGCACGGACCAGCCCGCCCTGGATCTCGCCCATCTCTTCCAGTTCGCCAGCCGTGGCGATCCTTACGCTGGGATATTTCCGGGCAAGTTCAGGCTCCAGCTGTTTAAACACTGCTTGGCCAACTTCGGAAGGGGCCACAAGGCTGCGGTTGATCGAGGCGGTCACAACGTTCATCCGTTGCCCATCGCGCCGGTTCACGGCCCCGGCCACGTAAGTGCCTTCCACTTCAGCCACAACACCAAGCGGTACCCAGGCTCCGGTACCACTGCGTAGGCGGGTTTGCAGCAAGTCGTTGATCGTGTCGCGCGCGGCGCGGGCGTTTTGGACTATGACGCGCACCTCGGCCCCGTCGCGGCGAACCCGGGTGACCTCTGCCCCGCCAAAGCTGTAACCAATCTGGCTGGCGAGCGTTTCGGCGGTAAAGCCCAGGTTGCGGGCATCGGGCCTTAGGCGCAGCTTGATTTCCGGTTGGCCACCGACCAGCCCGTCACGGATATTGTTCACCCCGTCGATTGCCCCCAGAAAGGTGCGCATCTCTTCGCTGGCGGCACGCAGAAGGTCTTCGTCCTTGGACATAAGGCGGATGCGGAACCCGCCTGCCAGCTCTTCGGAGCCGGTGAACTGCAACTCCGTTGCGCCCTCGACCGCGCCGACGCGGTCACGCCAAGCCCGGACGACCTCCAGGATCGGGACTTCAGGACGTTCGGCGACCGGCAGCATTTCGGCATAGGCCTGTGCGCTTCCAGCTCCGTTGACGATGGTAAAGAAGGTTTTGATCGGTAGCGTTTCCATCCCCGCCGCATTTGCAAGCTCGGCATTCAGGGCACGGCCTTCGGCTTCGATCCGATCGATGTTATCCCGGGTCAGGGCAAAGGGTGCGCGGGCGTCCATTTCCAGGTTCACCGTGATCACCTGGCCGGGCACATCCGGGAAAAAAACGGTCTTTACCTTGCCCTTGGCCAGCAATCCGATCCCCAACGCGCCAGCAGCGACGAACAGGATCAGGACCGCATAGCGGTGACGCACCGAAGTCACGAGCGCTGGTCGATAGATGTGATCGCGAAACCATTTCAGCCCACCCTGAGCACCATCCTGTACCCGTCCCCACAACCGCGTCAGCAGGTAACGGCGCTGATTGTCCAGCGTCACATGTGCCAGGTGCGCGGGCAGGATGAATTTGCTTTCGATCAGCGAAAAGATCAGCGCCAGAATCACGATGCCGGAAAAGCCGGCCAACACCTTGCCCAGTGGGTTGTCGATCAAGAGCATCGGATAAAACGCTGCAATGGTGGTCAGCACACCAAAAACGGTGGCCACGGCAACCCGCTCGACCCCGCGTTCGGTGCCTTTGAAGTTGTCGCCCCCCGGCCCCTGGTTGCGGCGCTCTTCGAACACGCTTTCCCCGACAACCACAGCATCATCCACCAAGATGCCAAGCGCGATGATCAGGCCGAAAGTGGTGACGTCATTCAGCGAATAATCCACCCACTTCGATCCGGCCACTGCCAGCGCACCCATGACGGAAATGGGAATGCCCATGGCGACCCAGAAGGCCAGTCGCACGTTAAGGAAGACCGACAACATCAGCGTGACGAGCAAGAGCCCCTGCACGCCGTTCGACCTGAGCAGAGCCAGTCGGTCAGAAATGTATCCCGCACTGTCACCCCAGACCTCAGCCTGAACTTGTGGTGGCAGTTGCGGCTCGAACTCTTCAACCACACGGCGCACCACGCGGCTGATGTCCAACAGGTTCTCCTTCTGGCCGATCAGCACCTCCATGCCGATGGTCGGGTTCCCGTTCAGGCGAAACAGGAAATCACCCTCCAGAAAGCCGTCCTCGATGCTGGCGATATCCGACAGCGGCACAAAGGATCCGTCTGGCCGTTCAATAATCGGCAAGGCGGCGTAATCCGGGGCATAGCGCGCGCGGTTGTCTGCCCGCAGAAAGATCGTGCCGCCCTCGGTGCGCAGTTGGCCTGCCTGGAAAGTCAAAGAATTGGCTTGGATAGCCTGGGTCACATCGGCCACGGTCAGCCCGTATTGGCGCAACCGTTCCGGGTCGACCTCGATCCGCAATTCGCGCGGGATCAGCCCCCAAATCTTCAGCCTGGACAGTTCCGGGGCGGACAGCAAGTTCTCCTTCAGCCGCTGCGCGAGGGTCTGAAGCGTGGCCGAATCGGTCTGGCCATGCAGGTTGACGTAAAGGGCCGGGAAGTCATAGCCCGACGCCTCGATCACCGGGCGCCGTACCTTGTCAGGCAGGTCGGTCAGACCGTCGACGCGGATGCGCACTCGGTCCAGCACCGCCTGCAACTTTTCCCCTCCGGCTCTGCGCACCGAGATTTGCGCATAGCCATTGCTGGACTGCGAGGTAATGGACCGCACCCCCTGCAACCCTTCCAGCGCCTGTTCGACCTTCTGGGTGACCAGTTCGTCTACTTGGGCCGCCGTGGCGCCGGGATATTCAATGGTGATGTTTACGCTTTCGGGTGGAATGCGCGGAAAGCCTTCAATGCGGATCGAAAGCGCGGTCTGCACCCCCAGAAACAGGATCAGCGCCATCAGAAGATTGGCCGCGACGGGGTTGCGGATGAACCAGGCGGTCAGGGCGTGCATCGATCAACCCTCCACCAGCTGCGGCGTGACCCGCTGGCCCGGCAGGAAAGACGCCAGCGGCGTTTTTGCCACGCGCCAAGGGCCGGGCCCGTCAGGCAATGCGATTGTAATCGTGCCATCGTCGCGAAACAGGACCTCAGGCATATGGCGTGCCAAGAGATCATCACTGTCTACGATCCAGACATGGCCTGAACGTGTCAGAGCCGTTTCCGGCAGGGTCAGGGTGTCGGGGATGATACGCCCATCGAAGGTGACGCGCAGGAAATCTCCGGCCAACACACCTTCAGCAGGATCGGAAACTTCCAGGAAAACGCGCATCTGCCGGGTTTGCGGGTCCAGAAAACCACCGCCCTGGCGGACAAGCGCCGTGCCTAATGGACGGCCGTCGCGATGGGACAAATGGGCCGTGGTGCCGGCAATCGGACGGACCAGAAGCGCCCAGTCGGTCTGGCTCAGTTCTGCCGTTAGTTCAAAGCGGCTGTCATCGGACAGGGTTACCAAGGCCTCACCCGCCGCCACGGTCTGCCCCAAGCTAGCCACACGCCCCGTTACGAAACCCGAAAAAGGCGCGGTGATGGTGGTGTCGGCCAATTGTTGCTGCGCCGCTGCCAACTGCGCCCGGGCCGAGGCAACCGCCCGTTCGGCGATGCGAAGATCGGGCAAGTGCAAAGCCAAGTCGTTGGTCGGTGTGGCGCCATCACGCGCAAACTGGCGCCGGGCCAACGTCACATTGTTTTCAGCGCGCAGTTGGGTCAGCTGGGCTTCTTCCACAGCCATCTCAGCGGCGGCGATTGCAGTTTCATACTGGCTTCTCTCGATCTCGAACAGGGGCGTTCCTGCGGCAACCCTCGTGCCCGCAAGGGCGGCGTCATGCACGGTCAGAATACGCCCTGACACTGCGGCGCGGATTTCTGCATTCCATCGTGGGCGTAGCTCAGCAAAGACTGAAACCCGAGCGCCGCTGTCCTGCGCTTCGACAGCCAGCACTGAGACCAACTGCGCGGGAGGTGGTGCATCACTGCGAGAAACATCCACCGTGTCCTCCGCGCTGAACAACATCACTGCCACCGCGCCAAGCGCGGCAATCGACAAGAGAATGAACAGCCAGCGCCGGGCAGGGGTGCTGGTGGTTTCAAAGGACTTTTCGGACATGGCAATTCCTTTCGGGCGAATCGATTCCGCGCTTGCGGCACTGACTGAACTGGCATATACAGTGAACGATCGTTCGTTCAAGAGAAAACTGAAAACATGTCAGCCAGCGACCCCCATGCCAGCAAGCGGGACAAGGCCTTGGCCGCGCGCCGCCGCAAGATTCTCGAGGCCGCGGTGGTGTGCTTTCTGGAGAACGGCTATCACCAGACCGGCGTGCGCGACATTGCCACCAAGGCGGGGGTCAGTCTTGGTAACCTCTACAACCACTTTCCCGGCAAGCATGACGTGCTGGTGGAAATTGCAGACCTTGAACGGGTCGAGATTAAGGTCTTCATCACGCAACTGAACAAGCACGGCCTGGCCCTGAAGCGCTTTGACCGCTTTGTCACCAGCTATGCAAAATATCTATCTGCGCCGGAAAACGTGATCCTGTCGATCGAAATCACAAGCGAGGCCCTCCGCAAGGAAGACCTTGCCGCACTGTTCATGGACAACAGGCAGGCTCTGATCGACGCCCTGACCAAGCTTTTGGCAAAGGGCGTGCAATCTGGTGAGTTTGGACTGCAAACCGTCCCGGTTGAAGCCGCCCACATGGTTCTGGAACTCATTGAAGCGCGCGCGTATCACAGCGTTCTTGATGGCACTCCCATGCGAAAGCTGTTGCCCGGGCTGAAGGCATTCCTGCGCAGTGCCATCGGGGTGTCGACCTGGTAGGCGAAACCGGAGATTTTTTGGATCGACTTAGCGTTCCGAAATGAGGGGTGAACAAATGAACCCATGCCTCTTTCAACGCTCCCCACCGGCCTGCGTGGTTGCCGAGTTTTTTGCCTTGCTCCCACAGCGCCGGTTCAGCGTAGATCACTTAAAGCGCAGATGAACAAAGCCGCCATTGAGGCCGTCATTTCCATTGCCCGCTTTGTCCCGCAAATCGCTCATTTACATGGGCCGCCATGAACGCTCGCTTCGAGGCAGAATACGGTCATCGGCTTTATGCAATGCGGGGAAACGCGATCGCTAGTTCTCCGGCAATCCGTCAATATCTGGATGATTTGGCAATGGCGGGACCATACACCAATGGCTTGGTTTGACGGGTTCATGCTCGAACTGACCTGGTGCAGTTAGTCGGAGGACGTTGCTGAATATCTCAATAGCCCAAGTCTCTTCATTATCGTCCCAGAAGAGTTTGCCAAAGTGATCGGTCGTGAATCGTCCAGAGAGGCCCCTAATCCGAGAGTATCCAACGACCCGGTCGGTGTGCAGTTCCGCTTCGGTTGGCGGGCGATCTTCGAACTTGATCCATGAAATTGTCGGGTCTGTCATACTTATTGTCTAGCCCCCTGTTTCTAGGCCACTGAATTGAGGTTTCTCTAACATGGTCTCCGGTACGGGCGGTCGCATATTGAGCGCTTGATGTGGCCGTATGTGATTGTACTGCCTGAGCCAGTGGTTGATGACGACCTGAGCGTGCTCCGTTGTTGTGAACCACTCCGCATTGAGAACCTCCCTGCGCAGTGTGCCGTTGAACCGCTCGTTGTATCCGTTCTCCCAGGGTGAGCCGGGATAAATGCGTATCGGCTTGATGCCAACACGTCGAAGCCAGTCCTGCATCGCTTCGGCAGCAAACTCCGGGCCATTGTCTGACCTAATGTATGAGGTGCCCCTAGTTTCCTAGACACCCGCCTCGTTCAGTTTCCGCTGTCTGATCTCGAAATCAACGGGCGACAGCATGCCGTTGTTCGTGTGTTTGCGCTTCGGGTTATAGAACAGCTCGATGTAC
>Ga0209578_10001951_pt1 | contig 18016 bp, 10 predicted proteins | sample tdAd472_FD_187127 | JGI IMG/M metagenome (GOLD analysis project Ga0209578, IMG submission 187127) | Marine sediment microbial communities from the Atlantic coast under amendment with organic carbon and nitrate - tdAd47.2 (SPAdes)... | ecosystem: Environmental > Aquatic > Marine > Coastal >...
TTCTTCACTCGCAAACTCCCTGCCAGGGGTAGGCTGAATTGACCTGTTCTGCAGAGTCATTTCGACCGCCTCGCGGGCTCCGGTTCACATCAACACGCAGCGAATCGACATCGTGACAGCCATTCGTACCGGTCGCAGCGAGACGGCATCCCGCAACGCGCCGATCAACGCTCAAGCCGATTCTCGGTTGTGACGATCGCGATGAAGCCGGATCATGGCCGAAGCAGGCGTTGGGGTTTCCAAACAGGATGCTCGCTCTCTTCCTGAGACTTTTGCAGTGAGAGATTCTCATGCTGACGATTGAAGGTTCCGGGCTGAAACTGTGCGATGGTGTGTCGCGGCGGTCGTTTCTGAAGATTGGTGGGCTGGCGATGGGTGGCCTGTCGCTGCCGCAACTGCTGCAGGCTGAAGCGAACGCTGGCATCAAGTCTTCGCAGCGTTCCGTGATCATGATCTTTCTGGCCGGCGGACCGCCGCATCAGGACATGGTGGATCTGAAGCCCGAAGCTCCCGTCGAGTATCGCGGTGAGTTCTCGCCGATTCGCTCCAGCGTCCCCGGCATCGACGTTTGCGAACACATGCCGCTGCTGGCTCAGCGGATGGACGACCTCGCCGTGATCCGCACGCTGGTCGGTTCGGAAGGACGGCACTCGGCTTATCAGTGTCTGCACGGTCACAAGACACTGCCGCAACCGCCGGGAGGCTGGCCGTGTTTTGCATCGGCCGTCTCGAAGCTTGCCGGGCCGGTGAATCGCGAAACTCCTGCCGCGGTCGCGCTGCAGCCGCGCATCGGAGGAGCGTTCTGGTCTGATCCGGGACAACCAGGTTTCGCCGGAATGCGGCATGCGCCGTTTGCTCCCAACGCGTCGGGCAGCAAGGACCTCGTGCTGCAGGGCACGAGTCTGCAGAACCTGAAGGATCGGCGAACACTGCTGAAGCAGATCGACTATCTGAAAGCCCGGCTCGACACGACGGACGTCATCGACGGCATGGACACGCAGTACCAGCAGGCCTTCGACATTCTGATGTCAGGCCGGCTGGCCGAGGCGCTCGACTTTGAAAAGGAAGACCGCGCGACTCGGGACCGTTACGGATACGGCACGACCGAACCGGCGGGTTATGGCGACGCTGGCTGGCTGCGGAATGAGGACCTGCTCGTCGCGCGGCGGCTGGTCGAAGCCGGAGCCCGAGTGGTCACGCTGTCTTTCGGTCGCTGGGACTGGCACGGTCAGCCGCACGGCACGAACTTCGACAACGCCCGCGATCATATTCCGGCACTCGATCAGGCGCTGTCGGCACTCCTCGACGACCTGAAAGACCGGGGACTTGATCGAGACACGTCGGTCATCGTCTGGGGCGAATTCGGTCGTACGCCGAAGATCAATCCGCGAGGCGGTCGCGACCACTGGCCGTCGGTCGGTTGTGCTCTGATGGCTGGCGGCGGAATTCGCACCGGGCAGGTCATTGGCGCGACCAGTGCCCGAGCCGAGCGGCCCGTCGACCGACCCGTTCACTTCCAGGAAATCTTCGCGACGCTGTACCACAATCTGGGCTTCGACGTTGATCACACGACGATCGATGACATGACTGGCCGACCGCAGTACCTGGTCGATCATGGGACGTATCAGCCGCTGCCGGAACTGGTTTAGAAACGCGGTCACGAGTGGTTTCGGATTTCGATGACGTTTGCAAACAGAGGCGGGAGCCTCTGTGCCCCGCAGCGTTTCTTTCGCGGAGCGAAAAACGACTTTGGTGGCTTCGCCGTTTTGCGAAAGAGGTGACCGATCGTGACTCTGGAACCACTGCTGACACTGCGGCATAACAACGCGGTTTACTCCGTCGCGTTTTCAGCGGACAGCTCGGTGCTGGCGTCGGGCAGTCTTGATAAGTCGATCAAGATCTGGGAGCTGCCGTCGGGTAATGAGAAGTTTCGTCTTGAGGGGCATCGCGAGGCGATCTGCACGGTTTCGTTTCAGGACGGCGACGCGAAGTTGCTGTCGGCAAGTCTCGACAAGACGCTGCGGACCTGGGATCTCGCCGAGGGCAAACTCACATCGACGATGCCCGGCCACGGGACTTATCTGACCTGCATGGCCCCCTCGCCGGATGGCACGCTGGCCGTGTCCGGCTCGCACGACAAGACGCTGATTCTGTGGAACGTCACCGCCGGGCAGCAGGCCGCGACGCTCACCGGGCACACCGGTCTCGTCAGCGCCGTCGCGTACTCGCCGGATGGACGTTTCATCGTGTCGGGCGGACACGATCTGTTGATCCGAGTGTGGGATGTCGAGACTCGAAAGCAGGTCCGGGAAATCGGTCCGCACCCGCAGCCGCTTCAGGGCCTCGCCTTTTCGCCGGACGGCAAAACCCTGGTCGCCTGCGACACGACGCCGGTTGTGCGGCTGTGGAACTTCGAATCCGGCGAACTCGCGACGACATTCGAGCATCACTCGTCGTCCGTGAAAACCGTCGAGTTCTCCCCCGATGGAACGCTGCTGGCCTCTGGAGCCAGCGACGCGCTGGTGCTGATCCAGAACGCCGCAACCGGCGAGGTCCTGCACACGCTCAAGGGCCACCGCAACACGGTCTACGACATCGCGTTCGCACCGGACGGTCGCCAGCTCGCCTCAGCCGCCTTCGACCGCACCGCTCGCGTCTGGCGGTTTTAGCTGCTGCCCGCTCGTCACCCGGTCAGAACCTGGACGGCACCGAACTGGCACAGCCGACTGAGGAAAGAGACACGCCGTTGTGGTTCTTCTTTCTGTCGGTCGGCGACAACGATCTGACCGATCCGAAACAACCGGTCTGAGGCGGCCAGCACCGGAAGCAGGCGATGGCTGGCTTCACAACAACTGCTGGGCGACTGCGCGGCAGAACCGGCGCCTCGTAAGACGGGCAGTCGCTGCCGGCCCGTCTACCAGTCCGACTTCGAAAGACGAGTGGCCTGGTGCCGCGACCGTTGGGGCACTGTGGCCCAGGGGCACTGCTCCTCAGTTGCTCATCGCGGGAAAGATGCGGGATCGAGTTCGACTGAGCCTCCGCCACTGACGCACGGCCTGAGACTGCCGACCGTCTGCGTTCTCGTTGAAGCGTCGGACGTTTTCGTCTTCGTGCGTGTAATGGAACGTGGCGACCGCGATGCCTTCAACGTTCTTAAACGCTTCCCGCACGGCCTTGATGTTTTTCGGCGTGTCGTCGACGAAGACGATGGCCTTGAATCGCTTCGAGTCGCCCGACTTGTGGAGCAGCATTCGGAGCATGGCGCCTTTGTGCTGGCCGGCGGTCATGTAGACGCCCTCATTGAAGGACACCTCGCGCGGCGGACTGACCTCTCCATTCCTGCCGAGCCAGGCCAGTGCTTCCTCGCGCGTCAGCCCGGAGTCTTCAATCCGCTCGACGTTGTAAGGCAGGTAGCTCCCCGCGTACCCCGCCTGCGGATTGATCGTGTGACCGGCAAGGTCGTACCTGCTGTCGCTCAGTTCGCGGAGTGTGACATCGCGAACGTCCGGGCCTCGCGAGGTGTGCGCCATCGTGACGATTCCCTGTGCCTGAAGCGCTTTGACCGACGCTGGCTGACTGGCCTGCGGCGGGTGCATGTCGCTGAGCGAGAACAGCAATGCCTGAGCCTGCAGCAGTGCCGGAAAACTGCACGCCGCAAGTTGTCGTGCCTGCGGATCGGAGTTCAGCAGGCCGCTCTGCCAGGTAAACCACTGGTCGCTGCCGAGGTCCTGATTCATGGCCAGCAATGTGTTGTCGATATCCGAGACGAACAGCACGCTGCCCGGTCCAAACTCCTTTGCGAACGCTTCGGCCTGACGTTGCGCCGCCGTGAAGTCGTCCGTGGAAATCTCAGTGGTCTGTGCACAAACAACCGATGACGTCACCGCGACGACAAGAAGCGGGAGCAGCAAACGAAAGACGTACCGGCACATTGTGAACTCCTGGCGGAAATGAATCAGGCAACGACAGGGACGCGAACTGGCAACGCGGAGGCATTCGCGTTTCGCGCACGAATGCTATTCAGTTCAGATCGCCCGCGAACAGCGAGCACTTCGAATGACAATGGCGGGGTGATTGACGGCAGAGATCAAAAGCGGGTTCAATGCTGAGCCTTTCGGTCCTGTTGCGAGCGCGGCCATTTATGAATCTCTCTGCGTCCGATCCGCTACGTCTGGTTTTCCTGAGAGCGCGGACGGCTCTTTGCCTGGCGGTGTTGCTTCTGCTGGGGCAGGGTTGCCAGCCCGAAGCTGCTTCTCCGCCGCCATCGGCTGAGCCGCCTCCGCTGCCGACGATTTCGGTTGAGACGCTTTCGGTCGCCGAGAAGTCGTGGCCGACGCTGATTCGTGCGCAGGGCAGCCTGGTGGCCGACGAGGTCGTTGTTATCGGAACCCGCGTTGAGGGGCTCGTCGATCACGTCCATGTTGACCTCGGCGACCGTGTAGAAACCGGGCAGCCGCTCGTCACGCTGCGGCAGGAGCAGTTTCAGCTGGAGGTCGAACGCGCGGATGCGCAACGACTGCAGGCCCGCTCGGCGATCGGGCTGAGTGACGATGCCGATCTGAGCAGCGTCGATCCGCAGAATTCTCCGCCCGTCCGCGAGCGTCATGCGGAATGGGAAGACGCGCTGGCGGACCTCGATCAGGCGCAGACGCTCAAGACCAGCAATGCAATCACCGATGCCGACTTTCGTAAAGTCGAAACGGCAGTCGACGTCGCGAAGGCCCGGTACGACTCGGCGTTGAACGCGGCCCGCGAAAAGATCGCGCTGGTGAAGGTTCGCGCAGCAGAACTTGCACTGGCCCGGCAGAACCTCGACGACACCGTCATTCGCGCTCAGTTCGATGGCGAAGTTCAGCAGAAGCAGGTCGCCCCCGGCCGGTACGTTCGCGTGGGTGACCCGCTGATGACTGTCGTCCGAACGAACCCGCTGCGGTTTCGTGGGCAGATTCCCGAGCGTTACGCGCTGGCACTGACAGAAGGCCAGACGCTGAAGCTCGACGTGCAGATGGTCGCAGAACCGCTGGACGTGAAGATCACTCGAATCAGCCCGACGGTCGACCTGCAGAGCCGCAGCCTGCTGTTCGAAGCCATCGTTCAGAATGAAAACGGAGGACTGCGTTCCGGGCTGTTCGCCGAGGCCGAAATCGTGATCGACACAACGGCGACAGCGATCGTCATTCCGCAGTCGGCTCTGGTCGAATTCGCCGGCGCCGAAAAAGTCTGGAAGGTCGTTGCGGGCAAGTGTTCGGAACAGGTGGTCCTCGCTGGAGAACGCCGCGATTCCGGAATCGAGATCCTGGAGGGACTGAACCCGGGCGACGTGATCGTCGCAGATGGTTCACAGGGCCGCGTTGCGATCGTCAAGTCTGCAGTAATCAAGTAGATCAGGGGCGACGCTGTACCAGACAATTCGGCAGCTCGTACGTGACGAGCGATACGTCATCGGTCAGCACGCCGCGGAAAGGCTGGAAGAACGCGGTATCATGGACTGGCAGGCCGTCGTCGGACTTGAAGACGGCCTGCTCTTACTCGAACGCCCGAACGATCAGCCCAACCCGGCGATCGAAGTACAGGAACTGTTGCCCGACGGGACCGCGTTCAAAGCAGTGTGGTCACACCTGCGAGTGAGCAACGTCGCGAAACTTGTCACCGTGCATTTCTTTGATGGGGACTGACATGCAACTCGAAGGAAAACGTGTCACCAGAACGCGAATCGTGCGGACGGACCAGTTCGTCGTCGCCGTTGACGTCGAGGCTGTGATTCCGGCGGACGATCCCAGCGAGCCGTGTTACGAAGCGGAGACCGTTCAGTTTCTGAAACAGGTGGCGGAGAAGGCCGAAGCTGGCGATACGGACTGGCTCATGCAGCATGGCCGCGTCTATCAGAGACTGAACCCGGACGCCGTGTCCGCGTAACTGTCGGCATCTCAGAGTCTCCTTTTTCAAACGGTGTCGCGTGTACTGGCTGGCTGAAATCTGTGTCAAACGGCCGATCTTCGCGCTGATGCTTATTGCCGCTCTGGTTGTGGGCGGTGTGACGGCGTTTCCGCAGCTGGGCGTCGATCGGTTTCCGGACACCGATCAGCCGTCCGTCTTTGTTCGCGCGAACTACGTTGGTGCGGCCTCGGCCGAGGTCGAATCCGAAGTCAGCTCGGTCATCGAAGACGCCGTCGCCACGGTGGCGGGAATCGAGGAGCTGCGGTCGATTTCGCGCGACGGGCGGGCGTTTGTCATCATCACATTTTCTCTGGACCGCAACATCGACGCGGCGACGCAGGACGTGCGCGATGCCATCTCCGGTGTGATGAACCGTCTGCCGCCGGGCATCGATCCCCCGATCGTCGCCAAACGGGAACTTGACTCATCGCCGATCATGACGCTGGCCGTGTCGGGCGATCAGTCGTCGCGCGAGCTGTATCTGCTGGCCGAGCGGTATGTCAAAAACGTCATCGAATCGGCCCACGGCGTCGGACAGGTCGAGATTGCCGGCGCGGCCGACCGGGCAGTTCGCGTTGAAGTCGATGCCCGGCGGCTGGCCGCTCATCGGCTGTCGATTCTGGAGGTGCGCGAAGCACTCGTTCGACAGAACACGGAAGTTCCCGGCGGACGTGTCGACGAGGGGATGCGCGAACGCGCGCTGCGGACGATGGGCCGGGTCGAGCACTCGCGCCAGTTTCCCGACCTGGTCGTGTCGAGCGTCAACGGGACACCGGTCCGGCTCAGCGACCTCGGTGAAGTGATCGACGGAACGAAAGAGGTCCGCACGCTCGCGCGGCTGAATGGCGAACCGGCCGTCGTGCTCAGCGTGCAGCGGCAGTCGGGCGAGAACACTGTCGAAGTCATCGATGCGATCAAGGAACGACTGCCACGTTGCCGTGAACTGCTGCCCGACGGCGTCACTGTCGAGATCATCTCGGACCAGTCCCGCTACATCCTCGCGGCGCTGCACGAAATTGAGCAGCATCTGATTACGGGCAGCATCCTGGCCTGCCTGACGGTGCTGGCGTTTATGCGTTCCTGGCGGTCAACGCTGATTGCGTCCGTGGCGATTCCGGCGTCGATCATCGCAACCTTCGCGTTCATGAAGATGTTCGGCTTCACGCTGAACAACGTGACGATGCTCGGTCTCGTTCTGATGGTCGGTGTCGTGATCGACGATGCCATCGTCGTGCTTGAGAACGTCTTTCATGACATTGAAGAAAAGGGCATGGATGCGCGGCTGGCGTCGATCGAGGGCACGAAGGAAATCGGCCTCGCAGTCCTGGCGACAACGCTGTCGCTGGTCATCGTGTTTCTGCCCGTGTCGTTTCTGTCGAGCGTCACGGGCAGGATGCTCTTTCAGTTTGGCGTGACGGCGACGGTGGCGATTCTGATCTCGCTGCTGATCAGTTTCTCGCTGACGCCGATGATGTGCAGCCAGTTGTTGAAACCAGGTGACCAGCCGACCGCCGGACCGGCATCGCGTCGCGGTTTTTATCGCTGGATTGAAGTGTCGTACCTGTGGCTGCTTCGCAAGGCGATGCGTTTCCGCTGGCTCGTGCTGGCCGTTTCGATCGCCGTGATCGGCTCAAACTTCTGGCTCTACCAGCACGTCCCAAAGGACTACGTTCCGACCAACGTCGACGAATCCGAATTCGAGATTCGCGCGGAAGCCCGGCAGGGAGCGAGTCTTGCGGCCATGCGGGCAACGATGGAGCTGGTCGAGGCGGAACTGCAGCAGACACACGGCGTCACAACGGTGCTGACGACGGTCGGCACGGGAGGCTTCGGCGACGTCAACCGGCTGAACCTCTTCGTCCGACTGCAGGACAATTCCGAGCGAACGTTCTCGCTCGGTCGTCTGATGTCGGCTGTGTGGGCCGGCAATCCGCAGGCCGCGTTTGAAGGCAACTTTTCACAGCGAGAGAAGATGTCCGAGATTCGCAAACGACTCGGCAGGATTCCCGGTGTCCGACTGTCCGTCCGCAACCTGACATCGCTGCGGCAGGGGGCTCCGGTCGATGTCGACTTTGCCATTACCGGCCCCGAGATGAACCAGCTGCTGAAGTTCAGTGACGCACTGCGTGAAAAGGCGAAAACGATTCCCGGCCTCGTCGATGTCTACTCAACGCTGAAGATCGACAATCCGGAACTTCTGTCCGAGATCGATCGCGAACGCGCGGCAGCTCTCGACGTTGATGTGCGCGAGATTGCCGACACGCTGCGAGTGGCCGTCGGCGGTGACGATCGCGTGTCCCGCTACCGCGACCGGTCGATTGACGATGCGTACGATGTCGAACTGCGGCTCGTCGGAGTCGACCGTGACGATGTCGAATCGATCTCGCAGTTGTACGTCCGGGCGAAACCCGATCCCGGCATCCTGTCGCCGTTTCAGTTTGTGGACCGTAATGACTCGGAGCCGGTGCTGACGCGAATCGACAACCTGGTGAGCTTCCGGCGGCAGGAATCCGCCTCGCGAATCGACCGTCTGAACCGGCAGAAAATGGTGGCCGTGCGAGCGAACATCGCGGATGGCTATGCCCTCGCGGACCGAATCGAGGCGCTCCAGGCGGCCGCTCACGAAATTGGTCTGCCGCCCGGCTTCAACATCGAAGTGCTCGGCGGCGGCCGCGAACTGGAACGTCTCATTTCAGACTTCGGCACGACATTCCTGCTCTCATTCATTTTCATGTACATCGTGCTGGCCGCTCAGTACGAACACCTCGTGCATCCTTTCGTGATCCTGCTGTCGCTGCCGCTGGCCGTCCCGTTCGGGCTGCTGAGCCTGTACTTCGGCGGCGAGACACTCAACGTTTACTCGGCCCTGGGCGTGCTTGTCCTGTTCGGCGTCGTCAAGAAGGCGGCGATTCTGCAGGTCGACCATACGAACGTCCTGCGTCAAGCCGGCATGACTCGTGACGAGGCGATCATTCAGGCCAACCGGGACCGCCTGCGACCGATCCTGATGACGACGCTGTCGTTCGTCGCCGGCCTGATGCCGCTGCTGATCGCCACCGGCCCAGGCGCCGAAGAACGCCGCTCGATCGCTGTCCTCGCAGTCGGCGGCCAGACGCTGTCACTGCTGCTGACCCTGTTGGCCATCCCCGTCCTGTACAGCTTCTTCGACGACCTGGGCCGGATCGCTCTGCAAGTGACCGGACACGGCAAGCCGGAAGCGGAAGAACGCGCGCCGTCCAGCGTGTAATCAGCGTGTCGATGATCCGGATGTCGATGATCAGACTAACGATCATCGGTCGGCGTCAGAAGAGTCTTACGCAGCAGTGGGATATCTGGCGAAATCCACTCCTCACGGGAACTTCCGGGACGAATCAGGCAGATGCCGACCGCCCTCGGAGACTTGCGATCAACGTTCCTCAGTCTGATGAAACCGCACCTCGCCCCACAGATTAGGCGTCAGCATGATTTCGCCGGGAATGTCGTCGACGAGGCCGGTGCTGGTGTTTGACCAGTAGGAACGCAGGTTCGTATCGGTGCCGGCTGCGTCGCCGTAGGTCACTCCGAAATCGGCGCGGTAGGTGATGTCTGGCTGCGGTTCGAAACCCAGCGAACGGAGCGGCACAGTCGCGCGCACGATGTAGCCGCCGTTGCTGGTTCTGACGTTGATCGTCGCGTCGGGCAGCTGCTGCACATTGTCAACATTCTCGCCTCGCCAGGGTGAGGTGAACTCGATTGGATTCTTACCGCCGGGCTTGCGATGCTCGTACAGCACGGCGATCGGCTTGCCGTCGAACGAGGCAATCAACAGTCGTTTGTCGCCGGGGACAGGACCTCGGCGACGCGGATCCGCGTTCGGGTTCGTTGAGAACTGAAAGTCGACCGAGTCCCCCGTCGCGAACAGCTGCGTCCAGTCTCGGCCGTTGTTCGTCCACGGCGACGCATCCTGCACCCGGTATTCGAGCGTCAGCCTGTCGGTGTCGATACTCGCATCGACTTCGACCTTGAAGCGACCGTCGCGATCCCAGCGGATCGTGCCTGGCAGCGTGGCCTCGCGATTAACCTGCTGTCTGGCAACCCGCCGCAGACTCTGCTGTTGTGCTGCGGCGATCTGCTCTGTCGTAACGGCCAGCTCGCCGGAGATGCGCTGCGACCGACCGAGCCCCGTCAGCTCGTAAATACGGTACGGGCCATGGCCGATCTGCACGTAATAGGTGCCGTCGCGTTCGGACCGCGCGAAGCTGCCGCCGAAGATTTCTCCACCCAGCCGGTACTCGTTCTTGAGATAGCTGACCCGTACGTCAACGAAGGCTTCATCGAGATACAGGCCGTCCGTCGTCAGCAGAAAACAGCGACCGTGATTGCCGTTGAGGAACACGACGTCGCTCTGATCATCAAACGAGGCAATTCCCAGAAACGCCATCGTTCCCTGCATGACACCGGGTTCGGGCAGCGGAGCTTTGTGCGAACCGTGCACGTCGCTCCATTGATTCGGATAGGACCAGACGTGCCGGCCTGTCTGTCGCGATTTGCTCCCCAGATCTGGCGTTTCGACTGCTGAGCGATCAGCGACAATTCGGTAGGCATTCATCTCAGGATCAGAGTTCAACAGAAACCGACCGAAGCGGTCGCGGACGGTCGACACACCACTGCGTTTGTAACCCGGCGTCAGGTCGATCGGCGTCGCGTCGGCAATCGCTTCGTCGAGTGTCGGGTAGTCAGGCACTCCGTTCGCCAGGAAGCCGCGCGGCGAGATCCTCGCAATGACAACCTGCTCGCCAATCGCGACCGGCATGTCGAGAGTCAGCGAAGTCTGCAGGTGCCCCCATGCTCCGCCACCGAAGGCGATGTCGTCGCCGCAGAAGTCGAACTCGGCCTGCTGAGGCTGGCCGTCGCCATTCCGGTCAACCCACAAAACGCCCATGCCGCGCTGCGACCACGGCTTGCCTTCGCCTTTGCGGCCCGGCTTCTCGTTCGCGCGTTTCTCCGGCCACCTGGCGTAAAAGGCGTCGATGTACGCCTGCGGCGGATCCCACTGGCAGCCGTACCCGAAGTGGTGCGTGCCGGCGACGGCGGCGAGGTCGTGCAGCGTACCGTCGGGCAGCACTTCAGAGATCACGGCGATCTTGCCGCGCGTGCAGACAAACGTGCGTCCGGCTTCACGAAAGAAGAGGTACCCCTGCGGTTCGTAGTTGCCAAAGTGCCCTTCGTCGAGCGACAGGATGTGCGTTGGCCTGGCGGTGCCGTGCTCGATATCGACGTCCCAGAAGCAGCCGAGCCCGATCCAGCGGCGCGGGTTCTCCGGATCGAACCCCGAGCCATCGCCGCCGTAATGCGGCATCCCGAATTTCTCGGACACGACGTTGTTCTGCGCGAGATCCCAGGCCAGCACACGCTTCGGATTCCAGCGGTTTTCGGTGACCCACAGTTTGCCATCCGGCCCGAAGGCGAAACCCGCGGGGCGGACCATCCGCTGCGGATCGTACGCACCTTTGTAAGGCCCGCCGGGAACGCCGATCGTCCCGACGCGCCGACCATCCGGCGTGACACGATGAATCTGATGCGACGCCGCATCGCTGACGAGCAGGTCGCCGTTCGGAGCCACCGCGATGCCGGAGAGTCGCGGTTCGCTCTGCGAACCTGGCGTTTCGTTCGCGGAGCGAACAACGACTTTCCGATCAGGCAATCGAACGACACCGTCATCCGTCGCTGCGAACAACTGGCCGGTCTGCGGATTGACGGCCAGGTGTCGGACGCCTGAAACCGGGATCGACTCAACACGCTGACCGGTTTCGGCATCGAGTACCAGAACCGCGTTCTCATCGCGCGAACCGACAAACAGTCTCCCGTCGTGAACCGCCAGTCCGCCGAGATTGAAATCCTTGAGATCCGGATGCGCGGCTCCGGGGCCGACCTCCATCGTGTCGACCTCGATCGCCCGCCGCTTGCCGGGAAACTCGACAAGACGACCGGACTCGATGTCGTAGCGGACGACGGTCAGCGTCCAGATCGCCTTCCAGTCATCGCGGGTCAGATCGACGCCCTTTGTGCCGCCCCACGAAAAACCATCCTGAGCGCAGTAGAGATACTGGTCGTCGGCGGCGATCGCGTCGTGCCCGATCCCGTAACCGTGCTGATGCTCGTAGCCCTGCACGAAGCGGCCGTCCTGATCGAGCGCGACGAGCGCCCAGCCACCCTCAGTAACCGGAGCCGCAAAGAAGACGTACTTCCCGTTCGACGCGGCGTCCTGAAACGTGCTGTGATTCGGTCCCCAGGAGGCCGTTGCTGGCTCGCCGCCGTTCGCGAAATTCATTCTGTAAACCGGATCAATGCCCGGATGCGTGATGCCTCGCCAGCGGTACTCGGCCGGCGCGACCAGCGTGCCGGCTTCGTCGAGTCCATCCCAGACCAGCGTATGCCGGCCCGCAGAGAACGCTCGCCCCGAAACAAGATTCCGCACGCGGTGACCGGACTCGTCTTCGATCACGATCGTCGCCTTGCCATCAACAGGCTGGTCGAACGTGATCCGAATCTCCTGCCGCCGGGCCTCGACAAGTTCGCGATAGTTTTCGAGGTCAAACGGCGCCCAGTCGGCGACGTTGTCAGAAAACGGCGAATGAATGGCGCGATGATCGACAAAGCCAAACCGCTCCTCCTCGTGCGGAAGTTTGACTCTGGCCGCAAGACGCAGCGTCGACCAGTCACCCGGCGGCAGACGAAACGTGACCATGTTGAACGGAGTCTTTTCGTCCCCGGCAGACACCGGGGTGCCCGTGCTCGCAAGCTTGAACGCGCTCCGTTCATTCGCGATGCCGACAGTGATGACGGCTGCTGGTTCCGGCGTTCGTAAGGAAACCCGCAAACCGGCGTCATCCGACGTCACGGCCACGGCCAGCGGGATTCCGCCAGGACGACCGACTTCCAGAAACTCCACATCAGAGTGCGGGCGACTCTCAAGATCGTGCCCCGTCGTCTGCACGGTGAGTTCTGGCACCTGTGTCCGGCGATCGTCATCTTTGACGTCCAGCTTGACGATTCGCTGCCGCCCGGATTCGTACACAACAACACGATCGCCGGAGATGGCAACGTGTGTCGGGGACTGCAGCCCGCGATAGCGTCCCGTGATCGTGCTCAGTGAATCCCGCACGGTGACCTCGCCCGACTCCGAGTCAGAAACGACAAGTCGGTCACCGTCGCTGTGGACAAAGGCGTCGCCGGAGACCTGCACAAGCTGCTCAGCGAACAGCCACGATTGATCGCCGTCCGGCTTGAGCACGACGACTCTTCCCCGGTCAGCGGCGATCAGATGACCGTCGAACCAGGCAAGGCTCGTGCAGTCGTTCAATCCTGGAATCGTCACGGCCTCCGGTTCTGAGCGCGGCTGTCCGTTGTTCGTTATCGCAAGCTGGAACGCCTTGCCGCTGCGTTCGACCACGATCAGCGTCAGGCCTTTCTGGCCGGCAACGACTGCAGCGCCCGAAACATCCGCCGGCAGGTTAAATCCCGAGATGCCCTTCTGCTCAAAATGAGACCAGCCGCTCGCGTCGATGAACGGTCCGCTGATCAGCTGCGTGTAAGAGTAATGTTTCTTCAGCACGCACAAGGTGCGACCGTCGAGCACAACCGGCTGCGCGTGATTGTCCGGCTCTTTGTCGCCGAGCGTGAACGGCACCTCGCAGGAATCGTCCCACCGCAGGCTGCCTCGCGGCGTCCAGACATTGCCGACGCGATCAATCGCGAGCCCCGTCAGGCTGTGAAGCGCGCCGATTCGGCGAGCGACCTCGAACCGCAATTCGTCCGCATTCCATCGCAGAAGCTGCACCGTGCCGTTCATCCCGGAGATCGCGAAAACATCATCTCGAACATGCACCAGGCCGCGACCGTTCGTGATGTCGACACTCTGCGGCAGGTAGCCGATGAACGATCCCGACGCACCGCCGAGCACGACACCGGGATCCGGCTCGAAGCGGTCATTCATCCGGTTGATCGTGCCATGCCAACTGTGGCTGTACCAGAAGCGACCGATCTTCTGCGGACGTTCGCCTCGAAAGTCCTGCGGAAAGCCGTCGACCCGTTTCCCGTCCCGCCAGGCATGAACCTGCCCGGCTCCGAACACAAAGACCGTTGCATCGTCGTCCACAAAAATCGATTGCACACCAAAGCCCGGCTCAGCAATTGGCGACAGCTCGCCGCTGACAACGTCGAGCCACGACAGCCGTTCGTCACTGCGTCGATACACGGCAACCCGCTGGCCGACAGCCCCCGCGGACAGCACGTCGACATCGCCAGGCAGCCGCGACGGCTTCGTCCCCGACGCGGCGTCAATCGGCAATACAAACACGGACTTCGAAAGACGCATCACCAGTCGGTCGGCGGCAAGCGTCATCTGGTCGTTGCGGTCGCTCGAGCCCGGCAGGGCGAACGCGGCCAACAGCCGGCCATCGAGCGAGTAGCGATTGAGCTGCCGCGTCCCGCCGCGTTCCCAGATCGTCATCGCGCCATCGATCACGGGGCCGATTCCAGCGGCGGGGTCACCAGCAAACGTGACGAGCGACTCATCGCTCTCGCCGGAGTTTCCCAGCACGCCGGCAAACTGCAGCTCGCCAGCACGGACCGGCAGCACCGCATTGGACAGGAGAATCAGAATCAGAATCAATATCCATGCAAAAAGGCAACGTCGCGAGCAGAAAGTGACCATGAAGAGTCGGTCTCCTGAGGTTTGAAATGGCATTGTCGGAGTCTGGCAGTCGGTGCCTCGACACACCAGCGACGCAATCCGCTGGCGACTCACACGCTGAATCGCTCAAGCCTTCCTCCGGAATTGTGCGACCTTTTCGTCACAACCCTTTCGATCGGTCGCCCGTGTCGGAATAATCGTGGGTAGCCACTGCGCGACAGGTTGTGGGTTGTGGACTGGTCGGAACGTGACAGGGATGCGTCGAGGAGACTTCTGACAGCCGCTCCCTTTGTCCGCAGGCAACTCTTCAGGAGAGGTCCCATGACTCGACACATTCTCTTCGCAGGTCTGGTAACGGTCGCCGCGTCCCTGCTGCCCTCCAGTGATGCTCGGGCAGATCACTGCTACTACAACGGCGGCTACCCCGTTCGAACCTACGCGGCACCACGCGCTGGAATCTACGGAGGCACGTCGTATTACGTTCCACAGTCTTACTATTACTCTCCAGGGTACTCCTACAATACGTACCCGGCGTACTCGTATGGCCTCAGCGGCTACCCGGCTTACGGGTACGGCTACTCAAGGTCCCCGTCGTTCTACTATTCCCGTCCCGGCTTCTCGATCAGCATCGGGAGCGGCTTTCGGCGTTCGTATTACGGGTCCACCTTCAACTACGGCTACCGCCCGAGTTACGGCTACGGCGGTTTCGGCAGGCATTACCACCGTCACTGAGAACGCGTCGGTAACAACTTCCCGATTGGGAATTGTGATCCATGAGCCCCGTGCTTCCGCACGGGGTTTTGACGGTTGGCAGAATAGCTGAGTTCGGTCGTGTCCCTTGAGACAGCGACGGTTACTCGAACGTCGTTTCCCGCCAGGCGTCCTCCGTCAGCTCATGGATTGCAGTCAGAAGCGCCGCAAGCTGATCGTGAAAACGCTCAGCGGTCTGCTGGCTGAGCTGACCACTGCTTCGCATCGCAAACACGGCACCGCGCGCAAATGCGTGCCCGTTCAACGCTCGCTTGAGTTGCGTGATCGCCAATGCCCGGCTGGTGCTCGAATCGAGTTCACTATGCGTCGCCTGAACCAGGCCGCCAACAATGTCAGTCGCAGCTCGGCAGGCCGCCGCCAGGTGATCCCCGGGTGTTCCGTCAGAGTTCTCGATCTCCATTAACGCGAGCAGGAACGACTGGGCCTGATCGACTACTGGATGGCGACCGCGGTCAGAAATTGAACTGTCGTTGTCATCCTGCACGACGGAACTCTGATCCAGGCTTTCCCGCCAGGCTTCGTCTGGCAGCGAGCCTTCCGCAACGCCTCGTTCAACGGCCTCGTCCTGTTTCGGAAGGTCGAGACCTTCCTCGCGCATCGCCTGCTGAAACGCCTCTTCAATGCTGGTTCCCGAGGCCGTCGTTTCCTGAATCCGACGGTTCATTCGCTCGGCCCGAAGCAGGTTCGCCCGTCGGTAGCGATCCATCACGACCACTTCGTCTTCCAGCGACGGCTCGTCCCACGGCAGCTCACCCTCATCTTCCAGTTCGCCGTCGCATATCGGAGTCGATCGTGCGCTCGTTCCACCGGACGCCTTACCGACGAGGAGTTTCTGCTGAACGAGCAGGGCAATCCGCTCAACTCGCGACGCAACGATATCAGGGTCCTCGACCGCTTCACTGCTTAGACCATGCTCACGCAGGCCGTCGGCCATTGCGTCGAGAACGGCTCTCACGGCACGGCGTTGCTCGACGAGCTTCTTCACATCGCGGGTTTCGTAGTACTCGCCTTCGTCCGTGACGTTGAGATTGCTGCAGTATCCCTGCCGCAGAGCATCAAGCAGATGCACAATGGCAACATGCCCCTGCAAAGAACCGAACTGCGTTTTCACACAGCAGTATGGCGGCTCGGAAAACGGAGTCTGCTCGGCTGCCGAGATCTCAAACAGCGGCGTCAAATGGCCTTCCGGCGAGATCAGCAGGCTGAGCGTGTCATGGCCGGGCGCCATATCAACCATCACGCCACGAACGACTCGGGCGGAATCGTGTTCCCCGAAAGACCGCCAGACCGTTGCCCGCCCACCGAGCACAAAAGTGAGATCAATGATCCGATCTTCGAGTTCCTCAACGCGGCCCAGGTCATCAACCGTGCCGCGATAATGAATTGTGATTCCCACGGTGCAGTTTCCGTTCAGGATCGCGAACAGTGATTGAGCAGCAGAAACTCTTCCTCGGCGGAAAGGAACAAGGATGCCGAAGTCGTTGGGGTGCTCTCATTCTGGGGACAATTCACTGCGAGGACCAGCTGCTCGATCGGTTGCGAATCTCCCGATAGAATTTCCCGCCAGTGCGCCAGCTGAGTGCGCGATCAAACAAAGCACCTCGCAAATCGCGAGCCGCATTCCATCGAGGCCTGACAGTGTCGCTTAAGTTGTCCTCAATCATCGCTGCCGTTACCGCTGCGGTCCTGACGGCCGCGTCAGCTCGTGCCGGAGTGTTCAACGATGAAATCGCGCCGGCCCTGAAAGCTCACTGTCTGAAGTGTCACGGGCCGGACAAGGCGGAAGGTCGGCTGCGGGTTGATGACCTGACGGCTGACCTCGCCGAGCGGGACAACGCACTGAACTGGATCGAGATCCGCAACGCGATCAACCTCGGCGAGATGCCGCCGGAAGGCGAGAAGCCTCTGCCGGTCGAAATGATCCGAGCGATGTCGAACTGGATCACTCGCGAATTGCGTGCAGCCGAGCGGGCTCGAACCAGCGCCGGCGGACGTGTCCTGCTGCGACGAATGAACCGGCACGAGTACACCAACACGATCGCCGATCTGCTGTCGATGAAATTTCCCACCGGCGAAAGTCCACTCGACGTTCTGCCGCCGGACGGGACGGCGGAAGGCTTCGACAAAGTCAGCTCGGCACTGCTGGTCGATCCGTCGCTCATGACGCAGTACTACCAGGTGGCTCGTCGCATTGCCGATCGAGCCATCGTTGACGGACCGCCCGAGTACCCAACGGAAACAATGCGGCTGGAGTTTGAAGACATCCCGGACAGTGGCGCGATTGGGTACCTCGTCGAGCGGCTCGGGATGAAACCCGTTCCAAACGGGCTGCAGCTGGTCGAGGGTGGCACGCGTTCGTTCGGAATGCTGCGTTATCCGGGACGTCGCGATAACAACGTCGCTCCGGTCAACGGCTTTTACCGGTTCACCATTCGAGCGGGAGCGGCTCGCGGGGCAGACGGAACGGTGCCGCGAATCCTGCTCAGCCAGGGACATCCCGATGACGACATGCGGACCGTCATGGAAGTCGACGTGACTGCTCCCTGGGACGAACCGACCGAGTACTCGGTGACGATTCCGCGCGACACACTTGGCAGTGAACTCAGCGTGCGGATGCTCAACGAAGTGTCGCTC
>Ga0209578_10001954_pt1 | contig 17995 bp, 20 predicted proteins | sample tdAd472_FD_187127 | JGI IMG/M metagenome (GOLD analysis project Ga0209578, IMG submission 187127) | Marine sediment microbial communities from the Atlantic coast under amendment with organic carbon and nitrate - tdAd47.2 (SPAdes)... | ecosystem: Environmental > Aquatic > Marine > Coastal >...
GGAAGCCCACGCCGCCGAGTACGATCCGAAGGCGCACGTCACGTCGGCGTTCGGATAGCCCCCAGGCGAGCAGCAGCAGCAATGCGCCGATCTGGATGAAAGATGCCATTGCGTTCGCGAGGAACCGCTGGTCCACTCTGTTGCTATCAGCGCTCGTCATTGAATTCTCCCTGTTCTCCGGTTTTGAATTGCGTCGTCATCTGCGCCATGTTCGCTGCACGACAGCGAACAATATCGCTGTCGTCCAGCCAACGAGCAGTATGCCGTTCAGTGCCTGTATTCCGCTCAATAGTCGCCAGCCTTCGCTCAGCGTTATGTCACCGTAGCCCAGCGTCGTGAATGTGACGAAGGAAAAATATATGGCCGATTCGAAAGTCGGAAGCTCGCCGTCTGGCACCAACGCTACATAAGCGGCCGCCCATACGGTGATCTGTATTGCGTGCAGGCTGACCAGGACGAGTACCGTACTGGTGATCGCGGCCATGGCGCCTCGTTTGCCCCAGGATCCATCCTCGGTCAGATAGCGGTCTACAATGAACCGCAACCATGCCGTCGAGCCAGCGGCGTGAATGGCGACCGTAGTGGCCACGAGGGCGGAACCTATCAGGACTAGCTGTAGCATTATCGTATTTTGTCTCGTTGATATCGATCAGCCGGCGAGCCAACCGAACGCGCCACCGGTCATCAGTCCATAGATCAGCGCGGCGCGAGCCCCCTCCTCGTCACTGGTCTTGCTGAAATCACTCTTGTGCCAGGGCATCGCCATCCAGATGATGGCGCTGACGAAGAAAACAACAACGGCTGACACGAGAATTGGTAGCCAAAGGGCGACGATAGTCATAGCAACCCCCCTTTTTGTTGAGATTATTCAGGGTCGAGACACATTCTAGCGCTATCGGCTATGCTTGTCTCATGCTGATTCGATGGCTACCACTGATTGCCGGAATCGTCCCGTTTGTCGGTGTTCACGTGTGCTATGTGGTTGCCGTCCGGTATGGTCATCTGCCGGCATGCATTCCCTACATCGATGGCTGTACTTCGATCAGTGCGACTGGCCGCTACCCCCCGGCCAACCTCCTGTTCCGCGCATTCGAGCTGCCATCCGCAGCCCTTTTGGTTGTGGTCTGGTACTTCACAGTCGCGTGGTTACGAGCTCTGCGACCGGCGCTGGGCAACTCAGTGGCTGTAGCCATACTATTCAGCGGCATCATTGGCGCGCTCGCGCTGATCGTCTACGTAACGTTCCTGGGCACCAGCGAACCGTTCTATGGATTCATGCGACGCTTCGGCATCTATTTCTACTTTCTCGGTACAGTGCTGGCGCAGTTGTTTGTCGCGTTGTCACTGCGCAATGTGCGCAACGAGTCGCTCGGTAAGTTGCCCGATGCGATGCTTTGGATTAGCTTGTTGCCGTTCGCGCTCGGCATCTTCAATCTCGTGCAAAAGGCTGTACTTCCCTACGCGACAGCCGATTCCCTCGAGAATTCCATAGAGTGGATCGCGTCGACGATGATGCAGGCCTATTTCGTTGTGCTGTTTCTTGCCTGGCGGCGAACCGGCTTCAAAGTACGGGTCACTACGGGGTAGCGGTTTCCGACATGCTGAACGGATCGGACCAGCGTGGGTCGGTCAGCACTCGCTCGTCGGTCAATGACTCGAGGAACGCGATCAGGTCGGCCTGCTCGACGTCCGTCAATTCAAAGCCGCGAATGAATTCGGACTTGAAGGGGCTGCGCCGGCCGTCGCCGGTATTGGGACCGTGCTCGATCAGGCGTCCTCCTCGCGCATAGTGCGCAATCGCTTCTTCAAGTGTCGCGATGCTGCCGTCGTGCATGTACGGCGCCGTTACCGCAATGTTGCGAAGCGTCGGCGCCTTGAATCTTCCCATGTCGCGGCGGTCGCCGGTCATATCGAACAGTCCGGTGTTGTCGGACGGAAATTGCCCTTCGCCGTCGAGATTGTAGAGGCCCGTATTGTGATAGCCGATCCTGTCGACCCGGCTATTGGCGTGTGTCGTGCTGTCCGTGAAGTTGAATCCGCCGTGACAGTGGAAACACTCGAGTCGTTCCGAAAAAAACAGGTCCATGCCGCGCACGGCCGATTCACTGATAGCGTCGTTGTCGCCGCGAAGATAGCCATCGTACGGTGATGTGAAGCTGATGATGCTGCGCACGAAGGCAGCCATCGCACGGACCACACTCACGATTGAATAAGGATCCTGTTCCTGCGGGAAAGCCCTCGACACGAGTTCAGCATAGAGAGCGTCGCCACGCAGCATTTCGACAATCTCCTGATCGCGCCCGGACATGCCCATCTCCACAGGCTGGTCGCCAAATAGCGGCGTCAGCGCCTGGTCCTCGAGTCTGTCGAGCAACGGGTTGGCCCAGGTAAGGCGGCTCGCGTACGCGACATTGACGAGCGTCATAGCACCACGCGGGTGAAATTGACCGGTCGCGCCTACCGCACGCGCTCTGCCGTCGGTAAATGCGAGCGCCTGCAGATGACAGGTTGCGCAGGACATCGTGTTGTTTACCGACAGGCGCGTGTCGTAGAACAGCCGTCGCCCCAGCTCGACCTTGTCGTCCGTCATTGGATTGTCGACGGGCACCGCAGGTGGCGGCAGCGATCCATCGATGCCCCAGCTGTAGCTTCGATCCGGGAAAAGCCACCACGCGAATACGGCGGCAAGTACGACTGCGACCAGCCCGATGGGCAGAATTCGGTTCATCGATTCACGACCCTGAATATGCTCTGTCCTGCAGGGGCACGATGCGATGAAAAATCCAGTCCGAACGCTGCAAATGGCGCCTTGCAGGATTTTTCGGACGGCGCTGATGAGCAGTCGCTCGCCTCTCCGTCGTCAAGAGCTGTGCCTTCGAGCAGCGCGGAGAAATCAACCACGACCGTGTCCTGACCCGGAACGAAGTCTGCCAGCTCGATGCGGGCCCTGTTCGGTTGCCGGCACGCAGCGATATTTCCTACCGTTCCCTCGCAGCCGGTGCTGCCGAGGTGAATCCAGAAGCCGTCCGTTCCGGATACGAGTCCGGCCCGCAGGAACTTGTAGCCGGAACGCCAGTGCCAGTGCATGGCGGAGTCGTCGAGCGGCGCAGATGCGGTCAGTGGATCGGCATGGTTGCGGTCGAACGGTACTCCGAGCACGAATCGCAATCCAAGGTAGTCGCCATCGGGCAATGTTCCGGTAACCGCTGCGTTCATTTCGGCGGTGCCGTTCGGACAGGCTGCGCTGCCGTCCTCCAGGTCCAGCAGTGCCAGGCCATCTTGCTGCCAGTCGCCATCATTGGCCAATCGGAGCGTGCTCCAGGTGCCGTCCGCTGCCCGCAACTCGATGTCGTGAACGAAGAAGCGCAAATCGGTCAATGCCGGCACACCATGCTGAGCGTCGCATGTCAGCGACTGGCCTGCATATTGTGCAGCAAAAATAACCGTCGCAGGCACGCGTGGCTCAGCACAGGACGCGCACAGGCAAATGATGGTAAGACAGACACTGATCCGCATGAATGAACTGGCCATCCGGCTACGCTGGGAGATTAGATTGTAACCGCCGCAGCGGCCAGACGAGGGTCCGTCAGGTTGCGGCCTTACTGACACTGCCGGTGTCGAGGTCGTCGTCGTCTTCTTCTTTTTCTACCGCCAATGAATAATCGAGCACTCCGGTTGCTATCAAATCGGTCGAGGCCTGGGCGACCGAGAGTTCGGTCTCCACTTCCCGCAGCTTCACTTCCGACTTGACATTTTCGGTCGCGCGATCCGACAGCTCATGGCGCAGTTCGCGAGTCTTGATGACAGACTCCTTGAGGTCCTTCTTTAGTTCTTCGATCCGACCTTGCTGTTGGACAATCACACTGTCGCGTTTTTCGACGCCCTCGTTGGCGGTCTCGACTTCTTCCTCGAGTTTTTCCACCGCTTCCCTGGAACTGGCGAGCTCTGTCTGTGTGATTCGCAGTTCCGCGTCGAGCTGCCGAATGCGATCATCGCGCGGGTCGCGCTTTTTGGCACGATGCCCCGAGCCCATTCTGGAGCTGATCGCCGACAGGATCCAGCCGAGCAGGAATGCACCGACGGTCATGAGAATCAGGTTCTGCGGGAGTTCGACAAACATCAGCCTATGATTATGCGCTTTGTGTGCTCAGAAAAGGACAGGGTTCTCAATCTGTGCAAGGTCCGGGCGGACTAAAAGGACCACATCCGGTGTTGAAAAACCTCGCTAGGTTTTATTAATATATATTAAAAACAAATAGTTATAGATCTTTATTCACGATACCTGTTATCTATTGTCGTGTTAGCGTCGGCACCAATGCCGAACCCCCTCAGCCCGCAAAAACAACTCGGCACTGGCGCCTTCGAGCATCGCCAGGGTACTTAGCATTCCGGCCTGGGTGCAGGTATCGGCCGCGACCGTGATCGAATGCGGGGCGCGTTTGACGGGCCATCCGCTCCTCGGGTCCAGTATGTGGCTGTATCGGATGCCGCCCCGCAACAGGAATCGTCGCGCGTCGCCGCTCGTTGCCAACGCACCCGCGCGAAGTTCGATGACTTTCTCGGCGGGCGGGCCCTGCGCGGAGACCGTTTCGATCCCGACATGCCAACCATGCCGTTGGGTGGGTGGTCGGGTAACGGCCAGGTCGCCACCGAAATTGACCAACGCGCTACTTGTCGAAGCCTCGCGCAGTTGCCGGGCTACCCGATCAACAGTGTATTCCTTGCCGATACCGCCAAAGTCGATTTCCATCCCGACTTCCATCCTCAATGTTGGGGACTGCCAGTCAACGCGGTGCCAGCCGACCCGCAGTAACACGCTCTTCACGGCTTCCTTCGACGGCAGCCTGTCACCGCCATCGAATGTCCATACCTCGCGAAGGACGCCCGATGTAATATCGAAGCGACCGTCGCTGAGTTCGTAGAGCGTATTGCCGAAATCGAGGAGAGACGCCGTCTCGGCGTCGACGTCGATGGAATCGCCCGCCGCCGAATTGATTCTCGCGATAATATTGTCTTTGGCATAGCGGCTGAACTTGTCTTCGACACGCCAGGCTTCGGCGGCTGCGAGTTCGCTCAGCTGACGGGCCTCGTCGACGTCCGAGGTCTCCACGAGGATCTCGCACGGGCTCGCCATGGCGCTGAATTGGCCGATCAGGCAACCCCGCCCGGCCTCGATCCGGACTTCGCGCGTGGCCCCCCCTCCGGCCAACTGAGTTACCTCGAAAACCGGTAGCTGAATTGCACGATCAAAGCATCGAGGTCGGGATAGGTCTCCCGACCGATCTGGTTACCGATCAGCAACTGCGGCGGAATCGTGCCATTCTGCTGGTACGTCTCGACCCGCACGCTCATTTCGTTGCCACTACCGGTCTTCCAGCCGAACTTGAGCCCGGCGGTAGTCGCGTCGAATTCGCCGAGGCGGTAGTCCGACGATGCATAGGCAGGCAACTCCACGCCGTCGACAAGACTGATCCTGTAAAAATCTGCCGCCGTCTGCGTGTAGAAACGGAAGTGCGGTTCGAGGTAGCTCGACTCACCGAGCGGCCAGCGCAGTCTGACATCGACGGTGTGCGAATCGATCTCCCAGTCGTCAGTCATGTAGCGATACGAAGCGTCCAGCACCTTGCCGTTCATGTAGTACTTCGTCTGGCCGTAGAGGCTGTGTTTGGTTCTTGCTTGCGGCCGGTTTTCGAAGCGGAACTCGTGCGACGGGCCCGCGGCACCCGGTGCCGGAGTGCGCGTCAATGTATCGCCTGTCGCGCCATCAACCAGGCTGAGGAATTTGTACGGGTCGGTCAGGTAGCCGCTGTTATCGCTGAATGAGTAATTGAGCTGCACGATCATTCTTCGCGAAACGACTTGCGTTACGCCGAGAACGATATCGAGGATGTCCTTGTTCTCAGTTCCAAGCTTGTTGCCGGTAGCGCCGACGTCGAGCATCGGGGCAAACGGAATGGGCGCACCACCGACAGGATCCCAGGTGTCTCGTGACAAGGACACGCCCGCGGACAAAGTCGTGTTGCGCTTGTTGAAGTCGCGCGCAATGTTGCCGTTGATTCCCAGGTGCAGGTAGTCAAATTCCTTGGATCCGCTGAAGCCGACGCCCCCCTTCCACAACCGGCCGAGCGGCTGCTCCCAGCCGACCGTCAAGGCGGCCCGGGTATCGTGGAACGTGTCGTCGAGCGGCAGCTCGCCGGCCGGAACCGTATAGACAGCATTGCCTGACGGTCGCGTAAATGTTTGTGGAACGTCCTGTCGGATCGCGCCGTTAGGCGTAGCGCCGGTCAATGTGTCGAGGGTCAGCCCCATGCTAAGAACGCGATCGTCGACGAACAGACGGTTGGCAAGAATACTGAAGCTGTAGTCGTTTACGCGTGAATTGTCTTCGCCGTAATAAAGCAGCGCCGTATTGAAGTTCCAGGCCGGATCTTCCTGTGCTTGCACCGGCACGGGTGCGCCGGAACCAAGCAATGTACAGGTCGCCGCCGCGAGGGCTGTCGACACCGACTGCGTATTACGTTTTTTCATGAGGCAGGTCTCAGTTGCAGCCACAACCGCCGCCGCCGAATCCACGGCCGCCGCTCGATGCTTCCTTGCTGAAGTAAATATGATCGTCGGTACCTGCTTCGATCGGGTCTGTGGTCAGCTGCATCTCGTCTTTTGCGAGAATGTCGCGCTCCCAGGGTTCCACGCCCATCGACGCACAGCCGCAGGCCATGGTCGCAATCAGGGCAACGAATCCCAATCTGGTCCTATTCATCATCAGATCCTGTTTGGCCCAACGCACTGACGATGGCCGCTTCGTACTCGGCTTGCTTCCTCTCCTTGAAGCCGAGATGTTGTTCGAGAATCTTCCCGTCGCGACCGATCAGGTAGGAACTGGGCATTGCGATGACTTCGAAGCGCTTTGCCAATGCCTTGGGCTCGTCGTACTCGATTCTGAATGACGCTGGAAATTCGCTCAGAAAGCGTTCGGCCTCCGCGCGATCGAGGTCGAGGTTGACGCCGACGATCACGAGTCCGTCATCCGCGTATCTATCGTGCATGGTATTGAGCCACGGGAACGAGCGCCGGCACGGTACGCACCAGGACGCCCAGAAATCGAGCACAACCACCTTGCCTGCAAGGTCATCCGGGTCGAAATCTGCGGCGAACACGGACTGCGGCAGATTCGCAAGCGTGGTGACGAGCAGGTACGCGACCAGCATCGGAAACAGCCCGGGAAAGTGGTTGCCCGATTTCCTGTGTTTCATCAAATCTCACCGACCCAAGGCGCCGCGGTCATCGCACGACCATTGGTTCGCACGTTTACGGGTAATTCCTCATATTGCGCTTAATTGGACAACGATTGTGCGAAAAAGTCCGTCCGCTTCAGCCGCCGAGGAGATAGCGGTTCACACGGTCCGGAAAGTCGGTGAACAGCCCATCGATGCCGATCTCGCCAACGAAGAAATGCACCATGTCTTCGAAGCAACGAAATCCCGGCGGCAGGTCGTCGGCCCTGAACGTGAACGGATGCACGAGGAGCCCGGACTGGTGGGCGCTCTCGGTGAGTCCCGTCGATTCTGGTTTGCCGTTGATCGGATCGACGGAGTACAGCTGGTTGACCCACGGCCCGATCGCGTCAACGGTGTTTGCAAGCTCCGCGAGTCCCCGCTCCGATTTGAGAAAATCGTAGTCGGTCTCCGACTCGGCCCAGCGATTCTCCCCGATCAGCTGTACCAGCGGCAGCCGGCACCCGAGGTCTTTCCGGAGCCGCACGAGTTCGGCCGCATCGAAACACTGCAGGAAAACCGGATCGGCGGCATCTTCGTAGCCGTGGGCTGCAAGGACCTGCAGGACGGCTGACGCAAGATCGAAGCCTTCGTGGCGGTGCCAGCCTGGCCGTTTGATTTCGGGATAGATGCCGGTCGCCTTGCCGGTTGCCCGGTTCAGACCCGCCAGCATGGTCAGTTCCTCGCCGAGCGTGTGAATACCAAAATGGCCGATGTGCGCCGGGAACCGGCCTGGAAAAACGGCCTGACCGGCATCGTCAACGCGTTCCGTCACATTCAGAGTCCTGAGCTCGGCCAGGTCGAAGTCACGCACGTAGTAGCGACCGTCCGTGCGAGCACGGTCCGGATAGCGATCGGCGACGTCAGTGACGCGGTCCACGTGAACGTCGTGCAGGACCACGAGTTCGTCGTCTCGTGTAGCGACCACATCCTGCTCGAGGAAGTCCGCGTTCATTGCGTAGGCCATCGCCTTGGCCGGCAGGGTGTGCTCGGGCAGGTAGCCCGAGGCACCGCGATGCGCGATGATTACAGTCATTCGATAAATTACCTTATGAAAACTCTATAACTATCTAATTATTCGTCAACTTCACCGTGTTCATCCCATCCCGGAAAGTCGAGCGTCTCCCACCTGGCAGTGTCTTCCCCGCGTGCCTGCCGGCGCAGTGAATCGGCCATTTCCCGGTCATTCCACTCAATGTGTTCCTTGCAGCGCTCCGCAACGGCCGGCGGCGTCACCAGGACGCCCCCAAACGGCCGGATCACGATCATTGGCTTGTCATTGGCATCAGCCGCATCCATCAGGAAGCGGGCCATGCTCTCCTTTTCTTCGTACAGGCTCGGCAGCACGATGACGGCTTCACATTCCTTGATCTGTGCGATGAGCTCATCCTTGATAGCCTCGACGCCGCCGCTCGCTGGCACGTTGTCCGGCCGGCTCACATTGAGGTAAAAGAAGCGGTCCACGCTTTCGAGGAACTCGAATACGCGCAGGTAGTCATCACTCTCGTGAAATGCGTGCGTTACAAACACCCGAATGGGATTTTTTTCCGACACCGTCAGCTCCTGTTTCGCCACCGGAGTACCGATTCTAGCCGTTTCAAGCCGTCCTCGCGCGACCGGAATCACGCCTGCGAATTCTGGTTTGCATGTACCCGGTGATTCGGTATCGTAGCGACGCGCATGCGACTCCTCCTCTACAACATCCGATATGCCGTCGGCGGCGGCGCCAGCATGCATATGCCATTGCCGGGTGCCGGGTACGTGCTCGGCAATCAGAGTGTGCTTCCCGATATCACCAAATTTATCAGGACGGTCGACCCGGACATCGTCGGGTTAATCGAGGTCGATACAGGTTCGATCCGCAGCCGCATGGTCAACCAGGCTGAAAAAATCGCCAGCGACCTCGGCATGAACACGTCCTACGAAACCAAGTACGGCGAGAAATCGATCAACCAGATACTTCCCATTGTGCGCAAGCAGGGCAACGCTTTCATGGCGGCGCAGCGTGTGCACGGCGAGACGTTTCATTATTTCGATACCGGCATCAAGCGATTGATCATCGAACTCGAGATGGAGGAGTTTGCCGTATTTCTCGTGCATCTGTCGCTCAAGTACCGGCACCGGCACCTGCAGTTGCGGCATCTGTACGATCTGATCGAAAGGACCGAGAAGCCCGTCATTGTTGCCGGCGATTTCAACACCTTCTGGGGCGAGAACGAGATATACCTGTTTAAGCGTGCGGCCGGTCTCACGTCGGCCAACGTAGACGCGGTGCCAACCTATCCGAGTCGCGCTCCACGCAAAGAGCTGGATTTCGTGCTGTACCAGGAAGGTATCAAAGTACACGGATTCGAGGTTCCGGATGTGCGGCTCTCGGATCATTTACCACTGATTTGTGATTTTGAAGTGACGAGGTAGTCATGACCCTGCGAAACTGGACATCGAATACCGATGCAAGCGGCATTGCCTGGCTGTGTGTAGACAAGGCTGATGGTGGTGCGAACGTATTGTCCGGCGAAGTTCTGACCGAACTCCACGCGATTATCGAGCCGATGATGGCCGCGCCGCCGGCGGGAGTCGTCATCCATTCCGGCAAGAGCAATGGCTTCGTCATGGGCGCCGACATCAACGAGTTCACGACGATCGAGAACCCTGAGCAGGCCTACGAACTGATTCGACTCGGCCAGCAGGTTCTGGACCAACTCGAGGCTCTACCCTGCCCGACCGTGGCGGCGATCAATGGCTTCGCTCTTGGCGGTGGGCTCGAACTCGCAATGGCTTGCGACTATCGCCTGGCGCTGGCTTCAGACAGGCGCATACTCGGTTTGCCCGAAGTGCAGCTCGGAATTCATCCGGGCTTTGGTGGAACGGTTCGCGCCGTGCGGATTGCAGGTGTACGACCGGCCATGCAGCTCATGTTGACCGGCAAGCCGATCGACGTCAAAAAGGGACGGCGCATCGGTCTTATCGACAAGGTTACCGACGCGGAGAGCTGGCGCCAGGCCGCGAGCGAGTTGATTGCGAGCGCCCCTGCAAAACAACGGGCGCCTTTGATCGAGCGGGTCCTGAATCTTCCCTTCCTGCGGCCCTTCATTCGCTCGATGCTCGTAAAGCAGGTTGCCGGCAAGGCACGCAAGGCGCATTACCCGGCCCCCTACGCGATCATCGACCTCTGGTCCCGTCACGGTGCGTCGACCCGTACGGGCTATGAAGCCGAAGCGCGTTCGATTGCCGATCTCATGTGCACGAGCACGTCACGCAATCTGGTACGGGTATTCTTCCTGCAGAACAAGCTCAAGGGCCTTGGTGGCAAGTCGGCCGCAAAAGTTTCTCACGTCCATGTCGTCGGTGCCGGTGTGATGGGCGGTGACATCGCCACGTGGTGCGCACTACGTGGCCACACGGTCACGCTGCAGGATCGCGAACAGAAGTACATAGATCCGGCACTGGAGCGCGCCGCCAAGCTCTTTGCAAAACGAATTCGCGATGACGGCGAGCGTAATGCGGCGACAGCACGCCTGCAGGCCGATGTCGACGGCGCGGGGGTCGGAAAAGCGGACCTGGTTATTGAGGCTATCTTCGAGAACCTGGAGGCCAAGCAAGCGCTCTACCAGGATTTGCAGGCGAAAATGCGTCCGGACGCCCTGCTCGCCACGAACACGTCGAGCATCCGTCTCGAAGACCTGCGTACGGAACTGGCTGCGCCGCGGCGCTTCATTGGTCTGCACTTCTTCAACCCGGTTGCGCAGCTGCCACTGGTTGAGGTCATTCGCTGCGATGATACGAACCAGGACGCGCTCGACATTGGCTTCGGCTTCGTCAAGGGCATCGGCAAACTGCCCCTCGAGTGCATGAGTTCGCCGGGGTTCGTCGTTAACCGTATCCTCGCTCCGTATATGGCAGAGGCGATGGAACTCGCTGAATCCGGCGTGCCTCTGGATGTCATCGACCGTGCCGCCGAGGAATTCGGTATGCCGATGGGTCCAGTGGAGCTCGTCGACAGTGTCGGTATCGACGTCGCGCTGCACGTCTCGAAAGTACTCGGCGCTGCGATGAATCGGCCTGTGCCGGAGAAACTCGCGGAGATGGTCGAAGCCGGCCAACTGGGTCGCAAGAGCGGCCAGGGATTCTATCGCTGGCAGGATGGCAAGGCCGTCAAGCCGCGCAGCGACTGGTCGGGAGAAACGACCGAGATCCAGGATCGGCTGATCCTGCCCATGGTCAATGAGGCGGTCGCGTGCCTGCACGACGGTGTCGTCAGCGATGCCGACTTGCTGGATGCAGGGGTCATATTCGGCACCGGATTCGCGCCGTTCAGGGGCGGCCCCCTCAACTACGCCCGGGAAGTTGGCATCGCGAGGATAATCGCGCGACTCGACGATTTCACACAACGCTTCGGGCAGCGGTTCACACCGCAGGAAGGCTTCGCGAGGCTTTGATCACGTTTTGGGAATCACGCGTCGGCAAACTGTGCGGCGCTTCACGCTGCGTACAAGCGGGTGTATCGGAAGTCGTTGAATTGAAGGTAGAATACTGGCGGCCGGTGGATTCGGCCGCTGATCGACACAGGTCAGCGGTTTCTTCGCGGCACTAACAACTATCAGAACAACGACGAACTGCGACAGGACGAGCAATGACGAATGAGCAGATAAGCACGGAGCTGCTCCAGCGATTTTCACCTCTGGATGGTCTCAAACGAGACAATCTGGCGGCGCTCGCCCGCAAGGTCCAGGTCCGTGAATTGTCGCCGGGCCAGGTGCTCTTCAAGGAAGGCGACACCGAAAAGCGCACGATTTATGTCGTCTCGGGCATTCTGGAGCTTGTCGACCAGGGCAAGGTAACGGAGACCATATCCGGGGGCAGTGACAGTGCTCGTAACCCGGTTTCACCAATCTTCCCGCGCCGCGTGTCGGCCAAAGCGCGCGATCGGGTGCAGTTCATTTCGATCGACAGCGACCTGCTCGATGTCATGCTGACCTGGGACCAAACCGGGACCTACGAAGTGTCCGAAATGACGGGCGACGATCAAGGCGGCAACGAGGACTGGATGACGATGTTGCTGCAGACAAAGGCGTTTCACAAGATTCCGCCGGCGAACATCCAGGCGATCTTCATGCGCATGCAGCAGATTAACTACAAGGCCGGCGACGTCATTCTCAAACAGGGCGCCGAGGGCGATTACTTTTACGTTCTGACTCGCGGCAGCGCCCTGGTTACACGCGAGACGCCGTTGTCCAAGGACGGCATCAAGCTCGCGGAGTTGCGGGTCGGCGACACCTTTGGAGAGGAGGCGCTGATCTCGGATGCCAAGCGCAACGCCACTGTGACAATGGTCACTGACGGCGGCGTCATGCGTCTGGGCAAGGACGACTTCAAGAAACTCCTCAACGAACCGATGCTCGACTGGGTCGACTACGCACAGGGGCAGCAGATCGTACAAAGCGGCGGACAGTGGCTCGATGTGCGGTTACCAAGCGAATTCGAGAATCAACATCTCGATAATGCGATGAACATCCCGCTCTATTTCATCCGCCTGAAGCTCAATACGCTGGAACAGGGCAAGAAGTATGTCGTTTGTTGCGATACGGGACGTCGCAGTTCGGCCGGTGCCTATATTCTGAGCGAACGCGGGTACCAGGCCTACGTGCTACGCGGTGGCATCAACAAAGAACAGAGCTGACCGCAAGTGGGAACGCGCCATGGCGCGCCACGCGCGCGGAGCGGGCGAAATCTTCACATGGTGTGAGTCGGCTTGTCCCCGCCAAGGGCACCCGCCAGGTAGTTTTCGATCTTCTTCTGAGTATTGCCCTGATCCTGGTCGCTGAATTGCACACCGATGCCGGCCGTGCGCTTGCCCTGAGCACCTTTGGGTGTCATCCAGATCACGGTTCCGGCGACCGGAATCTTCTCGTCCTCGCCCATGAGATTCAGCAGCATGAAGACTTCGTCGCCAAGCCGGTACGAGCTGTTGGTCGGGATGAACAAACCACCGTTGATCACGTACGGCATGTAGGCAAGGTACAAGGCGCTCTTGTCCTTGATCGTCAGCGTCAACAGCCCGGGTTTGCTCATTTCCTTACCTCTCGGCGTGCATCAGATTCATGCCGCCCAACTCTCTGTCCGTGCCGGCGTTTGCGAGACCCGCGGCCCAGTCGATCAACAGCCCTTCCAGCGTGAGTTGCAGGTTGTACGCACCCATCGACTGACCTCTTAGCCGGTTGATCGTGTCTAGATAACAAAACAAGTTTCGCCTGTCCATGCGCTTCACCACAGATTCGTCAATTGTCAGTCCCGAGGCCCTGTCGCGCCCGCCGGCAAGTGTCAGAATCGCATCGCGCAGCTGCCGTGCCAGCCAGTCCAGGACGAAGTCGGCCTCGAGCTTGCTCCAGCGCCCTGCTACCTCGATCGGCGACAACTTCCCGGCGCCGACGCCAGACAGGTCATGGCTCATCGAGGCGTTCGTATCAAGCTGCTCAGCGGCCGCAATGGCAGCCAACGGCGCGTTTCCGGCGGCCCGCAAAGCCTCCCGCCAGCGGCTACCAGGCTGTAGCTGGTCCAGCCAGGCCAGACCCTCGGCCTCGGTGGGAGACGCGAAATCGATACGCTGGCAGCGGCTGAAGACGGTTGCGGGAAGGCGCCCTGTCCGATCCGCTATCAGGATCAGCAAGGTCTCCCCCGGCGGCTCCTCGAGCGTCTTCAGCAGGCTGTTCGCGGCACTCGTCGTCATCGCGTTGGCTGGCTCAATGACAGCCACTTTGCCGCGGCCCTCGTAGCTGGTCAGCTGCAGTTCACCAACGAGAGTGCGGATTTGGTCGATCAGGATGTTCGTCTTGTCTCCTGGCGGCTCGATCCAGCGCAGGTCGGCGTGCGATGGTCGCTCGAAGGGATACTGAGGCAACAGCGCCAACTCGGGCTGAATTCCGAGGCGATTGGCGGCCATCCAGGCGGCGGCGGCGCGTTTGCCCACGCCTGCCGGTCCGGCCAGCAGCACTGCATGTGGAAGGCGGCCCTGTTCGATGCGATCCAGCCACGACTGCGCAATTTGTTTATGCCAACTAATATCCATTTTTATCAATTATCTATCGCTAATTCTTAAAGTAATTAATTACTTAGTAACAACGTCGCGATCTGACCGATATCTGCGCGCACGCTGTCGAGATCGCGGGACACATCCACGACGACGAATCGTTCCGGCTCCTGGGCCGCGAGTTGCAGATACGTTTCGCGAGCTTTCGAGAAGAAGTCCGCCTGTTCGACCTCGAAACGATCAGGGTCGCCCCGTCGCCCCGCGCGTTGCATTGCCGTCTCTACGGGCGCATCGAGTAGTATCGTCAGATCCGGTTGCAGGTCACCGTGAACAAAATCCGCCAGCCACTCGATGCTCGCCTGCGGAAAACCGCGGGCGCCTCCCTGGTAGGCACGCGTGGAGTCCGTGAAACGGTCGCTGACTACCCACGTTCCGGCGGCAAGCGCCGGCCGGATGGCGTTATTTACGTTGATTGAGCGCGCCGCAAACATCAGCAACAGTTCAGCGACATCAGACATGGGTTCGTCGCCATGCTCCTTGAGAATGCGCCGGATGTCCTCAGCGATGGGTGTACCGCCGGGTTCCCGCGTTTGTAACACCGTGTGGCCATGGGCTTCGATGAGTTCGACCAGGTAGTCGATATTCGTGGATTTGCCGACCCCTTCGATACCTTCAAACGTAATGAACTTCCCGTCCTGCATATCACATTGCCTTGCTGCGCCGGCTTCGCAATTGCCGGAGGTACTCGGCGACTGCAGCATCGTGTTCCGCTTTTGTTACCGAAAATTTATGGCTACCGTCTTCGAGGCCGGTCGCCACGAAATACAATTCTTCGCCACTCGCCGGGTGCAATGCGGCGTGAATGGCGTCGCGTCCCGGCATCGCGATTGGGGTCGGGGGCAGTCCGCCGCGCGTGTACGTGTTATGGGGCGTATCGGTTTTCAGATCGCGGCGCGTGAGATTGCCGTTGAAGCCGGGACCGATGCCGTAGATTACTGTCGGGTCAGTTTGCAGGCGCATGCGTTTATTGAGCCGCCGGGCGAACACGCCGGCGATCTTCGCGCGCTCGTCGGCGCGCGCAGTCTCTTTTTCGACGATTGAAGCGAGAATCAGCGCCTCGTATGGCGTCGTGACGGGCGACGTGGTATCGCGCTGTGCCCATTCTTCGGCCAGCGCAGCCTGCATGAAACCGTAGGCCTGCTTCAACAACGTTTGATCCGTGGTGTGACGCGGAAAGCGATACGTCTCCGGCAGGAATAGTCCCTCGGGATGCAAAGTTTCGGCGCCGAGTTCTGCCAGTAAGGCCGGCCAGTCCTCGTCTGTCATGCGCGCGTCGATCTGTGGATGAGCCTGCATCGCTCGTAACAGGTCCCAATGGTTCCAGCCTTCGACGATCGTAAACGAATACAGCTGTACATCACCGCTCGTAAACTGATCCAGCAGTGCCGCCGGCGTCGTGCCTGACAGAATCCGGTACTCACCCGCCTGCACGCCATTCGCCTGACCTGTCCAGCGGGCATAGCCGCGCAGCATCGCCCCGTTGGACACGATGCCGGCTTCTTGTAGCTGCCTGCTTATTCCGTGGAATGTCGCTCCGGGCGTGATTTCGAAACTGGTGCCCTCGGCTGGTACTGTCATTGGCGTATGCAAAAAGCGATCGAGTTGCCAGAGGCCGATCCCGGAAACCAGCACGAACAGTCCGGCCAGTACACCCACGCCGTGCAGCAAACGCTTCAAGCCGGGTACTCCGTCACGCTGCTGGCCGTGACCAGTTGCATGACCCCTTTCGACAGGTCGGTTTGTTGCCAGGAGTGACCGGCACAGTGAGTCACCGGTAGCACGCCGAACTGGCTGTTGGTCAGAAAACCACCCTGAAACGAGCTCAGTTCCTCGCCTGCAATGTCGCATACGTCGCAGTCGATGCCGGCCTGCTCAATGATCGTCAGCACGTGTCGTCGCATGACGCCGGATACGCCGCAGCGAGTGATTGCCGGTGTCACCAGCGAATTGCCGTCGAAGAGAAACACGTTGCTCATGGTACCGCAGATGAGCCGGTCGCCTGTATCGAGAAGCAGGCCTTCGAATACGGTTTCATCCTGCCATTCATTGCGCGCCAGTACCTGCTCGAGCCGGTTCAAGCTCTTGATGCCCGCGAGTTGCGGCTGGATTGCAAGGCGTGTGGCGCAGACTCGGACCCTAACGCCATTGCGGTACATGTCTGCCGGCAATGGCGATGAGGTGGAGAGCCCGACCAGCAGTGTGTTGCTGCTTGTGGCAGAGCGCTTGTATCCGCGAGGTCCGGTACCTGCGCTTACCAATAGCTTTGCCACACAGTACGCGGAGTCAACCGGGGCCGCGGCCAGTGCAGTAGACAGCGACTCTTCGAGCAGCTGCTCACTCGGAACTGGAAGTCCGAGACGCGCGCAACCTGTCTGCAGGCGCTCGACATGGTAGCTCCAGAGGCGTGGCCGGCCTCCGCGAATCGCAATGGTTTCAAACAGCCCGTCGCCGTATTGCACGGCTCGATCATTCAGCCGAATCGAGTCGAGTGCCTTGCCGGCGTCGAACCAGTGCGTCATGCCCCGAGTGCCTCGAGCAGGCCCGCGGCCTTTGCTCTTGTTTCCTCAAGCTCGGCTTCAGGCTCGGAATCCGCGACGATGCCGCAACCCGCGCGCAGGGTCAGCGAGTCCTTTTGCATCACTATCGTGCGAATCAGGATATTCAGGTCGAGGCTGCCGTCGCGATTGAGATAGCCGAAAGAACCCGTGTACGCACCACGCGCTCCTGCTTCCAACTCGGCAATGATCTCCATGCAACGGACTTTCGGACACCCGGTGATGGTGCCGCCGGGAAACACGGCGCGGATAATCCCGCCCGGCGTAACACCACGGCGCAGCAGGCCACGGACATTCGAGACAATGTGATGCACATGTGCGTAACTTTCGAGTGCCATCATTTCATCAACTTCCACCGTCCCGGGCTCGCAGATTCGGCCCAGGTCGTTGCGCTCGAGGTCGATCAACATGATGTGTTCGGCTCGTTCTTTGGGATGCGCAAACAGCTCCCGTGACAGGCTGTCATCGAGATCGCTATCCGCGGAGCGCGGGCGCGTGCCGGCGATGGGCCGCGTCGATGCGACGTTGTCACGAACCTGCACCAAGCGCTCGGGCGACGACGAGATGATGCTTGTTCCTCTCCAGCGTGCGAGGCCGGCAAATGGTGCCGGGTTCGCTCTGCAAAGTGCTGCGTATACCTTGTCAGGTGACAACCGTGCATTGACAGATGTCGTCCAGCCGCGAGACAGGTTTGCCTGGTAGATATCACCTGCAGCGATGTATTCCCGGGCGCTCTCGACCGCAACAAGGAATTCCTCCGGTGGTTCCTCGTGGGAAGCGCGGACCTCGAGCCCGGACTCTGCTACACGTTCTGCTCCGTTGACGGCCTCGATATCTCCGAGAACCTGCGCAAATTCCGTTTCGGCTTCGCTTTCGGCGACCCAGCAGGTTCGTTGCTCTACGTGATCAACGATGATCGCCGCCCGGCACCGTACGGCGAGTGCCGTCGGCAACACGGCGTCAGGTTGCAGGTCGAGCGTGGGTTCGATCTCCGCTGCGAGTTCGTAGCCGAGATACAGGAACCAGCCACCCGTGAATGGCAGGTGCGTATCTTTCGCGGGAAGATGTTCGGCCTGCCA
>Ga0209578_10001957_pt1 | contig 17953 bp, 14 predicted proteins | sample tdAd472_FD_187127 | JGI IMG/M metagenome (GOLD analysis project Ga0209578, IMG submission 187127) | Marine sediment microbial communities from the Atlantic coast under amendment with organic carbon and nitrate - tdAd47.2 (SPAdes)... | ecosystem: Environmental > Aquatic > Marine > Coastal >...
ACTCCATCTCCCTGGACAGTCGGTCCCATCATGCAGACCATTCCTTTGTGATACTGCGATGAGGAGTGCGATCATCGTCATATCGCTCCTTCTGGCATGGCCTTCAACGGCCCAGGACCTGTACTCGCCTGGTTCATGCGAGCCGCCTCAAGGCACGACCTTCCTTGAGGTCGGCAATGTGAGAGCCTCCATCCAGAACAATGGTGGACTGTTTTCGGGCAGTCGATCAAACCGCTACGAAGTGCCTGCGGGCGGTGGAGTCGATGCCATCTCCTCGATGTCCTTTCTTGTCAGCGGTCTCATTGATGGCGAACCGCGGGCGGCTGCCAGTTGGTGGACGGACAGTGAATTCTGGCCGGGGCCGATTCCTGACGATGGCTCGCCCCCAGTCGATTGCGCCGCATTCGATCGGTTCTGGTCGCTGGATCATGACCGGGATTTCTGGCCGAGCGATGTGGCGCCAACTCCGACGCCTGCCATCCAGGACTGGCCGACCGACCTGGGAGCGCCGTTCGTGGATCGGAATGGACTGACCGGATACCAACCGGACGAGGGAGACTATCCGGAGATGCATGGTGACAGGGAAGTGTGGTGGGTCATGAATGATCGCGGCAATACGCATGCATCATCTGACTCCGATCCACTTGGAATCGAGGTGCACGCTTCCGCTTTCGGATTCGACACATCCAATGAACTCGGAAATGTGACCTTCTACCGGTACACCGTCTTCAACCGGGGATCGAAGACCATTGAAGACATGGCCGTGGGCTTCTTCCAGGATATGGATCTCGGTAACATCGACGACGACCGGGTAGGAACGGATACCACCCTGGCCATGCTCTACACCTACAACGACTCCAATCTGGATCTGTATCCGCCGAGCGGATACGGGTATGGAGAGCGCCCGCCAGCCGTGGGGACTACGGTTCTGGAAGCCAGGCACGCTCGTGGAATCCTTCCCACCGACCTGGGCTTGGCGCCCTCCTTCCATCTGACCATGACGGGGTTTCAGCGAGCATCCCATGCCATTCTGGATGCCGGGGGACCCCCTTTCCGAGTCCTTCTGGTCTGAGCTGAATGTGGACATGCAAGGAGGCCATCGACAACTGTTTGACCGGATTGCCCACATGGCTTTCGGTACGTTTGATCTCCAGCCAGGCGTGTGGGCTCAATTCACGTTTGCCGTGCTTTGGGCACGCGGTCAGGACAACATGGATTCCCTGGTCCAACTGAAAGCGTTGGCCGCGGACCTGCATGCAGACAAAGCTGAGTTGCTCGCTCCCCGGTCGCTGAAGAGGGCATTGTTTCAGGACGGCAATCCCGGTCAGGGGCCACAACACTCCTTCTGGGTCGACGAGCCCTACCCGAATCCTGCCGACGACCGGTTGACGCTTCGCGCCAGTTTCGACAGTAGTGGGCCGGCAACCGTTCGCATCTCGGACATGCTCGGACGGACCCACGTCGAGCGGACGATTCATGCGGAGGCTGCCGGGCCACGAGACATCACTCTGGACACATCCAGGCTCACCCCTGGCTCGTACACCGTGACCGTTGAAAGCTCGTCCCACCGTGCCACTCACTCTTTTGTGGTGCTGCGATGAGGTGGGCACTTATCATCATATCGCTTCTTCTAGCATGGCCGAGCAACGCGCAGGACCTCTACTCAACGGGTACGTGTGAGCAGCCTCAGGCTGACACGTACCTGGAAGCGGGAAATGTTCGGGCCAGGATTCTCAATAATGGCAGCTTGTTCTGGAAAGGCAGCCCGAATGTGTATCAGATCCCTGCAAATGGATCTGCTCAATCCATATTTGTGGCAAATCTGCTGATTGGTGGCTTCATTGACGACGAGATCAGGGCCAGTGGCAGCACGTACGGCCCATACGAATTCTGGCCAGGACCCATACCGGAAGACGGTAGCGCTCCTGAGGACTGTGCTTCATCCGACAGATTCTGGCATTCGGATTTCAACGACCATGTGCGCCAAAGACCGGAACAGTCCGCAATCCCGGATGAGGTCGCGGAGTGGCCGGTTCATCTCAATGCCCCGTTCATCGAAGCAAATGGCATTCCGGGATATCAACCTGAACAAGGGGATGTGCCGGAGATGCGAGGAGATCGACAAGTCTGGTGGGTAATGAACGATCGAGGAAACGAGCATACCCGTCTTGACTCAGCACCTCTGGGGATTGAAATCCAGGCCAGTGCCTACGGATTCGACAGTCCAGGCGATCTGGGCAACACCTCGTTCTATCGATATCACATCATCAACAGAGGTTCGGAGGTCATCCGGGACGTGGCTGTCGGGAAGCAAATTGACTTTGAACTGGGCAATTTTGACGACGATCGCATGGGCACGGATACGACTCTCGCCATGTTCTACGTGTACAACGCCGACAATGACGATGAAGGAGACACAGGGTATGGAAGTCCGGCACCGGCCCTTGGTTTTGTGGTTCTGGAAGCGTCTCATGCAAATGGAAGCTTGCCGACTGACCTGGGTGCCAGCCCCGAGCGACACCTCACGTCGACAGCTTTCCCTTACGGAGGCGGCGGGTACCGAGGGGATATCGGAGATGCTAAGGACGCATACAACTACCTGATCGGAAACTGGAAAGACGGTTCTCCTCGAACGGAAGGTGGAAACGGCTCGCGTCGTTCGAATACTCCCATGCCGTACTGGATGCCGGGAGATCCTGTATCGGGGAGCTACTGGTCCGAACTGAACGTGGACGGGCAGGGAGACCAGGTTCAGCCGTCTGACCGGAAAGGCATTGCAGGATTTGGCACGTTTGACCTCGAGCCGGGTGAATGGGCCACCTTCACGTTTGCCTACGTCTGGGCTCGCGGTACCGACCATCTGGATTCGATTGTAGAATTGCGGGATGCTGCCAGATTCCTGCATGAAACCAAGGCGGTTCTTCTGGCGCCTCGCACGCCGACGCCCAGGTTTGAACACACTCCATCTCCTGATGATCAGCATCCTTTCTGGGTCGACGAGCCCTACCCGAATCCGGCTTCAGATGAGCTGACCCTGCGTACGAGCTTCGACAAGAGCGGGCCCGTCAACATTCGCATTTCGGACATGCTGGGGCGAATGCACATTGAGCAGACGTATCAAGCCTCAACCACCGGCGAACAGTCCATCACCCTGGACACTTCGTCCCTGACACCCGGCTCCTACACCGTAACCGTCGAAAGCTGGTCCCACCGCGACACTCATTCCTTCGTGGTGCTGCGATGAGGTGGGCGCTCCTCACCATATCACTCCTTCTCGCCTGGCCGTCGAAAGCCCAGAACCTGTATTCGACAGGGACATGCGAAACCGCACTGGCAGATACCTACCTGGAGGTCGGCAATGTCAGGGCGCGGCTGTTCAACAACGGGGCACTTTTCTGGCGAGGTCAGCCCCACGTCTATGAGGTACCAGCCGGAAGTGGCATCCAAGCAAGCTTCAGCACCAATTTTCTGATAGCCGGATTCGTCGAGGACGATGTCCGTGTGGCCGGAAGTACATACGGACCGTACGAATTCTGGCCTGGTCCCATTCCCCAAGACGGCTCATCACCTACATCCTGCAACTCGTATGACCGATTCTGGGAGTTGGACTACAAGAATGACATCTTCAAAAGCAGTCCTTCGGATGCTCCCACGCAGTTGGCCTTGGAATGGCCCACCGATCTCGGAGCACCATTTGTCGAGATAAACGGAACTCCGGGTTATCAGCCCCAGGAGGGGGACTACCCTGAAATGAATGGCGATCGACAGGTCTTCTGGGTGATGAATGATCGCGGGGGCGAACATGGGAAGTTCAAGTCGCTACCGCTGGGCGTGGAGGTCCAGGCAAGTGCATTCGGTTTCGACGGCATCGGAGACCTTGCCAACATTACTTTCTACAGGTACCGAATTGAGAACAAGGGGTCCAAGACAATCGAGGATGCGGGAGTTGGATTGTTTGCAGACATCGACCTGGGTTACTTTGCCGACGATTATGTTGGCACCGATACGACGTTGTCGATGTTGTATTTCTACAATGCTGACAACGATGACGAAGGCCCTGATGGTTATGGCATCGCTCCTCCAGCCATCGGGATAAGTATCATCGAAGCGTCCCATGTCAATGGCTCCCTGCCTTCGGATCTGGGCGCCGAACCGGGCGAGTTCCTGTCTGCCACCATGATGCCACCTGGGGGCGGTGGATTCGATGGCGATCCCGACACCGCCCAGCATATCCACCACTACATAAATGGTCGGTGGAAGAACGGATTGTCGATGACTGAAGGCGGCAACGGGTTCGGCTTTTCCCAGGACCCCATCCCTTTTGCCTATCCGGGAGACCCTGTGACCGCCTCTTTTTGGTCGGAGGTAAATGCGGGATGGGGTCGGCCTATTGCTCCTGCGGATAGGAGAGCGTATGTGTCGTTCAGTTCGTTCGACCTGGCTCCAGGTGAATGGGCTCAATTCACCTTCGCCATCATCTGGGCCCGAGGGGAAAGCAATCTCGATTCTGTGGCCCAGCTACGGGAAGCAGCACGATTCACGCATGGAGCCAAGCCGTCCATTCTGTCGCCCCGAACAAACGCCACCCAGTTTATTGACGGCAACCCACCCGAAACCCCTCAACACCCCTTCTGGGTCGACGAGCCGTATCCGAATCCTGCGGACGACCAGATCACACTTCGCATGAGCCTGAAATGGGATGCGCCGGTATCGATCCGGCTGATCGATACGCTTGGACGGGAATGGCTGGATGAGCAATTCGGCGCTACTGCGGGACCCGTCACCAAGAGCCTTCCCATCGGGAACGTGGCCCCTGGCACCTATCTCATCCGCGTTTCCCAGCGAGGTGAGCACGTGGATCACACGGTCATCGTGCTCTGACCACCCGCCCTACTTCAACAGGATCATCGTTCGACTCAATGTTCTGCCGTCCGCGACGAGTCGGTACAAATACGATCCGGAAGGCAATTCCCGGCCTTCAAATGAAACGGTGTGCTCGCCGGCTGGCAAGAAATCCTGATCTACCGGCCGGGCTACTTCCCTTCCCATCACATCGAATACGGTCAGTGTGACATGCGCGCCCGCCGCCAGGCTGAATGATAAATTGGTTGTTGGGTTGAACGGATTGGGGTAGTTCTGCCGGAGTTCGAAAAACAGGGGCTGTTGATCCACTTCGGTGTCTGTGCCCTGCGCCTCAGAAGGTCCGAAGGCAATACTGTTGGGCGTGCGGAGACCCCCGGTTTGGATGAAGCGATCCACGAATGCGCCCGTTTCGGCGTCGTAGCGATACACAAAGTTTGCCCCCCAATCGCCCACCCACAGCCGTCCGGCATCATCGAGGGCATACCCTTCGACATGGACAAGCCCGGAGACCAGGGTCTGGTCGAGCACCCCCGTCGTGCCATTGAACCGAAGCACCCGGCCTGAACCATTCTGGTTGCCCCAGTCGAGTACCATCAGGTCCCCATCTGGCTCGAACCACAGGTTGACCGGGCCAACGAGCTCACCCGAAGGCACCAGCGAGCCCATGTACGTACCGGCCTCATTGTAGCGGCGCACGTCCCTGCCACCCGAGCCCAGGCCGAAAGCCACGACATGCAGATTCCCATCTGCATCCCAGGTGTGATCCATCAGGTTGAGCTTCGTGGGTTCGTTCGTGGCCAATCGGAGGAAAGCGCCGGTTTCCCCGTCGAAAACTGCTACGTTCCAGCGCGATGCACCCCATTGGCTTACATACAGATGTCCATCAGGTCCCCAGGACATCTTGGTGGGTTCATCAAGCACGTAGCCGGTGGTAAATGGTCCCAGATCTTCTCCCGTCAGCGGATCATATCGGTGCACGACCGAGCTTTCCGGGCCATGCCAGAAGGAGACGTACAGCATGCCGTCCTTGCCGAAAAGGACCTCTTGCGTGTCGCGGCGACGTGAGGCATCCCCGGGAATGATATCGTCGATGTAGGCGCCCGTCTGGTAATCGTAGCGCTTGACCGAATGGGTCCCGCTGGAGCTGACATAGACGAAGTCCTGGCCCAGGACCGGAAAACAGAAGAACAGGGAGACGACAAGGATCAGGGAACGGCGCATGATGACGGTAAGATGGGAGGCCAAGAGCCCTCCCTGATACGATATCGGGGGCCTTCGTTGCGGGGGGCACGCTTATTGGGATGGGCGATGATCTGCCTTGCCAAAGCCAGAAGCCTGCTCGGTAATTCTGCAGGGGCCCCTCCAGGTCTCCAGCCCCTTATCGTCCTGTAACTTTTGCCGATCAAGCGAGTACAGAGGGGCCATTCTATCAGCAAATGCCCGTGAATCGACCATAAAGGCCGTTTTTCCGGCATCACAACATGACCAATACGGACTACACGCCCATTTCTTGCAGCTTCCATGACATCCTGGAGCATCACGCCTCGCGCGGCGATGTGGTCAAGGTCATCTGGGAAGCCAGTGGCGTTCGTCGTGAGGGCAAGTTCTGGCTCCTTGATGTGCTGGCGCGCGATGGGGCTGACTGGGTCAAGATGCTGCCGGTCGGCGAAGAGGGCTCTGCCAAGGCATTCGAGGTTCGCCTGGACCGCCTGGTCCAGGTGGACGGCAACGAACTGGCTCGCTTCTGCTGAGAAGTCGTTCCCCAGGGCAGTTGCGAGTGCCCTTCCCTGACGTAACCTGACTCCGCCGGGCTCCGTACGTCTTCGTTCCGGAAGACGCACTTGCGCCGCCTCATCGAGCGGCGATCAACCATTCCGACCATTCGCGACCACTGTCCACCTCCCTGGTCAGGCCGGAAGCCCCTACCCAGCACCACCATGTTCCGGAACTACATGCGCGTTGCCCTTCGCAACGTGTTCAAGCACAAGGTCCATTCGTTCATCAATGTGACCGGCCTGGCCATCGGCCTGGCGTCTTTCGTCCTGATCTTCCTCTACGTCCAGGACGAACTCTCCTACGACAAGTACCACGAGAAGGCGGATCGCATCTATCGCGTAACGTCCGAGGTACCGGGCGCCGAATTCTCGGCCAGCATGGCTTTCCCCGTAGGCCACACGCTGCAGCAGGAATACCCCAACTTCGTCGAATCCTACGTCCGGTTCTTCAACTTCCAGGCGCCGACAGTCGCCATGACCTATCAGCCTGACGGCGGCGAGCGTATCCGGTTCAACGAACCCAACTTCTTCTTTGCCGATTCCACCCTCTGGGACGTGTTCGACTTCGAACTGCTGGTCGGTAATGAGAACTCCGCGCTGGCCCAGCCCAACAACATCCTGCTGACCGAGCGGATGGTGGACAAGTACTTCCGGGACGAAGACCCGGTGGGGAAAGTCATCCAGCTGGAAAACCAGGGCACGATCAACTTCACGGTAGCCGGTATTCTGGCCGATCCGAAGCCGAACTCGCATTTCGAGTATGATTTCCTGGCCTCGATCAACACGCTCAATGCCTTCCAGAACGGCCAACCCTTCCAAGACAACAACTGGTACTGGAATCCGGCGTGGACCTACATCGTCGTGCCGGAAAACGTCGACCTGGCCACCTTTGAGGGCTACTTCCCTGACTTCGTGGACAAGTACTGGCCGCCGTTCATCAAGGACAACGCGTTCATGTACCTGCAGAAGTTGACGGACATCCACCTCACATCCCGGCTCGACTTCGAGATTCGGCCCAACAGCGACGAGGCCTACGTCTACATCTTCTCGGCCATCGCGCTGTTCATCCTGATCATTGCGTGCATCAACTTCATGAACCTGACTACGGCACGTTCGGGTCAGCGAGCACGTGAAGTCGGACTCCGCAAGGTGCTCGGCGCCGTCAAACCACAGCTCGTTCGGCAGTTTTTGAGTGAATCGATCCTTCTGGTAGGCCTCGCTCTTGTCGTGGCCATCCCGCTGATCTATGTCGGACTCCCGGTGCTGAACGGGTTTGCGGGCAAGGCGCTGACCTTCAGCCCGGTGGGCAATCCTTTCCTTTTCCTCGGTTTGATCGGGGTTGTATTTGTGGTGGGCAGTCTGTCCGGGCTCTACCCGGCATTTTTCTTGTCAGCCTTCCAGCCGGTCTACGTGCTCAAGAACATGCTGACTGTCGGAAAGACCGACGTTTCTGCCCTCTTGAGGAAAGGTCTGGTCGTGACCCAGTTCGGTATTTCGATCCTGCTCATCGTGGGTACGTTCGTCGCCTACGATCAGCTCGAATACATGCAGAACAAGAACCTGGGCTTCGATAAGGACGAAGTCGTCCTCATCCCGATTCTTGGTACGCCCCTGGCGCCACAGTACCGGGCCTTCAAGGACCAGATCCTGCAGAACAATCAGATTGCCGCCGTCACGGTGCTTGAAGACATTCCTGGCAGCAAGTACCAGACGGACAATTTCCAGTTTGAAGGCTGGGCGGATCCCATGCAGATCCCTCGCCTGACGGTCCACGACGATGCGGTCGAGGTCCTGGGAATGGAACTGGCTGCCGGTCGAGGTTACTCACGGGACTTCCTGTCCGACTCCACGGCGGCCATCATGGTCAACGAAGCGATGCTGCCGCTGCTCGGTCACGCTACAGCAGAGGATGCTCTTGGACACCGGATCACACTCCGGAACCAGGAGAAGGAAATCATCGGTGTGGTGAAGGACTTCCATTATGCGTCACTGCACAACCCAATTGGCCCGTTCATCGTCGAGCGGTTCTTCAACCAGGGCATCTTCAACTTTTTCGGGCGATATGCGGCCGTCCGGATGCGCCCCGGCGATCCGGCCGGTACGCTGGCGTATCTCGAGCAGCAGTGGCGCAATTTCGTGCCGGACCGCCCGTTCGAATATCGCTTCCTGGATGCAGAGCTGGACAAGCTCTACACGGCAGAACAGACGCTGGGTCAGGTGGCCACGGTCTTTTCATTGATGGCCATCTTCGTGGCTTGCCTGGGTCTTTTCGGAATGGCATCGTTCACGGCTGAGCGCAGAACCAAGGAGATTGGCGTCCGGAAAGTGCTCGGTGCTTCGGAAGTCGGCATCATTGCCCTGCTGACCAAAGAGTCTGCCCGTCTTGTCGTCATTGCCTTCGTGGTGTCGGCTCCCCTGGCGTGGTTTGCCATCTCACGATGGCTGCAGACATTCGAATTCGCCACGAGCATCAATCCCCTCTCCTTCTTCGTGGCCGGGGTCGCCGTCTTTTCGGTTGCCATCCTGACGGTTGGTCTGCAATCCGTGCGCAGTGCCACAGCCAACCCGGTGGAAAGCATCCACTACGAGTGATCACGGGATCGTTGACCCGGCCCGTGCGCCTGATCGTGTTCTTCTTCGAGGCCGTCATCCGGAATCCGGATGACGGCCTCGTTGCTTTTTCGGCAGCCACAGCGCTGACAACTCGGCAGGCTTGTTATACATAGCAATACAATGTATATAGCGGTACAAGTCAAACAATGCTGCCATGACCATTTCCAAGGAGCTTGTCGGAGCGACCTTCCGGCCACTCGTCCTTTCCCTGCTGAGTGACGGGGATTCGTACGGATACGACATCATCCAGCGCATGAAACAGGAATCCGAGGGAAAACTCGTCTGGAAAGATGGTTCGCTCTATCCCGTTCTGCATCGCATGGAAGACGAAGGCACCATTGCCTCCTACTGGGTGACGACCGACGCGGGACGGCGACGCAAATACTATCGGATAACCGACGATGGCGTGCGCCAACTGGATCAGGAGAAGATGCAGTGGATCCACATGGACAGCATCTTTACCCGGCTCTGGGATCTCCCACCCAGAATGACCCCAGCAGGTGCCTGACATGACGCCGCCTTTCGATCTAGACTTGGCTTTGCGCAACTGGCGCACCTCCATCGGCCAGTCCACCACATTCCTGACGACTGATCTGGACGAACTCGAGGATCATCTTCTTCAGGAGTTTGAGGTCATCCGGAGCGCAGGCATACCGGAAGCGATGGCCTTTCGGCAGGCCGCGAGCCGGATCGGGCAACGACACGAACTGGAGAAGTCCTTTCGAGAGGTCCGTTTCGGCAAGTCGAAGCGCATGGCGTCCCTGGCCCGGGAGGCACGGCATCGAGTGGGGCTGGCGGGACATCAGGCACGAATCGCCCTGCGACGAATGCGTCGCCGCCCGTTGATTGCCGGCGTGAACCTGACGGGCATCTTTCTGGCTGCCCTCACGACGCTGACGGTCGGCACCGCGCTCGTCCATCAACTCGGATTCGATCAATTCCATCCGGCGGCTGATGATCTGTACCGGATCCATGCCCTGGATGAAGGCGAAAGTCGGGTGATCCTCTCCGCCGCCGTTGGACAGTCCCTGGAAGAGCGCGTGCCCGAGGTGATGCGCATGACCCGCGTGTTCAAACACTGGGAATCGCCCCTGATCACTGTGGACGGGAATGGTCGCATCGAGGACGGCTTCTACTTTGCAGAACCCGACTTCCTCGGCATGTTCGGTTTCCCGCTGACTGCCGGCAACCCTGCCACCGCCCTGGATGCGCCCGGCAAGGTCATCATCACGCAGGCCGCCGCCAGCCGATACTTCGACGACGTCGACCCGGTAGGCCAGCGGATCACGTACAACGGAACATCAGAACTGATCGTATCCGGCGTTTTTGCCCCGATTCCGAAAAACTCGCATCTGCAACCGGACTTCGTGGCTTCCCTGTCCTCACTTCCGCTGATCAGCTATTCGGGTATCCTGGACGAGTGGTCCGTCTTCCACACCTACGTTCAGCTCGTCCCCGGCGCCTCCCCACCCATCCTGACCGACTCGGTCCTGGGGCTGGGCGATGACGACGACCGTCGCTTGACATTTTTTCCCGTCACCGACATCCACCTGCGGTCGACCAGTCCAGACGAACTGGAAGTGGGTGGATCCATGCGATTCATTTGGCTCATGGGATCCATAATGCTGATGGTCGTGCTGATCGCCTCCGTCAACTATGTCAACCTGGCCACTGCGCAGGCCATCCGACGGGCGAGGGAAACCGCCATCCGGAAAGTGGCTGGGGCTGCCCGGGGTGAGATCGCCATCCAGCAGTTCATGGATACGCTGGTTTTGATTGTCATGGCTACCCTGTTGTCACTGGGAACGCTGTTTCTCTTTCGCGCTCCCATCGAGGAAGCCTTCGGTATTGCCCTGACCTCGCTGATCGATGTCAGGGCCATCGTCACCATCACCCTGTTGGCAGGTTTGGCCCTTTCCCTTGTGGCGGGACTGTATCCGGCATGGGTCGTTTCCCGGTACCAGCCGGCCGGCATCCTCAAGGGCGTAGCCGTATCCGGTACGTCCGGGCGACGTATCCGGAATGGACTGGTGTTCGGACAGTTCGCTCTGTCGGCAGTGCTCATCATCCTGTCGATCACGGTTGCCGGACAGATGCAATTCATTGCGGACTCGGATCTGGGATTCGAGGACGAACATGTGGTCGTGATTCCGATCCAGGGTGAAGCGGCGCGCAGCGCCTATCCGGCGCTGCGCGCCGCCTGGGCATCCCTTCCCGCGGTTACGCATCTCGGTGCCTCCGCATCCGCCGTCCCGGGCGAACCCCACTCGGCCAACCACGTCATTCGACCAGCAGGATCGGACGATCTGGCAGATGTCAGCGTGCAGCGCAACTGGGTCGATGCCGGGTACTTCGAAGCACTTGGGCTGTCCCTCGCCGCCGGCGAATGGTTCCGGGCCGAGCCGGGAGACACTTCCGATGAAGTCATCCTCAATGAAACGGCTGCACGCTTGATGGGGTGGGCGGATCCGACAATGGCTGTAGGCCAGCCCATTGAACTCAATCCGGGGTATGAGAACCGGACCGTGACGGTACGGGGAGTCACGGAAGACTACAACTTCGCATCCCTGCACACGCCTGTTGCCCCGCTCATTCACACAACCACCGGGTATCCGACAAAGCTCGTACTCAAGACGGCTCCGGGCACAACGGCAGCGGATCTTGAGGTCCTGCACGCCGGATGGGACCGCATTGCAGCGCAACCGTTGGCTATATCCTGGCTTGAGGACGATCTCGGGCAACAGTATGAGCAGGAAGCGACGGCTACGAATCGCTTTACCTGGGCGTCGGTCATCGCGCTTCTCGTATCCGCGTTGGGATTGTTCGGACTGGCCTCGTTCATGGCCGAAACACGCACCCGGGAGATCGGCATCCGCAAGGCACTCGGCGCCACCCGCGCGGGCATCATCTGGATGATATCCCTGGATGTCACACGCATCATCGGGACGGCCATCCTGCTTTCATCTCCCATCGCCTGGGTACTGGCCAATCGTTGGCTGGATGCCTTCACCTATCGGACATCCATCGGCTGGGAAGCCTTTGTGCTGACGGGCTTGATCCTTCTTGCCACGGGCTGGATGACCATCATCGGTCATGCTGCCAGAGCGGCTTCCATCGATCCCGCCCGGTGCCTGCGAGCGGACTGACAAATCAGTCCATCCATTCCACGACGCCCGTCACCATGTCGTATTCAGCTCCGACCAACTTGACGTTGCCGGAGTCTGCCGCTTTGCGGATGATGTCGGACAGACTGATCAGGTTCTCGATGGCGTGACGCACATTGGCGTGACCGGCGATGTCGCATTTTTCGTCTACCGAGGTCGCGTTTCTGAACGCGTCGTCATCCTCAACTGCTTCGCTGATGCGCCCGACCAGCATGTCCATGCTGGGAGAGTAATGCAGCTCCGGGTCCATCATGGCTTTGACCGCAGCACCGATGGCTCCACAACCGGTGTGCCCAACAACGACCACGAGCGAGGATTGCAATACGTCCACAGCGTATTCCACACTCGCCACCTGGGACGGCCCCACTACATTGCCAGCCACCCGGATCACAAAGAGGTCCCCGAGGTCCTGATCGAAAATGAGGGAAGGCGGAACCCGGCTGTCGCTGCAGGCAATGATGACCGCAAACGGGTGCTGGCCCGACGCGAGTTCGCCTCGCATTTTCTCCAGATCCAGGGCGGTCAATGAGTGCCCCCCCTTCAGGAATCGCTTGTTTCCTTCTTTCAGCCTCAGAAGGGCTTCGCCGGCTGGTACCATGTCACTGCAGAATCGTCTTCACCATTGATCCGTGGGCATTCTCAAAGTGCCACGTCAAGCGTGAAAGATACGACGCAAAGCAGGCCTACTCTACCCGCAGAATCTCCGCGGGAGCGCTCCGGCGAATGGTTCGCGCCTGGGTCGTGATGGTCAGCAGGGATACCCCCAGAATAATGGCGTACGTGATGAGGAACGGGGCGATGCTGAGGTCCATGGCATACGCATAGATGTCATTCAGCAATGTATCAAGACCGATCCAGGCCAAGGGCAGTGCCAGAACCGATCCGATGGTCATGATGATGACGTACCGGCGATTGATCAGGTGGGCGATGCCCAGAGGTGCCCCCCCAAGTACCTTCCGGACGCCGATCTCCTTGAGCCGGTTCAATACGTTCTGGGCGGACAAGGCGTAGATGCTCAAACAGGATATGATCAACGCCAGCACGGCAACGAACAGGAAAATCAGGGCGATGCCCATGCTCTCCTCCTGGAAGGAGGCATAGATCTGGTCCTGGTAGCGGACCCGGGCTTCTTTTCCGTTGAACGCTTCCCGGTGGGCTTTCTGTAACGCGGCCATGGTCATGGATGTCTGGCCAGGCATCAGCCGGGCGGACACGATGCGGTGATCTGACTCTCCGGTATCCTCGAAGGCCGTGGGCCTGATGAGACTGAAGAAGTCCTCATGATGGAAATCCGCGACCACACCCACGACGACCCGGGGAATGGAATCCAGTTCCACCACCGAACCGATCGGGTCAGAAAGGCCGGTTTCTTTCACGAAAGTCTCGTTCACGACAATAGCCTCCGGGCCTGCCGTCATGAGGGAGTCTGAAAGTAGATGCCCGGACAAGCGCTCCAAGCCCAGGAACGAGGTATAGTCCCGGTCCGCTCCAAAGACAAACGTCTCAACACCTTCGATCGGGGTGGCCGAGGTAACGGTGTGTTGTTCGTTGTAGGAAAAGCCGATTACTTCCCGGCCGGAAGTCAAGTCCAGAACCCCTGGTTGCTCTCCCAGATAGCCCTTGACCCACTGCACTTCCAGTACTGAATCGGTATGGATGGTTACCAGTTGCTCTGCATCATAACCCCAATCCTTGGAGGCCAGATACTGGCCGTTCCAGGTCAGTACGATTCCAACAGACATGGTCAAAAACGCCAGAAGAAATTGGACGGCGAGGAATCCGTGGGAAAGGGGGCGCCTGCGCCGCAACTGAAGTCTGTGCTGGAAGATGGCTGTTGGCTGGAACGAAGAGACGAAGAACGCGGGATAGGCACCAGACAGGAATCCGATTCCCGTCACCAGAATGGCCATAAACACCCATACTCGCAGATTCCTGGTCAGGCCAAAATCCAGTTCGTGACCGGAGATCTGACTGAAGACGGGCAGCAATGCAGACCAGGCAATGAACATGCCGAGCAGGAGACCCACAAAGCTGAGGAGAATGTTCTCAGTCAGGAACTGGACCATGAGTTGTTTCCGGTTCCCTCCCACCGCCTTTCGTACACCGATCTCCCGCAGCCTTCGGGTGGCAGTTGCCATGGAGACATTCATGTAGTTGAAGCAAGCCAGCAGCAGGAGCAGCCCGGAAATCAGGGACAACACTACAACGGGGGCCCAGGGTATCGAGTTGGCCATGCTGCGCTGCACATTCTCGCGATTCCAAGCCAGATCCTTGATGCCATCGATTTCATACCGGATAATCTGCCATTCCGGATCGGCCGCATTCGCACGATCCTTCCAGGTCTGCAGGGCAGTTCCCAGGGCTGACTCGGAAACACCGGGTGTGCGTCGAATGAACGTTGCATCAATCGTCTGCCGCCAATCATCAGCCAGCCGATCCTGAAGCATTATGAGTGGATACGCCATCAGGTACTGAATGCCTGCTTCCGTTGTGAACGGCTCGGAAACAGCCATCACTACAACCTCCTGAGGGGCAGACCCTTCGATGGCAACCGTTACCGACTGCCCGACCGGATCCTCGGCTCCAAAAAGCGTTTCTGCCCAGGAAGCACTCAAGACCACTCCCGGCTCGCTTCCGAAATGCTGCACGGATCCGCTCGCCGTCGGAAAGGAAAACATGGAAAAGAAGTCTGGATCGACAAAATGACCGACGCGGTCAAAATCCGACCCGTCATGACTGAGGGTGACGGCCCTTTGCTCGATGCGAACAACAGAATCCACCAGTGGCGAGGATGTCGCCAATGCAGGACCCAAAGCAGCTTGTGTATGCCCCCACAACTGCTCACCGTGTGGTTCTTGCGTGACCTGATGGACCAGGTACAGATCATTGGCGCGCGGGTGGTGGTGATCTCTCGTCAGCACTTTGGAAACGAAGGTGTACGACACCATCGTCACGGCAATGGCCACGGAAAGCCCGACCAGGTTTATGGAGGTCGGGACCCGGTTCTTGCGCAGGTTGCGGGCGGCGATGCGCAGGTAACTGGCAATCATGGTGCATTGATGCCGCAGTTCCTGCCCGATCTCGCGGCGATCCCGTGTCTTCATCCAGGCCACCGTGCGGAATTCGGATTCCGTTTCGTGGAACGTGCCCAACTCGGATATCGCTTCCCGGAATGCTTCCTCTTCCGTCTGTCCGGCATCCACCAGAAAAGCGATCTGGTCGCGCAAGTGCTGCTCGAGTTCATCCAGGTCACGGCCCTTGAAGGCACGGGAGTACTTGTATTGATGGCGCCAGGTGGCGAGCGCTTTTTCGAGGTTGAACATGGGAGATGACCTCATCCAGTGGCTGTTTCCGGGCCCCAGAGTTCAGCCCAGACATTGTTGACCATTTTCCACTGCTGCTGGACACGTGCCAGGGCAGCTTCGCCATCTTCCGTGATGCGATAGTATTTGCGGTCCGGCCCTTCATCGGATGCCTTCCAGTAGCTCTCCACCCATCCGTCATGCTCCATGCGATGCAGAATGGGATACAGTTTGCTGTTCGACCAGGCGACCTGGCCGTCGTACAACTGGCGCGCCCGGTACACCAACTGGAATCCGTACTTGGGCCCCTCCTTCAGCATCGAGAGTATGAGGGGCTTGAGTGTGGCGCTGGCAAGGGACTTGGAAAGCATGGTATCCTGCACACAACCGCTGCAGGAAACGATCCATGCAACAGCTATGATGGTTTTTGATATAGGCTATATCAAAAGACGTTATAGTGTGGCGGAAGGTTGCAACTGGAATGTCAGAAAAGTTGAATTCGTCAATCAGACTGAATCTTTTGTGCCTGAAAGCCATAGTTATGCGCTGTACACCTTGTGCTTGATCGCCCACACTGATCGTCCAATGCGTCTGAAACGGACCATAGCTGCCTTTTCCCTGCTGACCAGCGTTCTGCTGGGCGGTCTGGTAGCACCGTTGTCGCACTTTGCGTTCATGGCCTTCAGCGATGCCTATGCCATGCACGGCGAAACGCCGCACGCGATGGCAATGCATGCCGAGGGTGTATCACTCGATGCAGACCAGGACCTGGATCATGTCGAGTGTCCGTATGCCGCTTTCTTCCTGAATCAGGCCTCAGCCGTCTCCGGCGATGATCCCGGCCTTTCAGAATCTTATTCCGCGACTTGCCTGACAGAAGCTCCGGTCTCTGCGCCGCGTGCAGCCTCTGTCCACATCTCCCCCATTCGCGGCCCTCCCGGACAGTCAGCCTAGTCCGGAAGCGACTTCTCCTGGTTGAATGATTGCCCGTCCTCCTGCCGTCCACATCTGACGCCAGGAATCGGTGCACGCTTTCTTTTCTCGTGAATCGATGATCTGCGCGCATGGCGTGCGGATTCCGTGCTGCCATCATACGTGCAGCCCGTTCCGGACCGGCCTTTCCCCAGCCCATCCCCCGTCAGCTCCCGGCGTAGATCACCCCGGGGGGCCATGATTCCACGTGATTCCATTTCGATACTACAATGAAAACATTTCGCACGTTTTTCCTTCCCGCCCTCCTCGTTTCCGTATTCCTCATGGGATGCGATGCTGATTCAAATGGCGGCAATGATCCCGTAAACGTCTCCCTGGCTGTGCAGGGCATGTTCGGCGGCCAACCGTTGGCCACCGGCACGACCTACGATCACAACGGCGCCAACGTCACCATCGAGGCGGCCCGCGTGTACCTGTCGGATTTCGTCCTGACCCGCGCCGATGGCGAAGAAATCGCCCTGGCATCGGATGCCGTTACCGTTCCTGCCAAGGACGAGAACGACAACGATGTCTCGCACACCGTTTCGGACAAAGTCGTCCTGGCCAAGAATGACCTGGGCATGTCCGACAATCATATGGGCGAGATCCCGGCTGGCGATTACACATCGCTGTCTTTCCGCGTTGGCATCGTGGGAATGGACAATCGGGTTGACCCGACGCAGTTTCCTGCCTCGCACCCGATGGCCAAACAGACCGATTTCAACAACCACTGGAGCTGGGCCTCTGGCTACATCTATCTCCGCATGGACGGCGAAGTGGACACCGATGACGACGGCACGATGGACACCAATTGGGAAGCCCACATCGGACGCGACGCCAGCTCCCGCGTAGTAACGCTCAATACGGACTTCACCATCACCGAAATGGCCAACGAGCTTCATGTGATGGTGGACTACCAGCACTTCATCGAGACGCTGGACCTGACCAACCCGCAGGAGCAGGTCACCCATGGCATGGACAACCCGCCGATGGCAGCCAAGGTTGTTGGCATGTTGGACGGTGCGTTCATGCTGCACGGCGTGCACGAAGGCCATTGATCATGGCGCAGCGGGTCCTTGTGACCTTCTGCCTGCATGACCAGACTGCTCCCCATAGCGTTTGCACTCGTCCTGATGTTGTCCGGATGCGGGATCGCGGGCCCCGAGGCCCGCGATCCCGCCGTCCTGGACGTGCCTCACGGTTTCGATCCGATTCCGATCCCGGCACATAATCCTATCACTCCGGAAAAGGTGGATCTCGGCGA
>Ga0209578_10001963_pt1 | contig 17922 bp, 15 predicted proteins | sample tdAd472_FD_187127 | JGI IMG/M metagenome (GOLD analysis project Ga0209578, IMG submission 187127) | Marine sediment microbial communities from the Atlantic coast under amendment with organic carbon and nitrate - tdAd47.2 (SPAdes)... | ecosystem: Environmental > Aquatic > Marine > Coastal >...
CATGCCGCAGTTGATGGCAGCGACGGTGTTCCGGAACTTCGCTTACCGCATGGGATTCCTGCGGTTCATGGTCTTCTCCAATCTTGTACTCATGATGGCAGCTCTGCCCATCAAAATGGTGCTGCGATGGGTCCTGAACCTGAAATACATCGTGGCCATCCCTGAGTACTTCTTCAATATCTGACTTTCACTTCTGAAAGCGCTGCCAGCACGGGCCGGCATCGTTAACTCATAAGGCCAATCGCCAGGTACGGACGACAATGCCTGCAACTGAGCAATACCTTCGCAACATCAAGCGGATGCACGTTGTGTTCTGCATCTCCGTGATCGCCTTCTGCGTGGCGACACTGCTGATGCTTTACAAAGACCACAACGACGAGTGGCGCGACTATCAGACGACGTTCACCAAAGCGCGAACGTTGAAACTGGAAGCCGAGCAGCAGAAGGCCTACGAAACGGCAGCTGGCTCCCAGGAAGAGTTCATCCAGGAAAAGAACCAGCTCGAAGACAAACGTAACTCACTGCAGTCGGAGCTTGAAAACAGCAACGAACAGTTCCAGACGCTCACTCAGGAAGTCGCGGAACTCGATCGTCAGTATAAACAGCAGGGCAGCGACGTTCGTTTCAAGCGCGCCGACCGCGATGTAGCACGGGCGAATTACGACCTCGGCGTTCGCGACAACATCCCGGCCGACGAACTCGAAGGACTGAAAGCGAAATTCGACGCGTTGCAGGCCGAAGTCGAAGCCATGGAACTGGCCTGGGAGCAGAAAGAAACCGAACTCAACAACAAACGCGACGCCCTCGCTGCGATTACGAAAGAGCGTGACGAGGTCTCCGAGAACCTCACAAAGTTCACAGCTGACATCGCACGTCTGGATGACACCCTCGATTCGATCGCTCCACAGGGAGCCGTCAAACGAGCGAAGCGGGCCTTCATGGAATGGCCAATCATCGACGGCTTCAATTCGCATATGAAAGTTGTGCAGGACTGGCTTCCCGATCTCCATGTGACGCTCGGGATGACCAGCGTTGCTCGCTTCGATCGCTGCCGCACGTGCCACCAGGGCATCTCGCAGTTCGGTGCCGGCAACGTCGCTGAGTTTCCGCATGGCGAGGTCGACTCCGACGATCCCGCGGATTGGGTTGCCGAGAACAAGTTCCCGCATCCCTACTCCAGCCACCCTCGACCGGACGTCTATTTGACGGCAACCAGCCCGCATCCACAGGCCGATTTCGGCTGCACGATCTGTCACGACGGTCAGGGCTCAGCGACGAGCTTTCTCAATGCTCAACATGGCCCCAATGATCCCCATGAGGAACACGAATGGGCTGAAAAGTACGGGCACTTCCACAATCACTTCTGGGAACTCCCGATGCAGCCGGAACGCCTGCGGGAGTCCACCTGCCTCAAGTGTCACCACGACGTCGTGGAACTGGGCGTGAATCCCGAATTCGGCGCGACCGCTCCGAAGGCTTACGAAGGCTGGCAGCTGATCCGCAAGTACGGCTGCTTCGGCTGTCACGAGATCAACGGCTATGATGGCGGCGAGCGAATTGGCCCCGATCTGCGATTGGAACCGACTGCAGAAGAAGCTCCCAAGTATGCCGCTGATCCCAACATGATTCCGGGCGAACTCCGCAAAGTTGGGCCGAGCCTCAAGCACATCGCGCAGAAGGCGTCGGAAGAGTTCATCGCGTACTGGACCGAAGAGCCAGCCAGGTTCCGTCCGACGACAAAGATGCCTCGGTTCTTCGGGCTGTCGAATCTCGCCGACGCTCACGGAGCGAACATGTCCAGCGTCGAGCTGGCTGCCCTGGCACGTCATCTCGTCAACCAGTCGACCGATGTCACGCTTGATACGCCTGCAGATGGCTACCAGCCCAACGCGGAACGCGGCAAGACGCTGTTCTCTGAACGTGGCTGCATGGCCTGTCACTCGTTTAATGACAGCGACTTTGAAGGCTCATCTGCCGACTTCGGGCCGAGTCTCACTGAGACGAGCAAGAAGCTGCTGCCTGGCGAGGCCGGATTTAACTGGCTTTACACCTGGATTCGCGATCCGCAGCGGCACCATCCGCGAAGTAAGATGCCGGACCTGTTCCTCGATCCCTACTCGACACCCGACGGGATCGTTGACCCTGCTGCGGACATCGCGAAGTTCCTGCAGGGTGACGGCCCACAGGAATTCCCCACGCCTGAGTACGATGACGAAGCGGTCAAGAATCTCGTGACCGAGTATCTGGCCGGCAAAGCACTGACGAACGATCAGTTCCAGCAGTTCTGGGAAACGCGGAAGTACCCCTTTGGTCCCGAGCAGATCAAGGGCGACGAAATTGCACTCGTCCATGACGGTGAGGGTTCTCCGAATGATGAGCAGTGGAACAATATGCTGCTTGAGTATCTCGGTCGCCGCAGTGTTTCTCGATACGGCTGTTATGGCTGCCACGACATCAACGGTTACGGATCAGCCCGTCCGATCGGGACCGCACTGCAGGACTGGGGCCGCAAGGACCCCCACCGCCTCGCCCCCGAGCACATTCATGAGTTCCTCCATCATCATGGCCAACCGGACGGTTCAAGCACCGCCGACTTCGTTAATGACGCCGTCCGCAAAGCGAAAACGGAGACGTTCAACTCCGAACAGGAAGAAGAAGATGGTCTGCGAACCGCATTCTTCTACGACAGCCTGATCCATCACGGTCGCCCTGGCTTTATCTTCCAGAAGTTGCGTGACCCGCGCAGCTACGACTACAAGAAGGTCGAGACCAAGGGCTACACCGAACGCCTCGTGATGCCGAAGTTCCCGATCTCTGAGGAAGAAGCCGAAGCGATCGCGACATTCGTTCTCGGACTTGTCGCGGAGCCGCCAGCTCCTGAGTACATCTACCAGCCTGATGAGCAGGCAAAAGACCGCAACCACGGAGAAATCCTGCTGCAGAAGTACAACTGCGTCGGCTGTCACATGCTCGAAATGCATGAAATGGAATATGCCATTGAAGAAGGTGGACTCGCCACCTACTCACCGCTGCCAGCAGATCACGCCAGGGGCGTTAAAGAGCTGCTCAAGTGGCGTCGTCCAGTTGCAGCGTTCACGGGACGGACTCATGAGGTCGATGGCGAGTCGCTGGCGACAGTCAAAGTCGCCGGCCTTCCATACCTCGCGGCAGACCCTGAGGAAGCGCCCGAAGATCAGATTTGGGCCTTCGACTCCTGGGAGCCGATCCACGTTCTGTCTGATGCTGAACTGGCCAGTCGCGAAGAAGCCGTCGCCGACGGCGAACTCGAACAGATACTCAGTCCGGAAGACGTTGTGATGCCAGGCTCGCGCCTTGTCATTCCCGGCAGTCATCTCGTCTCCCGCAAGGCACCTCGGGGCGGGCATTTTGCGGAATGGCTCGTTGAGCAACTCATCGAAGGCCGAGCGAACGGCAACCGCTACAACGCATGGCAGATGTCACCGCCCCCTCTGTTCCGCGAAGGCGACAAAGTTCAAACTGACTGGCTCTACCGATTCCTGAAGGATCCGGAGCAACTGCGTCACACCATCGTGCTGCGGATGCCCAGGTTCAACATGAGCGACGAAGAAGCGCGCATCCTGGCAAACTACTTCGCCGCAGCGGATGGTTCTCCCTACCCCTACCAGTCACTGCCTCAGACCGAGCCGGCGTACCTCGCCGCACAGCAAGCAGAGTTCACTGCGGCTCACCCCGAGCGGGCAGAACTCAACACCTACCTCGAAGAATCGTGGGGGACGCTCAACGAGCAGCTGTGTATCAAGTGTCACGCGGTGGGCGGCAAGGAATTTAAAGCCGGTAACGATCCAAACGTGATCCGAGGTCCGAACCTCGAATACGCCAGCCAGCGGCTCCGCCCGGAATGGACGCTGATGTGGCTATACAACCCGCGATGGATCACCCCTTACACGTCAATGCCGGCACCTTTCCCCAACAACCAGCAGCAGTTCAAGCCGCTGTTCGAGGGCAACGGAACCGACCAGACCATCGGCGTCCGCGACGCCTTGATGAATTACTTCCATCTGATGGAACGCCAGTCACATCAGCCTGCGGCCCAGCAGGTCACTGCTAACTGACGCTCTATTTTCTCAGAGAATCTCCATGACACGTTTTACCTTTGCGGTACTGCTGCCAGGCCTCGCCCTGATCGCTCTCGGATGCGACCTGAATAAGGTCGACCCCGGCGGCGGAGCTTCGTCGGACAGTGTTGTCACGGTGCGAAGCGGCTCAGCGGCTTCCCCGGCAGCGGGTGGTGACAGTGCTGCCGGCGGAGGTGCAACAACTGCAGCGGCGTCGGGCGGCGCACCAGGCAAGCTCCTCGGGACAATCAAGTTCGCTGGTTCGCCGCCAGTGCTGCCTCCAAAGGCAACTCAGGGGAATGCCAAAGATCCGGCCGTTTGTGCGAAAGACGGCGACATCCCGGATGAAAGCCTGCTGGTGGGCTCCGACGGCGGCCTGCAGCATGTCTTCATTTATCTTGACAAAGAGCCCGCCGGTGCCACCGCGGAATCCTTCGAGATCGGGGTCTTCGACCAGAAGGCCTGCATCTTTACCTCGCACTCGTTCCTGGCACTTGCGGGCGTCGAGTTCGAGGTTCGCAACTCAGATGCAGCTGCACATAACGTGCACACTTTCCCGCAGTTGGGAGCGGTTCAGAACTTCGGCATGGAGCCCAACTCGTCAACGACGATGTCCTTCAACAAAGCCGAGCGGGCGCCCATTCAGATCAAGTGTGATATCCATCCCTGGATGGAAGGCTGGGCACTGATCCTCGACCATCCCTACATGGCAACCACCGACGAGAACGGGAACTTCGAACTGCCTGAACTGCCGGGTGGAAGCTACAACGTCCGAATCTGGCACGAACGCGGAGCGAAGAACGGCCAGCTCGAGCGAGCCAAGGTGACGATTGACGGCGAGACCCGGCTTGACCGTGAGTTCCCAGCTGGCGATTTCAAACTGTAAGCATCACGTCGGCTCTGGCGTCGCCTGAGCTGCGGCCTGTGTCGATTTAAGAAGAGATCGATCCGTGAAATTTTCAGACACCATCGTCTGCGCAGTCGCACTGCTGAGCATCGCCGGATGCTCGTCAAACAGTGTGCCGCAGTTCGAGACCAGTCAGGATACCGAAAAGCTGTTTCAGCCGGCTCGCGATGCCGTTGAGTCTGAGCTGCATGCTGCGTTCGGTACGCCGGACCAGCTTGTTGTGTGGCCCGAGCTGCCTGTCGATTTTGGCAACTTCGGTGGCTCAATTGAGAAGGTCACCACACAGGGAACTGTCGTTGTTCCACTGTCCGGCCAGTCTCCTCTGGCGACTGCAGACCGGCTTCCGGAACTCAGCGGAGCTGCCGTCCTTGTCGCTCCCAGCGGCGGTGATGAAACGGCTGAAGACGGACAGGCTCCAGCCGAGAAAGCGGTCGCCGTTTACCGGGTCGCTCACTACGAACCTGAGTCGAAAAGTCTCCATGTCGTCGGCGACGACGGTCAGCCGACTCAGATTTCGGCCACCGAAGGCGACGGAATTCAGATCATCGGCGATGGGCTGCAGAAAGGCCGAAACCTGTACCTGCGGCACTGCGTACATTGTCACGGCGTTTCCGGCGATGGCGACGGGCCAACGGCCCCCTATCTCAAACCGCGGCCACGGGATTACCGCAAGGGACTCTTCAAGTTCACGTCGACCAAACCTGGCATCCGAGCCAGCCGCGACGATTTGTTTCGAATCGTAAAGCTTGGCGTCCCCGGCACATACATGCCGTCGTTCATGCTGCTGCCGGATGACGAGGTGAGCGCCATCGTCGAGTATGTCCGCTGGCTGTCGATGCGGGGCGAACTGGAAAGCAAGCTCGTCGTGCAACTCTCTCTGGACTTCTCGTCAACGCGTCTCGAAGACGAATCATTTGCTGACGTTTCTGCCGAGTTCGACGAGTTTCGTGGTTCCGACCTGCCGGACATTGTCAGCTCGGCTGGCGAAGAACTCAGCGTCGACTGGAGTGCTCCCGAAGATCCGGAGAACGTCGTCACGCCGAAAGAGGAACGCGTCGCCTCGTCAGAGGAATCGATCGCTCGAGGACGGAAGCTCTTCCTGAGCGAGAAGACGAAGTGCTACTCGTGCCACGGTGAAACGGGTGCGGGTAACGGGACAGCTACGGAAACGATCAATGACCTTCCCGGACAACCGGGTGTCAAGGCGGAGGAGCCCGGACTGTTCGACTCCTGGGGCCAGATCATCAAGCCACGAAACCTTCAGCGGGGTCTGTTCCGCGGAGGACGCCGCCCCGTCGACATTTATCGTCGCATCCATTCGGGCATCAAAGGCACGCCGATGCAGGCATTCGGCAACAATCTGAGTGACCAGGACATCTGGGACCTCGTCAACTTTGTTCTGAACGTTCCATTCGAGAAGAAGACGCAGGCGTCTCACTAAGTTTCCGATCGAGACGATCCTCAGGAGTCATCCTCGTGAATAAGTTCTGGCCTCTGTTTTTCTGTTTCTGGCCCGTCGTCGCCATCGTCGTCTTCTGGATTTCTCCAGCTATGAACTGGTGGTTTCCTGGGATGGCGATGAGTCCTCTAGGCGAACAGATCGACAATCTGTTCTACATGATTCTGCTTGTCGTCGGGATCGTGTTTGTTGGAACGCATATCGCCCTTGGTTATGTGCTGTTTCGCGGTGTGGATCATGCAGACGACAAGAAGTCCTGGTTCTCTCACGGAAGCCATAAGCTCGAAGTTCTGTGGTCGGTCGCTCCAGCTGGCATCCTGCTGTTCATCAGCCTGTATCAGCTGGAAGTCTGGATGCGATATCGCGTCAAGAGCCATTTCCCGGACGACGTGCAGCCGATTGCTGAAGTCACTGCGCGGCAGTTCGAATGGCGAATTCGCTATCCGGCCCCCGGTAAGCCGCTGATGCCGACGCCGCAGCCCGATGACCTTTATACGGTCAACGATCTTCACGTTCCGTTCGGTCGACCGGTCCTGATCCGGCTGCGCAGCATGGACGTCCAGCACTCCTTCTTCGTCCCCGAACTCCGCGTCAAGCAGGACGCCGTACCCGGTACGGTGATTCCTGTCTGGTTCGAGACAATTGATGAAGGCGACTACGACCTGACCTGTGCCGAACTCTGCGGCTGGGGCCACTACAAGATGCGGGGCCGCGTCCTGGCTGAGCGAGAGTTGGAGTACCAGGCCTACCTGAAGACGCTGCAGGCCGAACAGGGCTACGACGGCGTTCAGGAACTGAAATCAACTGGTGCCCAGATTGCTGAGTATTCACAAGGCACAGACAACAAGACCGGGCACTGAGTCAGCTCCCGGATCATCTGTTTTTACGAATTCATCCTGCGAAAGCAGCTACCTCCAAGAGGACTCGCCGTGAGCACTCTTTCCCCAACCGCTGATCTGCATGGCCACGGACACGAAGGTCACGGTCATCATGACATCGGCTTTGTACGCAAGTACGTCTTCTCGACGGACCACAAAATCATCGGGATTCAGTTCCTGGTGACAACGCTGCTGATGCTGCTGGTCGGCGGAGCGCTCGCTCTTGGCGTGCGATTCCAGCTTGCCTGGCCATGGCGGACCGTCCCGATCATCGGGAACATCGTCTTCTCCGGCGAAGGCGGCTCAATGTCGCCGGAGTTCTACACCATGCTCGTCACGATGCACGCATCCGTGATGATCTTCCTGGTGATCATTCCGATTCTGGCCGGAGCCTTCGGGAATTTCCTGATCCCACTGATGATCGGCGCAGACGACATGGCCTTTCCAGTGCTGAACATGCTCAGTTACTGGTTCATGTGGCCGGCCATTGCCTGCTTCGGGGTGAGCTTTATGGTGAACGGTCTGAATGCCGCTCCCGCTCAGGGATGGACATCCTATCCGGTCCTCTCCGCCCTGCATGATTCAGCCCCGGGAGCTGGTGCTGCTCAGACCTGGTGGCTGCTCGGTCTGACCTTTGTCGGCGTGTCGTCGATGATGGGTTCGGTCAACTACATGACCACAATCATCAACATGCGGGCGCCGGGAATGACGCTGTTTCGCATGCCCCTGACGATCTGGAGCATGTTCATTACGGCCATTCTGCAGGCATTTGCTCTGCCGGTACTCACCGCGGCCGGCTTCATGCTGGTTGCCGAACGAGTTCTTGGCTTCAACTTCTTCGTGCCGGGCGGGCTGATCGTCAACGACAACGATCCCACGATCGGTGGCGGCCAGCCGCTGCTGTGGCAGCACCTCTTCTGGTTCTACTCGCACCCGGCCGTGTACATCATGCTGCTTCCGGCAATGGGCATGGTTTCGGACATGCTTGCCGCTCAGGTCCGCAAACCGATTTTCGGCTACAAGCCGATGGTCTACTCGATGGCAGCGATCGCCGGCCTGGGCTTCATCGTCTGGGGCCACCACATGTTTACATCCGGCATGAATCCCGCCCTCGGCATGACGTTCATGATCTCCACGATGATGATCGCCCTGCCCTCGGCCGTAAAGGTGTTCAACTGGATTGGCACAATCTGGGGCGGCAAAGTCCGCTTTAACACAGTCATGCTCAACTGCGTGGCGTTCGTTTCCATGTTCATCGTCGGTGGGCTCAGTGGTATCTGGATGGCGTCCGTCCCAACGGACATCTACTTCCACGACACCTACTTCATCGTTGCCCACTTCCACTATGTTCTGTTCGGAGCGACGCTGTTTGGATGCTTTGGGGCGATCCACTTCTGGTACCCGAAGATGTTCGGTCGCAAGATGAACGAAACGGCCGGCAAGCTGCACTTCCTGCTGACCTTCATCGGCTTCAACGGAACATTCTTCCCGATGCACATGCTGGGCATCGCCGGCTTTCCGCGACGCTACGCAGACCCGTACATTCACCCGTACATGGAGCACCTCATGCCGATGAACCGCTTCATGACGCTGTGTGCGATTCTGATGGGCATCGCTCAGTTCATCCTGATTGCCAACTTCTTCATCAGCTACTTCACAGGTGAAAAGGCTGGCCGGAATCCGTGGCAGGCAAACGGTCTCGAGTGGTCAGCACCGTCGCCGCCGGGACACGGCAATTTCGATGTTCTCCCCGTCGTCTATCGAGGTCCTTACGAATACTCATCGCCACTGATTGACGACCGCGACTATCTGATGCAGACCGATCCGCCGCCGAATCGGACAACGGATGCTGCTCCGGATCAGGATCGGACTGCGCCTTCTGCGGAAGATCAGGCCTGAGGTGCAAGCTGTGCAGTCACAGAGTTCCCATCACGATCGCCTTGTGCACTGGCTTGCCGTCATTACGGTGCTCGTGTCGCTTGCGCCGATCGGACTTGGATCTCTGGTCACGACGCTGGGAGCCGGAATGGCATTTCCCGACTGGCCGACCTCTGACGGTCAGGGAATGCTCGCTTATCCGTGGCTGTCCTCGACCGGAGACAAGTTCGTTGAACATGGACATCGACTCGCAGGAATGCTGGTCGGCCTCTGTTCGATGGCACTCTGCGCTGCCGCCATGGCGACGCGACGGCCCCGTCCCGTGCAACTCGCCTGTGGGGCAGTCCTGATTGGCGTGATCATTCAGGGATTGCTGGGCGGCTTGCGAGTTCGGCTGGACCAGCAGACGGTTGCGTTCGGTCACAGCGTGTTTGGCTGCCTGGTGTTCGTCAGCCTCTGGCTGGTGGCTGCGATGACGGGCTCGCGCTGGGAGAAGACAGCCAACGATCAATCTACTCCATCCAGCAATGCCATCTTCGGACTGGCGATGGTTTATCCAATCCTGTGCCTGATTCAGTACGTGCTTGGGGGCTTCATCCGCCACCTGGGCCTGATGGTTCATGAGCACGTTGGCGGGGCGATTCTGGTCGTCCTTGCCGCACTTGCCGTCGTCTGGCTGAGCCTGAAATCGGAAAATCAGCGGGTACGCCGAGCGGCCCTGGCTGTCGCTGGAGCATGTGTCCTGCAGATCGCTGTGGGCCTCGCCGTCTGGATCAGCAAGTTCGGGCTCCCGGCTGTCGGCTGGGTCGCAGTACAGCATTCCCTGTTTCAGGTGGTTGCCCGGACGCTGCATACAGTTGCCGGAATGGCGGTTGTGGCGACGTCGATTCACTGGAGCATTTCCGTCGTTCGCTGCCGTCAGTTTTCTCTTTCGGGCCGCTCGATCAAGGCGGGCTCCGCTGCGATTTGAAACTCTGCAAGACAAGCAGCCGGTTGCCCCTCAGGCCAACAGCGTTCAGAAAAGTGAGTTCAATGAGTTCGGTAAGTGTCACAAGTCGGTTGGAACAGCGTGAGGCAGGGGTACTTGCCGCGCGCGTGGCCGACTATGTCCAGCTTGCCAAACCGCGCATCGCCGTGATGGCGATGGTGACTGTCGCTGTCGGCTATTTCGTCGGCGCTCAGGGGACCGTGCATCTGGCTGCCCTGGGCAGCGCCTGCTTCGGAATCCTGCTCGTCGCCGCAGCGTGTAACTTTCTGAACCAGGCCATCGAGAAGGAAACCGACATCCTGATGAACCGCACGGCGGGACGGCCAGTGGCTGCCGGTCGTATCAGTTCCCGGGAAGTGTTTCTCGCCGGTCTGATCTTCGCGTCGGCGGGAACGACCTGGCTGTGGTACTCCACGAACGTCACAACCAGTGTGCTCGCCGCAGTGACGCTGGGCTTGTACGTCTGCATCTACACGCCTCTGAAGCGAGTTTCGTTCTTAGGCACAATCATCGGCGCTGTTTCCGGCGCACTGCCGCCCGTTCTTGGATGGGTTGCGGCTGGCGGCAATCTGGATGGCGGAGCACTTGCTCTGTTCCTCCTGCTGTTCGTCTGGCAGTTTCCGCACTTCCTGGCAATCGCCACGATTCATCGGCAGGACTACGAATCTGCTGGCCTGCGGATGCTGCCAATGCTGGGCAACAGTCGCAGTGCGGCGGGACTTGTCAGCGTCGTTTATGCGAGCGTCCTGATTCCAATCAGCCTGCTGGTCTGGGACCAAGGGCTGGCCGGTTCGGCTTACGCGACGGTTGCCGTCGTCGGCGGCCTGGCCTATCTGATCAGTTCGTTCCGGTTCCTGCTTGACCAGTCACGGCAGCGGGCTCGCGAGCTGCTGCTGTGCTCGATCGTTTATCTCCCGACGGTTCTGCTGACGATTACCTGGGACCACTATCGACTTTTGTCTTAGCCACCGAGTCCGAAGCCTGCTTCGGCCCTGCTGGAACTCAAGAAATGTCTCACACTGAATCTGGACACGCCCACGCCACGCCTCCGCTGAAAATGGGGATCAACATCCCCAACTCCAAGCTCTGCATGTGGCTGTTTCTGGGCACGGAAATCATGTTCTTCACAGCCTTCATCGGCAGCTATCTGGTGCTGCGGATGGGGTCCCCGGGCTGGCCCAGCGATCCGAAAGACACGCACATTCTGGTGCTCGCTGGCGGTATCAACACGTTCGTGCTGATTCTGTCCAGTTATTTCGTGGTTGTTGCCCACGAAGCCATGACGGAAGCCAACTACCGGAAAGCCTGGAACTTCCTCGCCGGCACACTGGCGTTGTCGTTCGTGTTCCTGGGCATCAAGGCCGTCGAATACTACGGGAAGTTCGACCACGACATCGTCCCCGGTCACATCGCCGAGAACGATACCCAGGCACTGCAGAAGCTGGAGCGTGAACTGATCGCGTCTCGTGAGGGCTTCCTGACCGACCTCGTGCCTCTCCGTCAAGTCAGCTCTGAGCAGCGGGTTGGCTGGGTGGGAAACCTCGACTCCTTCTCAACCGCCATCGCTGCTGAAAGTGACGAGAGCAAAAAGACTGAGATGCAGGCGGCGTACGAAAGCCTGCAGTCACGCACCGACGATATCGCCGCCTTCCAGACTTTCTCGACAGCCGTGACGACGTATCGTGACAGCCTGCGAAAAGGCGAGATCGAACTGCATGCTCACAGCGAGGCAAGCAGCGAAGACGGCGAAGCCGACGGCCATGCTTACGGCGAGCAGGTTCAAACCGTCCTCGCAGCAGCGCGGGCCGATAAGGTCAGTGCCTTCTCCGGTGGCCTGCACGATCCTCACCCCATGGTCTACGGAAACGTATTCGCCTCGTGCTACTTCATCATGACGGGCTTCCACGCCATTCACGTTCTGGTCGGCATGCTCCTGTTTGGAATCGTGCTTCTGCAGGGCAGCCGCCTTGACGGCCAGTGGGTCGACTTTGTGGAGAACAGCGGCCTGTACTGGCACTTCGTCGACCTGGTCTGGATCTTCCTTTTCCCGCTCATCTACATCGTGCAGTTCTAAGTACAAATCGCAGGACTGTGCTGACTGTTCGGCTTTCTTCCGAAAGCCCTGGAGACTGAGAGTTATGGCTGACAATCACGAAGCTCACTCCCATCCGCCGTACGGGTTCATCTTTGTGCTGCTTTGTGGCTTCACGGCGCTGTCGTGGATTGCTGACGAGTCGAAGGACCTGATGCCCAGCGACGCTGCTCTGGCTGTCGTCGTGCTGGCGATCGCGGTCATGAAGGCAACCTGCGTGCTGCTCTACTTCATGCATCTGAAGTTTGAGCGCGCGTGGAAATACATCCTGCTGGCCCCAACGACCATTCTGGCAATCGGCCTGCCATTGGCGCTGCTGCCGGACATCGGCGTGCATTACTACGACATCGACGTCCCGCAGTCTCCAATCGACCCGCACGCGTTTGACGGTAGCGATATTGGCAGCGGCCACAGCACGCAGGATCACTGACTGGCAAAGTTCCTGCCGACCATCGATATTCAGGCTTGAGCCCGGTTTCCACAGAAGCCGGGCTCTTCGACTTTATGCTCCGTTCACCGCCGATCCCCCGCCAGGCTGAAGTTCAATCAGATGCCCGGCAACCCGCGCTGCCGGAAATCCGGCGTCCCGAAGTTCTCCTGCCATGACGCAGCCCCCTGCCATTACTGTCGAGAGCCTCTCCCACTGTTATGGTGAACGCGTCGCGCTCGACGATGTCAGTTGCGAATTCGCCCGCGGCTCAATCTGTGGAGTTCTGGGCCCGAACGGCAGCGGCAAGACGACTTTATTCAGCATCCTGAGTTCTCTGGTCCCGACCCAGTCTGGCCAGGTAACGGCTCTTGGCTTCGACCTTCGGCGGCACGCGACGGAGTATCGTCAGCAGATCAGCGTCACGTTCCAGGCTCCGGCCCTCGATCGGCGGTTGACTGTTCAGGAGAATCTGCTTCATCAGGGACACCTCTACGGACTCAGCGGACGCGTTCTGGCCGAGCGTTCCGGTGAGCTTCTGGAACAATTCCGGGTCGCCGACCGGACTGGGGACATTGTGGACACACTTTCCGGCGGCCTGAAACGGCGCGTCGAACTGGCGAAGTGCCTGCTGCATGATCCCCAACTGCTGCTGCTTGACGAGCCTTCCAACGGACTCGACCCCGGCGCCAGACACGATTTATGGCAATGCCTCGAAGAACTGCGAGCGGAACGAGGAACGACAATTGTTGTGGCCACGCATCTGATGGAGGAGGCCGAGCGCTGCGACGCGCTGGTCCTGCTGGACGCCGGAAAGGTTGTCGCGAGCGGCAGTCCATCAGAACTGCGAAACGAGATTCCCGGAGAGACGATTTCGATCATCGCGAGCCAGCCGGAAACCCTCCAGCAGCGTATCCGGGAGTCGCTGCAGGTCGACGTGCGACGGACCGGCGAGCTGTTGAGAATTCAGCAGGAAGATTGCCAGACGCTGCTGCACGAACTTGTCGATCGTTTCTCAGGCGACTTTAAAACGATCTCGCTCGGTAAGGCCACCCTGGAAGACGTCTTCCTTGCCCGCACCGGGCACCGTCTGGCCGGAGACGAACAATGACTCGCGACGCCGCGCTTCAATTCGCAGAGCACACTCCCGCCCCGCGCGGCGGTCGGGCGACCTGGCTGGGGATCTGGACGCTCACTCGGCGGGAAATGGTCCGCTTTGTCCGGCAGCGCTCACGGTTCGCTGGAGCCCTGGCACAACCTGTCATGTTCTGGGTGCTGTTCGGGGCCGGTCTGCACGGATCGTTCAAAGCTCCTGACTGGGCGCTGGGAGAAATGAGCTATCAGGAATACTTCTTTCCGGGCATCGCCGTCCTCATTCTGATGTTCACGGCAATCTTCTCGTCGATCTCAATCATCGAAGACCGGCATGAGGGCTTTCTGCAGGGCGTGCTGGTATCCCCCCTGCCTCGCTGGGGACTGGTCATCGGCAAGCTTCTGGGAGGCACACTGCTCGCTCTGATGCAGGCGGCTCTCTTTCTGCTGATCGGCCAGGCGATGGCCGCCGCGGGGCTCGCCCCGGCCATGTCGACTGATCTGAGCATCTTGAACATCACCCTGCTGCTTGTCTTCATGGCCGTCGTCGCCTTCAGTCTGACCGGACTGGGATTCATCATGGCGTGGAAGCTTGATTCCGTGCAGGGATTTCACGCCGTCATGAGTGTCGTCCTGATGCCGATGTGGCTCGTGTCCGGAGCATTTTTTCCGGCGGGAGAAACCGGATTCCTGGCATGGGTGATTCGGTCGAATCCACTGACCTACGGGGTAGCGGGGCTCCGTCGCTTGATGTATTCAGGCGAGTCTCCCCTGCCGGTATCAGGGGCGTTGCCTTCGCTGGGAGTCTGCCTCGCGGCAACGTTCCTGTTCGCAGCCTTGACGCTCACAGGGTCGGTTCTTGTGTCTCGTCAGACTGTGTCGTCGAAATCGCCGCGCAGTGCCTCGAAGCGAAAGTGAAGTGCGCCATGAATCATCGTCGCGGAGCCATTCGAGCCGGCTGGTTTCTCATCGGCCTGGTTCTCTGGGGAGCGGTCTTTGTCTCGCTGTTTCGCGTCTGGCAGCAGCGTTCAGCCACTGATGGCTCGAACGCCGCGCCGTCTGAAGTGACCAGCGAAGTTGCCTCGCCGGAACCGACAGCTGCGGGGTCAGGCGCGGCAGCAGCCGTAGCATCCGACGACGAGGCAGCCCTCAACGACCTGTATGACGAAGACGGGCGGCCGAAGAAGATCGAGGTCAAACTGACCTGGCCGGAGTCGGGTGTCGCTGATTTCTCATTCACTGATCGCAGCGGCGAAACGATCACGAAGAACGACCTGCTCGGCAAACCGTGGGTCACGGGCTTCGTCTTTACCGCGTGTGCCGGACCGTGTCCGAAGGTCAGCCTCGCGATGCAGAGCATCCAGAAACGTTACGACGACAAACCAGTCAACCTCGTCACCTTCACGGTGGATCCGAAACGGGACACGCCCGAAGTTCTGGCGAAGTATGCGGACTTTTACGAAGCCGACCCGGACCAGTGGTTTTTTCTGACCGGCGATCGTGACGAACTCTATGAGCTGATCAATCGCAGCTTTCTGATGCCGGTGATGGAAGACGAGAATCCTCAGCCGGGTTTCGAGATCATCCACACGACGAACCTCTGCCTGGTCGACGCAACGGGGCGAGTCGTCGGCAAATACAACTCGGTCAAGGACGCAGACATGGCGCTGCTCCGCCGCGATCTCGACAGACTGCTCGAAGCCGGGCCGTCGGTTTCCGGTGACGATGGCGCTGTTGAGTCCACAAGCGTCTCGCCCTCCGAGGCGGCAGAAGGAAAAGAATGATGCTCGCTGACTCTGCCGAGCTGCCCGGCTGGCTGGCCGCGCTGCCCGCCATCAACGCTTCACTGAACGGTCTGTCGACACTCCTGCTGATCTTCGGCCTGTGGCTTGTGAAGACCGGTCGGAAAGACGCTCACCGGAACGTAATGCTGGGAGCGTTCGCGGTCTCAGTGATTTTTCTGGGGTGCTACCTGACCTACCATCAGGGTCTGCATCACTTCACCGGAGAACACGGCAAGGCCTTCACGGGAACCGGGGCGATTCGCTACGTGTATTATGCGATCCTGATCAGCCACGTCGTGCTGGCTGCTGTTGTGCCTGTGCTGGCAATCATTACGATCGTTCGCGGCCTGAAAGCTGACTGGGAGAGGCATCGCCGAATCGCGAAACTGACTTTTCCCATCTGGCTTTACGTGTCGATTACTGGTGTCGTCATCTATCTCATGCTCTATCATCTCCCGACAGGAGCAGACTCATGAAATCAAACAATCGCCTCACTCGGTGGCTGCTGATCGTCGCCATCGCCTTCTGTGCCAATCTGGTCAGCGGCAACCTTCAGCAGGCTTCGGCCTGCCCGATGTGCAAAGCGGCCACTGAAGAAGACGATGCCAAGCCGCGAGCCTACATGTACAGCATCCTCTTTATGCTCGCCGTGCCCGGCACGATGGTCGGTGGCATGGCGGCCGGGCTGGTCGCGGTGAGCCGTCGCGAGTCTGCATCGCTCGCCGAAAACGGACTGGTCGATGACGAACTGCCAGCAGCGTCCCCGCAGGACACAGACAGCAGCAGCGTCTGACCGGCGTCCTGCCGCTCGAACCATCACGATCTATCACGCCTCGCACCTTCCTGGTTGCGAGGCGTCTTGTTTATCAGCCGACCGTTCATCGCTTTACAGCTCAGGATTCGCACATGCTCAAGGGAAACGCACTCATTGGCCAGTCCGGCGGGCCGACTTCTGTCATCAACTCGTCGCTGGCCGGCGTCATCACGGCAGCAAAGAAGTCGCGGCGAATCAACCGGGTGCTTGGAATGCGATTCGCCATTGAAGGCGTGCTCGGCGGACACCTGCTGGAACTTGGCGACTATGACCGCGCTGCACTCCGGCACCTGCAGCTCACGCCGAGCAGTGCTCTCGGCTCCAGCCGGCTCAAGCTGAAGGACGAGCACTTCGAAACAATCCTGAAGACGCTCAGGAAATTCGACATCCGGTACTTCTTCATGATCGGCGGCAACGACACGATGGACACGATTCATCGCGTCGTCGAATACGCGGGTGATGCCGGGTACGAAATGATGGGAGTCGGCATCGCCAAGACGGTCGACAACGACCTGTTCGGCACGGACCACACTCCGGGCTACGCCAGCGCGGCCCGCTACGTCGCTCAAAGCGTTCAACAGAGCGGCCTGCTGGCTCGCGACATGCAACGCGTCGATCAGTACGTCATCTTTCAGACGGTAGGCCGCAGCGCCGGCTGGCTGCCCGCCGCGGCGGCTTGTGCAAAGAAGAACCCCGCCGACCCGCCGCACATTCTGCTGATGCCGGAAGTGCCATTTGACCGCGGTGCCTTTCTGTCTGGCGTTGAAAAGGCTCAAAAGAAATTCGGCTTCTGCTCGATCGTCTGCGGAGAAGGCATCACTAACGCAGATGGCACACCCGTCAGTGCATCGGAAACACGGGACCGCTTTGGCAACGTCGAGTTCGGCGCGATGGGCGGCACGAGCGCAGCCATGATGCTCCACCGGATGATCGCCGACGAATTCGGCTGGCGCGGCGAGTTCCAGGTCACGGAATCTCTGCAGATGTGTGCCGCCGACCGGGCCGTCAAACTCGACATCGACGAAGCCTTCGGCTGCGGCCAGGAAGCCGTCCGGCTGGCCGAATCCGGCACCAGCGGCGTGATGGTCACAATCGACCGGACGTCAAAACCGGGTGAACCCTACGCCAGCTCGTACGGAACCATCGAACTCGGAAAAGTCGCGAACGCCGAACGACCGATGCCGAAGAACTTCATCACGAAGGACGGCCTGTTCGTCACCAAAGCCTTCCGCGACTACGCCAACCCACTGATCGGCGAACTGCCCGAGTACTTCAGTCTGGACCTCAAGAAAGCCACTCAACGCTGATTTCGTGGCCGGTCCTTGATGCTCAACAACCGCGGTGGGCTCGCACGGATGGAAGAAGCGCAGCCCGGTCAAGACTGCATCCCCAGTCGCATGAGCAATGTGTAAGCGCCAGACGAACTACAGGTTTCCCTTTCTGGCTCGTTCTTCTTTTCTGTGGTCGGCGATGGTCCAGCGGTGGTGGGGGTTGGCTTTGAGCCAG
>Ga0209578_10001966_pt1 | contig 17908 bp, 12 predicted proteins | sample tdAd472_FD_187127 | JGI IMG/M metagenome (GOLD analysis project Ga0209578, IMG submission 187127) | Marine sediment microbial communities from the Atlantic coast under amendment with organic carbon and nitrate - tdAd47.2 (SPAdes)... | ecosystem: Environmental > Aquatic > Marine > Coastal >...
TCAACAAGCTGCCCTGGCCGAAATCCATGCGCTGGGGCGCTCATCAACCGCGCTGGGTGCGGCCGTTGCATTCGATCCTCTGTCTGTTCGGCGATGAGGTGATCGATGTCGAATACGGACCGGTCAAGGCGGGTAAGGCGACGCGCGGTCACCGTTTCATGGCTCCGGATGCTTTCGAAGTGGCTGGGTTTGACGACTACGTTGCCAAGCTCAAAGCCGCCAAGGTGATTCTCGATACCGCCGAGCGCCGCCATTTGATTTTGGAAACCGCCCACAAGCTGGCTGCCGCCGAAGGGCTGACGCTGAAGGAAGACGACAAGCTGGCGACTGAAGTGGCCGGTCTGGTCGAATGGCCGGTGGTGCTGCTGGGGACCATCGACGACGAGTTTATGGATGTGCCGCATGAAGTGCTGACGCTGTCCATGGCGACCCACCAGAAATATTTCAGCACGCTCGACAAAGACGGCAAGCTGGCTAACCGCTTTGTTTTGGTCGCCAACCGGGAAGGCTCCGACGGCGGCCAGGCGATCACGGCGGGCAACGAGCGGGTTCTCAGGGCGCGTTTGTCGGATTGCAAGTTCTTCTGGGACCAGGACCGCAAAGTCACCCTGGAATCTCGTATCCCGCGGCTTGAAGACATCGTGTTCCACGCCAAGCTGGGCACGGTGGCCGAAAAGGTCGAGCGGGTGGCCGACCTCGCCGCCGCACTGTGCCAGTACATCCCGGAATCAAACCCGGACGCCGCCAAGCGGGCAGCCAAATTGGCCAAGGCCGATTTGGTTTCCGACATGGTCTACGAACTGCCGGAAGTGCAGGGCGTCATGGGCCGCTACTATGCGCTTCACGATGGGGAAAGCCTCGACGTGGCGGAAGCGGTGGCCGAACACTACAGCCCCTTGGGCCCGGGCGACGATTGCCCGACCGCACCGATCAGCGTCGCCGTGGCCATGGCCGACAAGCTCGATACCCTGGCCGGGTTCTGGTCGATTGACGAAAAACCGACCGGATCGAAAGACCCCTACGCGTTGCGTCGTGCAGCGTTAGGCGTTATTAGGTTGATCCTTGAAAATAAGTTGCGGATTCCTCTCTCTGAGGCATTCAAAGCAGCTCTCAATGGCTATGCTAAAAAAGAAAATTCGTCTCGTGACGACTATCTCGCCCGTGCGCAAAGAGAGGCAGGAACAAATACTGTCCCGCAATCTGCGTATGGAATGCCCGACCTGCTCGATTTCTTTGCTGACCGTTTGAAAGTTCACCTCAAGGAACAAGGCGTTCGTCACGACCTGATTACTGCCGTGTTCGCCTTGGGTGGCGAAGACGATCTGGTGCGTCTGCTGGCGCGGGTCGAGGCGCTGGGCGCGTTCCTCGATACGGAAGACGGGGCCAATCTGCTGGCCGCGTCCAAGCGGGCCGGGAATATTCTTCGCATTGAAGAAAAGAAAGACAAGACCTCCTACGACGGCGCGGTGGATGCTGCTCTGCTGGCGCAGGATGAGGAAAAAGCGCTGGCCGAGCGCTTGAACGACGTGATCGGGAAGACAGGGGAGAGCGTCGGGAATGAAGACTTTGCCGCGGCCATGGGACACATGGCGGCATTGCGGGAACCGGTCGACGCCTTCTTTGAGAAGGTGACCGTCAACGCAGACGAGGCGGATATTCGGGCCAATAGGCTCAGGATGTTGTCCAGCATCCGTTCCGCCTTGGGCGAGGTTGCCGACTTTTCCAAAATTGAAGGGTGATCTGACGGGGACAAACAGACACCCTAAAGCGACTGGAGTGACAGACCATGACGCAGTGGGTCTATGGATTTGGGGGCGGTTCTGCCGATGGTGGCGCCGGAATGAAAGAGTTGCTCGGCGGCAAGGGGGCCAACCTTGCCGAAATGAGCAGCCTTGGGTTGCCGGTGCCGCCGGGGTTCACCATCACCACGGAAGTCTGCACCTATTATTACGGCAACGGCGAAAAGTATCCCGACGACCTGAAAGACCAGGTCAAGGGCGCGGTTGCCAAAATAGAAGGCATCGTCGGCGCGAAGTTCGACGATGTTGAAAATCCATTGCTGTTGTCGGTCCGCTCCGGCGCTCGCGCCTCCATGCCGGGGATGATGGATACGGTGTTGAATCTGGGTCTGAACGACGAAACCGTCGAAGGCTTGGCCCGCCGCTCCAACGACCCTCGCTTCGCCTATGACTCCTATCGCCGGTTCATCCAGATGTTTTCCGATGTGGTGTTGGGGGTCGACCACCACCACTTCGAGGAACTGCTGGAAATGCACAAAGAGGGGAAAGGCGTTTCCCTCGATACCGATTTGAGCGCCGACGACTGGAAAACCTTGGTCGGCCAGTACAAGGCGAAGGTCGAAGAGCAACTGGGCAAGCCTTTCCCGCAAGACCCGGCGGAGCAGCTTTGGGGCTCGATCGGCGCTGTGTTCGGCAGCTGGATGAACCAGCGGGCCAAAACCTACCGCAAGCTGCACGACATTCCCGACGAATGGGGGACCGCAGTCAACGTCCAGGCCATGGTGTTCGGCAACATGGGCGAAGATTGCGCCACCGGGGTTTGCTTTACCCGCAATCCGTCGACTGGCGATAATCATTTTTATGGCGAATATCTGGTCAACGCCCAGGGCGAAGACGTGGTGGCCGGTATCCGGACGCCGCAACCTTTGACGCTCGCCGAAAAAGCCGCCAACCAGACCGACCTTCCGTCGATGGAAGAAGTCATGCCGTCGTTGTTCAAGGAACTCGACGATATCCGGATGAAGCTCGAGGCGCACTATAAAGACATGCAGGACATGGAGTTCACCATCCAGGGCGGTAAGCTTTGGATGCTCCAGACGCGCAACGGTAAACGCACCGCCAAGGCGGCGCTCAAAATGGCCGTCGACATGTGCAACGAAGGCGTCATCGATAAGCAGGAAGCCGTAAAGCGCATGGACCCGGCGCAACTCGATCAGTTGCTTCATCCGATGCTCGACCCGAAAGCGCATAAGGATATCGTGGCGCGCGGATTGCCCGCGTCGCCCGGTGCGGCCACCGGCAGGATCGTCTTCTCGGCGGAAGAGGCCGAGGAGTGGTCGGCGCGCGGTGAAAAGGTTATCCTGATGCGCATCGAAACTTCGCCCGAGGATATCGGCGGCATGCACGTTGCCGAGGGCATTTTGACCACGCGTGGCGGCATGACCAGCCACGCCGCCGTTGTCGCGCGGGGCATGGGGACGCCCTGCGTTTCGGGCACTGGAACCATCAAAATCGACTATAAGGCGAAAACCGCGACCGTGATGGGCCGGACCTTGAAGGAAGGGGATATCCTGACGCTGGACGGTTCTACCGGCGACGTGATCGTCGGCGAAGTTGCGATGATCCTTCCCGAACTGACGGGCGATTTCGGTCATCTCATGGAATGGGTCGATGAAATCCGGACCATGGGGGTGCGGACCAACGCCGAGACGCCTGCGGACGCCGAAACCGCCCGCAAATTCGGTGCGGAAGGCATCGGTCTGTGCCGTACCGAACATATGTTCTTTGATCCGGAACGGATCATCCATATGCGCGAGATGATTCTGGCCGAGGATGAACAGACCCGGCGCACGGCCTTGGCCAAGCTCTTGCCGTATCAGCGTCAGGATTTCGCCGACCTGTTCAAGATTATGGCAGGCTTGCCGGTGACCATCCGGTTGCTCGATCCGCCGTTGCACGAATTCCTGCCGCATTCGGAAGCCGATATGAAAGAGGTGGCCGATGCTGCGGGAGTCGATGTGGAGAAGGTCAAGGCGCGGGCCGGCGAGCTGCACGAGGCCAACCCCATGTTGGGCCACCGCGGCTGCCGTTTGGCGGTGACCTATCCGGAAATTACCGAAATGCAGGCGCGGGCGATTTTTGAAGCGGCTGTACAGGTTACGAAAGAAGGTGGCAAACCGGTGGTGCCGGAAGTCATGGTGCCTTTGGTGGCGACCAAGAAAGAGCTCGATATGCTCAAGGGCGTCATCGATGCCGCCGCCAAGGCGGTGATGGAGGAGACCGGCACCAAAATCGATTATTTGGTCGGCACTATGATCGAACTACCCAGGGCGGCGCTTCGGGCCGGTGAAATTGCCGAGAGCGCGGAGTTCTTCAGCTTCGGCACCAACGATTTGACCCAAACCACCTTTGGTCTGTCGCGCGACGATGCCGGGAACTTCCTCGGCATTTACCAAGACAAAGGCGTGTTGGAAGCGGATCCCTTCGTCACCATCGACCAAGAGGGCGTCGGCGAATTGGTCCAGATCGCTGCCGAACGGGGGCGTAAGACCCGCTCCGGCATCAAACTGGGCATTTGCGGCGAGCACGGTGGCGATCCGGCGAGTGTTCATTTCTGCCAAAAGGTTGGGCTCAATTACGTTTCCTGTTCGCCCTACCGGGTGCCGATCGCCCGTTTGGCCGCGGCCCATGCGGCGCTTGGAGTCAATGGCGACAGCAACGCCTGAGTTCGCTTTTAAATCTAAAACTTGATTTGAAAAGGCCCCTGGTTCGCTGCGGGGGCCTTTTTTCTATTACCGTTATTTGAACTAGGTTATAATCCTTTAAAACTAGAACAAATTTGCCGGAAAATACGTGGGATGAGGGGCCTCTTCTTATTAGTCGTCGTCTTCGTGATGGCCGTGTTCGGTGCTTTCGCTGCCGTACAGGCTGCGCCGACGTTCGAGGAGATGTTCGAACGTCACGGAACGGTTATGCTGTTGATCGATCCGGCAACCGGTGAAATTGAAGACGCCAACCCCGCCGCTGCCGAGTTCTATGGCTATTCCCGCGACCAGTTGCGGTCGATGACAATCCAGGACATCAACACCTTAACCGCTGAGCAGGTGGCGGCCGAGAGGGCTCTTGCCCAAAAAGAAAACCGCAACTTCTTCATTTTCCGCCACCGTCTAAAGGACGGCGGTGTCCGTACGGTTGAAGTGCATTCCCACCCCTTCGGCTTTGGGTCGCGGAAGCTGCTTTTTTCGATTGTTCGGGACATTTCCAAGCAACGCGAGCTGCAAGACGATCTTTGGCACTATCAGGCGCGCCTTGAAGAGATGGTCGACCGTCAATCGGCCAAGCTTGATGACAACACCCAATGGTTGATCGTTATTCTCAGCCTGGGAGGTATCTTTCTCACGGTCTTGGTCGTTCTCTTGTGGAATGCCTTGACGCGGCAGAAAGACGTTCAGGCAAAGCTTCAGGAAAGCAAACTTCGCTATAAGGAAATTGTTGAGCGAACCCAGGACCTGATTGCCCGGTTGGACGGAAAAGGAAACTTTATCTACGTCAACCATATGTCGGAGCGGGTATTGGGCGTCGCGCCGGATGATGCGATCGGTCGGTCGATTTTCGAGTTTATCCACCCGGACGACAAGGACAAGGCCAAGTGGGAATTGGCTTCGTGGGTTGAGTTTAAACAGTCGAATGCTGTGCTTGAGAACCGCTTGATCGGTCTCGACGGAAAAACCCATATCATGCTCTGGACGATCAACCTGAGTTTCGGTGACGATGGCAGGCTGGACTCAATGACCGGGATCGGCCGTGATATTACGCTACGCGTTGAAGCCGAAAGCGCGTTGGAGCAAGCCATGCGCGAGGCGGAGCGAGCCAACCGGGCAAAGTCTGAATTTCTCGCCAGCATGAGCCACGAACTGCGTACGCCGCTCAATGCGGTTTTGGGGTTTGCTCAGATGCTCAGGTTGTCTCAGGAAACGCCGCTCAGTAAAAAGCAGGAAGAATACGTCGATAACATTGAAGCTGGCGGAGAGCACCTTTTGCAGCTGGTCGGCGATATTTTGGATCTGGCCAAAATTGAAGCCGATCAAATAAGGCTCTTCCTGGAATATGTTGATCCGAAAACGGTGGTTGATGAATGTGTTTCATTGGTCCGCCATTTGGCGTCGCAAAGAAATATTTCGGTGGAAAACGGCTTTGTCGCCAAGGTCATGCCCATGGTGCGGGCTGATCCCATCAGGATGAAGCAAGGCCTGATCAACCTGTTGACCAACGCGGTTCGCTACAATGTGGAAAACGGCAAGGTCATTGTGACGGGGGCGGAAACCGGTGACGGGTTTCTTCGAATCTGTGTCGAGGATACTGGGATCGGGATCAGCCAAGAAAGCCACAGTGACGTTTTTGGCATCTTTCAGCGCTTGAACCATGATCCGTCGCGGGCCTCGGGCGGCGCGGGGATTGGCTTGGCGGTGACCAAGCAATTGATTGAGCGGATGGGTGGCCGCATTGATTTCGAGAGCGAAGAAGGAAAGGGCAGCAGGTTCTGGATCGATGTGCCTTTAGCTTCAAATCAGGAAACGCTTGTTTGGGCCGACAATCTCAGTGTCAGGGTTGCGGCGATTGATGCCGACCACAAGGAGTTAATTCGGCTGATCAACGAAGCGGGCGAGCCGGGGCTGGGGCCGGAAAGCATCAAGAATATCAGCACCGCCTTGATCGATTACACTTTCTACCATTTCAAGAGAGAGGAAACGATCATGGAGGCCTGTGCCTATCCCGGTATCGAGCAACATAAAGAACGCCATCGTGCCCTTGAAGCCAAGGCCAAGGCGTTCCAACTCCGCATCGAAGCCGGAGATACGACGGCGGCTAACGACCTTCGCAGCTTCCTTCGGGAGTGGTTGGTTTCCCATATCATGAAGGTGGACCGGTTGATCTATGAAAGTACGGTCGGACGCGAAGACGACATTGAGCGCGCCCTAAAAAACATCTCAATTTCCGAATAAAACCACCCGAAAGTGTGGGAATTCACCGCCTCAGCGTGTGTTTGAGGACAGGCGAACCTTTGCCATGCTACGGCAGCGACAAAGCGTTTCCAATAAAGCGCGTGTCGGGGGGTAAACGGAAAGGAGAGAGTTATGGACGCAAGAACAATGGTCCAACAAAAGGGCGGACGAGTTGTATCGGTTCGCTACAAAGATACCGTTGAAGGCGTAATGAAGGTTCTAAGCCGCCACAATATCGGCGCCGCCGTCGTGCGTGCGAAATTTGGAGAACTGCTGGGAATCGTTTCCGAGCGGGATATCGTTCGCGGCCTTGAAAAAAATGGTGTTTCCGCGTTGAACAAGGAAATCCATGAGTTGATGACCAACAAAGTCATCTCCTGCAATCCGACCGACGATCTGCGGCACGTGATGGAAAAAATGCGCCATTACGGCGTACGGCATCTTCCGGTGGCCGAAGGCGATAACCTGGAAGGCATGATCAGCATGCGGGACCTGATTCACGTTCTATTGCAAGAAGCCGACCTTCAGGCGGGGATCCTACAAGACGCCGCCCGGACGGCCGTTCTGGCGCGGGGCGTGGCTTAAAAGTTTGCCCAGTCCGGCTTGGAAGCGGTTAAAGGTATCCCCTCTGCTTCCAAAGCCGTTCCGGCTTCGATTGCTTCTAGTCGGATAAGGGCAAGGCCCAGGCTTCCCTGCGAAGAGCGCATCTCGCCAACCTCTTTGCCGTCAGCCGTAATCGGCGTTCCCGGTTGCGGGGCGGTTCCTTCAAAAGAGACCGGCAATAGGCGCTTTTTGACCAAGCCGCGGTATTTGGTGCGCGCCGTCAATTCCTGGCCCATGTAGCAGCCCTTGTCCCAATCGACGCCGTGAAGTTCGTCGAAGCCGTTTTCAAGTAACGTCGATTTATCGACGATCAAATCCCGGCTGCCGTCGGGCAGTCCGAGAGCCAGTCGGTGGGTGTCGTAGGCGGTGGCGTCCGAGGGCGCAATCCCCAGCCCGTCCAGGGCTACTGCCCCTGTCCCCTTAGGCATAATCGCCCGGGCACCCACCGATGGATGGCGCGGGTCGGCGAAAATAACGCCGTCTCCGTCGTATCCGGTGGCTGGATTTCCGCCGTCACCGCCAAAAATAGCGAACACTTCGAACTGGTCGCTGGCGTCGTTCAGATCGACCTTTGAGCGCAATTTGTACATTTTGAGTTTTTTGAAAAACTCCGGCAAACGCTCGGCCTCGCAATCAATCAAAAGCACCCCATCGTTTTCGACGATGAAAAAATCGTACAGATATTTGCCCTGGGGAGTCAGAAAAGCGGCCCAGATCGCCGCACCGTCTTTGACCTTGTTGATGTCGTTCGAGATGATTCCTTGAAGGAACTCCCGGGCGTCGTCTCCCGCGACTGAAATAACGCTGCGTTGCGGAAGGTGGGCATAGAGGCTGCCAGTCATTGAATCGTTCGTCCCCTTCGAGTGAATCCGTTGTCTAAGAGTTGGATGAAAAACAGCATTTTGCAAGACCTTAAGCCCTTTGAATTCGGGAATAGCGGCTCTATAAATGCGCCATGCGTATTGTTCTTATCGATGATTCCATTTCTTTCGACGGCGACAGCCCGGCCAACCGTCCGCTCGGCGGGGCGGAAAAGGCGTTTGCCCATTTGGCAACCGCCTTGGCGAAACGCGGTCACGACGTTATTGCGATCAACCGGATAGAGAGCTCGGTTAAGATTTCCGGCGTGCATTGGCTTCCTTTTGACACTCCGCGCCCACCGGAAGCCGATGTCCTCATAGCGTTCAGGAAGCCGCAGCTGCTTTTTGAAATGGATGGCGTCGATAAAAAGATTCTCTGGCTCGCCGGGGATGCCAAGATATTGCATAAGCCGGTCCATCAGGCCCGCCTCGATAAAGCTGAGCCGATTTTGGTTTTCCAAAGTCAAGCCCACAAGGCGACGTTTGATCCGTGGAAGTACTTCAGGACGGCGGTAATCGAGCCGGGCGTCGGGTCCGCCTACCTTACTCCCGCGCCCGGAGATGAAGACGAAACTGCGGAGGCCGCCGCGGAACGAAGACCGGCCAAAAAAGCCTTGATCACCACCCATCCGGCCCATGGTTTGGACTGGGTGTTGGATAAATGGTCCGAGGTTATTCATCCAAAAGCGCCGGACGCCACCCTGGAAATCGTTTCCGCCGCCTTGTTCAAAGCCGGAAACGGCGACGAAGTCTCCGAGCGGCTGAAGCCAATCTTTGAAAAAGCCTCCGAACTGGCCGACAAAAACGTCCGGTTCGCCAAGCCCCTCGCGGACCCCGGTATGGTGGAGCTCTATCGGGACGCTTGCGTTCACCTTTATCCGGGCGTCGCGGGAGAAACCTATTGTTGGACTCTGGCCGAGTCCCAGGCGGCAGGTCTTCCCGCCGTCGCCATGGAAACGGGTGCCGCCAGCGATCGGGTGCGGAACGGCCAAACCGGTTTTTTGGTTCCCGATAACGCCGCTTTCGCCAACGTGGCCGCCCATTTGCTGACCAGTCCTGCAACCCAGGCCAATATGGCGCGGGATTGCCGGGTGATGCAGCGCGGGCGTGGCTGGGACAGGGTGGCCGCAGAGTTTGAAAGTCTCTGGGCATGAAGGTGCTGTTCGTGACTGCGACACGCATCGGCGACGCAGTGTTATCGACAGGTATCATCAACCATTTGGTCGCCACCTATCCGGGGTGCAAAATTACCGTCGCCTGCGGTCCCGTTGCCGCCCCTTTGTTCGGCGCCATACCTAACGTGGAACGGGTTATCCCCATGCCGAAAAAGAAACGGGGCGGGCACTGGATCGCTCTTTGGCGGCAAACGGTCGGGTGTTGGTGGGATTGGGTCATCGACGTCAGGGGTTCCGCCATTGCCTATCTTGTGCCGACGATGCGGCGTTCGGTGATCGGTAAGGACGAAGGCGACCACCGGGTGGAACGCTACGCCAACGTCATCGGCGCAACGCCGCCGCCAGCCCCGCGGCTTTGGATGGCCGAGGCCCACGCAAACCTTGGCGAAGAACTGGTGCCGGATGGTCCACCGGTTTTGGCCGTCGGGCCGACCGCCAATTGGGCGGGCAAGCAATGGCGGGCGGAAAATTTTATTGAGTTGATTGAGCGATTGTCCGGACCCGATGGAATTTTGCCGGGAGCAAGGGTGGCTTTGTTCGGCGCCAACAGTGAGCGTTTGGCGGCCAAGCCGGTTATCCAATCGGTGCCGGAAGACCGGCGTATCGACCTTGTTGGGAAGGTCGATCTGTTGTCGGCGGTGGCCTGCCTCAAGCGGTGTGCTTTTTATGTGGGCAACGATTCGGGCCTGATGCACATGGCTGCGGCCAGCGGCTTGCCGACGCTCGGTCTCTTCGGCCCGACGCGGGAGCAATGGTATGCTCCTTGGGGCGAGCATACGGCGGTAGTGAGAACGGATATTCCCTTTTTGGAGCTTTTTGGCGACAATCCGGACAGGGATTTCGATCATCGAACGACGGGAACGCTAATGGACAGCCTGAGTGTCGATAAGGCCGAAGAGGCCGTCCGCGCGCTGTGGAGCCGGGTCAATGGCTGAGCCGAGCCTGTCTGCATTGGTCGTTGCCCATAACGAAGAAGACCGCCTCGCCGATTGCCTGGACCGATTGGCGTTTGCCGATGAAATCGTCGTCGTGCTCGATAAGTGCACAGACGGCTCGAAAGCGATTGCCGAGAAATATACCGACCGCATTTTGGAAGGGGCCTGGGATATCGAAGGGCCGCGCCGCAATGCAGGAATCGCGTTTTGTCAAACTGATTGGATTATCGAGGTGGATTGCGATGAACGGGTGACCGAGGTCTTGGCTGAAGAAATCCGCCGCACCATCGAAACCACGGAATACGACTGGCATGAAATTCCGGTCGATAATTATATTGGCGAGCGGTTGATCCGTTGGGGGTGGGGGGCGTCGTTCGGCAAGGCGGCTTATCCCGGCCTGTTTCGCAAAGGCGTCAAAACATGGGGCGATAGGCGTTTGCATCCGCCGTTGCAATGGTCGGGCAAGAAGGGGCCGATGCTGACGGCCCGGATCGAACACTACGTCGACCGGGACATTGCCGACATGATCCGGCGGTTCAACAGCTATACCTCGGCGCGGGCTCTTGATATGCGCGAGCACGGCGAGATCGGAAATTTCCCAAGACATTTGTTGCGGTTCTTATCTCGTTTCTTCAAGTGTTACGTGCGCCGTAAGGGGTACCGGGAAGGGGGCTACGGGTTTTTAATTGCCTTGTTTGCCGGTCTCTATCCGCTTGTTTCTCACCTTAAAGCAACCCTGGAAACCGACTGATGGCCCGGATCGTTCTTGCCGACGACGGCATCGAATTTGATGGAAAGACGCCCGAGCAACGTCCGTTGGGCGGCGTCGAGTCGACCATCGTTTCCATGTGCGAAGAGTTGGCCCGCCGGGGGCATGAGGTGTCGGTGCGCAATAAATGCCAAGCACCGCTCACCTATAACGGGGTCGATTGGGCGCCTTTGGCGGACGGCCTGCCGGACCGGGCGGACCTTTATATCGCCAACCGGGGCGATAAGCTGATCGGCTTGATGCCGAAAGCGCGCAAAACCCTGTTTTGGACCCACAACCCGGCCCAGTACGTTTTGAAATGGCGGTATCTGTGGAAGTTATGGAAGGTGCGGCCGGTTTTTGGGTTTATCGGCGAATATCATGCTAAGACCCTGCCTGGCTGGGTGCCGGAGGGCGGGCGGATCGTTATCCCTTACGGTATCCCGGATTTGTTTCGCTTGGCTGAACCGGCGTCGCAGACGCCTAAACCCCGCGCGGTATTCACCTCCAATCCTCTACGTTCGCTTGATTGGTTGTTGGAGCTTTGGGCCAGCCGTATTCAGCCGCAAGCGCCGGAGGCCGAGTTGCACGTGTTCTCCGGCCCGCAAACTTACGGGTCGGTGGGTGAGGATAAGGCGCGCGCCATGAAGACGGTTTTGGATCGGGCCGAGGAATTGGCTGGACAAGGGGTGGTGCTGCGCGGTCCGGTGCCTAAGGCCCAACTGGTTGAAGAGTTCCGCTCCGCGCGCTGCATGCTCTACCGCAGTGACTTGAACGAAACGTTTTGTCTGGCGTTGGGTGAAGCCCAGGCCATGGGGGTGCCTTGTGTGACGGAGGATTTGGGCTCGGCCTATGAGCGGGTGATTGATGGGGCGACCGGAACGGTTGCAAAAACCGAGAGTGCATTTGTCGATGCGGCGGTGAAACTGCTGACCGATGAAAACCACTGGAAAAATCAGCATGAGGCGGCTTTGGCCCGCCAACGCGCCTGGGGATGGTCCCAGGCGGCGGAAATTATAGAAGGGTTGTTGCCATGAAGGTCCTGCAGGCGATGGCTGGGGCCCAATATGGGGGAGCCGAAGCGTTCTTTACCCGGCTTGCCATAGCGTTCGAAAAGGCGGGGTTGACCCAAAGAGTGGTGATCCGGGAAGACGAGGCCCGGGCCAAAATTCTTCGGGCCGGGGGCGTCGAGCCGGTGCAACTGCCGTTCGGCGGTAAGTTCGACTTCAAGACCGGTCGGGCATTAAAGCGCGAGATTGCCGATTTTAAGCCTGATATCGTGTTGACCTGGATGAACCGGGCGACCGGTATGTGCCCCAAAGGCGATTTCTTTCACGTGGCGCGCCAAGGCGGTTACTACAACATGAAATACTACCGTCATTGCGATCATATCGTCGGCAATACCGAAGACATCGTCGACTATCTGGTCAAAGAAGGTTGGCCGAAGGAACGGGCCCATTATTTGCCTAATTTCGTGACCGCCGAGCGGGTGACGCCGATCAGCCGTAAGTCCTTTTATACGCCAGAAACCGCTCCGTTGATTTTGGCTTTGGGCCGCCTGCACGAAAATAAAGCCTTCGACACTCTTCTTAAGGCCTTGGCTCGGGTGCCGGGCGCTTATCTGTGGATCGCTGGCGAAGGCCCGTTGCGCCGCGACCTCGAATTGCTGGCCGAAAAGCTGGCCATTAAGCCGAGAGTCCGTTTTCTCGGCTGGCGGGAAGATACACCCGCCTTGTTCGCCGCCGCCGATCTCTTTGTTTGTCCGTCGCGGCATGAACCTCTGGGCAACGTGGTGATCGAGGCCTGGGCGCAGGGCAAGCCCGTGGTCGCGACTGATAGCCTGGGGCCGGGAACTTTGATAACGCCGAGAGTGGACGGGTTGTTGACGCCGGTGGATGACGATGTGGCGCTCGGCGCGGCTCTAAAGTGGATGGTTCAAAACCCGGATGAGGCGGACCGGTTGGCCGAAGCAGGCTATGAGGCCTATTGCCGCGACTTTACCGAGGATGCCGTGGTGAAGCGTTACTTCGAGTTTTTCGAGCGCATTCTTCAGCAAAAAGACGCGGAAACCTGAGCTATGTGCGGGATCGCCGGCATCATGTCCTTCGATGGCGCTGCTCCCGCGCGCAGCGTGTTGGAGAACATGGCCGGTGCGATGCGGCACCGAGGGCCCGATGGAGAAGGCTTTCACATTAACGGCAATGTGGGGTTGGTCCATACCCGGCTGGCGATTATCGATTTGGAGACCGGCGATCAGCCTTTCATCGCCGAGGACGGCACGGCCTTGGTCGGTAACGGAGAGATATACAATTACCGGGAGCTGAAGGCCGAAGCGCCACAGATTGCTTACAAGACCAATTCGGATTGCGAACCGCCGTTGCATCTCTACCGGTCAATGGGCCGGGAGTTCGCCAACCGCCTTCGCGGCATGTATGCGTTGGCTATTCACGATCTGGGCAAGAAACGATTGGTCATCTCGCGGGACCCATTCGGCATCAAGCCATTATATTACGCCGAGTCGGAGCGCGGCTTCATCTTCGCCTCGGAACCGGAAGCGATTCTGGTGACCGGTTGGGTCGAACGCAAAATCAACCCAAAGGCCCGGGCGGCTTTATTACAGCTTCAATTTACCACAGGGCGGGAGACCGCTTTTGACGGCATTCGTCGGGTTTTGCCGGGGGAAACCTTGGTCGTTGAGCGTGGCGTGATCGTCGATCACATCCGTCGGCCCGCCTTGCCCGAAGGAAAGCCGCAACGCTTGGCCGAAGAAGAGGCAATCGAGCGTTTGTCGGCGGTGCTGACGGAAACCGTCGAATTTCACCAGCGCTCGGACGTGCCTTACGGCATGTTTCTTTCCGGCGGCATCGATTCATCGGCTCTTCTGTCCTTGATGGCGGACCTCAATAAGACCCCTGTTCAGGCCTTTACGGTCGGCTTTCCGGGAACGTCGGCGCGCGACGAGCGCGACCATGCCCGCGCCGTCGCCAAGGCTTGTGGCGCAGAACATCGTGAAGTGGGGTTTGGCGAGCAGGACTTTTGGGCGTTATTGCCGCGCGTGGCGGCGGCGGTCGACGACCCGGCGGCCGACTACGCCATTTTGCCGACTTTTAAATTGGCCGAAACCGCCGCCCAGTCGTTGAAGGTTATTTTGTCGGGTGAAGGCGGGGACGAATTGTTCGGCGGGTATGGCCGGTACCGCTCAGCGATGCGGCCCAAGCTGATGGGCGGACGCGCCATGCGGCGTAAAGGCGTTTTCGATGGTTTAGGCGTATTGCGAAACGATCTGGCCGGCTGGCGGGACGGTATTGCCGAAGCGGAAGCGGCGGAAGGCGACCGGGGACGCTCGCGCTTGCAGGTTGCCCAGGCGGTGGACTGCGCCGATTGGCTGCCCAACGATCTTTTGACCAAACTGGACCGCTGCTTGATGGCCCACAGTGTCGAAGGGCGGGTGCCGTTTCTCGATGTGGCGGTTGCCGACTACGCTTACCTGTTGCCCGATAAGCTGAAGGTTCGAGATGGGTTGGGGAAATGGGTTTTGCGAAAATGGCTGGAGAAGCGTTTGCCAATCTCCGATCCCTTCTCCAAGAAGCGCGGCTTTACCGTCCCCGTCGAGGAATGGATTGCCGCCAAAGGAGCGGAGGTAGGGCCTTTGGTTGCGGCGCAGCCGGGCGTGGCCGAAATTTGCCGTCCCGATGAGGTTAAGTCGCTTTTTAAGTCGCTTGATTCGGGCAAAAGAGGGTTCGCCGCCTGGGTGTTGCTGTTTTATGCGATGTGGCATGACCGGCATATTCTGGGGCGGGCGCAAGAGGGGGATGCTTTGGCCGTTCTCGCAGCCGGTTGAGACCCCTTTAGGGGTGTGAAAGCGTCAAAAAATCCAGTAGGTTAATAAACTTGAATGCTATCGGACTAGGGTAGGCAGGCGGCGGCGCTAATGACCGTTGCCCGGCAAACAAGCGGACGGGGTTAGGTATGGCGCAACTGAAGTTCACCCTCCATATCCAGCGTAAAGACGGCAAGGCGCTGGCTCAGGCTCAGGAAATTCCTGACGTTTTCTTCGAAACGCACAACCAAATCACTTTCGCTTGGCTTTCCGAAGGCGTTCCGGCCACCCGTCCGCTGCACAATAGTACGATCGCTCTGCATCCCAATGGCGTCAGCATTTCGGGGTTTGAACGTGAAAGCGATACCTTCCATTTCCAGGAATGGTGGCTGATCCCGCAATCGGCCTCGGTTGTCGATGTTCCTGCGCGTGAGGATGTGACGCCTTCGGCGTTTGCTGAACCGGAGGAGCGCGAAGAACAACCAATTGAGTCGGCACCATTAGACATGGATGCGGAAGAAACCGAAGAACCGTCATCCGAACCGGATGATCAGGAAGGGCCGGCGGTCGACGAGGAAGACCCGGAGACGGAGGAATTCGACGTTGCCTTCGAAGCAGACGAAGCCTCCATGGAAACGGAGCCGGAAAGCGATGCGCCCGAAGAGCCGGTTATGGAAGAGCCGCTCGCTCCGGAAACAGAGGACGCCCCGGTCGAGGAGGTAGTGGTCGTAGAGCCTTCTACTCCAATGGAAGGGGACAACGATACGCTTTTAGGTGGGGAAGATTCGGCCGACTTAGAGCCAATGCCGATTGATGATCCGGACGACCAACTGGTTGCCGAAGAACCGGCAGCGCCTCCGGCGGACGAAATTGTCGACAATGACGATGTGGAGGAGCCCGGACTGGCAGAGGAGCTCGCCACGGCAGAGGAGCCCGCGGTTGACGATGAAGAGATGGCGGCGCCTGCCGAGCCGACGGCCCCGATGGCGGAAGAAATAGAAACCGCGGAAGCCGATGAACCGGCACAGATGGACGATTTGGAAGACGCCGGGTTTGGTGAGGAAATGGAGAGCGTTCCCGAAGACGTGGTCGACGACGATTTGACCTTGGAAGGGGATGACGAAATTATCACCGAAGAGTCCACGCCATTTGCCACACCCGAATCAGTTGATCGGGAAATAGCGATGGAAGAGGAAGCGGCGCAGCCTCAACCTGCAATGGAGATGGAGGCTGAACCGGTAGACGAATCTACCCCCGAGTCGGTCGTTAATGAGGATGGTGCTGCGCTTGTGGATAGCGGAGCGGAGGAAGCCGAGCCGGAAGATGATATCGAGCCGTCGAGCGTCGCTGAAGCGGCGGCAAGACTTCAGCAGGTTATAGCTGCCGGCCGTGAAGCGGCACATGAGGAAAAAGCCGCCGAAGAGGATAAGGGGTCTTTGGAGGAAGCGTTGGGCAATGCGCTGGACGCGGCCTTCGGCGATGAAGATTTGAGTGCGCAGCTTGACTCAGCTCTTGAAGCCGAGGAAGAAAACCCCAAACAATAGTAGGGGGACGTTTTTCGTCTCCAGATATTTTTTCCTGACCAACGGATGAGCGCCCATGCCTGAAACGTTCGATCTCCTCCTGACCGGTGGAACCTGTGCCACGCCCAATGGAATTGTGGAAGCCGATGTTGGAGTGATCGGTGGGCGGATCGCCGCGATAGGGTCTTTAAAGGGAGCGAAAGCGGAAGCCGAGATGGACGTGACGGGCCTTCACGTGTTGCCTGGCGTCATCGACCCGCAGGTTCACTTCCGCGAGCCCGGCCTGGAACACAAGGAAGACTTGGCGTCCGGCACGGCGGCCGCTGCCATGGGTGGGGTGACCACCGTTATGGAAATGCCCAACACCAACCCCAATACCGCGACGGCGGAGGCTTTGGCCGACAAATGCCGCCGGGCCAAGGGGCGCGCACGCACCGATATTGCGTTTTTTGTCGGGGCGACTCACGACAACATTGATGGTTTGGGTGAACTTGAACGCCAGCCGGGGTGCGCGGGGGTTAAGGTCTTCATGGGAAGCTCGACGGGCAATCTTCTGGTTGAAGACGACGCAACCGTTGCTCGGCTGCTGACGGTCGGTAACCGGCGGGTGACGTTCCATTGTGAAGACGAAGAGCGGTTGCGCGAGCGTTTCGAAATGGTCAAGGACGGTGCGCCTGTCAACCAGCATCCGGTTTGGCGGGATGTGGAAACGGCGGTTCGGGCGACAACGCGGCTGTTGCGGCTGGCCAAAGGGGTCAAGCGCCGGGTTCATGTGCTGCACGTGACCACGGGTGACGAGATGGCGGTGCTAAAGGACCACAAAGACTTTGCGACCGTCGAAGTAACGCCGCAGCATCTGACCTTGGCGGGGCCGGAAGCTTACGAACGGATCGGTTCGCGGGCGCAAATGAATCCGCCGATCCGTGACGAAGCTCATAGGGAAGCCCTTTGGAAGGCGCTCAATCAAGGTATTCCTGATTGTATCGGCTCGGACCACGCGCCGCACACACTAGAAGAAAAAGCCAAACCCTATCCTCAGAGCCCATCGGGCATGCCGGGGGTTCAAACGCTTGTGCCGATCATGCTCAACCACGTCAATGAAGGGCGGTTGTCCCTGGAGCGGATGGTCGATTTGACCAACGCAGGCCCGGCGAGGGTTTACGGGATTGCCGGAAAGGGACGGATGGCGGCAGGCTACGACGCCGATTTCACCATCGTCGATTTGAAAGCCGAGCGGACCATCACGGACAAATGGATCGTCAGCAAATGCGGCTGGACGCCTTACGACGGGATGAAGGTGACCGGATGGCCGATCACCACGATCCTGCGAGGGAATGTCATCATGCACGAAGACCAATTGCTTGGCGATCCGCTCGGCACAGCGGTCCGCTTCCAGGAATGTCTTTGAGGCTCTATTCCTCTTCTCTGATCGTCGGCGAAATGCCCTCTCTTTGATCCATAACGGCCTGCATGGCGAGCGCCGCCCCACCCATGCCGGTGCG
>Ga0209578_10001979_pt1 | contig 17831 bp, 12 predicted proteins | sample tdAd472_FD_187127 | JGI IMG/M metagenome (GOLD analysis project Ga0209578, IMG submission 187127) | Marine sediment microbial communities from the Atlantic coast under amendment with organic carbon and nitrate - tdAd47.2 (SPAdes)... | ecosystem: Environmental > Aquatic > Marine > Coastal >...
CTGGCCGATGAAACGCTGTTGGCCCCGATTTTCGCCGCCCGCGAGGACACGCAGATCGCCGCTCGGACACTGGCCGAACTGGCGGAGAGGACGCGGAAAAACGCTGGGACGGTGGCCGTTCTGACGTCGCTTGACCACCTGTCGGCAACTTTGGACGATTCGGCCCGGCCCGGCGATGTCTGGCTGTTTCTGGGGGCTGGCGACATCAATACTTGTGGCCTGCCTCGATGAGGATCGCGACGTCTGCCGGCGAGAAAAATCAGTTCGCACAAACTTGCGTCAATGACGCCCGAAAGGGCTGATCAGGATTCCAATGAGTTTGCTCGATCAATTCAGCGAGATCACGCAGGCTGACCAGCCGCTCGCCCCCCTGACATGGATGAAGGTCGGTGGCGTCGCTCAGTATCTTGTCGAGCCCCGAACGCTTGACGAACTGCAGCAGGTCGTCGCGTTCTGCCATGCCGAGGAGATTCCGACACACATGCTCGGCGGCGGCTCGAACGTTCTGGTCCGCGACGAAGGCGTCAGCGGCGCCGTCATTCGCCTGACCAGCGACGAGTTCGCGAGGATCAGCGTCAATGGAACCGTCGTCACGGCCGGCTCGGGGGCGCTGCTTTCGAACGTGATTTCCGAATCGGTCAAGGCCAGCCTGGCGGGACTCGACACGCTGGTTGGAATTCCGGGCACAGTCGGCGGAGCACTCAAGGGCAACGCGGGTGGACGCAGTGGCGACATCGGCCAGTTCGTCTCCAGCGTGACCGTGATGACAGCAAAGGGCGAACGCTTCGTCCGTAAGGAAGACGAGCTGTCGTTCGCCTACCGCAAAAGCAGCATCAACGAACTGGTCGTGCTCGAAGCCGAGTTTCAATTGAAGCAAGGTTCGGCCGACGAGATCACGCAGCAGATGCGGAAGCTGTGGATCATGAAAAAAGCGTCGCAACCGCTGGCGTCGCAGTCCGCCGGTTGCATCTTCAAGAATCCGCGCGGCCTGAGTGCGGGCGCTTTGATCGACCAGTCGGGCCTGAAGGGCACGCGAGTTGGCAATGCCGAAATCAGCGACCGGCACGCAAACTTCATCGTCACTCACGACAGCGCGACGGCTGACGAAGTGCTGCGACTGATCGACGTTGTGCGATCCAAAGTCGCCGAGCAGTTCGGAGTCGATCTGGAGCTGGAAATCCAGATCTGGTAAGCCTCGCCAGCCGCAAAGCGATTATTGCCAGCCTCATCACCTCTCCCGCTTGCGGGAGAGGTCGCGGTCTCAGCCGCGGGAGAGGGCCAGCGTGGGTGGCTGTGGTCGAGTGCAGCGAGCCCACAGAAAAACGTGAGGCCTGCGCGCACGCCGGTCCATTCTGCCACGCACGCCTGCGGCTTGCGGTCAAATACAGAAGCTATCTTCGATCATGAGGCTGACCATGGACGGTCTGAAGCCCGTTGAACTCGCTCCGTTACGCATCGCAATTCTCGCCGGTGGAGAATCCGCCGAGCGGAAGATCAGCCTGCAGAGTGGTGCCGCCTGTGCGTCGGCTCTCGAAGCAGCCGGACATTCCGTCGTGACGGTCGACCCGGCAATCGAGAACCTCGACCGCTTCGACTGGAGCCAGATCGACGTCGCGTTTCTCGCCCTGCACGGGACGTTCGGAGAAGACGGCGGCGTGCAGCAGATTCTCGAACGGTGCGGAATCGTGTTTACCGGCAGTCGAGCGGAAGCTTCGCGTCTGGCGTTCAGCAAATCGGCCGCGAAGGAACGCTTCATTCTGGAACGGGTGCCAACGCCGAGCAGCTTTGTGATTCACGAATCCGACAGCCTCGAAGAAATCGCCGCCCGTGCCGACAGACTTGGCTACCCGCTGGTCGTCAAACCCGACGCTCAGGGCTCAAGCATCGGCGTCACAGTTGTGCGGTCGTCTGAAAACCTGACCGACGCCGTGTCGCAGTGCTTCTATTTCGACGCGTACGGGCTGCTGGAAACCGCAGTCGCTGGCGAAGAGTGGACGCTCGGCGTGATCGACGATCAGCCGCTGCCGCTGATCCGGATCGGCACCAATCATTCGTTCTTCGACTACGAAGCCAAGTACGAAGACGACGCGACACAGTACGAATTCGTCGAGGACCTCGATCCTGTCATCCGCGACCGCCTGACCGAAACCGGCCTCGCCGCCTGCCACGCTTTGGGAACAAGCGGCGTCGCCCGCGTCGACCTGATCCTCGACGAGTCCGGCCAGCCGACGGTGCTCGAGGTCAACACGATCCCCGGCATGACCGACCACAGCCTGGTCCCCAAAGCCGCCGCGAAGATCGGCCTGAGCATGAGCGACCTCTGCAACCTGATCGTCGCCCGAACGCTGGCAGCTCAGCGAAGCGACGTCCGCAAGGCGTCTTAGCGGAGAGTCATCGAATGAAACCCGAAGACTTGCTTAATCGTGTGTCGGATCGTGACTCGTTCATCGCGTTCGTTGAAGCACTTGCCGACGAACGTCGCCGCGCAGCGGAAATCGAACGTGAAAATTCCGACGTATATGTTTGCGACGGAGCACACGGATGGATGAATGCCGACATTCCGCAGTTTCTCGAAGCCTCGCTCGGGTTCTTCGCGGACGATCCTGCAGACGATCCGCCTGAGGCAAAAGAACCGTCGTGGCGAACGTTCGCAGAGATACTGTATTGCGGAAAGATCATCGAATAGCCCGTCGAGAAAACAAGCATCCGCACAAACAAAGCCCTGAAAGGGCGGCCCGACAATTCGCCATTCGGGCCGCCCTTTCAGGGCTTTGATCGATTCCTGGTTACGTAACCAGGGCGGCGCGACGCTCTGCCCTGGGCTGGCATCGAGCCGTCCCTTCGGGACTGAACCGCGTCAAACGCGGGTTCTCTCACTCCAATACTCTGCGTAGGAACGAGTTGCTCGCGATCTACGCGTGGGCGGCCAGATTGAAGAAATCACTCAGCAGCTCACTGAAGCGGACGATGAAGCGGGCGGCGTCGGCTCCGTTGATGACTCGATGGTCGTACGACATCGACAGCGGCAGCAGCAGGCGTTCGGTGATCTCACCGTTGACCAGCTGCAGTTCCTGACGCCCGCGGGACATGCCCATGATCGCGACTTCGGGGTAGTTGACGATCGGCGTGAACGAGGTGCCGCCGATGCCGCCGAGGTTCGTGATCGTGAAACACGCGCCCTGCATTTCGTCGAGGCCGACCTTGCGGTCGCGGGCTCGTACAGCGACGTCGGTCAGAGCCGCGGCGATTTCGGAGACGCTCTTCTGATCGCAGTCGCGGACGACCGGGACGAGCAGGCCGTTCGGCGTGTCGACGGCGCAGCCGATGTGGAAGAACTTGCGATAGACGAGTTCGTTGGTCTGTGGGTCGAGGCTCGAATTGAACTTCGGGAACTCCTTCAGACAGATCGCGGCGGCCTTCATCGCGATCGCCGTCATCGTGACCTTCGGAGCACCGGTCTTCTTCGCGATCTCGGCGGCTCGCTTGCGGGCAGCTTCGAGTTCGGTGATGTCGACCAGTTCATGCTGCGTGACGTGCGGAATGACGTTCCAGCACATGCTCAGATTGTTCGCTGCTGACCTGGCAATCTTGTTGAGTGGCTCGCGTTCGACCTCGCCCCACTTCGTGAAATCGGGCAATGGCGGCGGCGCGTAACCTCCGCTTCCGCCACCTGCTGCCGGCGCGGCACCGCCTTCGAGGATGCCCTTCACGAAGTCCTTGACATCTTCCTGCGTGATTCGTCCGCCCGAGCCGGAACCGTTGACCTGGTGCAGGTCGACACCGAGCTGCCGTGCGAGCCGCCGCGTTGCCGGACCGGCTGGAGCAGGTTCGCGATCATCGCCGGCTGCTGGCTTTGCCGATGCTGGCGCTGGAGTTGCGGGTCGAGCAGGAGCAGGTTCCGCAGCCGGTTCAGATTTCGCGGGCGCTTCTTCTGCAGATTCAGACGGCTCAGCAGCCTCTTTCTGCGCAGGCTCAGCGGGCGCGGACTCAGCAGACGCCTCTGAACCACCGTCAGCCGCTTCGATCGTCAACAGGACCGAGCCCACATCAATGGCGTCGCCCGCCTTGGCGTGGATCTTCGTGATCTTGCCGGCGATCGGGCAATCGAGGTCGGTCGCCGCCTTTTCGGTTTCGACTTCCGCGACAATCGCGCCGGATTCGATGACGTCGCCAACGGACACGGTCAGAGCCGCCAGATCAACGCTGGTGATGCCTTCGCCGATTTCGGGGACTTTGTATTCGGCCATGGGAATCTCTTTTGTTTATCAGTTTGCAGGCCAACGCCCGCTGCTGAGTCATTCTTAGAGTTGTGCGTCTTTCGGAGTAGCTGGATTCGCAGGAATTCAGACCGTGCACACTGACGGAACTCCTGCGAATCCAGCTACACCCTTCGTCAGGCGTACTGGGGATCGACCTTGTCCGGATCGATCTCCAGGTCCACCAGAATCTTTGGCAGCTGCTTCTGGTCGAAACACTTCTGTCGGGCGAGTGCCGCGAGCGTCGCGAAGACAACGCATTCCGCATCGATCTCGAAGTGACGCCGCAACTGCTTCCGGGTGTCCGAGCGACCGAAGCCGTCGGTCCCGAGCACGTCGTACTCGCCCGGAACCCACTTACGAATCTGGTCGCCGACCAGTCGCACATTGTCGCTCGACGAAATAAACGGGCCTTCGATGCCGGACAGCGTCTGCTGCAGGAAGCTCGTTCTCGCCTTCTCGCCTGGGTGCAGACGGTTCCAGCGATCAACAGCAGCGCAGTCGCGGGCGAGTTCCGAGTAGCTCGTCACGCTCCACACGTCGGTCCCGATTCCGAACTGCGACGCCAGAATGTCCTGGGCCCGCAAAACTTCGGTGAGGATCGTGCCACTGCCGAACAACTGCGGGCGTTTCTTCTGCTTGCTGTCTGTCGATTCGGTCGACCGCAGTTTGTAGAGGCCTTTGAGGATGCCCTCTCGCGAATCAGCCGGCATCGGAGCCATCTGGTAGTCTTCGTTGTAAACGCTGACGTAATAGATCAGGCATTCGTCGTCCTGATACATCCGCTTCAGGCCGTCCTGCAGGATGGTGATCAACTCATAGCCATACGCCGGATCGTAGGCGACACAGTTTGGTACGGTCGTCGCGATCAGCTGGCTGTGTCCGTCTTCGTGCTGCAGGCCCTCGCCGTTGAGCGTCGTCCGCCCCGACGTTCCACCGATCAGGAAGCCCTTGGCCCGCGAATCGGCCGCACACCAGATCAGATCGCCGACGCGCTGGAAGCCGAACATCGAATAGAAGATATACATCGGGACCATGTTGACCCCGAGGTTCGAGTACGCACAGCCAGCCGCGATGAATGACGACAGCGCCCCGGCTTCGTTAATGCCTTCTTCGAGAATCTGACCGTCCTTCGCCTCCTTGTAGTACATCTGAATGTGGCGGTCGACGGGCTCGTAAAGCTGCCCCTTGCTGGCATAAATGCCGGCCTGGCGGAACAGACCTTCCATGCCGAACGTGCGAGCTTCGTCGGGGATGATCGGAACCAGCCGGTCGCCGATCGCCTTGTTCTTCAGCAGAAAGCCGAGGAACTGTCCATAGACGCCGGTGGTCGAACCGCTTTTGCCTTCCAGTCGCTTGTTGTGAAACTCGATGCATTCCTCGAACGACGGAATCTCAAGCCGCTCGTCAGTCGGAATCCGAGCCGGCAGTGCCCCGCCCAGAGCTTCACGCCGCTCCCTGAGGTACTGCATTTCGGCGCTGTTTTCGTCCGGTCGGTAGAAGTCGATGTCCTCGACGTCCTCGTCACTGACCGGAATGCCGAAGCGGTTGCGGAACTCCTTGAGTTCCTGCTCGTTGGCCTTCTTGACGTTGTGCGCGACGTTGCGACCCTCGCCGGCTTCGCCCAGCCCGTAACCCTTAATCGTCTTCGCCAGGATGACGGTCGGAGAACCCTTGTGGTCCATCGCGGCCTTGTAAGCGGCGTAGACCTTCTGCGGGTCATGCCCGCCGCGGTTCAGCCGTTCGAGCTGCTCGTCGGAGTAGCCTTCGATGAGCTTCTTCAGCTCGGGCGAATTGAAGAAGTGCTCGCGGATGTAGGCGCCCGTTTCAACCGAGTACTTCTGGTACTGGCCATCGACGACCTCGCCCATCCGGCGAATCAGATGTCCGCCTTCGTCCTTCGCCAGCAGTTCGTCCCACAGGTCACCCCAGATGACCTTGATGACGTTCCAGCCGGCACCGCGAAACGCGGCTTCCAGTTCCTGGATGATCTTGCCGTTGCCGCGAACCGGGCCGTCGAGTCGCTGCAGGTTGCAGTTCACGACGAACGTCAGGTTGTCGAGGTTTTCGCGCGAGGCCAGCGTCAGGGCACCGAGCGATTCGGGTTCGTCAACCTCGCCGTCGCCCAGAAACGCCCACACGTTCGACTTTGACGTGTCGAGCAGGCCGCGGTGTTCCATGTAGCGGAGGAAGCGCGCCTGGTAGATCGCCGTGATCGGCCCGAGGCCCATCGACACGGTGGGGAACTGCCAGAAGTCCGGCATCAGCCACGGGTGCGGATACGACGACAGCCCGACGCCGCGCGGCAACTCACGACGGAAGTGCAGAAGCTGCTCCTCGGTCAGCCGGCCTTCGACGAAGGCTCGCGAATAAACGCCGGGAGACGAGTGTCCCTGGAAATAGACGAGGTCGCCGGTGTGGTCGCCCGATCGTGCGTGGAAGAAGTGGTTGAAGCCGACTTCGTACAGCGTCGCACAGGACGCGAAGGTCGAGATGTGGCCGCCAACGCCTTCGTAGTCGCGGTTCGCTCGCACGACCATCGCCATCGCGTTCCAGCGAATGATGCTCTTATTGCGGCGTTCCAGCTCGCGGTTACCCGGAAAGGCCGGCTGATCTTCGCGCGGAATCGTGTTGATGTACGGCGTGTTGGCCGTGAATGGCAGATGCACTCCGCGCTGGTAAGCCCGCTCCTGCAGGAGCGTCAACATCGCCTGGACTTTGTCCCGACCATAGCGGTGGAGCAGATCGTCGAGCGATTCGTACCACTCGTCCAGCTCATCAGGTTCGAAGCCGGCCGCGGGGTTCTTGAAGTCGGTCATGAGGTATTCGATCTGGAGTCAAGGGTTCGCGAGCCCGCACGCTGCCTGGACGGAGATCGCGAAAGCGGTCTCCAGCAAGCGTCGGCTGCGGTAGGGTCAAAAGCGTTCGTCCTGAAGCCGACGCGTGAAAGCAGCCCGGACGAGCAACGCTGAATCTGCGGAACTTCTTCAATTCCCGGCAATTATGGCAGTCTGCGGGGAGGCCGGCAACCAACACCGGACGCCCTGACCGGGCTCCCAGGATTGACAGCCAGTGCAGTCCGGTCGTGACGTTCCTGACGCCGGGACAGCAGCGTCCTGCCTGCCCGGTACTCGATCCGCACCTGCTCAGCGGACTGGTTTTTGATGAGTCAAAAAGTTAATTTGGACAAGCCGAGCCCGGATTATTCATGAAGGTTGCAGGGTGCGTGCAGCAAGCCTTTTCCAGGCGGTGCGTTACGTCGGCAAACACGACAAGTCGTCTGCGACACTCTGTATCGAGAGCAATCTTGCTTGCGCAACGCACCAGGGCAAAAACGCCGACTCCACGCACCCTACGGGAATAATCCGGGCTAGCCAGAATCCCATCCGCCGCAGAGTGCCTCGAAGATCAGGTAACTTACGTGACAGCAATGCGTTACAGACAATCATCTGCAATCTGGCAGAGAGTCATCATCGTGCTGAGCCTCGCAATGCTCAGCGGCTGCGGAACCGAACCGCCGTCGGGAATCGTGGCAACCACGGGAATGGTGACCGACATTGTCCGTGTCGTTACGGAAGGTCAGCAGCCGGTGGAAGGCCTGATCGGTGAAGGCGTCGACCCGCACCTCTTCACGCCAGGCCGGGGCGACGTCCAGAAGCTCATGACTGCCGAGGTCGTCGTTTATTCCGGGCTGATGCTGGAAGGCCGGATGCAGCAGCAGTTCGAGCAGCTTGAGAAGCGCGGCGGAACGATCTTCGCCGTCACGAACGGTCTGGACGAGAACACGCTGCTCCACGATCCGGAATTTGCAGGCCATCCCGACCCGCATGTCTGGATGGACGTCGCGCGCTGGAGCCATTGTGTACAGTATGCCGCCGGCCGACTCGCCGAGCATGACAGCTCATCCGCCGCCGCGTACCAGGCCAACGCCGCGAAATACCGCGACAGGCTGAAAGAACTCGACGACTACGTCCGCCAGGTCATCGGCAGCATTCCCGCATCGCAGCGTTACCTGGTCACGGCGCATGACGCGTTCGAGTATTTCGCCGAGGCTTACGACATCAAAGTGCGATCGATCCAGGGCATCTCGACGGACTCGCAAGCAGCGATCGCGGACATCAACGACCTGGTTGCGTTCATCGTCGAGAAACAGATTCCGGCGATCTTTGTGGAATCGAGCGTGCCGGAAAAGAATATCCGCGCCGTCATCGAAGGCTGCGCGGACCAGGGATGGGAACTGCAGGTCGGCGGCGAACTGTTCTCCGATGCGATGGGCGCGCCCGGCACGTACGAGGGCACGTACATTGGCATGATGGACCACAATGCGACGACAATCGCGCGAGCCCTCGGCGGCGAAGCTCCTGACCGCGGCTGGCAGGGAAAGCTCGCTGCAGGCCAGGTGACCGCAGAGGAGAGTCCGTCGGCAGAAGAGAAACCGGACGCGGAGAAACCGGCCGCTGACGACAGCCCGGCAGCGGACGACGGGCTCTCCGCAGAGACGACGAACGACGAAGCGTCTGCCAGAGAGTCAGTGTGCAATTGATGTCCGACCATGCCGCTTCCAACAATCCAGAACCGCCCGAATCCGTTGCCGGCAGCGACAGCTCGCGTGCCACCGGCGCCGTCAATTCTCACGCATCGCCGCTCAGCCCGGACGAACACCCCGCGACGTGTCCCCTGTCGATTCATGACATGACGGTTGCGTACCACCGCAAGCCGGTGCTGTGGGGAATCGATTACAACGCTCCGCCGGGAAAACTGATTGCTATCGTCGGACCGAACGGCGCCGGGAAGAGCACGCTGATCAAGGCCGTGCTCAACCTCGTCCCCCGAATCTCCGGAGAAGCCGCGTTCTTTGGCGAACCGTATCGTCGTCAGCGCGGCCGGGTCGGCTACGTGCCGCAGCGCAGCTCGGTCGACTGGGACTTTCCGGTCACTGCGCTCGATGTCGTCACGATGGGCCTGTACCGGAAGATCGGCTGGTTTCGGCCCGTAACCAGAAAGTGGCGGCAGCTGGCGATGCGGGCACTGGTCCGCGTCGGGATGCAGGACTTCGCGCAGCGCCAGATCAGCCAGCTTTCGGGCGGACAGCAGCAACGCGTCTTTCTGGCTCGAGCCCTCGCGCAGGACGCGGACTTTTACCTGATGGACGAACCATTTGCTGGAGTCGATGCGGCGACCGAACGAGCGATCGTTGACGTACTCCGTGATCTGCGGGCGACGGGCCGGACGGCGATGGTCGTTCATCATGACCTGCAGACTGTGCCGGAATATTTCGATGAGGTGCTGCTGCTCAACCTGCGGCTGATCGCCAGCGGACCGGTGTCGCAGGTTTTCACGCCGGACAACCTGCGAGCCACCTACGGCGGCAAACTCGCCTTGCTTGAGCAGGTCGGGCATCGGATGACGATGTCGGGAGAGAAGTGATGGCTCTCTGGCATCGAAGTCGACGTCGTGACCGAGGGGCGGTCGCCCAGGGACGGACTGCTGCTCGACCGTCGCGGGCCTCAATTCGCCCTCCTTCTGGGAGGGGCGGCGGCGAGGCACGAGCAGCCGGGGAGGGCGACTCGCTGGTTGATCGAATGTGGAAACTCGTCGGTGCAGAACCCTCCCCGCGGCTGAGACCGCGACGCTCCCGGGGGGAGGGTGAAGACGGACGGACGCTGACCATAACCGCGCGAAGCTTGTTCCGAGGTCGTGCTCGCGCGCAGCATCGCATCGGGCGGCTGGCTCTCATCGGCGGGCTACTCATGCTGCTGACCGTGGTCTTCGCCGAGCCGGCCCTGGCCGCTGAGTCTGGTGCGGGGGACTTTCTGCGCGTGGTCACTCTGCAGGATTACAACACTCGGGTCGTTCTGTTCGGGACGCTGCTGCTCGGCATCACCTCCGGACTGGTTGGTACGTTCACGTTGTTGCGGCGGCAGGCGCTTGTGGGTGATGTTGTCAGCCATGCCGCGCTGCCGGGAGTCGCCGTCGCCTTTCTGGCGGGAGAGCTTGCCGCTCCGGGCAGCGGACGATCGCTGGGCTGGCTGCTGATTGGCGCCGCGGCTTCAGGGACGCTGGCGGTCGTCGCCGTCAGTCTGCTGCGACGCTTCACCCCCGTCCGCCCGGATGCCGCTCTGGCCACTGTGCTCGGAGTCTTCTTCGGTCTGGGGGCGGCGCTCTTTAAGACGGTGCAGGAACTTCCGTCGGGAAACCAGGCCGGACTGCAGACCATGATTCTCGGCTCGGCCGCCACGATGACGGCAGGCGACGTCCGTCTGATCGCGACAGCAACCGGCATCACGCTCGTCGCCACACTGTGCCTGTTCAAGGAGCTGTCGATCCTGTGTTTCGACGAACAGACGGCGGCGGCTCAGGGCTGGCCGGTCGTGCTGCTTGATCTGTTTCTCACGGGCCTCGTCGTTGCCGTGACGGTCATCGGGCTGCAGAGCGTCGGCATCCTGATGGTCGCGCTGCTGATCACGCCACCGTCCGCTGCTCGGTTCTGGACGGACCGCCTGGGACCGATGGCGTTCCTGTCGGTCGTGATCGGCGGACTGAGCGCCGTTGCCGGATGCGCGGCGAGCGCCGTCGTCCCGAAACTCGCCGGCGGACCGACCATCGTGCTGGCCGGCAGTCTGTGCTTCGTCATCAGCCTGCTGTTCGGGACGCACCGAGGCCTGCTCCGCAAGTGGCTGCGACGACGCCGCAACATCAACCGGGTTGGCCGCGACGATCTGCTGCGGGCCATGTTCGAAATCGTCGAGTCGCGGCTGAGCGCCGGCGCGGAGCCGTCAACGAAGAACCTGTCCGCCATCGCCGTTCAGACCGACGAACTGCAGAACAAACGTGGCTGGTCTCGACAGCGACTGACCGGCCTGATTCGCCGCGCGGAACGGGACGCCATCGTCCGCATGGATTCCGATTCCGGCTGGCGATTCACCCGCGACGGAGCCCGCATCGCCAGAGCCGCCGTTCGCAATCATCGCCTGTGGGAACTGTACCTCATCACGCACGCCCAGATTCCGCCGAGCCATGTTGACCGTGATGCCGACTTCAGCGAACACGGCCTCGATCCGGAAGTCGTCGAGGAACTGGAACAGCTGCTGGCACAGAAAGCGGCAGCGAGCGACGTGCCTCCGAGTCCGCACCCGATGGATGAGCAGAGACCAGGAAACAGCGAACAGCGAGCAGCCGGCGCGGATCCGCTGTCCGCTCAGTGAATGCCAGATCGCTCTGGCCTGTTCCCTGCTCTGGCCTGTTCCCTGCTCTCTGTTCCCTGCTCTCTGTTCCCTGACTGCTCACCGACTGATGCTGACGCACTCGATTTCGACGTCCTCCAGCACGTTCATCAGCGGCAGGAACGACAGCACGGGCGATGGCCCATCGTTGGAGAGCCCGGAATCCGCCAGCTTGATGTGTCCGACGCCAATGCCGCCTTTGCCCAGAGTGGCGTCGAGCGGCACCCAGCGGCCATCGAGCCAGGCTTCGGTCCACATGTGCCCGGCAAAGGCCGCGTACGGTTCGGCATAGACGAGCCCAACGGCGACGCGCGACGGAACCCGCTTCGCACGCAGCATCGCCGCCAGCAGGCAGGCGTGTTCGGTGCAGTCGCCTTCCATGTTCTTCGCGACTTCGGCCGCCGATGCCAGAGCGGTCGAGAAGTTCTTCTTCTTCAGATTCTTCTGCACATACTCTTCCATGCGGATCGCGATGGTTGCCGGATCGCTGCTGCCGGCGGCGGCCCGCCGCGCATGGTCCTGAACGCGGGCATCCTGCACCTGCAGATAATCGGTTGCATCGAGAAACCCGTCCGGGGCTTGCTGCGTCGATCGATTTCGCGGTTCCGGTCGCTGAGCTTCCAGCGACACGACGGCGATGTTCGCGTCGGCCCGCGACACCTGCTGAATGTCACTGGCCGGAAGAAATTCGAGCGGGTCGCGTCCCGGCGTCGTGATCCGGTAGACCGCCTGATTCTGGCGGTGCACGTCGGCCGGAGGATTCTTCACCTCGATCAGTGTGCTGACGGTGACGTCCAGTTCTTCGCCGACGATTTCCTGCAGAGCGACCTCCTTCGGCACGACCCAGGTGACCATGTTCAACAGTCCGGCCTCGACGCGTTCGGACTCGCCGTCCTCATTCAGATAAGCCCGCATGACGACTCCCGGCAGAATCGACTGCCCCATGCGGACCTTCAACAGCTTCTTCGTTGAACCATCGTGCATTTCCACTTCGCGATAGTCATCGGCCTGCAGGTGAATGTCCGCGAAGTTGGTGAGTTCCGGCAGGAACACGCGCAGCGTTCGCGACTCTCCGGGCTGGAGCGGCGATTCGCGCAGCATCCGGTCCTGATACATCGGCGAGCGAATACTGTCCTTCCACCTGAGGAACCGTTCGCTGGTCCTGCCCGCGATCGTCGTCCTGATTCTCAGCGTGTCGTCGATGACCTCACCGACACTGCGAGTCGACTCGGCGGGCGGGTTCTCCATTTCAAACGTGTACCGCAGCAGGCTCCCGTCTTCGGTTTCTTCCGTCTTCGTCCGCGAGATCATCCGGATCTCCTGGCCGAAGCGGCGCATGGTGACGTGCTCTTCGTGCGAGGCCAGATAGATCGTCTGCCTGTCGCGCTGCTCCTTGCGAACCGTCGCGCGACCGTACCCCACACGCTGGCCGCTCATATAAATGACGGTCCAGGACTCCTCGACATCCGGAGCAGCGGCGTCGGCCGCGAGCGCCGACTGCGAGGCGATCGCCGTGAGCAGCAGTGCAACAACCAGGCAGCTCAACAAAGTGAACATCCCGCGTCGAACCGACAAAGTCCGGTTGTGCGGGCAGCAGAGATCCCGATCAAGAACGGGCGAAGAAACTCCGTGTCGAACGGGGAAACGAGCGGAGCAGGCGGACTGTGAACTCACCAGGTGGCTCATGGGGCGACATCCAGTTCCAGTCAGATGGCTTTCGGTAATGACGGGCGACTGCAGCGAAGAATCGTGCTCTGCCGAATGTCGCGTCTGTGACTGCGACGACGAGCCGGATTCTGACGGCTGAATCAGTCCGCGGCCATGCCGTGTCTCACGATTCGCCACGGGAACGCCGCGAATCCGTCACAACCGGACTCTTGAGCCGATCGACCGGGATCGCCCAGACCGCGTCAGCACATCCGCCGGAAGAGTCGGCGTGTGAAAAAAATCCCTCACCCCGCCGCATGCGATTGCCGTCCGAAAACCCGTGCTACGTTGTCGGTGTGCTTCGTGACTCAAGACGGCGGAACCGCCCGGCGACAACGGTGCAGCCAGTCGGCCACTCCGGCGGGCAAGTGACGGCAAACGATTTATTCACGGCGGTGGCCAGTCTGCGACAGAGCGAGTCTGCCACAGTGCCAATCTGCCATAGAGGGGATTGATTTCCGATGAGCTTTATCCAGCGGTTCACGCGAAATCCGACACGGGAAAGCCAGACTCAAGGCCACAGCAGTTTTGAGAATCTGAGCGAAGATCAGCTCGAAACGCATCTGCGAATTGCCCGGTACGGCAGCTTCACACTGACCGATGCCGTGCGACCGTCCTACGACCTGCAGGTTGTTCCGCGAGCCGGCTTCCGCCACGACCGTTATCGCGACGACGAAACCGGGATCGAGATTCCCGTGCTCATGGGAGCGGCCTCGCGGGAAACCATGATCGATCTGTACTTCGACCTGCTCGACCCGCTGGGCGAGGAAGTCGACGTCGTGCTCGAAACCAGCCATGAATGCGATCACGGCGGCCATCGCGACATGGTCCGCGAAGCGATCGACCTGCCGATCCTCAAGAGCATCCTGATGGACTACGAGGACCTGCTGCTCGACGACGGCTGCATGGGCATCGCCGTGATGAACCCGTCGATCCCGCTCGAACTGCAGTTCGACGAGCACAAGCTGCTGATCGCTTACGGCCAGAATCTGCGGGGCTTCGAGGAAGTCTTCGCCGACTACGGAGTGCGGTGCGAGGAAGACATCCAGTTCATCACCGAAGCCGAACACGTCCACTCATCGAGCGAAGAGTTCATCGAACGCTTCAACTCACTGAAGTACGACCTGGGCATCGATATCTAATCCGGCGAGCAGAGTTGTCGTGTGTTTCCAATGCGGCGATTCAGGAGTAGCGAAAGTCGCGCAGACTTTCGACGCCTGGAAGTGCCGAAACTCTTGGCGAGTTTCGCTACACGACTAAGCTCCGATTTGCCTGATTCACCACACCAGGCCAACCGTAAGAGCGAGGCTTCAGGCCCAACGAGCCGCCCCTGAGTACAAGCCCCACGAATTAAGGGGCAATACTCGGGTGGCCGGGGCTGGACTGAGCTTGCGAAGGAAGCCCCGGTTGTTCGTGTTCGGAGCGAACCGGGGTTTCGCTCGTACCTCGCTCGAACCCCGGCCACCCGACGCAACCGAGGCTTCAGGCCCAACGGGCCGACCCGAAGCCAGCCCAGGACGCAGTCCTGGGAATCCGATCGCAAAACAGAACAAAGCCCCAGCGGGGCGGCCCGAACGCATCTGCGTAACCGCCGCCCCGCCGGGGCTTTGCTGTTTGCTGGACCGGTCCCGTTCTCAGAAATCAACCGGCACGCACGAACGTCGCCCCTACCTGACGATCATAACGGGGACCATCTGAAGTACTTACGATGTCGAGCCAACTCGACCGCGCCATGAATCTGTTGTTGTTTTGAAAATGGAATTGCCCCCCATTTGTCGAGCAACGGGCGGACAAGATGATCTGGCCAGCCAGGTACGGCCCGGAGCAGCCAAATCACAGTCCAATCGTCATCGCCCAAGTCCAACGACAATCCGTGAGTTAGCAATTGCTGCATTGCAGATTCGTCTGGCACGATTCGCAGCATCGCGATGGCTCGCATCGCGCCATGAGTCAGCATTTTGTCGTTTGCTTCAACAAATTCGATGGCTCGGGCAGCGTCATTCTCGTGTTGGCGTGACAGCCTCAGCAACGTGTCGCCCACTGCGACGTCAACCATGCTTCCAATTTGACGAGTGACTATCGTCTCAATGAACGGTCGACCGTCAGTGTAGTTGCAGCGCCCAATTGCCATGATCATTTGGTACTGCGTTTCCCATGTGCGATCGTCGTTCAACTCCTTTTCAAGGGCGGCCACCAAAGCTGGCCCAGCAGTGGCATCGCCGAGCTTGCGGAGTCTCTTTGCCGCAGCTCGCCGCTTCACTGAGCGAGGGTGTGTCAGCAATTTGATGTCGTCGGCAAGAGTTGTTGCCATTGAAGATTTCGGAGCCTTGCTGGCAAATGCCAACGGTAACCCGGATGCGGCCAAAAGCCTTTGATTTCAGAATTCGCCCGAACCACTGCTCGGGTTAATCACTTCGTTGAACTGACCGATCGCTTCGCTCCATGACATTCCTTCCGACGCTGGGCCGTCGATGAATTCCAGTAAGTGGCGTAGTGTGTGTGAAGCGGACACCGTGCCTGGACGGTGCGTTACGCGGGCAGCTTTCGCAGTCGGCAACGCGTTCCTTGTATGGACGCTGTCCGCGTAACGCATCATTTCTCCCCGTCAGCCCACTGCACGCACCCTCCGACCTTCTTCAACACACTATCAACCGCACTTGCCCGAGCGGCATTTTCCCGAGCCGCAGCTGCCGGACTTTGTGCTGCATTTTTCGGACGAACACTTTCCGGAGCTGCAGGAGCCGCTCCCGCAGGATCCGCTGCTGCAGCTTCCTGAGCTGCAGCCGGACGAGACCTTGCTGCCGCCGGGAGCCGTGCCTTCGATCAGGCGGCGCAGCAGCGTCTCGGAAACGCGGCCGCGAAAACGCACGCGACCGTCGATCTGGATGACGGGGACGCAGTTCGTGAACTGCTCGAACAGTTCCGGATCCTCGTTGATGTCGACCTCGACCGACGCCGGCAGCCAGCGTGCGTAGCTGCGCAGGGTCGCCTTAGCCTCATCGCACAGCGGGCAGTTGTCGCGCGTGTAAAGCACGAGCGTGTCGAAGCGGCGACCGCTGCGGGTTGGTGCCCAGCCGAGCTGCTCTTCCCGTTTCGCGAGGCCCATGCCGGCGACGATGGCGACGATCGAAAAGAACGTCCAGATCATCTCGTTCCCGTACCAGATGTCGGGCATCGTGAACGGCAGCCGCGAGACGCCGTCGATCACGGCCAGCGAAAACACACCGATCCCGCCATACAGCCAGACAGAGCCCAGCAGTTGCAGCCATTCCGTGCGTGTTGACGAGCGAGCAGCCATGTCCGCATTCCAGCTCAGGTCCGTCGACAGTGACGACGTTGATGCCTGTGACATTGTGAGAATCCTTCCGCTAAGAGCAAAGCCGTGCGAGCGTGTTTGTATTAAGTCGTCGAGTCCGAAGTAGCGGAAGGGCGCAAGCCCTCCGGTCGAACCGCTCGGTGTATCACCCGTTCGATTCAGTTGGTTGGCATTTGTCTTGAAGTCGTGTGCCACTGGCTCCGCCAGTGCCGCCTGCCTTGTGGAATCCCAGACGTTCGCACTGGCAGAGCCAGTGGCACCCAGAGTCGCAACCGGAGGGCTTGCGCCCTTCCGCTACATGAAAACACAAGCCGGACGGCCTGCGCCCTTCCGCTAGATGAATCTGAGCCAGTTGTCAGAACCGTCTGCGATCACGACACTCCGCCGATTGCTGACCGCCTCCGGCAACGCGTGTTCGAGCCTTTCCGCCAACGCTGACAGACACCTTTCTGATCGATTTCGCCATGACGCCTGAACTTTACAACTGCCGTTTCCTCAAGGCGGCCCGCTGCGAGCCCGTCGACACGACGCCGATCTGGATCATGCGGCAGGCCGGACGCTACCTCCCTGAGTACATGGATGTTCGGAACCGCGTGACGTTCATCGAACTCTGTAAGACGCCGGAACTCGCCGCTGAAGTCACGCTAACTGCTCAGAAAGTGCTGAACGTCGACGCGGCGATCCTGTTCGCCGACCTGCTGCCGATCCTCGAACCGATGGGCCTCGACCTCGAATACGTCAAGGGCGAGGGGCCGGTCATCCATAATCCCCTTCAATCGGCAGCCGAGGTCGACCGACTCAAGCGACTTGAGGACCTTTCGACGCTGCATTTCGTTTTTGACACCGTGAAACTCGTGCGCGAGAACCTGCCGGCGGACATCCCGCTGCTGGGATTCGCTGGAGCCCCGTTCACGCTGGCGTCGTACGCGATCGAAGGCGGCAGCTCGCGGAATTACATCCTGACCAAGCAGCTGATGTACCGCGATCCGGGTGCCTGGCACGCTCTGATGGAGACGCTGACGGCCAGCCTGATCCCGTATCTGAAGGCTCAGATTGAAGCCGGCTGCCAGGCCGTGCAGGTTTTCGATTCGTGGGGCGGCAGCCTCTCGCCAGCGGACTATCGCGAATTCGTGCAGCCGCACACAAAAGCGGTCATTGATGGAATTCCCGACGACGTGCCGGTCATCAACTTCCTGACCGGCAATCCCGCGCTGCTGCCGCTGCAGTCTGAGGCGGGCGGGCAGATCGTCGGCATCGACTGGCGAATCGACATGGCCGACGCCCGCAAGCAGCTCGGCCCGGACCGAGCGATCCAGGGCAACCTCGACC